>Ga0164241_10000556_pt1 | contig 65066 bp, 62 predicted proteins | sample OricomyardsoilBY_FD_108780 | JGI IMG/M metagenome (GOLD analysis project Ga0164241, IMG submission 108780) | Backyard soil microbial communities from Emeryville, California, USA - Original compost - Back yard soil (BY) | ecosystem: Environmental > Terrestrial > Soil > Unclassified | place: USA...
CGTATAGGTCGACACATTGTTGCCGAGCGCGACCTGGCCGGCGCGGCTGGCGACCGCGCCATTGCCGATCGCGACCGCGCCGTCGCCGGTGGCGCTGCTCGCATTGCCGAGCGCGACCGCCCCGGTGCCGGTGGCTGTGTTGTCCTCGCCGATCGCCACCGCGCCGGTGCCGGTGGCGGTGTTGGGATCGCCGATCGCCACCGCGCCATTGCCCGAGGCGGCGTTGCCCATGCCGATCGCGACCGCCATGCCATCCGTGGCGCTGGTGCCGGTCCCGATCGCGATCGCATCGTCGCTTTGGGCCGTGGCGCCGCTGCCCAGCGCGATCGCGTTGGCGCCGGCGGCCTTGCCCGAGCCGTTGAAGCCCAAGACGTCGATCCGGGCCATCGCCGTGTCTGCGGTCAGCTGGGCGGCGCCGACCGCGTCGAGGGCGGCATTGGCGGTGGTCTGTGCCTTGGCCGCGTCGATACGGGCGGTGTTGGCGGTGCCCTGGGCGGCGGCGGCGTTGGCGAGCGCCTGATCGGCGGTGGTCTGCGCGGCACTGGCGGTGGTCTGCGCCTTGGCCGCGTCGACACGGGCGGTATCGGCCGTGCCCTGGGCGGTCGTGATATTGGCGAGCGCCTGATCGGCGGTCGCCTGCGCGGCGTCGGCGGTGGTCTGAGCAGTGCCGGCGGCGGCAAGCGCCTGATCGGCGGTGGTGGCGACCGTGTCGAGCTGGCCGCGATTCACCGCGTCGGTCGGCGCCGTGCCGGCGGCGACATTGGTGATCTGGCGCTCGGCGCCGGCGGCGCCCACCGAGACGCTGTCGTTGCGGTCCGCGACGGCGTTCGCGCCGAGCGCCACGCTGTTCGAGGCCGATGCCTCGGCATTCGGGCCGATCGCTATCCCGCCCGTGGTGAATCCGTTCACCCGCGCGCCCTGGCCGATCGCGATCCCGGCGCTCCCGGAGAAGCCCACGGCGGCACCCTGGCCGATCGCAATCCCGCCCGTCCCCGATGAATTCACGGTGGCGCCCTGGCCGAAGGCGATGCCCTCGGCTGCGTCCACGGCCGTGCCCTGGCCGATCGCGATTCCGCCCTCGGCCTCCCCGCTGCCAGTCGCGCCCTGACCGATGACGACGGCGTCCTTCGAGAACGCCTGGGCGCCCTGACCGACGGCGATGCCATTCGCGCCGCTAGCGATGGCGCCTTGGCCATCGACGGTGCTGTTTTCGCCTGAAGCCAGGCTTCCCGCGCCGGTCGCGGTGCTGCTGTCGCCGACCGCCTGGCTATCCCCGCCGGTCGCGATGCTGTTGTCGCCTTCGGCCCGGCTTTGAGTACCGAGCGCCGTGCTGTTGGTCCCCTTCGCCAGGGCGGCGGTGCCCACGGCGACGCCGCTCCCGCCACTCGCGGTGGCGCCGGCGCCGATCGCGGTGGAGTTCGCGCCGCTCGCGGTGGCTGGGCCGCATTCCAGATTGCCGCCGGTGGTCACGCACCCCGCGGCGATCTGGGCATGGGCCGGTGTCGGCAACGGCATTGCCACGGCGAGCGCGAGCGGAGCGGCGGCGGCGAGCAGTTTACAGGGTGAGCGCATGTGACTTCTCCTCATATTGTCGTGGTGCGAGCGAAGACGCGGCCCGGATCTCGGGCACGGGCCGGGGTGGAAGGAGGGACTGGATTGCGGACGAGTGGAGGGGACAAAGGCGAAGGGTCGGGATCGTCGGAAATGATCGCGTCCCGGCCGGTGTCGCTGCGCAGTGCCTTCCTCCCTCGTCGGAGTGGGCGGAGGTTAGCGGAAGGCGCCGCCGGATAGTTTACCGTGCGTCCATATCTCTTGCCCCTTTGTCCAACCGCGGCGCATGATGCCCCGGACGACGGGTCGCCGCGGGATTGGGGAGGGACGGTCTCCGGTGGGCGACTCGGCGAGCGACTCGGCGAGAGGGGATGGGAATATGGGGCAGGCCGCCGTGCCGCGGACGCTGTTTTCCACCGACGGGCTCACCAGCCATGAGGGATGGGAAGCGTGGCGCGGCGTCCTGGCGCCGCTCTTCGATATCCGGGAGGAGAATGCGCCGGACCAGTTCCGCGCCGAGATCGACGCCTTCGATCTCAGCACCATGATCGTGGCGCGGATCGCGTTCGGGGGCGTCCGACAGACCGGGGTCCGATCGCCGGAACTGATCCGCCGCAGCGGCCTCGATCATTATGCGATCGAGCTGTGCCTCCACAATGACGGCTATCTCTGCGAGGGCCGGGGCGCGACCGCCGATGTCGGGGCCGGGAGCATCGCGGTGCTCGATCTCGGCCAGGCCAACAGCCTGACCTCCGCCAATTCCGATTCGATCGCGCTGACCATTCCGCGCGCCATGTTCGAGCGTTGCTGCCCCGACATCGAGCGGCTGCACGCGACCCGGATCGGCGGCACCGGCCTCGCCCGGCTGCTCGCCGATCACATGCTCTCGCTCTATCGCCATCTGCCGACGATGAGCGAGGCCGAAGCGGAGGTCGCCGCCGAGGGGACGATCGCCCTGGTCAGCGCCTGCCTCGCGCCCTCGGCGCGGCGGCTCGGCGAGGCGCGGGACGTCATCGACCGCACGATCCTCGATCGCGCCCGGCGTCATATCGAGGCCCGGCTCGACGATCCACGGCTGACGCCGGCGGCGGTCTGCGCGGCGGTCGGCGCCTCGCGGTCCAGCCTCTATCATCTGTTCCGCCATTGGGGCGGCATCGCCCGCTACATTCAGGAGCGCCGGCTGCGGCGCGTCCACGCCGCCTTGCGCGACCCCGCCGAGCGTCGCGGCATCTCCGAGCTGGCTTATGGCCATGGCTTCACGAGCGCGGCCCATTTCAGCCGCGCCTTTCGCGGCCTGTTCGGCTGCGCGCCGCGCGATGTCAGGGACTGCGCGCGGACGCGGATGCCGGCCGATCCCCGCGAGGCGGCCGCCGCCGCGATGGAGGATTGGCTGACGAAGCTCCAGACGCATTGAGCCGTCGACGCTCGCGCGCCTCCCCCGTCAGGGTCGGGGGGAGAGCGTCGATGCGGACGGGGGCCGTCACGGGAGTGAATCCCGTGACGTCGGTCCTGTCCCCCGTTCGGGGCAGGCCGTCCGGCGGCGCCAGCTCTTCGCGCTGCTTCGGCGACGCTTCGCGCCGGCGGCGCCGCGCTCGGCTGGCGCCCGCTTTACCTCTTGCTGAACTGGAAGCTGCGGCGGGCCTTGGCGCGGCCGTATTTCTTGCGCTCGACGACGCGCGGATCACGGGTCAGGAAGCCGGCCTGCTTGATCGCCGTGCGAAGCGCCGGCTCGTAGCGGGTGAGCGCGGTCGAGATGCCGTGGCGAACCGCGCCGGCCTGGCCGGAGAGACCGCCGCCGCTGACCGTGGCGATCACGTCATACTGGCCCTTGCGATCGGCGATGTCGAACACCTGGTTGATGACGAGCCGCAGCGTCGGACGGGCGAAATAGACCTCCTGGTCGCGGCCGTTGACGACGATCTTGCCCGAGCCCGGCTTCAGCCAGACGCGCGCGACGGCATCCTTGCGGCGGCCGGTCGCATAAGCGCGGCCCTGCTTGTCGAGCTGCTGCTCGCGCAGGATCGCCTGGATCTGCGGACCCTGGGTGTCGACGCCGTTCTTGTTGACCTCCTCGTCCCGGCCACGACGGCCTTCGCGGCCCTCGCGCGCGGGCGCCGATGTGGGCGCGGCTTCGGCGGCGGGCGCGGCGGGCGCGGGAGCAGCTTCGGCTTCGACAGGGGTTTCGGCGGGCGCGCCGGCTTCCGCGGCCTCGGCCGCCGCCACTTGAGCGGGCGCCTCGGCCGGCTTTTCGGCTTCGGTCTCGGTCAGCTTGGCGAGATCGGAAAGGGACTGGCGATTGTCGGACATCAGGCGCCCACCTTGTTCTTGCGGTTCATGCCCGCGACATCGAGGATTTCGGGGTTCTGGCCGCCGTGCGGATGCTCGGTGCCGTTGTAGAGATGCAGCGCGCGCATCTGATCGCGGCCCAGCGGTCCGCGCGGGATCATCCGCTCGATCGCCTTTTCGAGCACGCGCTCGGGGAAGCGACCCTCGAGCACCTTGCCCGCGGTCACGCTCTTGATGCCGCCGGGATAGCCGGTGTGCTTGTAATAGATCTTGTCGGCCAGCTTCTTGCCGGTGAACCTCACCTTGCCGGCATTGATGATGATCACATGATCACCGCAATCGACATGCGGGGTGAAGCTCGGCTTGTGCTTGCCGCGCAGGATATTGGCGACGATCGTGGCGAGCCGCCCGACCACCAGCCCGTCGGCATCGATCAGATGCCATTTCTTCTCCACCTCGCGCGGCTTGGCCGACTTGGTGGTCTTCATCAGCGCCTTCATGGCTCCAGACCTTCTCGAAATGAGCAGCGCCGCCCGATGACGAGCGGCGCAATGCGCGGCCAAATGGCGGAGGAGGGGGCGAAAGTCAAGGGAAAGCGGGGGATTCGCGTGTGGTATCATGATACCATGAAGCTTGCGCGGCATGGCGAAGGCGCGGTCGGACGACCAAGCTGGCGTCTTTTTCCTTGGTGGCGGGTTCATGGGGTCCATTCGGAGGCACGAATGTCCCCCGGACCTTCGCGGCCTTCCCCGGGAGGCCCGGCGACCTCGTCGATTTCGCCGGGATGACTCGCTATTTTGGCGAGGGAGCCGGGGCGTGATCGCTCTTCGGACGGTTCGGAAGGTCCGGAAGGTCCGGGTTCCATAAGCGGGAAAATCCGGTCCTCTTTGTCATCGCCGGCGCCCTCCGGCGTGAAGCCGAAATAGAGGTCGCGGCGGCGGGATTCGCGGGCGAGCCATTCGGGATCGGGCGGCGTCTCGCGCTCGGCCTGGAAGAGCATGGCGTCTTCCTCCTCCTCGGTCAGCGTGCGGCAATAATCCTGGTGGCCGGGCCAGGCCTCTTCCTGGCCGTCGAAGCCCGATGGCGGCGGGAAGGTCGTCCACCATTGGCCGCGAGATTCGAAGACAGCGTCGGGACCGGACGCGGGCGCGGGCGCGGACGCCGGGGCAGCCTCGGCGTTCGCCTCGATTTCGCTCAGGACGGGCGGTTCCCTGCCCTCGGCGATCGCCTCGACCCAAGGTTCCCATTGCGCGGCGACGGCGCGGGCTTCGGGCGGCTCGTCGATCAGGCGCTCGGTCTTGCCGAGGAGATAGACGAGCAGGCGGTTGTCGTAGACGCGCTCCTCGCTCTTCAATTCGCCGTGATAATAATGGCGCCGGATCGTGCCTTCGATCGCGCGCTCATAGGCGATCGTCTGGAGGCGGCGGGCGCCGTGGCGCATCGCGGCGTCGCAGGCGAGATCGAAGGCGCGGGCATCGGCGCGGCGGCGCAGGCGATTGACGCCGCGTTCCGACATGCCGACCTTCGCCGCCGCATAGCGCACGACGCCGCTGTCGGCGAGCGCATCGAGGAACTCGCGCTGCCGCTCCGGCGTCCAGCCATCGGCGCGGGGGCGGAGCGGGACCGGCGTGTAGGCCATGTCGCCGCCATCGAAATCATAAGCGGGATCGCGCGCGGGGTCGGGGCCGCCGAACATCTCCGGATAGGCGGCGCGCGTCCGCGCCTCGAGTCGCGGCGGCGCCTTTCCCCCGCCGGCGATAATGCCGTCGCACAGGCCGGCATGATAAGCCTCGGCCTCGGCTTCGGTGGCGAATGCGAAATCATCGCCGGGCGCGGGATCGAGCAGCGGAGCGTCGTCGGGCGGGAGAAGGGAGGAAGCGGGCTCATCGGCCGCCGCTTCGGGGCGAGGCGCCAGGGGCGCGAATCGGTTCTGTTCCATTGGGCAGTTTGAACCAGAAAGGTTCGATGTAGGAAAGAGATTATGTTCGCGCGGAGACGCGAAGGGAGCGGTGCGCTGGAGTTGGGGCCAGCAACGTTTGTTCTTGATATGTTCACGCAACCGGTTATGCCTATAGACGTGGCGAGGCCGTTCAGGCAGTCCCATTGACAATATTCCATAGAGGGAATATGCCGCCAATGGCATGGGATGTGGAGTATGCGGACGAGTTTGGGGCGTGGTGGGTTTCGCTTGGCGAGCCGGAGCGCGAGGCAGTCGTCATCTCGGTCGAGCTGCTCATGAAGCACGGCCCGGCCTTACCCTTTCCACATTCCAGTGGCGTTAGGGGTTCGCGTCATTCGCATATGCGGGAGCTGCGGGTACAGATGGGAGGAAAGCCGTATCGGATATTCTATGCGTTCGATCCGAGACGAACGGCGATCCTGCTGATCGGAGGCAACAAAGCTGGCGACGACCGGTTCTACCGACGTCTCGTGCCGGCTGCGGATCGCCTCTATGACGAGCATCTGGAGCAATTGGCCAAGGAGGGCCTGTTGAAATGAGCGGTCATACGCCCTTTCGCAAATTGACGCAGCACTTCACGCCCGAGCAGCGCGCGCGGATCGAGGTTGGCAAAGCGCGCCTGGAGCAGGAGATGATGACGCTCCGCGAGCTGCGTCAGGCGCGCAAGCTGACGCAGGAGGCGCTGGGCGAGACGCTACAGGTCGGTCAGCCCGCTGTTGCGAAGATCGAGAAGCGCACTGATATGTATGTCGGTAACCTGCGCCGCTTCGTGCGAGCGATGGGCGGCGAGCTGGAGATCATCGCTCGTTTCCCGGAGGGCGAGGTCAGGATCAGCAATTTCTCGGAGATCGAAGGGGAGGCGCGGAAGGACGCCGCCTGAGCCAACGCCAAGGAAGGAGGATGGCTTGCAAAATCTTGTGATTGGTTTCTGCGTCCTCCTCGTCGGTGGGCTGATCGTGGCGATCTTTCCTCCGGCCTTCCTGGTCGGCATTGCCGTGGCCGTTGTCTTCTGGATGCTCAAGGTCAACCAAGCTGAAAGTCGGCGATACCGGGAGCAAGTCGAGGAAATGCACCGGCTATTCCCCGTGCATGATCTGCCTTCCTGTAACGTGAGCCGCATCCACAGCATCGTGGAGATCGTCAGGCGATCGCCTCCAGCCCCTTGCGCCGCACGATGGTCAGCAGCCTGAGCGCGGGGCCGCCGGGGCGCTTGGTGCCGCGTTCCCAGTCGGAGACGAGGTTCTTCGAGACGTTGAGATAGCGGGCGAAGACGGGCTGCGAGACGTGCTCGCGCTCGCGGATTGCGCGGATTTCCTCCGGCGCCAGCGGCTCGGCGGGGGCGAGGCAGGACTCGTCGAACCCGCGCATCGTGCGCTTGTCGATGATGCCGGATTCGTAGAGGGCTTCCGCCGTGTCGTGAATGGCGGCAAATGCTTCGCTCTTATAAACCTTCGTCATCCTTCACCTCCAGAAACTTCTTCGACGCGACCGCCCGTTCGATTTCGGCCGCGCTGGCCTTAAGGATCGCGGCGCCGAGCTCACGGAACTCGGCGAGTTCGGCAGCGGACAAGCTAGCCCGGTCATTCTTCGCGAAGCCGAACAGGAACACGGCCAGATTGTCGACCCGGAACGCGATGATCGTCCGATAACCGCCCGACTTGCCTCCGCCTTCGCGCGCTACGCGCTACTTGATGATCCCGCCGCCGAGATCAGCATCGATCAGGCCAGACCGGGCGCGCCCGATCGCGTCGATCAACGCGGCATTCGCAATATCCTGCTTGCGCGCGAACTTCGCGAACCAGCGGTTCTTGAGAATCCGCAACGCAATCCCCCTTTGCAAAGCTTATATCACACCCTGTGTTAGTTTTCCAGTGGTCGGACGGCCCCTCCGCCACCGTCTTCGGCGGTGGTCCCCCTTCCCGTGCCGGGGAGGATTTAGAGGAGTTCGATGGCCACCGCCGTCGCCTCGCCGCCGCCGATGCAGAGGCTTGCCACGCCCTTCTTGCCGCCGCGGTTTTGGAGGGCGGCGATGAGGGTGGCGAGGATGCGGGCGCCCGAGGCGCCGATGGGGTGGCCCAGTGCGGTGGCGCCGCCGTTTACGTTGACCTTGTCGTGCGGGATTTCGAGATCGCGCATCGCGATCATGGCCACGGCGGCGAAGGCTTCGTTAACTTCGAACAGGTCGACATCGGCGACCGACCAACCGGCCTTGTCGAGCACTTTCTGGATCGCGTTCACCGGCGCGGTGGTGAACTTGGCCGGCGCGTGGGCGTGGGCGGCGGTGGCGACGATGCGGGCGACGGGTTTGAGGCCCTGTTCGTCGGCGACGCTCTGGCGGGTGAGGACGAGGGCGGCGGCGCCGTCGCTGATCGAGCTCGCATTGGCGGCGGTGATCGTGCCGTCCCTGGCGAAGGCGGGCTTGAGCGTCGGGATTTTCTCGGCATTGCCCTTGGGCGGCTGCTCGTCAGCGGCGACGGTATCGGTGCCCTTGCGGGTGGTCACCTCGACGGGGACGATCTCGCGGTCGAAGGCGCCGGAGGTCTGCGCGGCCAAAGCGCGGGTCAGCGAGGCGATGGCGTAATCGTCCTGGGCGGCGCGGGTGAACTGGTATTCCCGCGCGGTCTCCTCGGCGAAGGTGCCCATCGCGCGGCCGGGCTCATAGGCGTCCTCGAGCCCGTCGAGGAACATATGGTCCATGACCCGGTCGTGGCCCATGCGCGCGCCGCCGCGGTGCTTCTGGAGGAGGTAGGGGGCGTTGGTCATGCTCTCCATGCCGCCGGCGACGAGGAGATCGACGGAGCCGGCGGCGAGGGCGTCGGCGCCCATGATGACGGTCTGCATGCCGGAGCCGCACATCTTGTTGACCGTCGTCGCCTCGACCGAGGTCGGCAGGCCCGCCTTGATCGCCGCCTGGCGCGCCGGGGCCTGCCCCAGGCCGGCGGGGAGGACGCAGCCCATATAGATGCGCTCGATATCGTCGCCCGAGACGCCCGCGCGTTCCACCGCCGCCTTGACCGCGGCGGCGCCGAGATCGGTTGCGGTGGCGCCGGCGAGGCTGCCCTGGAAGCTGCCCATCGGGGTGCGGGCGTAGGAGAGGATGACGACGGGATCTGACATGGTGCGAGCAACTCCCAAGGTTCGTTCGTCCCGAACGTAGTCGAGGGGCGCTGGCACTGAGTCCGAGCGTGCGCCCTCGGGACGAACGATGAAGGTGGTGTGGGGCACATAAGCGGTGCCGCCGCCTTGTTCAAATCCTCGCGGCTCTGCTAGGCGGCGGGCCGATAGGAGACACGCACATGTCCGAGCTTGGCCTCGATTTCGGTCTCGGCGAGATGGCCGACACGATCCGCGACACGACGCGGCGCTTTTCGAGCGAGCGGATCGCGCCGCTGGCCGCGCGGATCGATGCGGAGGACTGGTTCCCGGTCGCGCTGTGGCCGGAGATGGGCGCGCTCGGGCTGCACGGGATCACGGTGGCGGAGGAGGATGGCGGGCTCGGGCTCGGCTATCTCGAACATGTCGTCGCGCAGGAAGAGGTGGCGCGGGCGTCGGCCTCGATCGGGCTCTCCTACGGCGCGCATTCGAACCTGTGCGTGAACCAGATCCGGCGCTGGGCGAGCCCGGAGCAGAAGGCGAAATATCTGCCGAAGCTCATCTCCGGCGAGCATGTCGGGAGCCTCGCCATGTCGGAAGCCGGGGCGGGATCGGACGTGGTCTCGATGAAATTGAAGGCCGAGAAGAAAGGCGACCGCTACGTCCTCAACGGCACCAAATTCTGGATCACCAACGCGGCCTACGCGGACACGCTCGTCGTCTATGCCAAGACTGGGGAGGGGAGCCGCGGGATCACGACCTTCCTGATCGAGAAGGACATGCCCGGCTTCGCGATCGGGCAGAAGCTCGACAAGATGGGGATGCGCGGCTCGCCCACCGCCGAGCTGATCTTCGACGCGTGCGAGGTGCCGGAAGAGAATGTGATGGGGCCGCTCAACGGCGGCGTCGGGGTGCTGATGAGCGGGCTCGATTACGAGCGCACGGTGCTCGCCGGCATCCAGCTCGGGATCATGCAGGCCTGCCTCGACGTCGTGCTGCCCTATGTGCGGGAGCGCAAGCAGTTCGGGCAGGCGATCGGATCGTTCCAGCTGATGCAGGCGAAGGTCGCGGATATGTATGTCGCGCTCAATTCGGCGCGGGCCTATGTCTATCAGGTCGCGCGCGCCTGCGACGCGGGCAAGACGACCCGGTTCGATGCGGCCGGCGCGATCCTCTATGCCAGCGAGAATGCGTTCCGCGTCGCCGGCGAGGCCGTGCAGGCGCTCGGCGGGGCGGGTTATACGAAGGACTGGCCGGTGGAGCGGCATTTGAGGGACGCCAAGCTGCTCGATATCGGCGCCGGGACAAACGAGATTCGGCGGATGCTGATCGGGCGGGAGTTGATCGGGGGCTGATGCGCGCCCGTCGGCTTCAAGTCCGCTCGTAGCTGAGCGACAGATCGTCTTCCCAGGGCCCGCCGTCCCTCGCCATGCGGCCCGAGGCCTCCAGCCTGGCGCCGCCGTCTTCGGCCGTGATCGTGTGGGTCTGGCGGAATTTCGGGTCGTCCCGGCGCCAGGTCATGGTCCCGTCGCCGAGCTCGACATCACATTTCCGCGAGACGCCGCGCTGGTCGAAATAGAGCATGAACACGGTGCCGTCGCCGCCATCGCTGCCGAAGATGGCGACGGCGCTCGGAATCTGGGGCTCGTCGGTCTCCGTGTGCATGACCAGGAAGGCGCCGCCCTGGTGCCAGGCGAACGACGCGCGGCCGTGGAAGGTCTTGCCGGGGATCAGCGGATGGGTGCCTGTGGTCCGCCATTCGCCGATCAGGAAGTCGAGCGGGCGCAGGGCGGGGTTGGGGCTGAGGGCTTCGGCGCCGATCTGGGGGGATTGGATCATGAGCGGGCAAACCTGCGAGTGTCTCGAACAAGAAAGAGAAGACCCTCATCCCAATCTTCTCCCGGAGGCGAGAAGGAGGGCGCCAGCGCTTGTCATCTGCGCCGAAGCAACCCTCTCCCGCTTGCGGGAGAGGGCAGGGTAAGGGTCTTTCTTCTTACTTTACCACACCCGCACCCGCTCCGTCGGCGCCAGATACAGCGTCTGCCCCTGCCGTACGTCGAACGCCGAATACCACGCATCCAGATTCCGCACGGTCAGCGCGCGATACTGGTCGGGAGCGTGTTCGTTGGTGGCGATCTGGGCGCGCATCGCGGCTTCGCGCTGCTTGGCGCGGTGCGCCTGGGCATAAGCGAGGAAGAGGCGCTGGTCGCCGGTGAGGCCGCCGATCACCGGGGCCGGGCGGCCGTGGAGCGAGGCGTGGTAGGCGTCGTAGGCGGCGGTGAGGCCGGCGAGGTCGGCGATATTCTCGCCGAGCGTGTGGGTGCCGTTCACATGGACGCCGGGGAATGGCGAGTAGCCATCGTACTGACGGGCGAGCGCCTGGCCGGCGGCGGTGAAATGGGCGAGGTCCGCCGGCGTCCACCAGTTGCGGTAGCGGCCCTCGGCATCGAAGGTCGCGCCGAGATTGTCGAAGCTGTGGCTGATCTCGTGCCCGATCACCGATCCGATCGCGCCATAATTGAACGCCGGGTCCGCATTGGGATCGTAGAAGGGCGGATTGAGGATCGCGGCGGGGAAGTTGAGCGCGTTCTGCAAGGGCAGGTTGACCGCGTTCACCGTCTGCGGCGTCATCCACCATTCGCTCCGGTCGACCGGATGGCCGATCTTCGCGAGCTGATGGCGATATTCGTAATCCTGCGCGCGCCAGGCATTGCCGAAGGCGTCGTCCGGCCGGACCTCAAGGCCCGAATAATCGCGCCAATGTTCGGGATAGCCGACGCCGACGATCAGCGTCTGGAGCTTGTGGCGCGCCTCGGCGCGGGTCGCCGGCGCGAGCCAGTCGATCGCGACGAGGCGCTGGTCGAAGGCGTGGACGATGCCCTGGACCATCGACTGGATGTCGGCCTTGGCCGTGGCCGGGAAGTAACGCCGCGTATAGATCTGGCCGACCGCATCGCCCAAGGCGCCACTGGTCGCGAGCAAGGCGCGGCGATCGCGCGGGCGCTGCGCTTGCGCGCCGGACAGCGTCTTGCCGTAGAAATCGAAGCGTAGATTGTCGATCGACGAGGGCAGGACCGACGCCATCCGGCTCGCGGTGTGGAAGGCGAGCCAGTCCTTCCACGCATCGAGCGGCTGGCTCGCGACGAGCGCGGACAGGTGCGTGATCGGCGCGGGATGCCAGGCGATGAAGCTTTGCTGGCTGCCGAGCCGGGCGGCGTCGAAATAGGCGTCCCAATCCATGCCGGGCGCGCGCGACGAGAAATCGGCGCGGCTCCAGGTCTGGACGCGGGCCGGATCCTGCGCCTCTTCCACCGGGGCCTGGCCCTGGGCGATCTTCATCTCGAGCTGGAAGATGCGCTCGGCGCGCATGTCCGGATCGCTCATCCGGAGCTGGCGCATCATCGCCGCGATATAGGCGCGATAGGCGGTGCGGATGCGGACCATGTCCGGCGCGCTGGAAAGATAATATTCGCGTTCGGGCATGCCGAGGCCGCCCTGGAGCAGATAGGGCATGGTCGTGTCGGGCGTCTCGAGCCCTTGGGTCACGAACAGGCCGAACAGATTCTCGGTCCAGAAATTGGTCGCGTTCAACGGATCGACGTCGGCGCGCATGTTCGCGCCCATGACGGTCGAGAGATCGTGGACGTTCCGGATCGCTTCGATCCGCTGGAGGATCGGCTGGAGCGGGGCGAGGCCGCGCCGGTCGATCGCCGCCTGGTCGCGATAGGCGGCGTAATAATCGGCGATGCGGCGCTGATCGGTGCCGGCCGCGGGATTGTCGGCGCCGGCGCCGCCGATGATCTCGGTATTGCGCCGATCGACCTCGTCCTGGACGCCCTGGAACGAGCCGATGCTGGTCCGGTCGGCCGGGATCTCGGTATGGGCGCGCCAGCCGCCATTGGCATATTCGTCGAAATTGTCGCCGGGCTGGACGGCGCGGTTCATGCCGGCGACATCGACACCGATCTGATCGTGGGTCCCGGGCGCGGCGGCGATGCTGTTGTTGCCGGTCGAAACCGAGCAGGCGGCGGTGACCATGAGGGCGGCGGTGGCGGCAAGCAGCGCATAACGGGGCATGGGCATCCTCGGGGCTGTCATGTTTATGTAGGACGGTTCCTTAAGCCCTTCGTTTCGCCACGCCTAGCCTGTTCGACGGGCGGCACTTCCCATCGACCGGCGACGCAGCTAGGCGGGGCGGGAAGGGGATACGGATGGACGATGCCCTCGTTACTGGCCTGCAATATTATGGCGCCGCCGCCGGCGCGGTGGCGGCGCTGATCGTGAGCCTCGATCTGGGCCGCAAGCCGACCGGCTTGGGCTTCGTGATCTTCGTCACCTCCTCGATCGCATTGATCGGCTGGGGCTTCCTCGGGCCGGAGGCGAAGGGGATCGGGACACAGAACCTGATCCTGCTCGCGATCAACCTGATCGGCGTCTATCGCTATCTCATCCGCAAGAAGTCGGTGCACGCTGCATGACCATCCTGACGACGAAGATCGACGAGAATTCGGAGACCACGCGGCATTATGCGGCGCACAATCGTGGCCTCGCCGAGGCGCTGCGGGCGCGGGTCGCCGAGACCGCGAAGGGCGGCAACGAGAAGTCGCGCGCGCGGCATGTATCGCGGGGCAAGCTGCTGCCGAGGGACCGGGTGGAGCGGCTGCTCGATCCGGGCGCGCCATTCCTCGAGATCGGCCAGCTTGCCGCCGGCGATCTTTACGACGGCGAGGTGCCCGGCGCGGGGATGATCGCCGGCATCGGCCGGGTTTCGGGCCGCGAGACGATGATCGTCGCCAACGACGCCACGGTGAAGGGCGGCACTTATTATCCGATGACGGTGAAGAAGCATCTGCGCGCGCAGGAGATCGCGTTGCAAAACCGATTGCCGTCGATCTACCTGGTCGATTCGGGCGGCGCGAACCTGCCGCACCAGGCCGAGGTTTTCCCCGACCGCGATCATTTCGGGCGGATCTTCTACAATCAGGCGCAGATGTCGTCGCTCGGCCTCGCGCAGATCGCCTGCGTGATGGGAAGCTGCACCGCCGGCGGCGCCTATGTGCCGGCGATGAGCGACGAAAGCGTGATCGTGCGGAACCAGGGCACGATCTTCCTCGCCGGGCCGCCGCTGGTGAAGGCGGCGACGGGCGAGGTGATCTCGGCGGAAGATCTGGGCGGCGGCGATCTCCATGCGCGCAAATCGGGCGTCGTCGATCATCTCGCCGAGAATGACGAGCATGCGCTGAGCATCGTGCGCGACATCGTGGCGCGGCTCAATACGGTGAAGGCGGTGGACATCGACCTCGCCGAGCCGGTGCCGCCGAAGCTCGACCCCGAGGGGCTGTACGGAGTGATCCCGGACGATGTGCGGACGCCCTATGACGTGCACGAGGTGATCGCGCGGATCGTGGACGGGAGCGAGTTCCACGAGTTCAAGGCGCTCTATGGGAGCACCCTGGTGTGCGGCTTCGCGCGCATCTGGGGCATTCCCGTGGCGATCCTCGCCAACAATGGGATTCTCTTCAGCGAGAGCGCCCTTAAAGGCGCGCATTTCATCGAGCTTGCCTGCCAGCGGCGCACGCCCTTGTTGTTCCTCCAGAACATCTCCGGCTTCATGGTCGGCGGCAAATATGAGGCCGAGGGGATCGCCAAGAACGGCGCCAAATTGGTGACGGCGGTGGCGACCGCGCAGGTGCCGAAGATCACAGTGCTGATCGGCGGCAGCTTCGGGGCGGGGAATTACGGCATGTGCGGGCGGGCCTATTCGCCGCGCTTCCTGTTCACCTGGCCCAATGCGCGGATCAGCGTGATGGGCGGCGAGCAGGCGGCGAGCGTGCTGGCGACGGTCCATCGCGACGCGGAGACGTGGACGCCGGAGCAGGCCGAAGCCTTCAAGCAGCCGATCCGCGACGATTACGAAGCGCAGGGCAATCCCTATCATGCCACCGCGCGGCTGTGGGACGACGGGATCATCGATCCGGCGCAGACGCGGGACGTGCTGGGATTGGCGTTCGCGGCGACGCTCAATGCGGAGATCCCGGAGCGGGCGCGGTTCGGGTTGTTCAGGATGTGATGGTGAGACGGTTCGACAAAATCCTCCCCGGAACGGGGAGGTGGCTCGCCGGAGGCGAGACGGAGGGGTCGGTGGGCCTGTGACCGAGGCTCGGCCCCTCCACCATCCTGCTGCGCCGGATGGTCCCCCTCCCCGTTCCGGGGAGGATTTTCGACCGCGCGTGAAGCATCGGACGGTGGGGGCGCCGGACAGGACGGTGAGGCGCGCGCGGGCGCTGCGGAAGGAGATGAGTCTGCCCGAGGTGCTGCTATGGCAGCAGCTTCGCAGGCGGCCGGATGGGTTCAAGTTTCGCAAGCAGTGCCCGCAAGGGCGCTATGTGCTCGACTTTGCCTGTCTCGAAGCGCGGCTCGCGATCGAGGTCGATGGCGAAGCGCATGATCGGGGCGATCGGCCGGAGCGCGACGAACAGCGCGATGCCTGGTTTCGCGAGCAGGGGTTCGAGACGATGCGGATTCCGGCGCGGGAGGTGCTTGGGAATATGGAGGGGGTTTTGATGGGGATTATTGCGCGATGTCGGGCGCTTCGGCCCCTCCACCACCGGCCTGCGGCCGGCGGTCCCCCTCCCCGTTCCGGGGAGGATTTTGAGTGAACCCGGACGGACTCATCGCGATCGGGGCGATTCTGGCGTTGCTGCTGGTCGGCGGCGGGGTGATCGGGCTCATTGATCGGCGCAATTTCGATTGGCGGTGGCTGCTGGTCGCGGCGGGGTTGGTGCTGATCGACGATGCGCTGCTGACGCGGGGCTGGGGGGTCATTCCCGATCTTCTGCCCGGCGCGTGGAACTGGGAAGGCAAGATACTGGCGCTGGTGGCGACGCTCGTCATCGCGGCACTGCCGGCGTTCGGGTGGCGGCGGACCGGGCTGACGCTGATGCAGAACAAGGAGGGGCGGACAACCACTTACATCGTCGCGCTCGTTCTCTGCCTGATTTTCGCCGGGCTGGCGCTGATGCAGCCGACCGATCCATTGGACGGCGAGACATTGGGCTTCCAGCTCACCATGCCGGGGCTGGAGGAGGAGGCTTATTATCGCGGCATTTTGCTGTTCGCGCTCGACATGGCGTTTCGCGGGCGGGCGCGGCTGCTCGGCGCGGATTGGGGGTGGGGGGCGCTGATCTCGTGCATCGTCTTCGGGCTGGCGCATGGCTTCGATTATTCGGACGGCGCTTTCTCGCTCGACTGGATGACCTTCGCGCTGACCGGCGGGCCGGCGCTGATCCTGGTATGGATGCGCGCGCGGACGGGGAGCCTGGTGCTGCCGGTGCTGCTGCACAATTTCGCCAATTCCATCGGGCTTTTGATCTAGGGTGCCGGCATGATCCGATCCTTGCTCATCGCGAACCGGGGCGAGATCGCCTGCCGTGTCATCCGCACGGCGCGGCGGATGGGGATCCGCACGGTGGCGGTCTATTCCGATGCCGACGCCAAGGCGCTGCATGTGCGGCAGGCGGACGAGGCGGTGCATATCGGGCCGAGCCCGGCGCGGGAGAGCTATCTCGTTGGGGAGAAGATCATCGCGGCGGCGAAGGCGACGGGGGCCGAGGCGATCCATCCGGGCTACGGATTCCTTTCGGAGAATGCGGAATTCGCGCAGGCGGTGATCGATGCAGGTCTGATCTGGGTCGGGCCGAAGCCGGACTCGATTCGGGCGATGGGTTTGAAGGACGCGGCCAAGGCGCGGATGATCGCCGCCGGGGTGCCGGTGACGCCGGGCTATCTCGGGGAGGAGCAGGATCCGGCGCATCTGAAGGCCGAGGCGGACAAGATCGGCTATCCGGTGCTGATCAAGGCGGTCGCCGGCGGCGGCGGCAAGGGGATGCGGCAGGTGGAGGCGGCGGGGGATTTCGCCGACGCCCTCCTCTCGTGCCAGCGCGAGGCCGCGTCCTCGTTCGGCGACGATCGGGTGCTGATCGAGAAATATATCCAGCGGCCCCGGCATATCGAGGTGCAGGTGTTCGGCGACACGCACGGCAATGTCGTTCACCTGTTCGAGCGCGACTGCTCGCTCCAGCGCCGTCACCAGAAGGTGATCGAGGAAGCGCCCGCGCCCGGCATGGACGAGGCGACGCGGGCGGCGGTGTGCGGCGCCGCCGTCCGCGCCGCCAAGGCCGTGGATTACGAAGGCGCGGGGACGATCGAGTTCATCGCCGACGCCAGCGAGGGGCTTCGCGCCGACCGCGTCTGGTTCATGGAGATGAACACCCGGCTCCAGGTCGAGCATCCGGTGACCGAAGAGATCACCGGCGTCGATCTGGTCGAGTGGCAGCTCCGGGTCGCGAGCGGGGAGGAACTGCCGAAACGGCAGGAGGAGCTGGGCATAAACGGATGGGCGATGGAGGCGCGGCTTTATGCCGAGGACCCGGTCAAAGGTTTCCTGCCGAGCACCGGAACGCTGGAACGATTCGTCCTGCCCGAAGCGATTCGTCCCCTGCGCTATCGAACGGAAATTGGCAACACGCCGATGGAGCTGACCGCTCCCGGCCGTACGCGGATCGAAACGGGGGTCGATGAAGGATCAACCATCTCGCCCTTCTACGACCCGATGATCGCCAAGATCATATGCCATGCCGACACGCGGCGCGAGGCGGCGCTGGGGCTGGCCCATCTGATCGCGGACGCCGAGGTGTGGCCGGTGCGGACCAATGCGACCTTTCTGCACGCGCTGCTGGTCGATCCCGACTTCACGGCCGGCCGCGTCCACACCGGCTTCATCGCCGGTCATCTGGACGAGGTCGTGTTCGAGGTGACGCCCGAAGCCTGGCTCCTCGACCCGGTGGCGGAGAAGGTGGCCGACTGGAGCGGACCCGCCGCCCTGCAAGGCTTCCGGCTGAACGCGTCGAAGGAGACGGCGGTGCGACTGATGGATCGCGGGCAGGTTTTCGTCGGCCATCTGGACGGCAATGCGACCTTCGACCAGCGCGCTTATCCCGTCATGGCCGAGATCGGCGACGCGGTTTTCGAGACGGCCCAGGGCGCGACGTGGAAATTCGAGGCGCCCCGCTTTGCCGGGGCGGCCAGCGCCACGGCAGGCGACGGCGCGATCGTCTCGCCCATGCCGGGCAAGATCATCGCGCTGGAGGTGAAGGCGGGGGATAAGGTGGCCAAGGGGCAGAAGCTGTTGACGCTCGAGGCGATGAAGATGGAGCACAGCCTCGTCGCGCCGTTCGATGGCGTGGTGGCGGAGCTCAATGCCGAGGCGGGCGCGCAGGTGAGCGAGGGCACGCTGCTGGCGCAGATCGAGAAGGGGGAGGGGGAATGACGGACCATTTCGTTCCGGGAAGGATTTTTGGGGGATGCCTCGCCACCGTCACCGCCCTGAACCTCGCCGCCCCGGCGGCGGCGCAGAATCCGAACGCGGCGCCCGCCTTCGGGACCGTCTATCTCGCCAGCGGCTTCACCGCCGATCCGCGCTCGGTGCCGGTCGTGGCCGGCGGGCCGAATGCCGCGAGTTCGGTCAGCGGCGGCTGCCGGGGCTATGTCTCCGCCGCGCCCACCGTCCGGCTGGATTATTCGGGCAGCGGCGCGCCGCTCATCGTCTCGGCGGATGCGAGCGCGGATACGACCTTGCTGATCCGCGCGCCGGACGGGCGCTGGTATTGCGACGACGATGGCGGCGCGCGCGGGCTCAATCCCGCGATCCGCTACGATCCGCCGCGCGCCGGCCGCTACGACATCTGGGTGGGCAGCTTCCGCGCCGGCGAGACCGTCCGCGCGCGGGTTTATTTTTCGGGTTCGACGAGCCAGTGAGGCGTGTGCCGATCGGGTGAAAGCGGTCGCGAGGAGCGTGACGTGCCAGGACGATATTACGAGCAATGGACCCTCGGCGACACGATGCGGCATCAGCCGCACCGGACGGTGACGGAGACCGACAATCTTCTCATCACCACGCTGACTCACAATCCGCAGCCGCTCCATCTCGACGAAACCTATGCGGAGGCGACCGAGTTCGGCCGGATCGTCGTCAACGGCACCTTCACCTTCGCGCTACTCGTCGGCCTCTCCGTGAACGACACGACGCTCGGCACGCTGGTGGCGAACCTGGGATACGACAAGGTGCGGATGCCCAAGCCGGTGTTCATCGGCGATACGCTGCGCGCCGAGACCGAGGTGGTGGCGTTGAAGGATTCCAGGTCGCGGCCCGACGCCGGGATCGTCACCTTCGAGCATCGCATGTTCAACCAGAAGGACGAGCTGGTCTGCGTGATGGAGCGGACGGCGTTGATGCAAAGGAAGGCGGGGTGAGGGTGGTGGCGCTCAAGCCCCTCCCCTTCAGGGGAGGGGATGGGGGTGGGGCCTGTCGAAAGGCACGGGGTGCGTCGATTACGTTCCCCATCCCAACCCCTCCCCGTGCCGGGGAGGAATTATGAAGCTGCGCTCCATGCTCTTCGTCCCCGGCGACCAGCCGGAGCGGATGGCGAAGGCGCTTGGGCTTGGGGCCGATGCGCTGATCCTCGATCTCGAGGATGCGGTGGCGCCTTTGGCCAAGGCGCGGGCGCGGATCGAGGTGGCGGCGTTTCTTCGGGCCAATCCGGGCGCGAATTTGTGGGTGCGGGTCAATCCGCTCGATGGGGCGGAGAATGAACGCGATCTCGATGCGGTCGCGGGAGCGGGTCCGCGCGGGATCGTGTTGCCCAAGGCCGAGGGCGGTGCTTCGGTGGCCGAACTCGATCGGCGGCTGACGGCGCGGGGGAATGCGGACGCCGCGATCATGGCGATCGCGACCGAGACGCCGGCGGCGATGTTCGGGCTCGGGAGCTACAAGGGGACGGCGCGGCTGACGGCCTTGACCTGGGGCGCGGAGGATCTGCCCGCCGCGATCGGGGCGGCGACCAGCCGGGAGGAGGACGGGCGCTTCACGCCGCCTTATGAGCTGGCGCGCTCGCTGACCCTGTTCGGCGCGAGCGCGGCCGGCGTGGCGCCGATCGAGACGGTCTATCCGGCGTTTCGCGACCTTGAGGGCTGCGCGGTCTATGCGGCGCGGGCGAGGCGCGACGGCTTTGTCGGCATGATGGCGATCCATCCGGCGCAAGTCTCGATCATCAACGCCGCCTTCACGCCGAGCGCGGCCGAGCTCGCTTATGCCCGCGCGGTGATCGCCGCGTTCGATGCCGATCCCGGCGCGGGGGCGCTTTCGCTCGACGGCAGGATGATCGACCGGCCGCATCTGGTGCAGGCGCGGCGAATATTGGCGGCGGCGGGAGAAGAATAAGTTCTTCCCTCCCTGCCGGCAGGGAAGGGCTGGCGCGGGTGCGCGCGTCTGCGCGCCTAAAAGACTCTTCCGGACTCAGCAACAGCACCGGACGAGGCATTGAGCCTCGCCCAGTGCTAAACCCACCCCCACCCCTCCCTGTCAGGGAGGGGGTTATATTCTTGAGTTCCCAAGCCGCCATCGCTCCCGCGCCTTTGGCGTGCGCGCTTTGCACGCTTCGCGGGCTGAAACAAAATTGCAAGATTCGTCATGGAATCGTAATATTCCGCCACGGCCCGAGCACGAGGCCGGTGGAGGAGGATGTCATCATGAAGCATATTGTCGCGGGCATTGCCCTCACGATTGTTCCGGCGACCGGCCTTTGCGCGCAGGCGGTCGAAGCCGATTATGCGCGCGGAACCCTTGCCGTGGCCGCGATCGATCGCGGCGATTGGACGCGCGCCGAGGCGCAACTGACCGAACATCATGCCAAGGCCGATCCGGCCGCTTTGATCAATCTGGGCCAGGTCTATATGGCGACCGGCCGCGCCGACGCGGCGATGACGGTCTGGCGTCAGGCGCTTGCCTCGAACCGGCACCACGAGGTCGCGACGCTCGGCGGGCGCTACGTCTCGACGGCCGAGCTGGCCCGCGAGGCATTGGCTTATTACGGTCACGGCGCGCGGTAGAAGCGCGGGAGGCAAGCCGTCATTCCAGCGAAAGCTGGACTCTCCCTTGCGCTTCACGGCCATCGACAAGGCAGTGAGATCCCAGCTTTCGCTGGGATGACGAGGGAGAAAGGTGGCGGGTTGCCAGATTGAACCGGCGCGCGGCGCTCCTTAGGAGGGGGCGTGCCGGTTTTCAGCCTCCTCTCCGACGATCCGTGGCTGCTCGGGGCGGCCGGGCTGGTGCTCGGCGCGATCGTCGGCAGCTTTCTCGCGACATTGCTGTTGCGCTGGCCCAAGGGCGAGAGCGCGATTGGCGGACGATCGCATTGCGATGGGTGCGGCGCGACGTTGACCGCGCGCGATCTGGTGCCGGTCCTATCTTATCTGGTCGCGCGCGGGCGTTGCCGGCGCTGCGGCGCGGCGATCGACCGGCGGCATCTCGCGGTCGAGCTTGCTGCGGCGGCGATCGGGCTGGCGGCGGTGCTGGCGCATCCGCTGCCGCTGGCGCTGGCGACGATGGCGCTCGGCTGGTGGCTGCTGCTCGCCGCCGCGCTCGATGTCGAGCATCAGTGGTTGCCCGACGCGCTGACGCTGCCGCTGATCCCGCTCGGCCTCCTCGCCGCCTGGGCCGGTTTGGGACCGCCGCTTTTCGACCGCCTCATCGGCGCCGTGGCGGGCTGGGCGGTGCTGGCGTCCATCGCCGCGCTCTACAAGGCGATGCGTGGGCGCGACGGGCTCGGCGGCGGCGATCCCAAGCTGCTCGCCGCGATCGGGGCGTGGCTCGGCTGGGCGATGCTGCCCTTCGTGCTGCTCGGCGCGGGTGTGTCGGGGTTGCTGGCGGTGCTGGCGATGCGCGCGCGGGGGCAAAAGGTGGACGGCGCCACCCGGCTGCCGCTCGGCGCGCTGATGGCGCTGGCGGCGTGGCCGATGTGGATTTTGGTGGCGGCGAACCTGCTAAATTCTCCCCTTTGAGGGGATGGGGGACCGTTCGCCGCGGGCGAATGGCGGAGGGGCGTCAGAGTCAGAGAATGAATCTCATAGACTGAGACCCCTCCGTCGGTCCTTCCTTCGGCTCCGGCCCGCCACCTCCCCTCGAAAGGGGAGGATCGTGAGTCTGCGTCTCTTCTTCTGTATTCAGCCTCCAGCCAGAATCGCAGTGCTACAGGGGCGGCTTGAGGGCGGCGTTTTTCCCTAGAGGCGCCGCCCGACTGATTCCGGCGGCCGTGCCTGCTCGCGGCCCTTGCACAGTCCCTCAAAAGCTGTGAACGTCCCGCCCGAGCGACTCTTCGGGGAAGGGGAGGCGTTGCGCCGCCAATTCAACGCGATGAGCCGCGTCGTTCGACACTGCTGACTTAAATGAGTCATGCAGTGGACATAGCTGGGTCGCCCTGGGCTCCGGGGAGCCCGCAAGGGGAGGCGACAGGTCATCGTGCGATTGGGGTCCGATCCCTCCAGCCGGCTGCCCCGCTCGGTGCTCCTCCTTGGCGCCGAGCTGCTGCTCCTCGCGCTGATCGCGATCCAGGCGGCACGGCTGGTGTGGACGCTGGCCAGTCCGCACGGCCCGGTCGGCGACTGGCGGCCGGCGCGCGCGCTTGCGCCGGTGGCCGGGCCCGAGGTGCTGGCGAGCTTCGATCCCTTCTTCCGGCTCGAAGGCGCGGCGGCGCCGGCGGTGGTGACGTCATTGAACCTCAAGCTCTACGGCGTGCGGCAGGACCGGGCGACGGGGCGGGGATCGGCGATCATCGGCCTGCCCGACGGCACTCAGCGCAGCTTCGGCGTCGGCGAGGAGATCATGCCGGGCGTGACCCTGGGGCAAGTGGATTTCGACAATGTCACCGTGCGGCGGAACGGCACGCCCGAGCAGCTCTACCTCGATCAGTCCACGCCCGCCGCCGGCGTGCCTTCACCCAATGGCGCGGCGCCCGCCCGGCCCGTCCCACCGCCCGTCGTGACCGTGCCGAGCGCGCCGGCGGGCAACCAGGCGCGGGACATCCGCGCCAATGCGAATTGAGGTTCCGGTGAAACGTGCTTTGATTGCCCTTGCCCTCGCGATCGCGCCGCTCACGCCGGTGAACGCGCAATATGTGCTGAACCTGCGCGAGGCGGATATCCGCGCCTTCGTCCAGGACGCGGCGCGGGTGACGGGGCGGACCTTCATCCTCGATCCCGCGGTGCAGGGCCGGGTCTCGGTGGTGACCGAGCGGCCGTTGTCGCGGAGCGAATATTTTGAGCTCTTCCTGTCGACGCTTCGCACCAACGGCTATGTCGCGGTGCCGGCGGCGGGCGGCGCGCTCAGGATCCAGCCGGTGGCGGGGGCGGCGGCCTCGGCCCAGCTCGGCGGATCGCGGCGCGCCTCCCCGAGCGGCTTCGTCACCGAGATTTTCCGCGTGCGCCACATCGAGCCAAGCCAGGCGATCGAGACGCTGCGGCCGAGCGTCAGCCGCGACGGATCGATCACCGCCAGCCACAGCTCGATCGTCGTCTCCGACTTCGCCGACAATGTCCGGCGGGTCCGGGCGATCCTCGCGCAGATCGACGTCGATTCGGGCGTGAGCCGCGTCGTCGGCCTTGAAAATGCCGGCGCCCGCGAGATCGCGCAGGCCCTCGCCAACCTCGCCGGCGAAGGCGTCGCGGTGGTGCCGGTGGACAGCGCCAATTCGATCGTGATCCGCGGCGATGCGGCGAGCGTCGGCGATCTCGCCCGGATCGCGCAGGACCTCGACCGGCGCGCGGCGAGCGGCAGCGAGATCCGGGTCGTCTATCTCGAACATGCCGATGCCGAGCAGCTCGTGCCGGTGCTCCAGCGGCTGCTCGGCCAGAACCCGAGCGAGGCGGCCCCCCAGGCCCAGGCAGAGAATCGCCTGCGCCGCCCCAATGACAGCAATGCGTCGAGCGGGCCGTCCGCCGGGACGATGGGCCGCGGCGCGCCGCCGCCGCCGCAACCGCGGGCGGCCTCGGCTTCGGCGCAGCCCGCCAATCCCAACGCCCAGGTGACGGTCGGCGCGCGCAACGCGATCGTCACCCGCTTCGAAGGCGCCAATGCGATCGTCATCTCCGCGACTTCGGACATCCAGCGCGAGCTTGGCGAGGTGATCCGCCAGCTCGACGTGCGCCGCCAGCAGGTGCTGGTCGAGGCGATCATCGTCGAGATTTCCGACACCGCGGCGCGCCAGCTCGGCGTCCAGATGCTGCTCGCGGGATTGAACGGCACGATTCCGTTCGCGATCACCAATTATTCCAACATCTCGCCCAATCTCGGCACGATCGCCGGGGCGCTCGCGGCGCGCGAGCTCAACGGCACGACGACGACGATCCAGACCGGCGACGGATCGACCACGACGACGAGCGGCAACGGCACGACCGATCTCATCAACGGCGCGGCCGGCGAGCTGGCCGGGATCACCGGCGGGGTCGGCGGGATCGCGCTCAGGACCGGCAACGCGATCTTCGGCTCGATCATCAGCGCGGTGAGGAACGACAGCAATTCCAACATATTGTCGACGCCGCACATCATGACGCTCGACAATCAGGAAGCCTATATCCTGGTCGGCCAGGAGATACCGGTGACCACCGGCGAGGCGCTATCGCCCAATTTCGACAATGCCTTCCGCACCGTGCAGCGCCAGAATGTCGGCATCACGCTGGAGGTCCGGCCGCAGATCAACGCCGGCGGCGCGATCAAGCTCGACCTGCGCGTCGAGGTCAGCTCGGTCGCCGGGCCGGTCTCCTCGACCTTCCAGGACCTCATCCTCAACAAGCGCGAGATCGAGAACACGATCACCGTCGACGACGGCCAGATCGCCGCGATCGGCGGCCTGCTCGACGACAATGACCGGCGCACGATCGAGCGGATCCCGTTTCTCGGCGACATCCCGATCATCGGCAATCTGTTCCGAGGCCGCAGCCGCGCCCATGCGCGGACCAATTTGATGGTCTTCATCCGGCCGACCATCCTCAGGACCGCCGACGACATGCAGGCGCTGAGCGCGCGGCGCTTCGATTACATGCGCGGCCGCCAGCTGCTGTTCAATCCGAACCAGGAGCCGAGCCTCGACGAGCTGGTCCGCGACTATATGGGGACGGTGCCGCCGAGCGTTCACGCGACCTCAGGCGACACGGTGGTGCCGCCGCCGCCCGCCGCGGCGCCGGCCCAGCCGCATGAGCCGCCAGCAGCGCAGCCCGACGGAACGCCCTGGTGAGCGACGCGCCCGCCCCCGAAGAGCGCGTGCGGGTGCCCTATGCCTTTGCCCGCCGCCACGGCTTCGTCGCGACCGGCGAAGGCGGCGGCCAGCCCGAGATCGCGATGCGCGCCGGGGCGGACCCCAGGGCGCTGATCGAGGTTCGGCGCTTTCTCGGCCGCCCATTCGCGCTGCGCGAAGTGGCGGGCGCCGAGTTCGACCGGCTGCTCTCCGATCATTATGCCGCCAGCGCCGAGGCCAATGCCGACGCCGCCGGCGCGATGGGCTTCGGCGACGATCTCGCGCTGCCGAGCGCCGAGGATCTGCTCGACACGTCCGACGACGCGCCGGCGATCCGGCTGATCAACGGGATCATCGCCGATGCCGCGCGTCAGGGCGTCTCCGACATCCATATCGAGCCTTATGAAACGGGGCTGGTCGTCCGGATGCGGATGGACGGGGTGCTGCGCGAGACCTTGCGGATGCCGCCGCATGTCGCGCCGGTGGTGGTGAGCCGGATCAAGGTGATGGCCCGCCTCGACATCGCCGAGCGGCGGCTGCCGCAGGACGGGCGGATCGGGCTGACGCTCGGCGGCAAGCTGATCGACGTCCGCGTCTCGACGCTGCCCAGCCGGGCGGGCGAGCGGGTGGTCCTGCGCATCCTCGACAAGGACAATGCCGGGATCGATCTCGACGGGCTCGGGATGACGGCGGCGGTCCACGCGCTGCTGCGCGACGCGCTCGCCGAGCCCAATGGCATCGTGCTGGTCACCGGGCCGACCGGATCGGGCAAGACGACGACGCTCTATGCGGGGCTGAAGCAGCTCAACGACGGCACGCGCAACATCCTCACCGTCGAGGATCCGGTCGAATATGCGGTGGACGGGGTCGGGCAGACCCAGATCAATCCGCAGGTGGGACTGACCTTCGCGGCCGGGCTGCGCGCGATCCTGCGCCAGGACCCGGACGTGGTGATGGTCGGCGAGATCCGCGACCGCGAGACCGCCGACATCGCGGTGCAGGCGGCATTGACCGGGCATCTGGTGCTCTCGACCGTCCACACCAACGACGCGGTCGGCGCGATCACCCGGCTCAGGGACATGAAGGTCGAGCCGTTCCTGATCGCATCGACGGTGCGCGCGGTGCTCGCGCAGCGGCTGGTGCGGCGGCTGTGCGCCGAATGCGCCGTCCCGGTCGAGGCGGCGGGGTCGCTCGCCGAGGCGCTCGGGCTCGCGCCCGGCACAATCGTGCGCGAGCCGCGCGGCTGCCCGGCTTGCGGCCAATCGGGCTATAAGGGCCGGATCGGCCTGTTCGAGGCGGTGAAGGTGGACGAGACGATCCGGCGGTCGATCAATGCGGGCGGCGATGAGGCGGCGATCGCGGCCCATGCCTTCGCTCATGCGCCGACGCTCGCCCAGGCCGCGCGCCAGCTCGTCATCGACGGCGTGACCAGCCCGGAGGAGGCGCTGCGCGTCGTCCGGCACGAGGCGGCCGATGCCTGATTATGCCTGGGTCGGGCTCGACACCGCGGGCCGCGAGCGCCGCGGCGCTGTGCGCGCCGACACCAGCGAGGCGGCCAAGGCGCAGCTCCAGGCGCGGCGGCTCTACGTGGTGCGGATCGAGCCGGCGGCGGAGCCGTCCGGGGCGCCGGCGCCGCCCTTGCTGTCGCGCGACCTGTTCCGGCGCAAGAAGCTCTCGTCGAAGCAGCTCACGCTCTTCACCCGCCAGCTCGCGACCCTGATCCAGGTGGCGCCGCTCGAGGAGGCGCTACGCACGCTGTCGCGCCAGTCCGAGCGCGAGGAGGTGCGTTCGGTGCTCGGCAACGTCCATGCCGGCGTCGTCGAGGGCCGGCGCCTGTCCGAGGCGATGGCGCGCGAGCCGAAGAGCTTCCCGCCGCTCTACCGGGCGATGGTCTCGGCCGGCGAAGGCTCGGGCACGTTGCCGGCGATCCTGGAGCGACTGGCGGTCTGGCTGGAGCGGCAGGCGCTGGTGCGCGGCAAGGTGCTCTCGACGCTCGCTTATCCGATCATCCTCGCGATCGTCGCGGCGTTCGTGGTGCTCGCATTGATGATCTTCGTCGTGCCGAAGGTGGTCGAACAGTTCCAGGACATCGGCCAGCAACTGCCGCTCCTGACCCGGATCGTGATCGGGATTTCGCACTTCCTGGGGAGCTGGTGGTGGGCGCTCCTGATCGGCATCGCCGCGCTCGCCTTGCTCGCCGGGCGGGCGCTCAAGGAAGAAGGCCTCAGGCTCAAGTTCGATGCGGCGTTGCTCAGGCTGCCCCTGGTCGGCCGGCTGATCCGCGATCTCCACGCGGCGCGGATGGCGCGGACGCTCTCGACCATGGTCGCGGCGCGATTGCCGCTGCTGGAGGGACTGAAGCTCACCACCGGGACCGTCCATAACCGCGTGCTGCGCGCGGCGAGCGCCGACATCGCCGAGGCGGTGCGGACCGGCGGCAGCCTGTCGGGCGCGCTCAGGAAAGCGGGGGTGTTCCCGCCCTTGCTCGTCTATCTCGCCGCGAGCGGCGAGGCGTCGGGCCGGCTCGATCTCATGCTCGAGCGCGCCGCCGACTATCTGGAGCGCGAGTTCGACAGCTTCACCTCGACCGCGCTCTCGCTGCTGGAGCCCGCCATCATCGTCGTCATGGGCGGGATCGTCGCCCTCATCGTGCTGTCGATCCTGCTCCCCATCCTGCAACTCGATACGCTCGCCGGAGGAATGTGATGTTTGTTCTGCTTGTTCCTCCCCGGAACGGGGAGGTGGCGCGCGCGGCGCGACGGAGGGGTCTGCACAAAGTCCGGCGCAGCCCCTCCACCACCCGGCTTCGCCGGGCGGTCCCCCTCCCCGTGCCGGGGAGGAATGAAGAAGGCTTCACCCTGGTCGAGCTGATGGTCGTGCTGGTCATCATCGGCCTGCTTGCGACGATCGTCATCATCAACGTGATGCCGGCGGTGGACAAGGCATCGACGACGAAGGCCCACGCCGACATCTCGACGCTGGAGCAGGCGATCGAGATGTACCGGCTCGATCACATGCGCTACCCGACCCAGGCGGAAGGGCTGCCCTCGCTGGTCGCCGGCAACTATATCCGTCGGCTGCCGAACGATCCGTGGAACCATCCTTACGCCTACAAGGTGCCGGGCGCGGGCGGGCATCCGTTCCAGGTGATGAGCCTCGGCGCCGACGGCCGCGAAGGCGGCTCGGGGGAAAATGCCGATATCTCCAACTGATCCCGGCGGCAGCGCGACGTTGCTCGTCTTCCTGGGCGAGGGCGGTGTGCCCGGGTCGTGGCGGCTGATCGACGGCGGCGCGATCGTCGCGCGCGGCGGCGGCGCGCTGCTGCCCGACGATGCGGCGCGCGCGGTGCTTGCCGTGCCGGGGGCCGACGTGGCGATCCACTGGATCGAGCTGGCGCAGGATCTGACCCAGGTCCAGGCGGCCGCGGCGGCGCGGCTGATGCTCGCCGATATGAGCGCCGAGCCATTGTCCGAAATGCATGTCGCGGTCGGGCGGAGCGAGGCGGGGGCGACGCCGGCGGCTTTGGTGCCGATGCGGACGATGGAGGTCTGGCTCGCCGCGGCCGAGGCGGTGGGGATCGATGCCGATGCGATCGTGCCCGCGCCGTTGCTGATCGCGCCGCCCGAGACGGGATTCGTCCGGCACGGGTTCGATCATCGGGCGATGCTGTCGGCTTTCGCGCTGGAGCCGGAGCTGGCCGGCGCGATCCTCGGCGATGCGCCGGTCGCCGAGCTGAGCGATACGGATTATGAAGCGGGGCTGCCGGCGCTCGCCGCCGATCCGGTGCTGGATCTGCGCCAAAGCGCGTTCGCGCGGCGGCGGCAGTGGAAGCTGGAGAGCGGTCTTGGCCGGCGGCTGGCGATGCTTGCCGCGATCCTGATCCTGCTGACGCTGGCGGTGCCGGTCGCGGCGCTCATCCTCACCAATCGCAGCGCGAGCCGGCTGGAGGCCGAGGCGGCGGCGCTGGCGCGGCGTCCGGCGGGTGGCGCGGATTCGGCGCCCGGCTTCGCGCTCGTCGCGCCGACCCTGTTCGACGCGGTGCGGGCGACGCCCAATGCCGAGCTCGGCCGGATCGATTATCGCGCCGACGGCAGCCTCGCCGCGACCGTGCTGGTCGACGGACCGGCGACGCTGGAGACGCTCGCCGCCCGGATCGAAGCCGCCGGCTTCACGGTCGAGCGCGGCGCGGTGCAGAGCCGGAACGGCCGCCCCGCCGCCGATCTCACGGTGCGGCCGTCATGAGCGGCGTCCTCGCCTGGTGGCGCGGCCTCAGCCAGCGCGAGCAAGTGCTGGTCGGCATCATGGGCATTTTGGCCGTCCTCGTGCTCGGCTGGCTGCTGATCGTCCGGCCGTTGTCGGCGGCGCTGGACGGCGCGCGGGCGCGAGAAGCGGCGGCCATCGAAGCCGCGGGCGCGGCGCGCGCGCAAGCCGCCCGCATCGGCACGGTCGGCACGAGCGCGTCGGCGCCGCTGCCGATCGACAGCTTCGTGACCCGCAGCGCCGCCGATGCCGGTTATCCGGGCGCGCGGGTGACCGCGCAGGGGCCGACCCGGGCCTCGCTCTCGATCGAGGCGGCGCGGCCCCAGGCCCTGTTCGGCTGGATCGCGAGCCTGGAAGCGCATGGCGTGGTCGTCGAGACGCTGCGCGCGACCGCCGGCGCCGATCATAGCGTGGCGGTCGAGGCGACGTTGCGCGCGCGGGGCAGCCGGTGAGCGCGCCCGCCCGCTGGCTGGCTTCCGCCGCTTTCCTGGTCGCGGCGCTGATCGTGCTGATGCCGATGCGCCTCGCGCTCGACTGGTCCGGGCTGGCCCGGTCGGGGCTCACCGCGCGCGACGCCAGCGGGACGATATGGAGCGGCAGGCTCGACGAGGCCGCCCTGGGGCCGGTGCCGATCGGCGACGTCAAGGCGCGGCTCGGGCTCGTGCCGCTCTTTGTCGGCCATGTCCGCGTGGCGCTGAGCAGGAGCGATCCCGACCCGCTGGCCGGGACGATCGACATCTCGCGCCACGGCTTCGGCATCCGGCGCGCGACGGGACGGATCGCCGCCGGCGCCTTGCTCGCGCCGGCGCCGATCGCCTCGATCGACGTGACCGGGATCAGCGCCGACTTCGCCAACGGCCGGTGCATCAGCGCCTCCGGCCAGGCGAGCGCGACGCTGGCCGGGCCGCTCGCGGCGGTGATGCCGGGCCTTGCCGGGCAGGCGACCTGCGAAAACGAAGCGGTGCTGATCCCGCTGGCCGGCGGCGGCGGGCGGATCGACCTCAGGCTCGGCGCGGATGGGCGCTACCGGCTCGACGCGCAGGTGTCGGGCGCCAATGAAGCGATCGCGGGCGCGCTCCAGGGCGCCGGCTTCCGCCCCGTGTCGGGCGGTTTCGCGTTTCACCGCGAGGGCGCGCTTTAGGATCGTCCACACGCCGGGAGAAAAAGCCGCGCTCGCTCGTTGGAGGGGCGCACAGGGCATTTCGTGCAGGCGCGGGGGCTTCCCGCCGGCGGCTGATCCGCCGGACGACATGGAGGCCAAGGATGAAGAGATATGCGATCGCGGCCGCGGCGTTGCTGCTCGGCACGTCGGCGCTCGCCTGGACGCCCGAACATTCGAACGAGGGCAAGCCGCTTGCGGCGGACATGAGCCAGACCCTGATGGCGGGCGACCAGCTCAAGAAGGCCGATCTCGACGTCATCTATGACGCGAAGATGGACGCACAGCCGGCCTATGCCGAGCAGGCGGCTGCCTTCGACGATTCGTGGACGCCCAAGGCGGTGCCGGCAAGCTATGACGGGTGGCAGGACGACGCGCCGCCGCCCGACACCGCGACCCCGCCCGCCGATGAGACGAGCTGGGGCGCCGACACCACGGCGATGACCGAGCCGGCCCCCACGATGCAAATTGCCTCGGCCGACGTGACGCCGCGTCCGGCGACGGCCAATTATCCGGCCTGCCGGCCAGGCCCGGGCGACGATAATTGCATCCAGCTCTACGAGCGCGGCGTTCGGACATCGCTGGCGCGTTGGGACCAGCCCACCGGCGGCTTCGCCGGCGAGCAGGCGCAGGCGATGGCGGCGAACAGCTCGCCGGCCGACGACGCGACCGAAATGGCGAGCGCCGACACCGACGAGGGCATCATGCCGGCGCCGGGCATCGACAGCGCGGCGAGCGGCGCCGGCGACGAAGTCATGGCGGCCGATGCGGCCGACATGGACACCCGGATGGCGGCGAACGATTCGGCGCTGACGACCGACCCGAACTCGCCTTATCAGGGTGTCGGTGGGCCGGACGAGGCGCTGATGAGCGACGCGGAGGCGTCGGCGACGATGCAGACCGGCTATCCGGCCTGCTCGCGCAGCGTCACCGATCGCTGCATCCAGCTCTACGAGCGCGGCGTCACCGGCGAAGGCAATTAACCGGTCTCGCCACCAGGCTCCGGCGGCGTCGTTTCCCCTTCGCCGCCGGGGCCACCTTTTTCCTTGAGCCAGGTTTCAAGCTTGTCGGTCGTGCGCTGGAGCGCGCGGATGACGGCGCGCACCTCGTCCGGATCGTCGTTCGCGGTGACGATGTCGGAAAGCCACCAGGTTTCGGAGAGCCAGGGCTGGCCGGTATCGCGATCGTCGATCTCGATGCCGAGGAACGCCTCTTCGGCATCCACCCATGAATTGCCATCGGCCTGGAGCGTGTGGAGGCGGATGCGGCCGGCGTCCCTGAGGTCGTCGGCCATCAGATCGCGCGCCGCGTCCAGAAACGGCGCGACAAGATGCCAGGGCATCTTGGCCTGCGCGAGCATCTCCATCGCCGCATGCGCGAATTGTTTTTGCACGACATTGTGGAAATCGGCCGAAGTGAACGGTTCGTCGACATAGGCGTCGCCCTCCTCGAACGCTTCGGGCGGGTCTTCCGGTTCGGGTGTCTCGGGCGAATCGTCGGCCATGGCGGCTGGCTGGGCCAAGCGGGCGCGGCGGTCAAGCTTGGCGGGCGCCGGGACAGGATGCTAGGCGGAGCGGATGACCGCCGGCGGCTGGACCTTCTCGATCGATCGCGGCGGCACGTTCACCGATATCGTCGCGCATGGGCCGGGGGGCGAGCGGGTGGTGAGGAAGCTCCTCTCCGAAAATCCCGAACGCTATGACGACGCCGCGGTGGCCGGCATCAGCGCGATCCTCGCTGAAGCGGGCGGCGGCGCGATCGACGCGGTGAAGATGGGGACGACCGTCGCCACCAATGCCCTGCTCGAACGCAAGGGCGAGGCGGTGGTTCTGGCCATCACCAACGGCCTGGGCGACGCGCTTCGTATCGGCTACCAGGCCCGGCCCGAGATTTTCGCGCTCGATATCAAGCTGCCCGCGCCGCTTTACGGCCATGTCGTCGAGGTGGACGAGCGGGTGACGGCCGAGGGCGACGTGCTGCGGCCGCTCGATATGGCGGCGGCACGGGCCGGATTGCAGGCGGCTTATGATGAGGGCTTCCGCGCAATCGCCATCGTGCTGATGCATGGCTGGCGCTGGACCGCGCACGAGGCGGCGCTGGCGCGGATGGCGCGGGAGATCGGCTTCACCCAGGTCTCGGCGAGCCACGAGGTCGAGCCGCTGATCAAGCTGATCGGCCGCGGCGACACGGCGGTGGTGGACGCCTATCTGTCGCCGGTGCTGCGGCGCTATGTGGATCGGGTCGTCAATGGCCTCACTCAAGCTTCGCTCGGGACGAGCGGGGAGGCGGATGGCAAGGAGAATGGCCGCCTGTTCTTCATGCAATCGAATGGTGGCCTGACCGACGCCGCCACCTTCCGGGGCAAGGACGCCATCCTTTCCGGGCCGGCGGGCGGGATCGTCGGGATGGTGCTGCCCGCGGCCGAGGCCGGGTTCGAGAGGATCATCGGCTTCGACATGGGCGGGACATCGACCGACGTCTCGCATTTCGCCGGCACTTATGAGCGGACCAGCGAGCGGGCGATGGCCGGCGTCCGGGTGCGCGCGCCGATGCTGGAGATCCACACCGTCGCGGCCGGCGGCGGATCGGTCTGCGCTTTTGACGGCCGGCGCTTCCGGGTCGGGCCGGACAGCGCCGGCGCGGTGCCGGGGCCGGCCTGCTACCGGCGCGGCGGGCCGCTGACGGTGACGGATTGCAACGTGGTGCTCGGCAAGATCAGGGCCGAGCATTTCCCGCGCGTGTTCGGGCCAGACGGGGACCAGCCGATCGACGCGGAGGCTTCGCTCGCGCGGGTGCGGGAGATCGCGGAAGCGGCGGGGATGGAGGATCAGACCGTCGCCGAGGGCTTCATCCGCATCGCGGTCGACAATATGGCGAGCGCGATCAAGCAGATCTCGATCGCGCGCGGCCACGACGTGACCCGCTACACGCTGCAATGTTTCGGCGGGGCGGGCGGCCAGCACGCCTGCCTGGTCGCCGACGCGCTCGGCATCGGGACGGTGATGATCCACCCGCTTGCCGGGGTGCTCAGCGCCTATGGCATGGGGCTCGCCGATATGGTGGAGCTTCGGCAGCGCACGCTCGGCGGCGCGGACCTCGCGGTGACGCTGGCCGAGCTGGAGGCCGAGGCGGTGGCGGCGCTGGCGCGGCAGGGGGTGAAGGCGGACGAGGTGAGGCGGCGCGTGGCCTTGCGCTACGAGAGGAGCGACACGGCGCTGGAAGTGCCGGTCTCGGAGGCGATGACGGCCGAGTTCGAGGCGGCGCACCGCGCGCGGTTCGGCTTCGTCTCGGATGCGCCGGTGGTGGTCGAGACGGCGATCGTCGAGGCGGTGGGGAAGGGGGAGGCGCCGACCCCAAGCGAGACCCCAACTTCTCCGCTCGTCCCGAGCGAAGTCGAGGGGCGCCCGCTCGGAGTCGGTGCCATACGCCCCTCGACTACGCTCGGGACGAGCGATGACTTGGGGGTCTTGCAAAGAGATGACCTCGCAATCGGCACCCTGATTCCCGGCCCCGTTCTCATCATCGACGCCACCGCCACCACCGTGGTCGAGCCCGGCTGGCAGGCCGAAGTGGACCCGCGCGGCAACCTCATCCTCACCCGCGCCGTCCCGCGCGAGGCGGCGCCGAAGATGGGCACGCATGTCGATCCGGTGATGCTCGAGGTGATGGGCAATCTCTTCATGGCGATCGCCGAGGAGATGGGGGTCGCGCTCCGCAACACCGCCTCGTCGGTCAACATCAAGGAAAGGCTCGATTTCTCCTGCGCGCTGTTCGATGCCAGGGGCAATCTGATCGCCAACGCGCCGCACATTCCGGTGCATCTGGGATCGATGGGCGATTCGATCCGCACCGTGATCGAGGCGCGGTCCGGCACGATGAAGCCGGGCGACGCCTATGTGCTGAACGCGCCCTATCGCGGCGGCACGCACCTGCCTGACATCACTGTCATCATGCCGGTCTTCGCGGACGACGGGGATGCCGCGCCGGCCTGGTATGTCGCCGCGCGCGGGCATCATGCCGATATCGGCGGGATCGCGCCGGGATCAATGCCGCCGGAAAGCCGGACGGTCGACGAGGAAGGCGTGCTGATCGACAATGTCGCGCTCGTCGATGCGGGCCATTTCCGCGAGAGGGAGATGCGCGCCTTGCTCGGATCGGGCCGCTGGCCGGCGCGCGATCCCGATCGCAATATCGCCGACCTCAAAGCCCAGGTCGCTGCCTGCGCGCGCGGCGCGGCGGAGCTGAAGCGGGTCGCGGGCGAATATGGGCGCTGCGTGATCGACGCCTATATGGCTCATGTCATGGATTATGCGGAAGAGGCGGTAAGACACCTGATCGAAAGGCTTTCGCCAGGACATTTCAACTATGAAATGGATAATGGCGCCGAAGTTTCGGTGACGATCGAGGTGGATCGCGAGGCGCGCACCGCGACCGTCGATTTCGCGGGGACGAGCGACCAGCTTCCCAGCAATTTCAACGCGCCGGCCTCGATCTGCCGGGCGGCGGTGCTCTATGTGCTGCGGACGTTGGTGGACGAGCCGATCCCATTGAACGACGGCTGTATGCGGCCGATCACGCTTCGGATTCCCGACGGATCGATGCTGAAGCCGCATTATCCCGCCGCCGTCGTCGCGGGGAATGTCGAGACCAGCCAGGTGGTGACCGACGCGCTCCTCGCCGCCTGCGGCGCGCTGGCGCCGAGCCAGGGGACGATGAACAATTTCACCTTCGGCGACAGCGCGCGCCAATATTACGAGACGATCGCGGGCGGCGCCGGGGCCGGCCCGGGCTTCGGCGGGGCAAGCGCGGTCCAGACCCACATGACCAATTCGCGGCTGACCGATCCCGAGATCCTGGAGACGCGCTTCCCGGTGATCCTGGAGCGGTTCGCGGTTCGGCGCGGATCGGGCGGCGAGGGCGCGCATCGCGGCGGCGACGGGGTCGAGCGGCACGTGCGCTTCCGCGCGCCGATGCACGCCGCGATATTGTCCAATCGGCGGCGGGTCGCGCCGCGCGGGATCGCGGGTGGCGGCGATGCCGCGCCGGGGGTGAACAAGGTGGTCCGCGCCGATGGGCGCGAGGAGAAGCTATCGGCGACGGCCTCGGCGGAGATGGGTGTCGGGGATATGTTCGTGATCGAAACGCCGGGGGGTGGGGGATATGGGGCTGCCGAATAGTCCTCCCTGTGAGCGAAGCTCATGGGGAGGGGGACCGCACGAAGTGCGGTGGAGGGGCTTTTGGCGCCCCAAGCCCCTCCACCATCCTTCGGATGGTCCCCCTCCCCATCGCCTTCGGCGACAGGGAGGATTTAGATGACCCACTACCTCCCGCTCCTTGGCATCCTGATCGTCGTCGTCGGTTTCGCCAAACGCTGGAATCCGATGCTGGTGGTGACGGTCGCGGCGCTGGCGACGGGGCTGCTGGCGGGGATGGGCCCGGTCGCGGTCGTTTCGTTGCTCGGCAAGGCGTTCAACGACAATCGGCTGATCGCGATCGTCTGGATCGTGCTCCCCGCCATCGGCCTGCTCGAGCGGTTCGGGCTGCAGGAGCGCGCGGCGACGCTGATCCGCGGCTTCAAGGCGGCGACGGCGGGCCGGCTGCTGATCCTCTATCTGATCTTCAGGCAGATCACGGCGGCTTTGGGGCTCACCTCGATCGCCGGCCATCCGCAGACGGTGCGGCCTTTGGTCGCGCCGATGGCGCTGGCGGCGGCTGAGAAGGAGCATGAGATCGACGAGGACAGCCGCGAGACGGTGAAGGCCTGGTCGGCGGCGACCGACAATGTCGGCGTCTTCTTCGGCGAGGATATCTTCATCGCGGTCGGATCGATCGTGCTGATCCAGGCGACGCTGGCGAGCGAGGGCTATGACCTGCGTCCGCTCGACCTTGCCATCTGGGCGATCCCGAGCGCGGTCGCCGCCTTCCTGATCCACGCCTTTCGGCTGACCCGGCTGGATCGCAGGCTGAAGCAGCGCCGCAAATGATCACGCTGCAATGGGCCTACAGCCTCGCCGGGCTGATGTTCGCCGCCTTCGCGATCCTGAGCGCGCTGGACAAGGCGAACCGCAAGCGGCTCGGCAATGCCGCCTTCTGGGGATTGATGGCGCTGAGCCTTATCGCCGGAAGCTGGCTCGGCGATTTCGCCAACGGGCTGCTCGTGCTCGCGTTGGCGGGGCTGGCCGGCTTCGGGGCGCTCGGCCGGAGTTCGCCGCCGACGACCAAATCGGGCGAGCGGCTGACCTGGTCCTACCAGCTCGGCAACAAGCTGTTCCTGCCGGCGCTGATCATCCCCGCCGTGGCGCTGGTCGGCACGCTCGTGTGGGCGCTGACCCCCTTGGGCGCGGCCGGTTACATCGAGGCGAAGCGCGAGACCTATATCTTCCTGTGCCTCGGCGCGCTGATCGCGGTCGGCGTGATCTGGCTGTGGCTGAAACCGCCGGCGCTCGCGCCGTTGCAGGAGGGCCGGCGGCTGATCGACGCGATCGGCTGGGCGGCGGTGCTGCCGCAGATGCTGGCGGCGCTCGGGACGGTCTTCGCCGCCGCCCATGTCGGCGACATCGTCGGCGAAGGGGCGAGCGCAGTGATCCCGGAAGGGAGCATCCTCATCACCGTGCTGGTCTTCGCGCTCGGCATGGTCGCCTTCACGATGATCATGGGCAACGCCTTCGCCGCCTTCCCGGTCATGTCGACCGCGATCGGCGTGCCCTTGCTGATCCAGGCCTATCACGGCGATCCGGCGGTGGTGGGCGCGGTCGGGATGCTCGCCGGCTTCTGCGGGACGCTGATGACGCCGATGGCGGCGAACTTCAACATCGTGCCGGCGGCGCTGCTGGAATTGAAAGACCGCAACGGCGTCATCAAGGCGCAGGTCGGCACGGCAATCCCGCTGCTGATCGTCAATATCGCGCTGATCTACTGGTTCGGATTCTAACGCACGCCCGACCGGGCAGGACCGTCCGTCTCACGAGAGAATATGATGAGACGATCCTACTTTGCTCATGTTATCCTTGGAGGGCTGAGGGGGCACCAGCGATGATCATTTCAATCCGAAGCGTCCAAGTTCTTTTCGTCTCACTCGCCCTGCTGTTCGGGCTCGGCCTGGCCGGCACGTTCGGAGCCCATGCCGATGCGGCATCGCCGCGCGTCTTTCGCGATTGCAGCGATTGTCCGGAAATGGTCCGGCTGGATGGCGGCACTTTCATGATGGGCGCCGCCGCCGAGGATGCCGATGCCTATCCGGAGGAGCAGCCTCGGCATCGGGTCACGATCAGACCTTTCGCCGCCTCGAAATTTGAAATCACCCGGGCGCAATGGGCCGCCTTCAGCAGCGCGACGCACCGCCCAACCCGGCGCGGCTGCAATTATAGCGGCCGGACCATGCAGGACGTCGATCCCGCCGCCGCATGGGATACGCTCGGCTTCGCGCAAGACGATCGCCATCCCGTGGTGTGCGTCTCGTGGCAGGACGCGCGGGACTATGCCGCATGGCTGAGCGAGCGCACGGGGAAGCATTATCGGCTGCTTTCCGAGGCCGAGTGGGAATATGCTGCAAGGGCCGGCACCACGACTCTCTACCCCTGGGGCGACATCGCAAATCACGACAATGCCAATTACGGGACCGATCAATGTTGCGGTGCAGCGGTGTCGGGCGCCGACCGCTGGCAATATACCGCCCCCGTCGGCTCGTTCCCGGCGAACGCCTTCGGCCTGCACGACATGAACGGCAATGTGCTGGAATGGGTGCAGGATTGCTTTGCGCCGAACTTTTCCTCAACGCCGACGGACGGCTCCGCCAATCTCACCGACGTCACCCTCACCATGACAGGCGATCTGGCGGTGATGAATGGTCAGTCCAGCTGCTCCTTCCGGATGCTGCGCGGCGGCGATTGGGGTAGTCCGCCCCGACAACTCCGCTCGGTTTCCCGCAACTGGGCGCCGACTCCGGGAATGGCGCTGAGCGATTTCAGAAGCGGTGGAATAGGCATTCGCCTGGCGAGGGATCTCCACTGAGCGGCGCATTCGACGGGCGCCATGGTCCGCGTCTCCACCTCCCCTCGAAATCGAGGAGAGGATTGAGTAGGGCTCGTGCATGACCCATTGCCTCACCGCCGAGACCGCCAACCGCTTCGCCGAGATCGCGCTTGGCCACGTGACCCGCGAATATCCGCACAAGCTCGATCATGTGTTGGAGGGGCCGGAGGACGTGCTCGGACCGCGGCAGCTCCACCCGATCTTCTTCGGGAGTTTCGACTGGCATAGCTGCGTGCACGGCTATTGGCTGCTGCTGCGGACGCGGCGGCTGTTTCCGGCGCTGCCCGTCGGCGCGCGAGTGAAGGCGTTGCTCGACGAGATGCTGTGCGAAGAGAAGGTCGCGGGCGAACTGGCCTATCTCGATCGCGCCTACACCGGCGGGTTCGAGCGGCCTTATGGCTGGGCGTGGCTCTTGATGCTCCATGTCGAGGCGCAGCGTCATGAGGACGGCGGCTGGGCCGATGCGCTGGCGCCGCTCGCGCGCGCCTTCGCCGATCGGTTCCTGGCCTATCTTCCCAAGCTCACCTATCCGATCCGCGTCGGCGCGCATTACAACACCGCCTTCGCGCTGGTGCTGGCGGGCGAATGGGCGGCGGCGAACGATCCAGCACTGCTCGCGACGATCGCCGAGTGGGCGCGCGAACATTATGGCGAGGATCGCAACTGCGCGGGCTGGGAGCCGGGCGGCGACGAGTTCATCTCGCCGTCGCTGACCGAGGCGCTGCTGATGCGCCGCATGCTCGAGCCCAAGGCATTCCGTGCCTGGTTCGACAAATTCCTGCCCGATCTTGCCGTCGGGAGCCCGCGCGCCTTGTTCACCCCCGCCTTTGTCTCGGATCGGTCGGACGGGAAGATCGCGCATCTCGACGGCGTGAACCTGTCGCGCGCCTGGTGCTGGCGCGGGCTAGCAGGCGCGCTCGATCCTGATCTCGCCCAGCTCGCCCGCGAAACCGCCGACGCTCATCTCGACGCCAGCCTGCCTTATGTTGCCGGCGATTATATGGGCGAACACTGGCTCGCGACCTTCGCGTTGCTTGCGCTGGAGAGCTAGCGCCGCCGCGTCGCCCAGGCGATCGCGGCCAGCGGTGCCGCGATGGCGAGGGTCCACAGGAGGTCGAGCGGGCCGTCGACGAGCAGGGCCGCGACCAGGCCGAAGCCGCTGAGGACCGCAAGCAGCAGCGGAATCGCGAAGATTCGTGCGGTCGAGCGCGGGCCGCTCATTCGGCAGGCTCCGGGACCGTGCCGCCGGTGACCAGCTCCTCGACCCGCCGGTCGAGCGCGGCGCCGCGGCGGCCGAGCCAGAGATAGATGCCGCTGCCGAGCACCAGGATCGCCATCAGGTCGAGCAGCGCCCAGACGATCTTGAGCGCCAGCCCGCCATAATCGCCGAAATGGAGCGGCCGCGAGAGAAACAGCGCCCGGATATGGAGCGGCATGTCGCGCGTGTCGGTGAGCTGGGCGGTGTCGGCATCGACGAGGGTCGGCTTGATCAGCCGCGAGGTCACCGGCGTGCGGCCGCGCATGAAGACGTTGTAATGGTGCGGCGTCGAGAAGAAGGTGCCCGGATAATAAACCAGCAACACGTCCATGTCGGGCGAGGCGCGCCGCGCGGTCGCGACCGCGGCGTCGACCGAGCCGAGGCGCCTCAGCGGCGGGGCGTTGCGGTAGGGCGCCATCATCTCGGCGAGCTGGCCCGTCCGCCACTGCATCGCGAGCGGCTGATCGAGGGTGTTGAACACCCCCGTCACGCCGACGACGAGCAGCCAGGCGGTGATCGCGATGCCGGCGAGATTGTGGATATCGAGCCAGCGCAGCCGCTTGCTCCGCCCCTTGCGGATCGTACCGAAGTCGAGCCGGCGCATGAACGGCGCATAGACGACCACGCCCGAAATCACGGCAAGAACGAACAGAAGCCCCATCACGCCCAGGAAGAGCGTGCCGTAGATGCCGGCGAAGAGGGATTCGTGCAGATCGTAGAGGAAGGCGATGATGCCCATCCGCAGCGGCCGGACCGGGAGGAACGCGCCGCTCCTGAGATCGACCGGCTGGAGATGGACCTGCTCGAATGGTGAATTGGCGGCCGGCGCGGTGCCGAGCGTCACGATCGGCCGCTTCTCGTCGAACGAGAGGAACGTCATCACCTCGCCCGGCCGGGAGGCGCGGACCGAGGCGATGATCCGGTCGAGGCTCGGCGCGGGCGTGTCGGGTGCGACCGCCGCCAGCGGAGTCTCGTAGCCGAGCAAAGTGTCGAGCTCGTCCTCGAAGACGAGCGGCAGGCCGGAGAGACACAGGATCAGCAGGAAGGCCGTGCAGACGAGGCTCGTCCATTTGTGGACGAGATACCAGCGTTTGACGCCGCCGCGGGTCATCAGAAACTGAACTCGATGCCGCCGCTGACCGTCCGCGTGTGGGTCACGTTGGCGATGTCGGCGGCTGGCGTGGCGCCCGGCATGATCAGGATCGGCTCGACCGTGTCGAAGAGGTTGGTCGCGGCGACGAAGACGCGCGCCGGGCCGAAGCGGTAGCCGATCTGGGCGTTGACCAACGCATAGGCATCGGTGCGGCCGCGGGCGTTGTTGAAGACGTCGGAATAATAAGCATCGGTGTAGTGAAGGTTCGCGCCGAGATCGAGCCCCTGCCAGGGCCGCAGCGAGAATCCGGCGGTGGCGGAGAAAGCGGGCGCGCGCGGCAGATCGTTCCCCTGGATGCTGGGATCGTCGTAGCGGTTGACCTTGGTCTTGAGCAGACCGGCGCTGCCATAAAGATCGAGCCAGCTTGCCGCGCGCAGGCGCGCCTCGATCTCGGCGCCGTAGGTGGTGGCGCGCTCGGCGTTGCGGATGATCGTCGCCGGCGCGACCGGGTTTTGCGAGACGTCGAACGGCAGTTGCAGGCCGCGATAATCGTTGAAGAAGATATTGCCGTTGAGCCGCAGGCGCCCGCCGAGCAGCGAGGCCCGCACGAAGCCCTCGTAATTCCACACCGTCTCCTTGCCGTAGGTGAAGCTCGGGAAGGGCGGGTTGAAGGCGAAGCCGGCGCCGCCGGCATTGTAGCCGCGCCCGATCGTCGCGCCGACGGTGACCCGCTCCGACGCCGCGTAGGATAGGGTCGCGCGCGGCAGGAAGGCGTCGAACGTCTTGTGGAAATCGGTGACGAAGACACCCGCCGCACCGGTGCGGTCGCGCGCCTCGCTTTCGTAGCGGGTGCCGAGTGTGAGGGTGAGCGGCTGGGTGGGGCGCCAGGTGAGCTCGCCGAACGCGGCCTTGGTGTTGGTCCGGTCGCGAAAGGCGCCGCCGCCGAACAGATCGATCGATTCGCGCTGCCGCGAGTGGAAGAGATAGAGCGCGACGAAGCCGGAGAGCGTGTCCTCGCGGTCGCCGAAGCGGATGCGCGGTTCGGCGGTGTATTCGGTGCCGTCGATCTGGGCGATGCCGTTGCCGGTGTTGACGTAGCGGTTGACGCGGAAATCGGTGAGCGTCGCGAAGGTCGAGAGGGTGATGCCGTTCCCGACCCGCCAGCGCGTGTCGGAGATGCCGACGGTGGCGCGAGTGCGGAATCGGGGCGTGAAGCTGGTCGCGCTGACGAGGTCGCCATAGGGCTGGCGCGCCGTCAGCGTCTGCGGCGCGAAGGCATCGGTATAGGAGACCGTCAGGAGCGACCGGAAGTCGTTGTCCGGTTGGAAGAGCAGTTTGCCGCGCAGGTTGAGCGAGCGGAAACGGCCGGGATGCGCGAGCTCGGGATAAGGGAAGGTGTGGACGAACGCATCCTCGCGCCGGAAATCGGCGGCGATGCGGAAAGCGAGCGTGTCGGCGATGATCGGGCCGCCGAACGCGGCGGAGACCTGGATGAGATCGTCGCTGCCGGCGAGCGCGCGGGCGCGGCCTTCCCAGGCGAAGGTCGGGTTGGCGGTCTCGACCGCGATCACGCCGCCGACGGCGTTGCGGCCCTGGAGTGTGCTCTGCGGCCCGCGATAGACCTCGATCTGCTGCAAATCCCAGATGCCGCCGTCGAGATAGATCGCCTCGTTGAAGGTGAGGGTGCGGCCATCGACCAGGAAGTTCACGCGCGGCCGGGTGCCGGCGAAGAAGGCGTTGGCGCCGATCGCCGGACCGCCGCCGTCGATGCCGCGGATCGCCGGCGCATTGTTCGAGCTTCGCGTCGCGACGAGGTTGGGGATCGTGTTCAGGACGTCATAGGTGGTGAGCGCGCCGGGACCGAGCTCGCGCTCGGGGACGACGACGACGCTGGTCGCGGTGTCACGCAGCGTGCGGTCACCGCGCTCGGCGGTGACGACGATCGACTGGTCTTCGTCGGTCCTGTCCTGGGCGGCGGCCGGCGCGGCGAGCCAGAGCGGCGCGAGCGCAGCCGTGCCAAGGAGAACATAACGCAACGAAGACATGGCCACCCCTTTCAATCCCCCGGGAAAGGCAGCGACGTAAAGCTATTGCGAACCATTATCAACCACGGAATTTACGCGCCACATGTCGGGGTGGTTTACAAATCGTTAAAGCGCGTTCCGCGAAAACCGCTGATTTCCGCCATTGGCCCGCTCCTTGCTCCATTTCGGACATGCTTGCGAAGATTGGCCGCCTGTTCGTCATCAAGACCCGGATCGAGGCGATGCTGGTGATTTATGCGCTTGGCCTGGGCGCGGTGGAGCGCGGCGCGCATTATCGTGAGATCTATCATGGCGTGGGCGGCTGGCTGCTCTCGCTCGCCTGCACCGGTGCTGTCTTCCTGGCCGGCGCGAAGCTCATGGAACTGACACGCAAGGACAATGGCCAGCGCCGCCGCCGCAATGATGCAAAGACTTCCCAAGAGTTGGTGAAATCCACCAACTAGCGGCTACGGCCTGACCGGCTTCGCGGGCGCTCGTTTCCAAAAATCTGGCGGAAAACTGCGGAAAAATCCGTTTGGCACGCCTCTTGTTATCCTTGTGGGCACGAGTTTCAAACCGACCCGCAGGGAGCAAGACAATGACCAGCATCACCACTTTCGCCCGCAACGCCATCGCCGCCAGCGGCGCCATGCTGCTCTCGATCGCCTTCATCACCGCCGCCGTCGGCCCCGCCGCGGTGCACCAGCCGGCGATCGCCTATTCCACGGCTTCGGTTCAGGTCGAGGCCTGACCCAGGGAGAGGCGGCCGGGGCACGATGCCCCCCTTGAGCGCCCCGGCCGCCGCCCGAACCACCTCCATCGGAGTTTCCCAGGAATGAGCATCTTTTCCCGCACCCGCGACATCATCGCCGCCAACGTGATCGACCTCGTCGAGCGGTCGGACGATCCGGCGAAGACGATCCGGGTCGTCATCCTCGAAATGGAGGAGACGCTGGTCGAGGTGCGCGCCATCGCCGCCCGCTATATCGCGGACAGCAAGGAGAAGCGCCGCCAGCTCGCCCGCCTGGCCGAGCTCCAGGACAACTGGACCGAGCGCGCCGAGCTGGCGCTGTCGCGCGGCCGCGACGATCTCGCCCGCGCCGCTTTGATGGAGAAGGAGAAGCTGATCGACCTCGCCGGGGAGATCGAGGCCGAGGTCGCCGACATCGAGGCGGCCTTGCGCGCCTCGGAAGGCGACATCGCCAAGCTCCAGGCCAAGCTGCGCGAGACCCGCGTGCGCCAGAATGCGGTCTTCACCCGCATCGAGAGCGCCCAGAACCGGGTGAAGATGCGCGAGGCCTATGCCGGCTCGAAGGCCGAGCAGGCCTTCTCCAACTTCGCGCTACTCGAGCGCGAGGCCGATTATGCCGAAGGCCAGGCCGAGGCGCTGGCGCTCGCCGCGCCGAAGAGCCTTGAGGAAGAGATCGCCGAATTGAAGGTCGCCGATCGCGTCGATGCCGAGCTCGCCGCGATGAAGGCGGCGCGGAAGGAAGCGGCATGAACATCGACATCAACGGCACCGATATCGGCGAGATCATCGAAATCGTGAGCTGGGTCGCCAGCATCGTCGCGATGCTGGTGGTGGGGTTGCTGGTCTATCTGATGGTTCGCCCGCCCCGCCATGTCCGCGACCGGCGACGGCAGGGACCGCAGGCCCGCGAGCTGGAGGCCGGCGAAGGCGAGGAATTGTGGAACCTGGTCGATCGGATGGAGGCGCGGCTCGAGGTGCTCGAGCGGGCGCTCGCCGATCAGACCGACGGCGCCGCGCGACGCAATCTGGAATCGGCGACGGATCGCCGGGACGATGGGAGGAAGGAATGAGCATGCCAAGGTTCGAGGTGGATCGCGAGGGGGGCAAGCTGCTCGGCGTGTGCGCGGGCCTCGCCAACGCCACCGGCATCGATGCGACGATCATCCGGGTCGGCTTCGTGCTCGGGACCGTGCTCCTGCACGGCCTTCCCTGGGTGCCGATCGCTTATGGCGTGCTCGCCCTCGTCGGCCATCGCCGCCGGCGCGAGGAGGGTCGCCCGGACCGGATCGGCCGCACGGGCCGCGCCGAAGAGTCGCGGGAGCGGCTGCGCGCACTCGATCTCAGGATGCGGGCGATCGAGACCCATGCGGTGAGCGACAACAGCGCGCTCGCCCGCGAAATCGACGCGCTGCGCTGAATTTCATCCAGCCATACGGGAGGAAGACATGACCGACGCCATGACGACCGTCACCCTCGCCAGCTTCGCCCTTGCCGGGCTCTCGATCGCCCTCGTCGCGGCCCTGAAGGGCTGGCAGGGCTGGCTCGAGGTCAAGCGGATGGAGGTGAGCGGCGCGGCCACGACCGGCGAGCCGCGCAGCGCGGCGATGGAGCGGATCGAGATCGCGGACCTGAAGGAACGCATCCGCAAGCTCGAATCGATCGCCGCCTGCATCGATCTGTGAGGTATGACCAAATCCTCCCCTTCGAGGGGAGGTGGCGCGCGAAGCGCGACGGAGGGGTGTCAGACCCGGAGAATGAATCTCTGACGCTGACACCCCTCCACCATTCGCCTGCGGCGAACGGTCCCCCTCCCCTCGAAGGGGAGGATTTATCAGTCCCCGATCCGCATTCGGGTCGTCGTCCCGTCGGGCGCGATGCGCCAGATGTCTCCGAAATCGTCATGGCCCAATTCGCCGGGCGAGCTGCCGCCGAGCGCGGCGATGATTCCGCCCACGGTGTTGCTGTGGCCGACGATCAGCACCGGGCCGCCGGCGGCGCGGACGCGGGCGACAAGACCCGTGACATCGGCCGGATCGTAGACGATCGGAGTCAGGCGGAGCCGGGCGGCCAATGGCGCGACGGTCTGGCGGGTGCGACGGTAATCGGTGACGAAGATCGCGACCGGTGTGGCGCCCGGGAACCAGCCGGCGAGCGCGGCGGCGGTGCGGGTGCCTTCGGGCAGGAGATCGGGATCGCGCTGCCCGGCGGGCGTGTTCAGGTGGCGCATGACATAGACGTCCGCGGGCGGCGTGGCGGCCGCGGCGAGGGCGGCGAGGAGCAGGGTGACGAGCGGCATCGGGCATCCTTTCGCCGCGCAGCAAAGCGCATCACGCGGTGGTTGGCAATTCCGGGGCAAATCGACTAGGGCCGGGGCGATAGCCAAGGATCACAGGGCACAGGATGACCAGCCGACCCGAGCGCCGCAGCAACCGTCCGGCGCTCTCCCTCCACGTTCCCGAGCCGAACGCGCGGCCTGGCGAGGCACCCGATTTCAGCGCGATTGCGATTCCCGCCGCCGGCAGCGTGCCGCGGCCCGGCGTGGACGTCGCCGCCGCCGATACGCGCGAATTGTGCTACACGCTGGTGCGGGTTCTCGACGAGAGCGGCAAGGCGGTCGGGCCGTGGGATCCGAAGCTCGACCCCGATATGTTGCGGCGGATGCTGCGCGACATGGCGATCGTCCGGGTTTTCGACGAGCGCATGTTCCGCGCCCAGCGCCAGGGCAAGACCAGTTTCTACATGAAATCGCTGGGCGAGGAGGCGGTGGCGGTGGCCGCGGCCCATGCGCTCGAGGCCGAGGACATGTGCTTCCCGACCTATCGCCAGCAGGGCCTGCTGGTCGCGCGCGGCTATCCCTTGGTCGAGATGATGAACCAGATCTACTCGAACCAGGGCGACCGGCTGAAGGGGCGACAGCTCCCGATCATGTATTCGGACCGCGAGAAGGGCTTCTTCTCCATCTCCGGCAATCTCGCGACCCAATATCCGCAGGCGGTCGGCTGGGCGATGGGATCGGCGATCAAGGGCGACAGCCGGATCGCGGCGGGCTGGATCGGCGACGGCGCGACCGCGGAGGGCGATTTCCACAACGCCGTCACCTTCGCCGGCGTCTATCGCGCGCCGGTGATCCTCAACGTCGTCAACAACCAGTGGGCGATCTCGTCCTTCTCGGGGATCGCGGGCGGCGAGCTCACCACGTTCGCCGCGCGGGCGATCGGCTACGGCATTGCCGGCCTTCGTGTCGACGGCAACGATGCGCTCGCCGTCTATGCCGCGACGCGCTGGGCGGCGGAGCGCGCGCGCGCGAACATGGGGCCGACTTTGATCGAGCTCTTCACCTATCGCGCGGAGGGCCATTCGACGTCGGACGATCCGAGCGGCTATCGGCCGAAGGATGCGGGCGCCGCCTGGCCGCTCGGCGATCCGATCGCGCGGCTGAAGGCGCATCTGATCGGGCTCGGCGAATGGGACGAGGAGCGGCACAAGGCGCTCGAGGACGAGGCGCAGGCCGCCGTCCGTCAGGCGCAGAAGGAATCCGAGGCGAAGGGCACGCTCGGCAACGGCCATTATGACGATGTCGATACATTGTTCGAGGATGTCTTCGCCGATCTGCCCTGGCATCTCGCCGAGCAGCGCGATCAGGCGCGCGCCGAGCGCAAGGGGCGCGGCAAATGAGCGTCATGAACATGATCGAGGCGCTGAACAGCGCCCATGACGTGATGCTCGGCCGCGACGCGAACGTCGTCGCGTTCGGCGAGGATGCCGGCTATTTCGGCGGCGTCTTCCGGGTCACGGCGGGCCTCCAGAAGAAATATGGCAAGACCCGTGTGTTCGACGCGCCGATCGCCGAGGGCGGCATCGTCGGCGCCGCGATCGGCATGGCGCTCTACGGCCTCAAGCCGGTCGCCGAGATTCAGTTCGCCGATTATATCTACCCGGGCTTCGACCAGATCTTCTCCGAAGCGGGCCGCATCCGCTACCGCACCGCCGGCGAATGGTCGGTGCCGATGGTGATCCGCAGCCCCTATGGCGGCGGCATTTTCGGCGGCCAGACACACAGCCAGTCGCCCGAGGCTTTCTTCGCGCACATGCCGGGGATCAAGACCGTCATCCCGTCCAACCCGCATGACGCCAAGGGCCTCTTGATCGCCGCGATCGAGGATCCCGATCCGGTGCTCTTCTTCGAGCCCAAGCGTATCTATAACGGCCCGTTCGACGGCTTTTACGACCGGCCGGTGACGCCCTGGGCAAAAGATCCGCGCGCCGAGGTGCCGGAGGATTATTACACCGTGCCGCTTGGCAAGGCGGCGATCGCGCGCGCCGGCGATGCGGTGACGGTGCTCGCTTACGGCACGATGGTCCATGTCGCGCTGGCGACGGCGGCGGCGGAGGGGATCGATGCCGAGGTGATCGATCTTCGCACCGTCGTCCCGGTCGATATCGCGACGATCGAGGAATCGGTGAAGAAGACCGGCCGCTGCGTCGTCCTCCACGAAGCGACACGGACCGGGGGCTTCGGCGCGGAACTCGCCGCGCTCGTCCAGGAACGCTGCTTCTACCATCTCGAGGCGCCGGTGGCGCGAGTCACCGGCTACGACACGCCCTATCCGCATTCGATGGAATGGGATTATTTTCCGGGGCCGGCGCGGCTCGGCCCGGCGCTCAAGGCCGTTTTGAAGGACTGACCGGCATGGCCCGCTACGAATTCAAGCTCCCCGACATCGGCGAAGGCATTGCCGAGGCCGAGATCGTCGCCTGGCACGTCAAGGTCGGCGACGCGGTGGCCGAGGACCAGCAGCTCGCCGACATGATGACCGACAAGGCGACGGTCGAGATGGAAAGCCCGGTGGCGGGCAAGGTGATCGAGGTGGCGGGCGCGGTCGGCGACATGATCCCGATCGGGTCGGTGCTGGTGGTGATCGAGACCGAGGGGGCTGCGGCCCCCGAGACCAAGGCGACGGAGGCGGAAGAGCCGGTCGCGGACGGGCTGGTGCCAGAAGAGGGGGTGCCTGAGATCGAATCTCCCCTCCCGCTTGCGGGAGGGGAAGAGCCGCGTAGCGGCGAGAGGGGTGGGCCTGTGAAGGTCGAGACAGGCCCACCCCCGGCCCCTCCCGCAAGCGGGAGGGGAGAGGCGCATGTCCAGGCCTCCCCCGCCGTGCGTCAGCGCGCGCGCGATCTCGGGATCGATCTCGGCCGGGTGAAATATGCCGGCGACCGTGTCCGGCACGCCGATCTCGACGCCTGGCTGCTCTACAATGGCGGCGGGGTCGCGCATGGGCCGGGGCCGAAGCGCCAGGACGAGGACGTCAAGGTCGTCGGTCTTCGCCGCAAGATCGCCGAGAATATGCAGGAGGCGAAGCGCCGCATCCCGCATTTCACTTTGGTCGAGGAATATGACGTCACCGCGCTCGAGGAGACGCGGGCGATGATGAACGCCGATCGCGGTGCCAATCCCAAGCTCACCATGCTGCCGTTCCTGATCACGGCGCTCTGCAAGACGCTGCCCGATTTCCCGCAGATCAACGCGCGCTACGACGACGAGACGAACGTCATCCACCGGTCGGGCGCGGTCCACATGGGCATGGCGACGCAGACCGACAACGGCCTGTCGGTGGCGGTGATCCGGGGCGCCGAAGGCCGCGACGTGTGGAACCTCGCCGGCGAAATTCTCCGCCTCGCCGAAGCCACGCGCACCGGCAAGGCGGCGCGCGAGGAGCTGTCGGGATCGACCTTCACCATCTCCAGTCTCGGCCCGTGGGGCGGCATCTCCTCGACCCCGGTGATCAACCGGCCCGAAGTCGCGATCCTCGCGGTCAACAAGGTCAAGGAGATGCCGGTCGTCGTCGGCGACGGCGAGCTCGAAATCCGCAAGATGATGAACCTCTCAATCTCCTGCGACCATCGCGTCGTCGACGGCTGGGACGCGGCTTTGTTCATGCAGGCCCTGAAGGGCGTGATCGAGAACCCGTTGCGGCTCTTGTCGATGCGCTGAGTGCGAGACACGGATCGAAACCCTTTCCCTCGAGGGAGAGGGTAGGGTGAGGGTGTCGGTGATTGACCTCGACCGCCGAGCCCCCTCACCCCAGCCCTCTCCCCGCTGGGGAGAGAGAGCACTGCTTCCGCGCCGCAGCATGTTTGGCGGCTTGCCAACCTCCTCGTTTCGGCGTCGATACTGTCCGTGGCGGCCGTCATACGAGCGTCACGCAAAGCGCAGATGACGCCGCGGAGAGAAGGGGGACTTCCATGCACCGTATCGCGTTCCGGACCGCCGCCAGCAGCCTCGCCATGGTCGTCGCCACGCCCGCGCTCGCGCAGCAGGACGCGACGCCAGCGCCTGCGTCGGCCGCGCCGACGACACAGGAGGACGATCAGACCATCGTCGTCACCGCGCAGCTGCGCGAACAGCGACTGGTCGATGTGCCGCTCACCGTCACCGCCTATAATGGCGAGTTCCTCGATCGGCTCGGCCTCAACGATTTCGAGGAATTCTCGCGCTTCGTGCCCGGCTTCGAGGTGCAGAACCAGTCGCCGAACAATCCCGGCTTCGTCATCCGCGGCATCACCTCCGACGACGGATCGGCGTTCAACGAGCCGCGCGTCACCGTCTTCCAGGACGGGGTGTCGATCTCCAAGTCGCGCGGTTCCTATGTCGAATTGTTCGACATGGAGCGGATCGAGGTGGTGCGCGGGCCGCAATCGACGCTCTACGGGCGCGGCGCGCTGATCGGCGCGGTCAACCTCATCCAGAACAAGGCCGAGCCGGGCGAGTTCAGCGGCTATCTGCGCGGCGACTATGGCAATTTCGACCAGTGGCTTGCGGAAGGGATGATCAACGCCCCGATCGGCGACGATGCCGCGATCCGCATTTCGGGCCGCTATCGCCAGCGCGACGGCTTCATCGACAACCTCCTTGGCGGACCGGACTTCAACTCGGTGCAGACCGGGGCGATCCGCGGCTCGTTCCGCTATGCGCCGAGCAACGCCTTCACCGTCGATATCATCGGCAATTATCAGGAGGACCATCCCAACGGCACCTCGTTCAAGTCGATGTCGTTCAATCCGACCGACCCGGCGACCGGTGTTGCGATCGGGACTCGCGCGCCGTGGACCGGGGCGACGCTTGCCGCGGCGTCCGATTTTCCCGACGGCAACCAGCTCGGGCTCGACCGGACGGTCTGGGGTGTCACGGGCCTCGTCCACGCCGACCTTGGCGAGAATTTCAGCCTCGCTTCGGTGACCGGCTATCGCCGTTTCCATTCGCTCGAGATTTTCGACGCGGACGGCACGTCGCTGCCGATCCTGACCGCCGCCGAGGACGCGCGCGGCCGCCAGTTCAGCCAGGAGCTGCGGCTCACCTACGACAATCATAGCTGGCTGACCGCTTTCGTCGGCGCGTCTTATTTCCATGAGAACGGATCGCAGCGCACGCCGTCCGAATTCGACGAGCGCGAGCTGCTCGCCAGGCTCGCCGGCGCGCTTAATGGGGGCGGGCTGATACCCGGGCAGGCGGCCACCGATCCGGCGCCGGCCGCTTTGTTCGACAATCCGGCCTTCACCGGCGCGCTGCTGCGCGGCGTCGTGCTGAACCAGATCGCCGCCGCCGCCCCGGCGGGAACGCCGGCCAACCTGCTCATGGCGCAGCTCGACGCGGTGCTGCCGACCGCGCTCGCCAATGCGGTCGGCGCCAATCTCCAGCCCGGCCATATCGAGACGGCGACCAATTTCGCGCGGACCAACTCGTTCGACGTCTTCGCCGACGCGACCTTCCACCTGACCGACCGCTTCGATGTCGGCGTCGGCCTTCGCTACAGCCATGACGACAAAAGGTCGGAGATCAGTTCGGCGGTGCTGAATGGCCGCTCGATCCTGGGCGGTGTCATCGGCGCTCTCTCGCAGCCCGCGGCCGTCCGCGACGCGCTCCTCGGCGCGCTGGCGACGCCGGGCGCGGCGACGATCCCGCCATCCGCCTTGTTCCCGGTGCCGTTGTTCGGGCTCGGTTTCCAGCCGACCAACAACAATGGCGATCTCGAGACGGGCGAACTCAAGAATGGCGGCTTCTCGTGGCGGGTGAATGCCCGCTACGAGCTGTCCGACAATTCGAGCCTCTATGCGAGCTATGCGCGCGGCCGCCGGCCCGAAGTGCTCTCCGCGACGCCCCCCGCGACTCCGTTCGGCAGCGGCCGATTCGACACGCTCGATGCGGAGACAGTCGATGCATTTGAATTCGGCGGGCGCACCGAGACGCGCCGGCTCTCGCTCGACGGATCGGTTTATTATTATCATTACAACAACTTCCAGACGACGGTGCAGCAAGGCACGGTCTTCGTCGTCACCAACGCCGGGGAGGCGACCTCCTATGGCTTCGAGGCGACGGCGCGCTGGCGGCCGGTCGATGCTTTCACCCTGTTCGCGACCTATGCGTTCAACCATAGCCGTTTCGGCACCGGCGTGCGCGACGGCAACCGTTTCCGCCTGTCGCCCGACCAGAAGGTCTCGCTCGGCGCGACCTTCAGCGCGCGGCTCGGCAATGGTGAGCTGAGCTTCACCCCGGACGTGACGTGGCAGTCGCGGATCTTCTTCGACGACGACAACGACCGGCCGGACCTCCAGACCACCGCGACCGGCGCTCTGATCGACGATCTCATCCAGGACGAGAGGCAGGGAGCTTACGCGCTGGTCAATGCGCGGCTCGGCTATACGTTCAACGGCCGCTTCCGGATCGAGGGGTTCGTCAGCAACCTGTTCAACACCCATTACGTCAAGGATGCGGGCAATACCGGCGATTCGATCGGCCTGCCGACCTTCATCGCCGGCGAGCCGCGCTTCTACGGCGTGCAGGCGTCGGTGCGCTTCTGATTGTCACAAAGGCGGCGCATCGGGCGTCTGAGACCTCGCGAAAGGACGCCCCATGACGCTGCTGATCGACCGCCGCCTGCTCCTGAAGGCGGGTACGCTTGGGCTGGGCGTCCTGTCGATCCCCGGCGGCGCGGCGGTGCTGGCGGCGCGCGGCTTTACCCACAATGTCGCGAGCGGCGAGCCACGGCAGCACGGCGTGCTGCTGTGGACCCGCTATGTGCCGGCATCGGGCGATACGGCGCGAATCGCGTGGGAAGTGTCGGAAACACCCCGCTTTGCCCGCATCATCGCGCGCGGCGAAGCGACCAGCGAATCCGAGCACGATCACACGGTGAAGGTCGTCGCCGCTGGCCTCGCGCCGGGGCGGACCTATTATTACCGCTTCCGCGATCGTTCGGGCCACGCCTCGCCGGTCGGGCGGACACGGACTTTGCCGGACGGGCCGGTAGCCAGCTACCGGCTCGCGCTCTTCTCCTGCTCGAACCTGCCGTTCGGCTGGTTCAACGCTTATGGCCACGCCGCCGCCCGCGACGATATCGACCTGATGGTCCATTGCGGCGACTATCTCTACGAATATGATCGCGGCCATTATCCGGGCCCGCGCGAGGCGGCGCCCGGCCGGATCGTCGAGCCGGCGAACGAGCTGATCCACCTTGCCGATTATCGTATCCGCTACGGCGCCTACCGCTCCGATCCCGATTTGCAGCGGCTCCACCAGATGTATCCGATGGTGGCGATGTGGGACGATCACGAAAGCGCCAACGACAGCTGGCAGGGCGGCGCGGAGAACCACCAGCCCGCAACCGAAGGCCCCTGGGCCGATCGCAAGGCGGCGGCGGTGCGCGCCTATCGCGAATGGATGCCGGTCAATGAAGATATATGGGAAAGCTATGAGATCGGCGATCTCGCGACGATCTTCCGACCCGAGACCCGGCTGACCGCGCGCACGCGCCAGCTCACGCTGGGCGCGGCGCTGGCGGGGCAGACCGACATTCCGGCCGCGCTGGCGAATTTCCGCGATCATCAATGGCTCGATCCGTCGCGGACGCTGATGGGCGCCGAGCAGGAAGCCTGGCTCGCCCAGGGACTGCGGCGCTCGGTGGGGCAGGGGACAAAGTGGCAGGTGCTCGCCCAGCAGGTCGTGATGGGAACGCTGGCGCTGCCGGACGAGGCCGCGGGTTGGGCCAGGGCCAATGCCGGGCAGGAGGCGCGCGGCCGCATCGCGGCCGGCCTCGCCGCCGCCCATGCGGGCTTGCCGTTCAATTTCGACAGCTGGGACGGCTACCCCGCCGCCCGCAGGCGCGTGCTGCAATCGGCGCTCGATGCCAATGCCAATCTCGTCGTGCTCTCGGGCGACAGCCACAACGCCTGGGGCTTCGATCTCGACATCGACGGCCATCCGGCAGCGGTCGAGTTCGCCGGCCAGAGCGTGACCTCGCCGGGCTATGAAAGCGCGCTGCCGGGGGTGGACATGGACGCCGTCACCCGCGCCGTGATCCATCGCAATCCGCAGCTCAAATGGGCCAATCTCAGCCGCCGCGGCTATGTGACGGTCGAGCTGACGCCAGAGCGGGTCACCGGCGAATGGCTGATGATGGACACGATCCGTCAGCGTTCGACACGGCTCGCCGGGCGCAATGCGATGAGTGTGACCAGAAGGGCGAGCCGGTTCGCCTGAGAGTCGTCGAGACGAGATCATCCTGACAGCCAAAAGAGAGTCCAGCTTTCGGCGCGACGGCGCTAAGGCGTGGTCATGCTGAAGAAGACCGAGGGCGCCGATATCGAGGCGCTGAAGATGATCGACGCGCGGCTGCGCTGGCTTTCCGCCTGGACGATCCATCACGCCAATCATGTCCGCGAGAGCGCCGACGGGCTGAAGGTGGGCGGGCACCAGGCGTCGTGCGCGTCGATGACCGCGATCATGGCGGCGCTCTATTTTCATGCGCTGGGGCCGAACGACAAGGTGGCGGTGAAGCCCCATGCCGGGCCGGTGCTCCATGCGATCCATTATCTGATGGGTTCGCAGACGCGCGAGGCGATGGAGGCGTTTCGCGGTTTCGGCGGGATGCAGAGCTATCCGAGCCGGACCAAGGACGCGATCCCGGTCGATTTTTCGACCGGATCGGTGGGCCTTGGCGTCGCGGTGACCGCCTTCGCCAGCCTGGTCCAGGATTATTGCGTCGCCCATGGCCTGATGCAGCCCGCGGATGCGGGGCGGATGGTCGCTTTGATGGGCGATGCCGAGCTCGACGAGGGCAATATCTACGAATGCCTGATCGAGGCGGCCAAGCACGACATCCGCAACTGCTGGTGGATCGTCGATTACAACCGGCAGAGCCTCGACGCGACGACGGCGGACCGGATGTTCAGCCGCTTCGACGAGATTTTCGCGAGCTGCGGATGGCGGGTCGCGACGCTGAAATATGGCAAGGCGCAGGAGGCCGCATTCCGCGAGAAAGGCGGCGCGGCGCTGCGCCGCTGGATCGACGCGGCGAGCAATGTCGATTATGCAGCCTTAACCTATCTGGGCGGCCAAGCCTGGCGCACACGGCTCGAAAAGGATCTCGGCAAGGCGATCGGGCCGATCCTCGATACCCGCGACGACGATGCGCTGGCCGCATTGATGACCAATCTCGGCGGCCATTGTCTCGAGACGCTGACGCAGGCGTTCGATGCCGCGCAAGACGACGTGCCGACGCTGTTCATCGCTTACACGATCAAGGGCTTCGGGCTGCCCTTCGCCGGGCATAAGGACAATCATGCGGGCCTGATGAACCCCGGCCAGATCGCGACACTGCGCGAGACCATGGGCGTGGCCGAGGGGGAGGAGTGGGCACCCTGGGCCGGGCTCGGCGGCAACAGCGCGGAAGCGGCGAGGGCGCTGGTCGAGCGAACCCGCGTGGCGCGCGCGAAGATCGCCCGATCGTGGAATGTCGCCGGGATACCGGGGATCGCGCCGCCGGCGGGCGATGAACAGTCCACCCAGGCCGCGTTCGGACGGATCCTGCTCGATCTCGCCAAGGCGGGCGGGGCTTTGGCCGACCGGATCGTGACGACCTCGCCCGACGTTACGGTCTCGACCAATCTCGGCGCGTTCGTGAACCAGCGTGGTTTGTTCCGGCGACAGGAACTTGCGGACGTGTTTGCCGCCGCAAAGATTCCCTCGGCGCAGAAATGGGCGGGCGGGGCGGCCGGGCAGCATATCGAGCTGGGTATCGCGGAAAACAATCTGTTCTTGATGCTGGCCGCGCTCGGGCTCGCCGGCGACCTGTTCGGAGCGCGGCTGTTCCCGATCGGCACCGTCTATGATCCGTTCATCGCCCGCGGCCTCGATGCGCTCAATTATGCCTGTTACCAGGACGCGCGCTTCCTGCTGGTGGCGACGCCGTCGGGCGTCACGCTCGGGCCGGAGGGCGGCGCGCACCAATCGATCAACCCGCCGCTCATCGCCTTGGGGCAGCCAGGGCTCAGACATTACGAGCCGGCTTATGCGGACGAACTGGCGCTGTTCATGGAAGAGGCGTTCCGGTTGATCCAGGCACCGGAGGGCGAGAGCGTCTATCTGCGCCTGACGACGCGGAGCATCGCGCAGTTGGCGCGCGATGGCGATGCATGGAAGGCGGATGCGCTGAAGGGCGGCTATTGGTTGCGCGAACCGGCGCCGGGCGTGGAGGCGGCGCTCGTCTATAGCGGCGCGCTGGCGCCCGAGGCGCTGGCGGCCTGGGAGGCGCTGGTCGAGGACGTGCCCGGGCTCGGCCTGCTCGCGGTGACCTCGCCGGACCTGCTGCATCGCGGCTGGAGCGCGCGGCGCTCGGGGCGCTGGGCGGGGAAGGGCACGGCGCCGAGCCCAAGCCAAAGTCATGTCGAGTCGCTGCTCGCGCCGCTGTCGCGCAATGCCGGGCTGGTGACGCTGATCGACGGATCGCCGGCGGCCTTGTCCTGGCTGGGCGGGGTGATGGGGCACAAGGTCAGCCCGCTCGGGGTCGAGCGGTTCGGCCAGACCGGCAACCTGCCCGATCTCTACCGCGCCTACCGGCTCGACGTGGAGGCGATCGTCGAGGCGGCGGCAGAGCTGTTCCTGGATTGATCCGCGCGCTATTGCGGGGGCATGACGACCTTCCTCGTCTTTCTGGGCGCGATCGCCGGCATCGTCCTGCTCGCCGTCGTCGTGTCGCGGATCACCGGAGCGCGGTGCCATTATCTCGATGCGTGGACGCCCGATCCCGGCGAACATATCCTGTTCGACGATCGCCAGGTCCGCATCGTCATCATGTTGCAGCGTCGCAGGGGGAACGCGAACTATCCCCGCAAGATGTACATCGTCCATCCGCGCGCCTTCGCGCTGGTGACCGACCGGCGGATCCTCGCCGGGCAACGACCCCTGTTCAGCAAGCGATTCCTGATCGAATATATGATGTATCCCGGGCAGGCGCGGGACGGCGACGCCCGGAAGATCGGCGGAGGCGTCCTCGCCCGGGGCTATTCAACTTATGCGTTCGTGCCCGGTGCGGTCCGCAGGGTCGCCAACGAAAGCCAGCCCTTCGTCGAGCTGACGCCGTCGCCCGACCCAGCCTCGCCCGTCAATCTCGAAACGATCCGGATCTACACCGATCGGGCGGTGAGCTTTCCCATGCCGATCGCTTAACCCATCTTATCGTCCCGCGCCGGTCATCGCGGCGGCGCGGTTGCCGGCACCGGCGTCTTCGCGGGTGGAGCGGACGATTCGACCGGAACCGGCGCCGCGTCGCCGGGCACGTCGGGCACCGGCGCGGGCGGCTCCGGTGGCGGCGCCTGGACGTTGGCCGGGGCATCGCTCGTCCTGTCTGTCTGCGACAAGGGCACGGCCGGCGCGCGGGCGGGGCGGATGCCGAGCGCGTCGACCATGAAGGCGCGCCAGATCCGCGCCGGCAGCCCGCCGCCGGTCGTGCCGGGCAGGGGGCGGTTGTCGTCATTGCCCACCCAGACGCCGACGACGAGATCGCCGGCGAAGCCGACGAACCAGGCATCGCGATAATCGGAGGTCGTGCCGGTCTTGCCGAAGGTCGGAATGGACAGATTGGCGGCGCGGCCGGTGCCGTGCTGCGTCACCGCATACATGACATCGCGCAGCATCGGGAAATAATGGCCGCGGTGGAGCGGCTCGGCGCCCCAGCCGAGCCAGCCCGGCGACGGCTCGGTCAGGCCATGCGCGCGGATCGGGTAACGCCCGGTGGCGATCCCGGCATAAGCGGAGGTCAATTCGAGCAGACTGACGCCGTTGGTGCCGAGCGCGAGGCTGGGATCGGCGCGCAGCGGGCTGGTGATTCCGAGATCGCGCGCGGCGCGGATGACGTTGCGGCGGCCGACCCGCTCCTGCGTCTGCACCGCGACCGAATTGCTCGATTCGGCGAAGGCGTCGCGCAGCAATTCGCGGCCGTGATAGGAATTGCCGTAATTGGCGGGCTCCCAATCGCCGAGCCGGATCGGCACATCGTTGACCGGCGTGTTGGGGGTGAAGCCGGCGCGGAAGGCGGCGAGATAGACGAACGGCTTGAAGGCCGATCCGGGCTGGCGCCGCGCCTGGGTGGCGCGGTTGAACGCGCTTTGCGAATAATCCCGGCCGCCGACCATCGCGACCACCCGGCCGTCGAGCCGCATCGCGACCAGCGCGGCCTGCGCGCCGCCGAGATTGGCGCGGCGGATCGCGCGCACCGCATAACGCTGCATGTCGCCTTCGAGCGTGGTCTGGACCTGGCGCTCGCCATAATTGTCGTCGGAGATCGCACCGGTCTGCGGCAGCACCCAATCGGCGAAATAGGTGCCGGTCGGAACCTCGCTCTCCGGGGCCCGGCGGACGCGGGCGAGGCGGGTGTCGTCGGCCTCGCGCCGGGTGATGTAGCCGACTTCGGCCATCATCCGGAGCACGCGGCGCGAGCGCGCCTGCGCCCCTTCCAGATTGCCGGTCGGCGCGAGCCGCGAAGGGGCGTTGACGACGCCGGCGAGCATCGCCGCCTGGGCAAGCGTCAGATGCTCCGGATCGGTGTTGAAATAATGATGCGCGGCGGCGCGCAGGCCATAGACGTTGTCGCCGAAATAGGCGTTGGAAAGGTAACGGTCGAGAATCTCCTCCTTGCTCAGCCACGCTTCCAGCCAGAGCGTGATCAGCGCCTCCTGCGCCTTGCGGCCGATCGTGCGGTCGGGGCTCAAAAAGCTGGTGCGGGCGAGCTGCTGGGTCAGCGTGCTGCCGCCCTCGCGCACCCGGCCTAGCCTGAGGTTGCGGAGCATCGCGCGGGCGACGCCCCAGGGATCGATGCCGATATGGTGGAAGAAGCGGCGGTCCTCGATCGAGATGAACGCCTGGCCGACATAAGGCGGCAGATCGGCGACATGGACCTGCGCCTCGATGATCGCGCCGCGCCGGGCAATCGGCTCGCCCTCGACCGAGAGCAGGGTGATACTCGGCGCCGCGATCGGCTGGAGCGAACGCGAGAGCGGCGCGGTGACGGCGAGCCAGACGATCAGCGCCAGCAGGACGACCAGGAAGATCTTGAGCCCGCGCTTCACCATGCGCGCGCGCCACGGCGCGTGGGGCGACGGCGCGGCGGCGGCGAAAAGCGGCGGCGGGGCGCGGCGTCTCAGCAGCATGCGTCGGCGCGAAGCCGTTCGGGGCCGATCGTGCCGGCGGTCACGCCCAGAGCGGCGAGGCCGTCGGGCCAGGGCGTCCCGGCGATCAGCGATTCGACCGCGGCGGCCATGGCGGGCGCTGTCTGGAAGCCATAGCCGCCCTGCCCGGCGAGCCAGAAGAAGCCGGGCGCATCCGGCGCGAATCCGGCGGTCGGCACGCGGTCGCGGGTGAAGGTGCGAAGGCCGGCCCAGCGATGCGCGATGCGGGTCACGGGCACGTTGGTATAATGTTCGAGCCGGTCGGCGGCGAGCGCGACGTCATAGTCCTCGGGCGCGGCATCGCCGGGATCGTCCTCGATCTCGTCGACCGGCGAGACCAGCAGGCGGCCCGCCTCCGGCAGCATGTAGAAATCGCCGGCGGCGCTATGGACGAAGGGCCAGTCGGCGGTCTCGGCGCCGGCGGGCGGATCGACGACGATGATTGTCCGGCGCCGTGGCGAGAGGCCGAGCGGATCGACGCCGGCGAGCGCCGCGATCCGATCCGCCCAGGAACCGGCGGCATCGATCAGGATCGGTGCTTCATGACGCTCGCCCGCTTCGGTGCGGACCGACCAGGCCGGTTCGATCGCGGTGATCCTCCGGCCGGTGAGGATATGGCCGCCCTTCGCGCGAATGTCCTTCGCATATTTCTGGAGCAGCGCGTCGGCGTCGAGCTTGAGGCCGGTCGGATCGTAAAGACCGGTCACGGCGCCGCCGCCGCCGGTCCGCAGCGCCGGGCAGAGCCGGGCGATCCCGCCGGCATCGACGGTTTCGATCGCGTCGGTGAACCGCGCCATGCCGGCGCCAAGCGCGTTGAGGCGCGGACGGGACGCCTCATCGGCGAAATAGAGGCTTCCCGCCGTGCGGGCGAGGATCGGATCGGCCTCGAAACAGGCGTGGCTCCAGGCGGTGAGGCCGCGCACCGCGGCATCGCCGATCCCGTAATGGCTGAACGCGACGCTGCGCCCCGAGCTGTGATAGCCGAGCGCCTCCTCGGCCTCGAGCACGAGGACGCGGCCATGAGCGGCGAGAGACGCCGCCGCCGAAAGCCCGGCAATGCCGCCCCCGATGACGAGGAAATCTGCGCCGCTCATTGCGCGACCTTTAGGGTCCAGACCCCTAACCGGCAATGGCGACCGCGAAGCGGCGGGCGGCTTTTGCGCCAGGGCCGCGTCGCTCGTCGGTCACGATGCACAGGCATCGCTCCCTCCTCGCTCCTTGCCCTGACCCAAAATCCACTCCGTCACGGCCGTTGCCGGTCAGGGGTCTGGACCCAAGCCGATCATCGCGGCCGGGGGAAATATCGTAAGATCAGCGCGCGGTGCGGATTGTGTCGCGCGCCGTCGATCCGGGCGCGAATTCATCGACCTCGCGGCCCATCAGGCCATCGGCGATGCGCCGGGCGGCCTGGCCGTCGCCGTAAAGGTTGCTCGCGCCGATGGCGGCCGGGCCATCGAGCCGGGCCGCGGCTTCGGCGACGATCCGTGCCGGGTCGGTGCCGACCAGGGCGGCCATGCCGGCGGTGACGCCTTCGGGCCGCTCGGTCGCATCGCGCAGCACCAGGGCGGGGCGGCCGAGTGCCGCGGCTTCCTCCTGGACGCCGCCGGAATCGGTCAGGATCAGATCGGCCTGCGCCATCGCATTGACGAACGCCGGCAGATCGAGCGGCGCGACCAGATGGACGTTGGGCAGCCGGCGCAGCGCCTCTTCGGCCGGCACGCGGAGCGCCGGATTGGGATGAAGCGGCCACACGATCTCGACATCGCTCCGCTTCGCCAGCGCGGTCACCGCCTCGCAAATGGCGAGGAAAGGCGCGCCGAGGCTTTCGCGGCGATGCGCGGTGACGAGGATGAGCTTGCGGCCGGATATGTCGGGCAGCGCCGCTTCGGCCGAAGCGCGTGCTTTCGCGTCCGTGGCAAGCCGCTCGCGAACCGTGAAGAGGGCGTCGATGCCGCTGTTTCCGGTGACGAAGACGCGACCATTGAGCCGCTCGGCGGCGAGCTGCGTTCGGGCGAGCGGCGTCGGCGCGAAATGGAGATCGGCCATCAGCGCGATCGCGCGGCGGTTCATCTCCTCGGGAAACGGCGCGCGCGCGGCATAGGTGCGAAGGCCCGCCTCGACATGGGCGACCGGGATCGAGCGATGGAAGGCGGCGGTGGCGGCGGCGAGCGCCGTCGTGGTGTCGCCCTGGACGATGACCCGGTCCGGCCGGGCCTTGTCGAGCACCGTGTCGATCCCCTCGATCGCGCGCGCGAGCAGGCGGCCGAGCGGCTGGCCCGGCTCCATGAGATCGAGATCGAAATCGGGCGCGAGGCCGAAAAAGGCGAGCGGTCCGTCGATCAAAGCGCGGTGCTGGCCGGTGATGCACAGGACCGGATTCGCGAGCGGTTCCGCGGCCAGCGCGTGAAACACCGGCGCGAGCTTCACCGCCTCCGGTCGCGTTCCGGCCACTGCCAGCATCCGCATCGCGCGCACCCCCCAGCCGCGCGGCGAGCTAAGCACAGACTGGTTCGACTGCAAAGTCGCGGCCGCTCAGCGCGCGCGACGGGCGTCGTCGCGTCCGGCGATATAAGCGGCGCAACTCGCGCGCAGCGAGGCGCCCTCGCCTGGGTTCAGCGCATAGGCGCTGGCGAGGCCGGCGATGAACGAGGCCGGATCGCGCTGATTGCCGGCGGCGCGGCAGATGGTGGTGATCTGCGCGAAATCGAGCGTGCCGGCGCTGGCCCGGCGGAATTGCCTACGCTGCGGCTGCGGCTGCGGCGCGCGGACCGGCGCGGCGCGATGCGGCTGAAGCCGTTCCGCGCTGGCCTGGAGCTCGAGCGTGTGACGATCGATTTGCGGCAGCGCCGGCTTGGCGGCCAGGAACGCGGCGAGAAGGATGACCATTTATTGCCCCCGGTAGAAATCCCCGATGGGCACCGTGATTATACGGTACGTGGTAAAGAAGGTGTTAACCATGATTACCGCGCGCCATCCCAGCGAAAGCTGGAATCCCCTTGCCTTGCGGGAGGAAGTGGGATTCCAGCTTTCGCTGGAATGACAAAAGGGCCTTGTGAGGATGACCGACGAGGATCTGGCGGCGAAGCTGGCGGAAGGGGCGGGCCGGCTGTTGCTCGCATTGCGCGAAAGCGCCTGCCTTGAAGGCCGCGCGCTCGGCGCGGTGGCGGATCAGGTCGCCAACGCCTTCATCCTGACCGCGCTTCGCGAATGGCGCCCGGAGGATGCCGTGCTGTCGGAGGAAAGTCCCGACGATCCGGCGCGGCTGCGAAGCGCGCGCGTGTGGATCGTCGATCCGCTCGACGGGACTCGCGAATATGTCGAGGGCCGGCCCGACTGGGCGGTCCATGTCGCGCTCGCGATCGACGGCGCCCCCAGGGCCGGCGCGGTGGCGGTCCCGGCGTTGGACCGGTTGTTCCGATCCGACCGGGTGGAGGCAGCGCGCCCGATGCGGTCCCGTCCGCTGATGCTGGTCAGCCGCACCCGCGCGCCTGCCGAAGCGGAAACGATCGCCGCGCTGATCGGCGCGGATATTGCCGGCATGGGCTCGGCCGGGGCGAAGGCGATGGCGGTCGTCGCCGGCGATGCGGATATCTATTATCATGCGGGCGGGCAGCATGAGTGGGATAATTGCGCGCCCGCCGCGGTCGCGCTCGGCGCCGGGCTCCATGCCAGCCGGATCGACGGGGCGCCGCTTTCCTACAACCGCGCCGACACGATGGTGCCGGACCTCGTCATCGGCCGGCCCGATCTCGCCGCGAAGGTCATCGCCTTCGCTCAGAGCCATGCGGCGAGCTGACGCCAGACCGCCAGCTTTTGCTCGAAGGGCAGGGTATAGGCCGGGCTGCTCGAGGGCAGATCGATCAGGACCGGGCCACCGAGACCGGCGAGCTGGCGGCGGCCGATCCTCGCCGACGTGCCGCCGTTGAAGCCGATCGCGCGCAGCTCCGGCAGGGTCGCGACGAGGGCGGCGAGATCGCTCGCCTCGTGGAGACGGATCGCGGCGTCGAGACTGCCTTGGCGGGTCGCGGCGGCGACTGTGTCCCACAAGCCGACATGGGCATCGCGCAGCGCGTCGAGCCGCGCCTCATAATCGAGCACGGCGAGATCGCGCCCGATCACCGCCCCGATCAGCCGCCAGAACTGGTTGCGCGGATGGGCGTAGTAGCGTTGCCGGGCCAGCGACACCGCGCCGGGCAGGCTGCCGAGCAGGAGCAGGCGGGTGTCGGCGCGGATGACGGGCGGGAAGTTGCGATGCATAAGGCGGCCCGGAGATAGCGAGCGGCCGGACGAAATGCGAATGTTCCCAATGGTCGCGGTCACCATGGGGTCGGTGGCGCGCATTGCCCCTCGCGCGCGGCGAAGACTGTCGAGGCGAATCTGTCAAAGAGCCGACAAGCCGGGGACCGGACCCCGAGTCGGGCGGAGCATGCCGGATGAAATCCTATTTGTATCCAACAATCGTTTCTGGGTTCGCGCGGAGACGCGGAGGCGCGGAGGGACTTGTACGGGCGCGCGCGTCAGCACTCTATCCCACGCTCCTGAAAGGGCGCTGCGCGCCGAAGAAAAGGGCGCGTAAACTCGGCCCCTCCGCGTCTCCGCGCGATATTATGGAGGGGACGGAGGAAGGAAGGAGAGAAGGCAGGGGATCGGGGGCCTTCGGCCAAGGCGCGAAGGCGCGAAGGCGTGGGAGAGGCGGCGCGGATGACAGGTGGGATGTTGCGATGCATAGGGCGGGCATGAAGATAGAAGGCGGCTGCCATTGCGGGAAGGTGCGCTTCGCGGCCGAGGTGCCGGCGGCGGTCGAAGTGCTCGACTGCAACTGCTCGATCTGTTCGGCGACGGGCTTTCGGCACCTGATCGTGCCGCACGGCGATTTTCGCCTGCTCACCGATCCGGCCGCGCTCATCTCCTACCGCTTCGGCACCGGCCGGGCGAACCACCTGTTCTGCGCGACCTGCGGTGTCAAGAGCTTCTACCAGCCCCGCTCGCACCCCGAGGCATGGAGCGTGAATTTGAACGCGCTGGACGACGTGTCGGGGCTGGCGGTGACGGTGAGGGCGTTCGATGGACGCAATTGGGAGAAGGCGGCGGAAGGGCTGGGCTGAGCGATGGATTTGTCGGAGGCGCCGTGGGATTGGGTGAAGTGGCACTGTGATCCCAAAACGAAGAGGGCTATCCCCAAAGGGGTTAAGTAAAGTGTCACCGTAACCCCAACGCTTCCCTCCAGGCTCAATTAAGATGAGGCAAAATATAAATGGCGTTGAAATCCATTATGTGCGATTGCCGAATGGGGAGTACGTCGACTTTAAATTCAAATGAGGCCGCATGATCTGCAAGATAAACCCAGCACGCTTTGAAGTAGGCCAAGGACACTTGGTAAGTGTGTCCGAAAAATGGATTGATAGAGAGCTATCGATTCATGAAGAATATGCTATATATGCGATTGGCGTGTACAATGGTGTTACTAAAATATTAATAGATCCATCTAATAACGGACGTCCGGTTTGGTATTCTTTGAATCATTTCGTAATTTCTGACTCGGTATTAACTAATGGCTGGGAAATGTTCTATAATGACGAGGCGGACTGGAGTTTAATTATCGGCTATAATAAACTTGTAAGGTCAGAAGATCATTTTAACGGTATTCTTGAAAGAAATGAGATGGATTTGAAGAAATTTGCAGAATTTGAGAGCGGGAATTCCGGGGACATGGCGTAATTGGGTTAGTCATCCTCCTGCTATGGAACGGAGTCGCCTTTCGGCGCTCCAAGGGCAGGAGGATGACCGATGGCGATTTTCGCAGGATTGGATGTTGGGGACAAGGCCACGCATCTTTGTGTGATTGGTGATGCCGGGGTTACGGTGACACTTTACTGGTCTCACGTTTGGAGCAAAGCCCCCGACTTCAGTCGGGAGGGGCTTCAGCCGAATCTGCTGCGCGGCCAGCCTGTAACCTCGGAAAAAATGGAACAGCCCGA
>Ga0164241_10000557_pt1 | contig 64926 bp, 58 predicted proteins | sample OricomyardsoilBY_FD_108780 | JGI IMG/M metagenome (GOLD analysis project Ga0164241, IMG submission 108780) | Backyard soil microbial communities from Emeryville, California, USA - Original compost - Back yard soil (BY) | ecosystem: Environmental > Terrestrial > Soil > Unclassified | place: USA...
AGCTCGATGCAGTTCCACCATCTGACGCCGAAACTCCGGCGCATATCGCTTGATCTTCTGACCCATACGTTGACCCTCTCTTTGTGAACATGAACTGTCCACAAAACCGGGTCAACTCCACGTTATCTTTACAACCAAGCGGAGCGTCACATACTCGGCATGGCATGGTTTGTTGTTCGGTACCTGACATTTGGGAGATTTCAAAAGCAGTTACTCGCGTTAGATGATCCGGCGCAAGAGATGGATCAGACCACGTTCAGGGCATTTGTTCGATTCATGCAGGCGTTCCAACGCATTCATGAGAGTAGGTCAATCGCATTGCAGATATTCTTCTTCCTCCATCAAGAGGAACGAGCATTGGATGTTGCGAGAGGCACACTTGGGCGATTCATCATGCTCAACTGGCGTAAGTCTTTGAATCGCGATGTGCCTGGAAGCGTCACTGAGATTCGCTTGAGGGCGGGTGGGTCTTACGTCAAGACGGCAGAATCGCTATTTGCCAGCGAAGGTCTGCAAAGCGCTCCAACGTAGTATCTCCAGGCGTGCGGGCGCCTAAGGGCGCGATTTGCTGAGGTTCCTGCTACGGGCAGTAGTCTTGTGGATGCGCCTCGGAACCAAAGTATTTGGTCGGGATGACAGGATTTGAACCTGCGACACCTACGTCCCGAACGTAGTGCTCTACCAGGCTGAGCTACATCCCGACAGCGTGGGCGCGGGAGTTTAAGCGACCGCTCGCCGCGATGCCACTTTGGCCTATCGATCCCGCTCCACCGCCACCGAGGCCAGTTCGGCCAGTGCGTCCCGGAAGCGCGAGGCGGTCACCGGGGCGAGCGCGGCCATGGCGGCGCCGGATTCGGCCAGCGCCCGCTCGCGGGTGTACTGGATGCCGCCGCTGGTGTCGATGGCCTCGAGGATTCGTCCCAGATCGGGCTGGGTGCGGTCTTCCATGCCTGCGGCCAGCACCACGTCGTGGATCAGCTCCCGGTCGGCGTGCGAGCCATGCTGGTAGGCATGGATCAGCGGCAGGGTCATCTTGCCCTCGGCCAGGTCCTCACCCAGGTTCTTGCCGCGGCTGGCCGGGTCGGATCGGTAATCCAGCACGTCGTCGATCAGCTGGAACGCCGCACCCAGGTGGCGCGCATAGGTGGCGAGCGCGGTCTGTACGGTGCGGTCGGCGCCGGCCAGCACGGCGGCCACTTCGGCTCCGGCCTCGAACAGCTTGGCGGTCTTGCGGTGAATGACCTCGAGATAGCGCTCCTCGGTGGTGTCCGGGTCCTGCGCATTCATCAGCTGCAGCACCTCGCCCTCGGCAATCACGTTGGTGGCGTCGGCCATGATCTCCATCACGCGCGGCACACCGATGGCGGCCATCATCTGGAAGGCGCGTGAATAGACGAAATCGCCCACCAGCACGCTGGCTTCGTTGCCGAACAATGCATTGGCGGTATCGCGGCCGCGGCGCATGGCCGAGTGATCGACCACGTCGTCGTGCAGCAGCGTGGCAGTGTGGATGAACTCGATGAATGCGGCGGCCTCATGATGATGGCTGCCGGTCAGGGTTTTCGGGGAAGCCGCGGCGTGCGCCGAGAGCAGCACGATCAGCGGCCTGAGGCGCTTGCCGCCGCCGGCCACGATGTGTTCGGCCACGGTGCTCACCAGGGGGACGGAGCTGCCCAGGCGCGTACGGATGACCCCGTCGACCGCCTTCAGGTCCGCCGCTACCAGCCCCCGTATCTCCTCCAGCCCCATCGCAGCCCCGCAAGCCCGTAAAATCCGGGCCCAGATGGTAGCAGGGGCGGCCGCAAGTAGCTGTCTGTACGGGGAAAACCGGGAATCTTCCGGTTTGACCGGGGCAGGGCCGGCCATTAGAATGCGCGGCCTTTCCGAATGGAGTCCTCCTCGATGTACGCCGTGATCGCCACCGGTGGCAAACAGTACCGGGTTGAAAAAGACAGCCTCCTGAAGGTCGAGAAACTCGACGCCGAAGCCGGCGCGACGATTTCCTTCGATCAGGTGTTGCTGGTGGCCGATGGCGCCGACATCAAGGTGGGCAAGCCACTGGTGGATGGCGCGAAGGTCAGCGCCACCGTGGAAAAGCACGGGCAGGGCGAGAAGAAGGTCATCGTGAAGTTCCGCCGCCGCAAGCACTACAAGCGTGCCGGCAATCATCGCCAGGAATACACCCTGGTGAAGATCACGGGCATCGCGTAAGGAGTTATCGAGATGGCACACAAGAAAGCAGGCGGCAGTACCCGCAACGGCCGCGAATCCCACAGCAAGCGTCTGGGCGTGAAGAAATTTGGCGGCGAGCAGGTGCTGGCCGGCAACATCCTGGTGCGCCAGCGCGGCACGCCGATGCGCGCCGGCAGCAATGTGGGCACCGGCACCGACCACACGCTGTTCGCACTGAAGAGCGGCAAGGTGGAGTTCAGCAAGAAGGGCGCCGAAGGCCGCACCTTTGTGAGCGTGGTGCCAAGCGCCTGAACTGGAGCCGATCCAGTCTTTGAAACCTGCAAGCCCCGGCCTCGTGCCGGGGTTTGCGTCTGTGAAGGTCAATCATGAAGTTCGTCGACGAAGCGATCGTGAAGGTGCAGGCCGGCAATGGCGGGCGCGGCTGCGTCAGCTTCCGGCGCGAGAAGTTCATCCCCTTCGGCGGGCCGGATGGTGGCGATGGCGGCATGGGCGGCAGCGTCATCCTGCGTGCGAAGGAGGGCATCAACACACTGGCGGACTTTCGCGTGCAGCGCACCTTCAAGGCAAAGAACGGCGAGGGCGGCTCGGGCAACGACTGCACCGGGCGCGGCGGTGAGGATTTCATCGTGGACGTGCCGGTGGGCACCACGGTCACCGACACCGAAACCGGCGAACAGCTGGGGGATCTGGCGGCCGCCGGCCAGGAACTGAAGGTGGCCCAGGGTGGCAAGGGCGGCTTCGGCAACACGCGCTTCAAGAGCAGCACCAACCGCGCGCCACGGCAGTACGGCTCGGGCCTGCCCGGCGAGAAGCGCACGCTGAACTTCGAGATGAAGGTCATTGCCGACGTGGGCCTGCTGGGCCTGCCCAATGCCGGCAAGTCCACGCTGATCCGTGCGGTGTCGGCGGCCAAGCCGCGCGTGGCGGATTATCCGTTCACCACGCTGTATCCGAACCTCGGTGTGGTGAATGTGGGCGAGCACCGCAGCTTCGTGATGGCCGACATTCCGGGGCTGATCGAAGGCGCCGCCGAAGGGCAGGGCCTGGGGCATCGCTTCCTGAAGCATCTGCAACGCACGCGTGTGCTGCTGCACCTGATCGACATGCTGCCCCCCGACCCGGAAGCTGACCCGGTTACTGATGCGAAAGCGATTGTTCAGGAACTGAAGAAGTACGACCCGGCGCTTGCTGCCAAGCCGCGCTGGCTGGTGATCAACAAGATGGATCTGATGCTGCCCGAAGAGGCGCACGAGCGTGCGGCGAAGATCGTGCGCGGGCTGCGTTTCAAGGGGCCGGTGTTCCTGATTTCAGGTGCGACGGGCGAGGGAACGCGCCCGCTGGTCGAGGCGGTGATGCAGCTGCTCGATGCTATTGCCGCCGGGCGCGAGCCGGAGGTGAAGGGGACCTTCGTGCTGCCGGCTGCGAAGGCGCCACCAAAGAAGAAGGCCGCGAAGAAGAAGGTGCCGGCAAAACGCAAGGACTCCACCAGACGACGGTAAGACGCAGGCTTCAGGCGGGCCACTTTGCCTTGCTCAGCCGGCGGATCGCCGGGATGGCTCGGCAACCCTCCCTGCCACAACGGCACGTATCTGTTCTTCGGTCGGCAGTCGGCGGGGCGCGGACGATGCCGCCTTCAACAGCACGCCGTCTTTGATCTGCACGACGACCAACTCCGTGCCGTCGCCCCACTGCAGTGCCTGACGTACCGGGGCGGGGATAACGATCTGCCCGTTGCTGGATACCCGTGTTGTTGGCATGGCCCGAATCAGCAGGTTGGAACGCAAGGCGAGGATGGTCGGCCCCGAAGGTCCGCAGTACGGACATTTCTGGCCGGAACGCCCTGATTTGCCGCGTCGATGCCGGCCATCCATGATCCTGTGGCGAAACCCGCCCGCCGCCCAACTGGAGAGCCTGATGAAGATCGCCAATGCCAATGTTCTGATCACCGGCGCCAATCGCGGCATCGGGCTCGCATTCGCGAAGGCCGCGCTGGCCCGCGGTGCGAACAAGGTCTTTGCCGGCGCGCGCAACCCGGATTCCATTGCGCTGGCGGGCGTGGTTCCGCTGAAACTGGATGTGACTTCAACGGCCGATATCACCGCGGCCGCCGAGGTCGCTGCAGACGCCACGCTGGTGATCAACAATGCCGGCATCGCATTGACCGGCAGCTTCATGGGCCCGGATGCCGAGGAGATGCTGCACAGGCATTTCGAAACCAATGTGCTGGGCGTGCTGCGCATGAGCCGCGCGTTTGCGCCGGTGCTGGCGCGCAACGGCGGTGGTGCCTTGCTGAACGTGGCATCGGTGGCCAGCTTCATCTCTAGTACGCGCTTTGCCAGTTATGCGGTGTCCAAGTCGGCGGTCTGGTCGCTGAGCAATGGACTGCGCCATGACCTGCGTGCACAGGGCACACAGGTGACCACGCTGCACATGGGATGGGTCGACACGGACATGACGGCCGACATCGACGTGCCCAAGTCGACTTCCGACGAGATCGCTGCGCGGGCGCTGGATGGACTGGAGGCTGGCGCGGAGGAGATCCTGGCGGACGATATCGCACGCCAGATCAAGGCCGGCCTGGTGGCCAACCCGCCCATGTACCTGCTGTCGCGCTAGGGGGTTGCGCTTCCTTCAGCGTCTGTCGTAGATTCTCCTACAGTTGTAGGAGATGGTACGACATATGTCGCAGAAGCTCAGTCGGCTGGAACTGAAGATCATGGAAGCCCTGTGGCAGCAGGGTGCCGCCTCAGTGCGCGAGATCCAGGAAGCGCTGCCATCCAAGGGCCGTCCGGCCTACACCACGGTTCAGACCATCCTCACCCGGCTCGAAGCCAAGGATGCGGTGCGCCGCGCCAAGAAGATCAGCAATGCACATATCTACGAGGCGGTGGTCACGCGCGGTGCCACCCAGCGCCGGCTGGTGGATGAACTGCTGGCCTTCTTCGGCGGACGCACCGCGCCGCTGATGTCGCACCTGATCGAATCGGGCCAGCTCACACTCAAGGACGTGGAAGAGGCGCGCAAGGCGTTGAAGAAGGAGCACAGGGATGAATGAACAACTGGGACAGGTGCTCGAAGTGCTGTTCGCGGCACTGTTCAATCATTTGTGGCAGTCGACGCTGTTCGCCGCGGCCATTGCCGGGCTCGCGCTGTTGCTGCGCCGGAACGGCGCGCGGGTGCGTTACATGCTGTGGCTGGCTGCCTCGCTGAAGTTCCTGGTGCCATTTGCAGTAGTGGCTGCGCTGGGCGCGCTGATTCCGCGGGAGCCCTCCGTGAGTGAGCCGGGTGCGGTGATGCCGGTGGTGCTGGAGGTGGCCGGGAATTTCGCGGCACCACTCAGCGGGGACACGCCGTATCCGCAGATCGGCGCCAACACGCGCGGCATGAGTGCGTGGCAATGGACGCTGCTGGTCCTGGCGCTGGTGTGGGTGGCCGGCGCGCTGTTCGTGATGGCGTGCTGGGCGGTGCGCTGGTTCGAGATCCAGCGCGCGCTGTGGTCTTCCGTGAAGCACACGGGCATCGACTTCCCCGCGCGGGTCCGGGTCACCAGCAAGCAGCTGGAACCGGGGATCGTGGGATCGTTCCTGCCCAGCCTGCTGCTGCCCGCGGGAATCGAAGAGCGCCTCATGCCCGCGCAGATGCAGGCGGTGCTGGCGCACGAGCGCTGCCACCTGCGCTGGCGCGACAATTTCACGGCATGGCTGCACATGTGGGTCGAGACACTGTTCTGGTTCTTCCCGCCGGTGTGGTGGATTGGCGCGCGCATGATCGAGGAGCGCGAACGCGCCTGTGATGAACAGGTGGCTCGCGAGGGTCATGCGCCGGCGAGCTATGCGGAAGGCATTCTCGCGGTGTGCGAGCACTACATTGCCTCGCGGCTGCCTTGCGTGTCCGGCGTGAGTGGCGCCGATCTGCGCAAGCGCATCGACAGCATCATGAAGAATGTGCAGACCCTCGAGCTCAACAGGCCGGGGAAGATCGCACTGGCCGCAATCGCATGCTGCGTGGTGGCAGCGCCGCTGGCAGCTGGAGCGATTTCGGGCAGTTGGGTGCACATGCTGTTCTCCTCTGCCTATACGGCGGGGCAGGCGGAATACATGCAAACCCAGAGTGCGCTGTTCGAACACCTGAACAGGATACGGGCAGGTAATGGACTGGCACTGACTTGCCCTGCGCCCGATCAGGATTTCATCGACAGGCGCAGGCGACTGTCTGCAGAAGTTGCGAAGCTCTCGCCCGATGACGGCGAAAAGGTGTTGCTATTCGCGGTGGCCGCCAACAGCACTCGGGACGTGCAGCGCCTGCTCGACAGTGGCGCAGTTCGTGGCGGTGATGGCCTCCTGCAATCGAATTCGCTGATGAACATTGCCGCTCAATTTGCCGATGCTCCCATGCTGGAGTTGCTGGCAGGGGCCGGGTTCGACATCGATGAGCGGGGCACTGGCGGAATCGGCAACCTGGGCGGTACGCCGCTGATGGCAGCAATTTCCGCGGGTCGCCTGGACAATGCCGAATGGCTCATGCGGCATGGCGCCGATGTCAGCGCCGTGGACACTCGAGACAATTCTGCACTCCTGCAGGCGATGATCTCGTGCAGCGATCAGGCTCTGGTCACGCGGCTGATCAATGCCGGTGCCGTGCCCAACGACAAGGCACGATACATCGCCAAGGCGAAGGGCATGAATCTTGACACTGCGCCGCGGGGCACATCGTTGATGGCCGCCACCGCGCCAGATGACAAGGCGCCGCGTGGTTCCACCAAGGCGAGCCCGCCAGCGGATCCCGAGCCTGCCCTCATCGTCCCGAATGGATTGCCGCTCCTGGAACCCATCAGCGGCAATCCGGATGACAGACAGTTCGTGGTGGTGAGCCCATCCGGTGACCAGCCGCTGTTTGCGCCACCGTCGTTCGTCAATCTGCCTCCGCCGCTGACCGACGAGCAACTGCAGCAGGAGTGGCGGCGCCCCGACCAGAAGGATCTGGATGCGGAGCCTTTGCGGTCGGCTTCGGCCACCGGCTACACCGAGGTGACGGCGGACTTCGACGGCGATGGCAAGCCCGATCGCGCGGTGCTGCGCGTTGAAGCCGCCGGCTGGAAGGAGGGCCTGTTCGTGCAGCTGTCCTCGGTGCTGCCAGGCAGGTGGCAGCCATTGAACAGCGTCGTCCACAACAAGCAGTCACAGCCACTATTGATGGGGGTGAGTCTGGTACCCCCGGGCACCTACATGACGGCCTGCGGCAAGGGCTATGGCCGATGCAGCCCGGACGAACCACGCGAAGTGGTCCTGAAACATCCGGGAATCGACTATTTCCAGTTCGAGAGCGCCAACTCCTACATCTTCTGGGACGAGACGACCAGGCAGTTGCGCCGCGTGTGGATCAGCGACTGAGGGTCGCGGCTACTGCTTCACCTGGTACAGGTGCACATCCCGCTGCGGGAACGGAATGCTGATGCCTTCGGCGTCGAAGCGCAGCTTCACCTTCTCCGTGGTGTCGAACTTGAAGGCCCAGTAGTCGGGCGACTTCACCCACACGCGCATGATCAGGTTCACCGAATTGTCGGCCAGCTCGCTGACGGCGATCAGCGGCGCGGGGTCGCGCAGCACGCGTTCATCCGAATCGGCGACTTCCTGCAGCACGGCCTTCACCTTGCGCAGGTCGTCGGAGTAGCCGACACCGAACACCAGGTCCAGCCGACGTGTCTCCATGGCTGAATAATTGGTGATGTTGTCGCTCATGATCTTCGAGTTGGGCACGACCACGCGGCAGTTGTCCGGTGTGTTGAGCACGGTGCTGAACACCTGGATTTCATCCACCACGCCGGCGGTGCCACCGGCCTCGATGTAATCGCCCTTCTTGAAGGGCCGGAAGATCACCATCAGGAAGCCGGCCGCGAAGTTGGCCAGCGAGCCCTGCAGCGCCAGGCCAATGGCCAGGCCCGCGGCGCCAATGATCGCCACGAACGAGGTGGTCTTGACCCCGATGCGCTCCAGCGCCGCCAGGATCACGAACACCATCAGCAACACGTACGAGAAGTTGGCGACGAAGCCGATGACGATGGGTTCCAGGCCGCGACGGCCCATGACCTTGCGGATGACCCGGCGCGCCAGCTTGGCGGCCCAGGCCCCCAGGACCAGGATGATGATCGCGAACAGGACCGGCAGGGCGTATTCCTGGATGTAGCCCTGGATCTTGTCCGGGCTGAGCCACTGTTCGGCGGTGCGAGCGGCGTCTTCCATGGATCAGTCTCCTTGTGAAAACGACAGGGCCCGCGCTAGGCGGGCCCCTGGGTGGACCAGTTTGCCCCCGCAGGGGCAGACCTACTTGCCGGCGGCTTTGGCGCGGGCGGCCAGCCGGCTCTTGTGGCGGGCTGCCTTGTTGCGGTGGATCAGGCCCTTGGAAACCATGGCATCGATGGTGGGCTGGGCATCCTTGAAGGCGGCGCGGGCGCCCTCGGCATTGCCGCTCGCTGCGGCCTCGACCGACTTGCGGATGGCGGTGCGCAGGCGCGAACGGCTGGCCACATTGGCTGTGCGGTGCTTGACCGCCTGACGTGCTGCCTTCTCTGCCGACTTGGTGTTCGCCACGCTTGAAACTCCGCCTTGAAATCTTCGGTTTTTGGGGGCGCGTAGTGTGTGCAGGGGCCGGTCGGAAGTCAACCGGAAAGCGGGTATTTTTGCCGTTAAATCATGGACACACCGCGTTCGGGGAGGGGCGGTTCTGATAGGCTGCCGCGGCGATGAGTCGCCCGCTGCTGAAGCAAACCACCACCACCGGTTTCGCCACCCTGCTGTCCCGCATGACCGGGCTGCTCAGGGACTCCTTGATCGCGAAATACATCGGAGTGGGCGCCGTTTCGGACGCCTTCTACGTTGCCTTCAAGATTCCGAACTTCCTGCGCCGCCTGTTTGCCGAAGGCGCCTTCTCGCAGTCCTTCGTGCCAGTGATTTCCGAGTTCAAGGCCCAGCGCGAGCAGAAGGACGTGCGCGAACTGGTGGCCGGCGTCTCGGGCACGCTGGGCACGGTCCTGTTCGTGGTCAGCGCCATCGGCGTCGTGGCCGCGCCGCTGATCATCTGGTTGTACGCGCTGGGTTGGGGCATCGGCGGACATCCGCTCGACCAGGCCGTGGACCAGATGGACCTTGCGGTGCAGATGCTGCGCTGGACCTTCCCCTACCTGTTCTTCATCTCGCTGGTGTCGTTGTTTTCCGGCGTGCTGAACAGCTACGGCAGGTTCTTCATCCCGGCTTTCACACAGGTGATCATGAACCTGGTGATGATCGGCGCGGCGGTGCTGTATGCCTCGCACAGCGCGAACCCGGGGTTGTCGCTGGCCATCGGCGTGTTCGTGTCGGGCCTGCTGCAGCTGTTGTTCCAGCTGCCGTGGGTCGCGCGCCTGGGCCTGCTGGCTTTGCCGCGCTGGCGCCCTGCCATGGAAGGCGTGCGCCGGGTGGCGCGCCTGATGGTTCCCGGAATCGTGGGTTCGTCCATGGCGCAGGTCAGCCTGCTGCTGGATACGGTCATCGCCAGCTTTCTGGTCGTCGGCAGCATCACCTGGCTATACGCTGCGGACCGGCTGATGGAATTCCCGTTGGGCGTGTTCAGCATCGCGCTGGCCACGGTGATCCTGCCCGGGCTCTCCCGTGACCACGCCTCGCGTTCCACCGCGCAGTTCTCCGCGACCCTGGACTGGGCGCTGCGCCTGGTGCTGCTGCTGGCGTCGCCGGCCGCCGTGGGCATGTTGTGCTTTGCCGCTCCCATGACGGCGATGATCTTTGGCTACGGCAAGTTCAACACTCTCGGGAATGTGGAGAAGACCAGCTATGCGCTGATGGCCTATTCCTGGGGCCTGCTGGGCTTCAGCTTCGTGAAGGTGCTGGTGCCGGGCTACTACGCCCGGCAGAACACGCGGCGCCCGGTGCGCATCGCCATGACGGCACTCGCCGTCACGATGAGCCTGAATGCGCTGATCGTCCTGCCACTGTCGTTTACGGATTTCCACAACCTGCACATCCTGGTCGCCACCAATACCTGCATTGGTGCAGCCATCAATACCTGGCTGTTGTGGAGTGGGCTGCGGCGTGAAGGTGTGCTGACGCATAGCTCCGGCTGGCCGGCCTTCGTGGTGCGCGTGGTGCTTGCCAACGGGGCGATGGGCGTGCTGCTGTGGTGGCTGGCCGGTGACACCGCCAGATGGGTCGCGATGGGTTTCATGGAGCGCGTGCTGCGCGGCGGCGGCGCGATTGTGCTCGGTGCGGCGGTTTACTTCGCCGTGTTGTTCGTCTCGGGCATGCGCTATCGCCATCTGCGCAGCGTGAGCAGCTGATGCGGCTGCTGCGCGGCTATCGCGAAGGCAGCGCCGATCCTGCGGAATACGTGGCGGCCATCGGTGGCTTCGATGGCATCCATCTGGGGCATCGCGCGCTGATCAAGCGCATGCATGAGCTGGCGCGCGAGCAGCGGCGCGCGAGCATGGTCGTGACCTTCGAGCCTTTGCCGAAGGAATACTTCGCGCCGGACTACCCACCCGGGCGGCTCACCAATTTCCGCGAGCGGTGGCGCCTGCTGGAACAGGACGGGCCGGACGCGCTGTGGCTGTTTCATTTCAATGAGCGGCTGCGCGCGATCCGCGCCGCCGATTTCGCGCGGTTGCTGATCAACGGCGGCGTGCGACAGATCGTGATCGGCCACGACTTTCGTGCCGGCTTCCAGGGGGAGGCCACTGCTCAATGGTTCAGGAGCGTCGGCCAGGGAATGGGTCTGGCCACCGAAGTGATGGCGCCGATTGAAGACAACGGCCTGCGCATCGGCAGCGGTGCGATCCGCACCGCACTGGCGGCCCCGGACTTCGGGATCGCGGCGCGCATGCTGGGTCGGCCGTATACCATGCGCGGCCGGGTCATCCCCGGAGACCGGCTGGGTCGGACATTCGGCTTTCCCACTGCCAACATCAGGCTGGCGCGACGGCAGACGCCCATAGACGGTATCTTTGCCGTCCGCGTGCGCGGCGTGGGTGATGGTGTGGCCAGCATCGGAACGCGACCCACGGTGGGCGGCGCGACGCCGCTGCTGGAAGTGCACGTGTTCGATTTCACGGGTGATCTTTACGGCCGCGAGCTCGAAGTGGAATTCGTGGCGCGGCTGCGCGATACGGTGCACTTCAAGGATACGAAGGCGATGATCGGGCAGATGCATCGTGATGCCGCGGACGCGCGGACGGTGCTGGCAGGAAAGAAGCTGAGGGGTGTTCGCAGGTGGGCGATTCAGATTACAAGAAGACGGTAAATCTGCCGCAGACGGACTTCGCGATGAAGGCCGACCTGGCGCGGCGCGAGCCCGTCATGCTGAAGTGGTGGGAAGACAACGACGTCTACGGCGAGTTGCGCCGCGTGGCGAAGGGTCGTCCGCGCTTTGCTTTGCACGATGGTCCGCCCTATGCGAATGGCGCCATTCACCTCGGCCACGCAGTGAACAAGATCCTGAAAGACCTGGTGGTGAAGTCGCGCACGCTCGACGGCTACGACTCACCCTACGTGCCCGGCTGGGACTGCCACGGCCTGCCCATCGAGATGCAGGTGGAGAAGAAGCATGGCCGCGTCGGCCAGAAGCTGGACGCGCGTGCGTTCCGCGCCGCCTGCCGTGCCTTTGCGCAGGAGCAGCTGGACCTGCAGCGCCGCGACTTCCGGCGCCTGGGTGTGCTGGGCGACTGGGATCATCCCTACGTCACCATGGATCCGCAGTACGAGGCCGAGCAGATCCGCACGCTGGGCAAAGTCATTGCGAATGGGCACGTGTACGCAGGTGCCAAGCCCGTGTACTGGTGCCTGGACTGCCGCTCGGCGCTGGCCGAAGCGGAAGTTGAATACGAGCCGCACAGCTCGCCGGCCATCGACGTGGCGTTCCGCGTGGTCGATACAGCGGATTTTGCAAAGCGCACGGGCGCGCCGGCCGCGGTGGCCACCGACACAGCCGTCGTCATCTGGACCACCACGCCGTGGACACTGCCGGCCAACGAGGCCGTGTCCCTGCGGGCGGATTTCGTCTACCTGTTGCTGGAATTCCAATTACAGGGCAAACGCACGCGCGCCGTGCTGGCCGAAGGGCTGGCGCCCACGTGCCTGGAGCGCTACGGCGTCGCGCCCACCAACGCCATGGAGCTGGCGCGTTTCGAGGGTCGCGCGCTCGAAGGCCTGAAATTGCAGCATCCGTTCCACGATCGTCAGGTGCCGGTGATTCTGGGCGATCACGTGACGCTGGAAGCGGGCACCGGTGCGGTGCACACCGCGCCGGCGCATGGCCTGGACGACTACAACGTGGGTCGCCGCTACCAGTTGCCGGTGGTCAGCCCGGTGCGCACCGACGGCCGCTTCAAGGATGACGCGCCGCTGGTTGCGGGCATGAAGCTGGCCGAAGCCAGCAAAGTGATCATCGACACGCTCGCGGAGCGCGGGGTGCTGCTGCATCACGTGAAGATCGAGCACAGCTATCCGCATTGCTGGCGCCACCACACGCCGGTGATCTTCCTCGCCACGCCGCAGTGGTTCATCTCGATGGACAAGCAGGGGCTGCGCGCGAACACCTTGCGCGACATCCCCGGCGTGAAGTGGGTGCCGTCCTGGGGCGAGCAGCGCATCCACGGCATGATCGAAGGGCGGCCCGACTGGTGCATCTCGCGCCAGCGTACCTGGGGCGTGCCCATCACGCTGTTCGTGCACAACGAAACCGGCGAGCTGCATCCGCGCACGCAGGAGCTGATCGCGCAGGTGGCCGATCGCGTGGAGCGCGAAGGCATCGACGTGTGGTTCGAGCTGGACGCGCGCGAGCTCATCGGCGATGACGCCCGGCACTACCGCAAGGTCACCGACGTAATGGACGTGTGGGCGGATTCGGGCGTGAGCTTCGAGGTCCTCGGCAAGCAGCGGCCCGAACTGGCCGCGCCGCTGGAGATGTACCTGGAAGGCTCCGACCAGCATCGCGGCTGGTTCCACAGCTCGCTGCTCATCTCCGAAGCCTTGTATCAGCGTCCGCCGTATACCAGCGTGCTCACCTACGGATTCACCGTGGACGAGAAGGGCCGCAAGATGTCCAAGTCGCTGGGCAATGTGGTGGCGCCCGACAAGGTGCTGTCCACGCTGGGCGCGGATGTGCTCAGGCTGTGGGTTGCAGCGACCGATTACACCAGCGAGATGAGTGTCTCGGACGAGATCCTCAAGCGCAGCTCCGATGCCTACCGGCGCATGCGCAATACCGTGCGCTTCCTGCTCGGGAACCTGTCGGGCTTCGACCCGGCGCGTGATGCGGTGCCCATGGAGCAGCTCATCGATTTCGATGCCTGGGCCATCCGCCGCGCCGCGCGGCTGCAGCAGGAGATCGTCACGGCGTACCGGGATTACCAGTTCCACGTCGTGTACCAGCGCGTGCACAACTTCTGCGTGAACGACCTGGGCGGCCTGTACCTGGACGTGCTGAAGGACCGCATGTACACGACGCCGGCCACCGGCCTCGCGCGACGCTCCGCGCAGACCGCCATGCATCACATCCTGCAGGCGATGGTGCGCTGGATCGCGCCCATCCTGTCGTTCACGGCCGAGGAGATCTGGCAGGTGCTGCCGGGCCGCGATGCCCGGCTCAAGTCGGTGTTCCTCGCCACCTGGTACGAGTTCCCGGCGTTGCCACAGACGGACATCGACTGGAATGCGCTGATTTCGCTGCGGCAGGCGGTGCAGCGCGAGCTGGAGCGATTGCGCGAGGCCGGCACCATCGGCGCGCCGCTGGAAGCGGTGGTGGACGTCTACGTGCTGCCCGATCTGGCCGGGCGTTATACGGCGCTGGGTGACGAACTGCGCTTCCTGACCATCACCTCAGGTGCGCGCGTGCATCCGGTCAATGCGGCACCGGATGAAGCCGTGGCGGCCGAGGCGGGCAATGCGGTGATACCCGGCCTGTGGATTGCCGCAAGGCGCAGCCATGGCAACAAGTGCGTGCGCTGCTGGCATCTGACCGACGATGTAGGCAGCGATGCCGGGCATCCACAGCTGTGCGCGCGCTGCGCGGGCAATGTGTCGGGCCGGCCGGAGGTGCGTCGTCATGTCTGAAGTCCGCCGCGGTTGGCGCGAATCCGGTCTGGTGTGGTGGCCGCTGGGTCTTGGCGCGCTGGTGGTGGACCAGCTGACCAAGGAGCTGATCCAGCATGTCTTTGCGCTGCATGAGTCGAAGTACGTGCTGCCGGTGCTCGACATCGTGCGCGCGCACAACTACGGCGCCGCGTTTTCCTTCCTGGACCGCGCGGGCGGTGCGCAGCGCTGGGTGTTCACGTTGTTTGCCGTGCTGGTCAGCGCAGGGTTGTTGATTGCACTGCGGCGCGCACCGCGTCAGCTGCAGCGGCTGCAGAACGCGGGCCTGATGCTGGTGGCCTCGGGGGCCCTGGGGAATGCAATCGACCGCATGAGACACGGCTATGTCGTTGATTTCATAAACGCACACTGGAAAGACGCCTATTTCCCCGCTTTCAATGTGGCCGACAGCTGTATTACGGTGGGCGCCGGGTTGATCCTTCTGGATGCGCTGCTGGAGTGGCGGCGCGAGCGGCGGGTGGCCAAGGGGCGGGTGGATTGAGCGACATGCAGATATTGCTCGCGAGTCCGCGCGGCTTCTGTGCCGGGGTGGATCGCGCCATCGATATCGTCGAGCGCGCCATCGAGCTGTTCGGCGCGCCGATCTATGTGCGTCACGAAGTGGTGCACAACCGTCATGTCGTGGAGCGCCTGCGTGACCTGGGCGCGCGCTTCGTCGAGGAGCTGGACGAGATTCCCGATGGCGCCACCGTGATCTTCTCCGCCCATGGCGTGTCCAGCCAGGTTGAAGAGGAAGCGCAGCGGCGCGGTTTCACGGTGTTCGATGCCACCTGTCCGCTGGTCACCAAGGTGCACCTGGAAGTGGCGCGCTACGCACGCGACGGGCGCGACGTGGTGCTGATCGGGCACGCGGGGCACCCGGAGGTCGAAGGCACGATGGGTCGCTTCGACGCGCGCTTTGGCGGCGCGATCCACCTGGTCGAGACCGTGCAGCAGGCGCGGCAACTCACGGTGAGGCGCCCCGAGTCCCTGGCCTTTGTCACGCAGACGACCTTGTCGGTGGACGACACACAGGCCATCGTCGATGCACTGCGCGAGCGCTTTCCCGAACTGCAGGCGCCGCGCGTCGAGGACATCTGCTATGCCACCCAGAACCGCCAGGATGCGGTGAAGAAGCTGCTCACCGAATGCGATGTGCTGGTGGTGGTGGGTTCCTCGACCAGCTCGAATTCGAACCGGCTGCGCGAACTGGCCGATCGTGCCGGCATTCCCGGCTATCTGGTCGATGGGCCGCAGAACCTGCGGCGCGAGTGGTTCGTGAATCGCCGGGCTGTCGGCCTCACGGCCGGCGCCTCCGCACCGGAACTGCTGGTGCAGCAGGTGGTCGACCAGCTCACCGCCTGGGGCGGGGCAGAGCCGCGGCAGGTCGTCGGGCGCGAAGAAAATGTGGTGTTCAGCCTGCCCAGGTCGTTGCGGCCCGCGGCTGCGCGCGGCTGACCGGCTAGCGCCAGCACGCCTCTGACGTGTCGGTGCCACCCGCATCGGTGGCCGCACGCTGTCCCTTTTCATCGATCAGGAAGCTTGCGCAGGAACGATCCGCTGCCTGACGACCGCGAGGCTGGATGCGTGCCATCGCGCTGTAGTGCTGGCCATCGTCGCTGGTGCTGACCGTCAGCGCGTAGCTCCCGTTGCTGCTGCGATCGGCCAGGCCAAGCCCGCCGCTGGCTGCGGGCTGCGTGAGCGCTTCGGTATAGGCATTGAAGCGCTGGTAGTGCACTTCTTCGGCGTGCTGGATGGACAGCAGCGCGAGGCGCGCATCGTTGCGCTGGGCGCGCTGGATGATGGCGCCGTAGCCCGGCCACGCCAGCGCCGCAAGGATGGCAACGATGGCCAGCGTGACCAGCAATTCCAGCAGGGTGAAGCCACGGTGCGTCATTCGGCGTCCTCGCGGCGCCACCAGGTGCGATGCGGGCCGAGGTCCACGTCGCAGTCGGCCACGTGTGCATCGCCAAAGGAACACAGCGCGCGGGGTGTCTGCTGATCACTCGCTGTGAGCAGTGTAAATGCCGAGGAAAGCGCCATGTCGCCATCGAGCCGGTGGCGCCAGATGTTGCTGGCATCGCGCTCGATCCGGCCCGCGGCAAGCGCGAGGGTCGCGGTGCTGAATGCAGAGCGGCATCCGACAGCCTGGTCGATGGACGTCTCGCTGACGGCGAACACCGTGCGGCCCCCCACGGTCAGCGCGGCGCTGAGCACGTCGCCGTGGTTCAGTTCCAGGTACCAGCCACTCTCGATCTGCCCGGCCGCTGGTTCGCCCGCGCCATCGACCCGCAGCAGCTCATCCTCGTGCAGTGGCTGCCAGTCGCTGTACTGCTGATCGGTCCATGACTCGAACGGCGCGGGGTCACGCAACACGTAGAAGCGGTTGCTGGCAGCGCTGCGGCCTGGCGATGCAGTACCGATGGCGATGTGGAACCACGGTGCCATGCCCGGTGCGGCGGCCAGCGAAACATCGGGCGGGGCCAGAAAGCCGCGACCGGCGTCATTGCTGAAGTCGGCGAAGATTCCGCCGCTGACCCAGGCATCGGCCGGCGCGCCGTTGGCCAGATCGAAACGCCACAGCCGGCCATCCATGTCGCCGCCGTAAATGCGGTCTTGCAGGCCATCCATGTCGGTGTCCAGTGCAATGAAGCCGCCGGCGAATGCGGCGGTCATCGCGGCAAAGCGCTGGGTGGCTGGCGTGCTGGAACCGGCTGCCCAAAGGACCTCGCCGCTGTCCCGGTCGATGATGCGCACTGCCGGCGCGCTGCCGCCGATCAGCAGCACCGGCCTGGGTGCGGTGGCGCCGATCTGCACGAGCATCGGCACTGGCGCGGCGCTGAGGCAATCGGAGGGTGCGGCGGCCAGCGCCGTGAGCGGCCAGCAGAGCAGCAAGCACAGCAGGCGCTTCATGGTGCGGCCGCGACAGGGACCACGCGCACCACGCCCTGCACCTGGATAGACCGGGCGCCGCGCGGCGCACTGCCGGTACTGGTGATCTCGAAGCGGCGGCTGACGAAACGTCCGGCGCTGAATCCGGCGGGCAGCGGGTCTTCTGCCGTGGTGTGCACTTCGACAATGAAGCGGTCGCTGGAGCCGGCAACCGGCTGCCACTCGCGGGTGTAGTCGGCTGGCGCCGGGGTCGCGGCGAGATCTGCCATGCCGCCTTCGATGCCGAGATCCGCCAGCTGGAATGCGCGCTGCTGGAATATCCGTGTGCCGGCCAGCACATTGCCGAACAGCGAGTTCTGCAGCGTGGCTGCCGTGTACAGGCCGATGACGGCCAGCAGCGCCAGGATCACCAGCACGGCAAAGCCCTCAGCCCGCGGGTGCATTGCGCAGCGTGAACTGGCGTGTGGTGGTGAGCCGACGCAGCGCCTGCTGGTGCAGGTCGGCCTGATCCGCGCGCACCGTAAGCGTGATGCGCAGGCTGCGCGGTGCATCGGCCGACGGCAGCAGTTCGGCTTGAATGGCTTCCACACCGGGCATCACCTCCGTGTCGACGAATGCCGGTACGCCGGCAACACTGCTCAGGGACTTCATGCGCAGCGCGGGTGTGGCTGAATCGCCATCGGCAGATCGGGCCACGTAGAACACGCGTATCAGCACATCGCGCCGCTCGCTGTCGACGGGTGTGATTGCGCTGGTCGTGTCGTTCCACACCAGTTGGCCGGCCCTCACCGAGCCCAGCCATTGCGCGCGACCTATCGCGCCCGCGGCAGGTTGCGCCGAGGCGCGCCGCACCGTCAGCTGCATGGAGCTGCTCGCTGCGCCTCCGCCCCGTGCGGCACAGGGCAGCTCGTACGCGGGCGCGACCTGCACCGGCACATCCATGCGCTGGACCAGCGCCACGCCACAGCTGCGCGCCGCGAGCGGGATGTCGTCGACCGCAAGCGCTGCAGGTGGCGGCGACTGGCCGAAGTAGCCGGCCATCTGCAATTCCGGTTCCAGTGTGGCGAACACGTACTGGGTGCGTTCGCTCAGGATCTGCTCGACCGCGCTCTGCTGCCACGCTGCGCGCCCGTGTACCCAGGCCGTGAGCCCGCCGGCCGTGAGCAGCGCCAGCAGCAGCGTGGCCACCAGCAACTCGGTGATGGTGAAACCCCGGCACCTCATGGCGCCGCTCCGATGCTGGCCAGCAGCGGTTGCACCAATGCCAGGGCCTGGCCACGTGCGTCGGCAGGCAGTGTGCTGTCGACGGTGGTGGTCCAGGCGTCGAGCAGAGGTTGCAGCGGAGCGCCTGACGGTTGTGCGCGGAGTGTCTCGAGCAGATCCGCCGCAAGATCCACGGCCGCGCCAGTCAGTGCGGCATCGTGCATGGCATGCATGCCCTTGAGCAGTGCCGCCATCGCAGCCAGCAACACCACCGCGAACAGCAGCAGTGCGATCAGCGCATCGATCAGTGCAAAGCCCGCGTTGGCAAGCCTGGTTGCCATCGTTCAGTTACCCGGGCAGCTGCCCGCGGCAGTGCCCCGTTCGATGCGCGGCCTGCCGGTCTGACTGACCACGATGGCAACGCTGCGCGGCGCGGCGCGATGACAAAAATCGAAGGTGACCGTGATGGCCGCGCCAGGGCGCGGCTGAAAGGCCGCATAGCCGCGTGTGCCGCTTACCGAGACCCCTTGCGGCAGCGTCCAGGTCTGCAGTACTTCGTCGGCGGGATCGCGCCGGGCGTTGGTGCCCGCCGGCCCGTTGGCGAACAGCATCCACTGGCGTGCCCCGAAGCTGCACACGATGCCGTCGCGGGTGGGGCAGGCGGTGACACTCTGGCCGCGGGCCAGCGCTTCGCGGCGTGCCAGCTGCAGAACCACGAGGGTCTGGCTGGAGGCCGAGCGCAGGGCGGCCTCGCCCCGCCGGCGGCTGAAACCCGGTGCGGCCAGCGCCAGCAACATGGCGCTGATGGCCATGGCCACGAGCAGTTCAGGCAGAGTGAAGCCGCGGATCTTCATGGCAGCAGCGTGCCGCAGGGGCGCGCTGCCGCGGTCGCGCAAATCGGGCGTGATTGTCCTAGAATGCGCGCCCGGCGCCGGAGTAGCTCAGTTGGTAGAGCACGTCATTCGTAATGATGGGGTCGTAGGTTCGATTCCTATCTCCGGCACCACTTTCCTGTCGCCTCCCGTCCACAGCTGGCACTGTCCTGGCCCATGTGGTGTGCTGCGCTCATGCGCAAGGCAATCGCTGCCGTCCTGCTGCTGAACCTGGCCGCTTGCGGTGGCGGCTCGGAAGGAAGTTCGCCCGATCCATTGGTTTCAGGGCTCGATGCGCGGCCTTCCAATACCAGCTGCCTGGCTGGCGCCGCGCCCGGGATTTCGCTGGCGCTGCAGCAGGTGTTCACGAATCTGCCGTCCTTTTCCGCGCCGATCCTGATGCTGCAGGAGCCGGCCAGCAGCGCCACCTGGTACGTGGTGCAGCAGGGCGGCATCGTCTATGCCTTCGACAACCAGGCGAATGTGTCGACGCGCCGCGTATTCATCAACCTGGCAACGGCGATTGCGGGCGCGAGTGGCGGTGAGATGGGGCTGCTGGGCATGGCCTTCCATCCGGGGTGGCCTGCCGATCCGCGCGTCTACTTCTCGTTCACCGCCGTCAATCTGGGCCAGCGCGTGTCGCGCGTGGTCGAGTACCGCACGCTCGATGGCGGACTGACAGCCGATGCTTCCACCGAGACGATCATCCTGCAGGTCGACCAGCCCGAATCCAACCACAACGGCGGGAACATTGCCTTCGGGCCGGATGGCTACTTGTACATCGGCTTTGGTGACGGCGGTGGCGGTGGCGATGTGCATGGTGCGATCGGCAACGGCCAGCGGCTCTCCACGCTGCTGGGCAAGATGCTGCGCATCGACGTCGACAGCGATGCGCCGTACGCCATTCCGGAGGGCAATCCCTGGAAGTACCTCACCGGTTCCACTCCCAATGCCTTCTGCAACAACGACACTGGCGCGTTCTCGCAGGACTGTCCGGAGATCTTTGCCTACGGTTTTCGCAATCCCTGGCGCTGGAGTTTCGATCGCGGCACCGGCGATCTGTGGGTGGGCGATGTGGGGCAGAACGCCTGGGAGGAAGTGGACCGCGTGGTCGCGGGTGGCAACTATGGCTGGCGCTGCCGCGAGGGAGATCATGCCTACAACGCCAGCTGCGGCACCAATGCCGCCAGCTCGCTTCCTCCGGTTGCTGAATACAGCCACAGCGATGGCATCGCGGTGACCGGTGGTTACGTGTATCGCGGCAATGCCATCCCGGAACTCGCGGGCCGCTACGTGTTCGGTGACTACGGCTCCGGTACCGTGTGGCAGATCGCGCGTGATACCGCGCCGACGCTGCAGGTTACCGGCGGTGTATCCAGTGGCATCAGCATCGCGTCGTTTGCCGAGGGTCGGGACGGAGAGCTGTACGCGGTGGACCTGGGCGGCACGTTGCGCAAGCTGGTCGCCGGCACTTCATCCGGTGGCGGCGTCGCGACGCAGCTGTCGGCGACCGGCTGCGTGAACGCGGCGAATCCCGTCCAGCCCGCCACAGGCCTCATCGCCTACGCGCCGCAGGCGCCGTTCTGGTCGGATGGCGCGGTCAAGACGCGTTACCTGGCGCTGCCCAACGGCAGGAAGATCACGGTGAATGGCAACGGCGACTTCGACTTCCCGACCGGGTCGGTGCTGGTGAAGAACTTCCGGCTCGGCTCACGGCTGGTGGAGACGCGCCTGTTGATGCATCACGACGGCGGCGAATGGGCGGGTTACACCTATGAATGGAATGCCGCGGGCACGGATGCAACGCGCGTGATTGGCGGCAAGACCGAGAACATCGACGGCCAGGACTGGCTGTTCCCCAGTGAAGCGCAGTGCCTGCTGTGCCACACCGATGCCGCGGGCAAGACCCTGGGCCTGGAAATTGCGCAGCTCAATAGCCAGTTCCACTACGCCGCCACGGGTCGCGACGCGAACCAGCTGGCCACGTTGAATGCAATCGGGACGCTGACGCCGGCGTTGGCGCAGAGTCCGGCCGACTTGCCGTCGATGCCCGACCCCTACGGCACTGTGGGCACGCTGGAGCAACGCGCACGGGCATACCTGCACACCAACTGTTCGCAATGCCACCGGCCGGGCGGTCCCACCAGCGTGAACATGGACCTGCGCTACACCACGTCGCTGGCCAGTACCAATGCCTGCGATGTGGTGCCGGTGAATTCGCTGGGCATCGCCAACGCGCGCCGCATCGCCATCGGTGGCGCCAATCCGGCGGCGCGCTCACTGGTGATTCAGCGCGCGTCGCTGACCGATTCGAATTCGATGCCGCCATTCCAGCCGCGCCAGGTGGACGCGGCCGGAGTGCAGTTGCTGAGCGACTGGGTGAGTTCGCTGACGAGCTGCAATTAGCAGCGCGCCAGGGTCAGGGCAGGGGCCCTACTTGAGGGACGAGAGGTACGCGATGACGTCGGCGCGTTCCTGGTCGTCCGGCAGCATCATCGGCATCGTGGTGCCGGGTACGCTGGTCAGCGGATTGGCCAGGAATTCGTCCAGCGTCTTGGCCGTCCATTTCACGCCATAGTCCTTCATCGCGGCCGTATACAGCGGGAAGTCCTGGTCCGTGCCGGCCTTGCGTCCCATCAGGCCAACCATGGTCGGACCCATCACCGGCGCTCCTGGCTCGTTGTCGACGGCATGGCAGATGCCGCAACGCTCCTTGAAAATCGTCTTGCCGTTTTCAACATCTGGCTTCCCGGCGGCAAACACGGCGGGAGTGACGAGTGCGGTAGCTAGGGCCAGGAGGCAGGTGCGGGTCGCGAACATGGACAGTTTCTCTCCGGACTGGATGGGCCCGTTGGCCCGTTTCATGGCCCGGATTCTAGCAAACCACCCGCTGAACACCGGCTGAAGAACAGCGCCGGTGTTGCGCATTTCAGATGGGATAGTGACGTGGCTGGGTGGCCACGCTGATCCAGCGCAGGTCGGTGAATTCGGCAATGCCGGCCCGGCCACCGAAGCGGCCCAGGCCGCTGGACTTGGTCCCACCGAAGGGCATCTGCGCCTCGTCCTGCACGGTCGGGCTGTTGATGTGACAGATGCCGGAATCGATGCGCTGCGCGACCCCGAGTGCCTTGTTGATGTCCTGGCTGAAGACCGCGGCCGACAGGCCGTATTCGCAGTCGTTGGCCAACCGCACCGCGTCGTCCAGGTCCCTTGCCCGGATGACCCCGACAATCGGTCCGAAAGATTCCTCGCCGTAGATGCGCATGTCCTGCGTCACGCCTTCGATCACCGTGGGTTCGAAGAAGGCGCCGCCGCTGCCCTGGCCGCCGGTGGCCACCTTGCCGCCCTTGCCGGTGGCATCGGAGATCAGCGCCTTCACGTGATCGACCGTCTTCGTGTCCACGCAGGCACCGATGGGAAAATTGCCCGTGGTCGGATCACCCACCGGCAGGCTCTTCGCCTTGGCGATGAACTTCTTCATGAACGCGTCGTACACCTGGTCCACCACGATGATGCGCTCGGTGGACATGCAGATCTGGCCCTGGTGCATGAACGCGCCGAAGGCGGCGGCCGCAACGGCCTGGTCGAGGTCCGCATCTTCGAGCACCACCAGCGGTGCCTTTCCGCCCAGCTCCAGCAGGCAGGGCTTGAGGTACTTGCCCGACAGTTCGCCGATGATGCGGCCGACGCGCGAGGATCCGGTGAAGTTCACGCGGCGCGTCGCCGGGTGCGAGATCAACGCCTCGACCACGGCCGGTGCATCGGCCGCGGCATGGCTGATGAAATTGACCGTGCCTGCCGGAAGGCCGGCCTCCACGAAGGCATCGACGATCAAGCGGTGCGTGGCCGGCGAGAGTTCAGAGGCTTTCAGCACAACCGTATTGCCCACTGCCAGCGGCACGGCAATGGCGCGCACACCCAGAATCACCGGCGCATTCCACGGTGCCATGCCGACCACCACGCCGGCTGGTTGCCGCAAGCCCAGGGCCAGCGTGCCCGGCTGATCGGAGGGGATGGTTTCGCCACTGACCTGCGTGGTCAGCGCGGCGGCTTCTTCGAGCAAAGTCGCGGCGAACGCGGTATTGAAGTGGCCCCAGCCGGGGATGGCGCCGGTTTCCTCCACGCCAAGGCGCGAGAAGTCGGCGCTCTTCGCGCGCAGCTTGGCCGCAGCCTCCAGCAGGAACTTGCGCCGCGCATTCGGGCCCAATGCGGACCACGCCGGGAAGGCCGCGGCGGCGGCCTCCACCGCGGCGCGCGCATCGGCGGCAGAGGCGGCCGCCGCACGCACCATCACCTTGCCGGTTATCGGGCTCTTGCGCTCGAAGGTCTTGCCGCCCGCAGCGTCCACGTCCTTGCCACCGATCAACAGTTTGACTTCGTTCATGTGCCGACCCCGTTGGTTGTCGTGAATGTACGGCTGGAAGGGCGCAAAGCTTAGCATCTAATATCCGCAGCTCATGACAGCCCCCAACGCCACAGGTTCGAACGGCTTGCCGTGGTGGCTGCGGCTCATGGCCCTGGCCCCGCTGCCGGTGCTGTACCTGAAGTGCGATGCACTGGCCTGGATGGCGCGCGTGCTGTGGCGGCTGCGCTGGCGGGAGGTAACGCAGAACCTGGCGGCGTGCTTTCCGACGCTCACGCCGCGCGATCGCCAGCGCATCGCCGTGGCGAACTACCGCCACTTCGGGCAGTTGATTGCCGAGCTCGTGGCCAGCAGCCGCATGAATCCGGCGCGGCTGGCCTCGCGGGTCAGCATCCTCAACGTGGAACTGCCGCAGTCCATGCTGGATGCCGGACGGCCGGTGCTGATCCTTGCCGCCCATCAGTCGAACTGGGATCTGGTGATGTACGCCATTGCCCAGTCGCTCAGGTTTCCGGTCGATGTTGCCTACAAGCCGCTGCACTCGGCCGCAGTTGATCGCGCACTGCATGCGCACCGGCAGCGCTGGGGCGTGAATCTGGTGCCGGCCAAGGAGCTGCTGCCCAACCTGCTGCAGCAACGCCATGTGCCGCGCGCCATCATCATGCTGGCAGACCAGTCACCGACGAGCAGCGAACACCTGCAGTGGCTGACATTTCTCGGGCGCGACACGGCGTTCTACCTGGGGCCGGAACAGATTGCGCGTGCGACGCGCTACGGCGCGGTCTACGCATCCATGCGGCGCGTGCGGCGTGGCTGCTACGAGGTGGAGTTCCGGCCGCTGGCCGCGGCCGGAGAAGTGCTGGCACCTGGCGAGTTCACCGCCCGCTACGCGCGGCTGGTCGAACAGGACATCCGCGCGTCACCGTCGGAATGGACATGGGGACACCGCAGGTGGAAGCTGCAGCGCGGGGACGTCGCCAGCTAGCGCTGCTCGAGCTTGGCCGCCAGGTGCGTGGCAAGTTGCGCCACGGTGGGGTAGTCGAACAGTTCGGTGAGATCGACCAGGTCCGGGTAGTCGCGGTCGATCTGCTCGTGGATCTCGATCAGCTTCAGTGAACTCGCGCCGATCTCGAACAGGTTGTCCTGTGCCGTGATCTTGCGCGGATTCAGCACGCCGTTGCAGATGGTGAGCAGCCGATCCTCGATGGAAACACCGCTGGCCGCGTCGCCACCCTCTGCCAGTGCGCCACCATGTTTCGCAACTTCAGCCAGCTCCGCATCGAACTCGCCGTCGATCAGCTGCTGTTCGAGCAGGTGCCGCTGGATCTTGCCGCTGGTGGTCTTCGGGATGCGTTTGACCGGCACCACCTGCGCGACTTCCAGGCCCGCCTGCTCGTTGATCAGCCGGGAAATGGTCGCGGCCAGCGGGGCAAAGTCAGCCGCATCGCCCCGGTGCAGCACGAACACCGTGAGCTGGTCGCCTTCGGCACCCGGCGGCCGGACGCCAGCCGCGACGACTTTGCCCAGCTCCATACCCGGAGCCTGGATGGCGATGTTCTCCAGGTCGTGCGGGTAATAGTTTGCGCCGTTGACGAAGATGATCTCCTTGGCGCGGCCGGTGATGTACAGCTCGCCATCGGCGATGAGGCCGATGTCGCCGGTGCGCAGCCAGCCGTCGGCCGTGAAAGTCTGTGCATTGACCCCGGGCTCTTCGAAATAGCCACTGGTCACGCTGTCGCCGCGGATCAGGATGTGGCCGATGCACCCTGGCGGCAGTTCGGCATCGTCATTGCCTGCGATGCGCACCTGGCAGCCGGCGATGGGCATGCCCACGCTGACGAAGGACAATGCATCGCGGCTGGGTTCGGCCACCGGTTGCGCTGCTGCACCGATGTTCAACGCATGGCGATTCAGCACCAGCGCGCGCCACGCGCGGCCGGCTGGCGGAAAGCTCACCGCCAGCGAAGCCTCGGCGAGGCCATACACCGGGTACATCGCATTGCGCTTGAGGCCCACCGATGCCAGCCGGTCCATGAATTCGGCGCACAGCTCCAGCGAAATGGGCTCGGCGCCATTGAAGATGAGTCGCACGGCCGAGAGGTCCACCTGCCCGGGCGAACGGTCTCCCAGCACCTTCAGGTAGTGGCGGTAGCCAAAGTTCGGTGAGCACAGGATGGTGGCGCGCTGTTCCGAGGCAATGTTGAGCCACAGCAGCGGCCGGCGTACATACAGCTCGGTGGGCATCAGGTGCGTCTCGATCTGCGAGGCGAACATGACCAGGTGGAAGCCGATCAGCCCCATGTCATGCGTCAGCGGCATCCACGACAGGCTGATGTCAGCGGGAGTAAAGCCCGCCGTCTGGTTGACGGCCGTGCAGTGCGCGATCAGGTTGGCATGCGTCAGCACCACGCCCTTCGGATCGCTGGTCGAGCCCGAGGAAAACTGGATGAAAGCGACATCCGCCGGGCTGCTGTCGTGGATCGTCCCGGCAGGCCCGTTGCGGACCAGATCCTCGACCAGGATGGCGCGCGGGCGCAGCGCGCCATAGGTGCTCGACATGGCGGCATCGTTGCTCTGCGAAACGTACTGCCCGACGCGTTCCAGGGTCTTGCGATCGGTGCAGATGAAGGGCGACCCGAGTTTGTGCGCGATGCGCAGCAACTTGTGGCGATGCTCGTCGCTGATGCCGACGGCCACGGGTACCGGCACGATGCCGCCCAGCAGCGCGGCCCAGAAGGCGTCGATGAACTGCTCGTTGTTGTTCAGCAGCAGGATCAGCTTGTCGCCGGGCTTCGCTCCCAGCTGCTGCAGCTGGTGCAGCACGCCCAGCGCGCGGGTGCGCAGCTCGCCGAAAGTGACGCGGCGGGATTGTCCTTCGCCGGTGTGATGGTTGATGCCGCGCGCAGCGCCGGCATTGGCGGCCATCAATTCGACCAGGGTGCGTGCGCTCATGAGTTCTGCCGCGGCGTCAGCCGCATGATGAAGGGGCGCGTGGCGCGCAGGTTGATCAGGGCTTCGAATTCCACCGGGTCGTTGTCGATCCGGCGCAGCGAGAAGCGCCGTGCGAAGCGGTTCAGGTGTACCAGCATTTCGTAGATGGCCAGCGTCTCGCCGATGCAGTGATGGGCGCCGGCGGAGAAGGGCAGGTAGGTGAGCTTCGGGCGCGAGTCTTCACCTTCGCTGCGCGCGAAGCGTTCCGGCATGAATTTCTCCGCGTCCTGCCAGAAATCCGGATGGCGATGCACAAAGTACGGGCTGAAGAAGACATCGGTGTCCGCGGGCACCGTGTAGCCACCCAGCTGGTCCGCCTCGATGGTCCGGCGCGAGATCACCCACACGGGCGGATACAGCCGCATGGCCTCGCGGACCACCATGTTGGAGTAGGGCAGGGCCTCCATCTGCTGCAGCGACGGAATGGCCGGCTCTTCGGTGGCGTCGATCTCGGCGTGCAGCTTCGCTTCGACTTCCGGGTGCTCGCCCAGCAGATACCAGGTCCAGTTCAGCGCGCTGGCGGTGGTTTCGTGGCCGGCGACGATCAGCGTGGTGATCTCGTCGACGATCTCCTTGTCGGTCATGCCCGCGCCGCTCTCCTTGTCACGTGCGCCGAGCAGCAGGGACATGTAGTCCGGCGCATCGCCGGCCGGCGCGCCGCCGGCGGCACGGCGTCGCGCCACGAACTTGCCGATCAGCGCCGCGAGCTTGCGGAAGCGGTACGCAAAGGCCAGGTCACGCGCTGGTTCCTCGGTAAAGATCGCGAACGGGTTTTCGCCGGTCTCCGCGGTCATGGCCTCCACGTCGTCGCCAAGGATGACGCGCAGCACGATCTCCAGCGTCATGACGCTCATGTCGTCGGTGACGTTCACGGGTTCGCCCGCCGCGCACTTCGCCTGCCACTCGGCCAGCAGGCGGTCATTGGCCCTGGCGATGACGCGATCGAATTGCGCCAGGATGCGGCGATGAAAGGTGGGCTGCATCATGCGCCGCTGGCGCTTCCAGAACTCACCCTCGCTAACTATGATGCCGTTGCCGAGCAGGATCTTGATGCGATCGAACCCCACGCCCTTGGTGTAGTTGCGGTGGTTCTGGATCAGGATGCGGCGCACGTCATCCGGGTGGTTGAACACCCAGGTGTGGGATTGCCGGCCTGGTGCATAGACGCGGTATGCGTCGCCGTGCCGGGTGTACAGCTCGCGCATGCGGTCCAGCGAGTCCGCGGTCGAGCCGATGTCGAAGCGCTGGTCCGATTCCGGCGGCAGGAGCGTGTCAGGGGCCATGAAGCCGGAAATTCTACCCGAACAGCGCACCTCCAGGCGCAGGCTGACACCGGTGCGCCGCCTTGTGTATGCGCTGCTTGCTCCTGTTGCATACGTGTTGCTCAGGCTGTGGTGGGCGAGCTGCCGCATCGTCAGTGTCAGCGGTGCCGAGCATCTGGAGGGCGCGCTCGCCCGGGCGCCCTCGCTGCTGCCCTGCTACTGGCATGAGCACGAGATGTTCTGCGCGCGCTGGCTGCAGTTGCAGATCCGGAGGGGCCTGCGCCTGGGCGTGCTGGTCTCGCCATCGGTCGACGGGGAAATACCCGCCGCCATTGCGCGGCGGTTGGGTGTTGCGGTGATACGCGGCTCCTCGACCCGCACCGGTGCGCAGGCACTGCGCGCCTACTACGAGCTGCTGGTGAAGCAAGACATCTCGCCGGTCATCACCCCGGATGGACCCACCGGGCCGCGCCAGTATTTCAAACCCGGCGCGCTGATGCTGGCGCAGCTGTCCGGCCGGCCGCTGCTGCCGATGGCCTTCGCGGCATCGCGTGCCTGGCGATTCGGCTGGGATCGCTTCGTGCTGCCCTGGCCCGGCGCGCGCATCGCCGTTGCCATCGGCGCCCCGCTGTATGTGGACCCGGATCTCACGCTGGCCGAAGTCGGTGCGCTGGAAGCACTGCGCGTGAAGATGGAACAGGAACTGCGGCGCCAGCACGACGTGGCCGAGCGGATGCTGGCCGCATGAACGGCACTGCTTCGTCACGCCGCGACCTCGCATTGCTGCTGCTGGCTGGTTGCGTGCTGATTGGCGCGGGGCTGGGGCTGCGCGACCCGTGGCCGGCCGACGAACCGCTGCATGCGCTGATCGCGCGCACCATGCTGGCCACGGGCAACTGGCTGATCCCGATGGTGGGCGGCGATTTCTTCCAGGACAAGCCGCCGCTGCTGTTCTGGCTGCAGGCGATCTGTTTCAGGCTCACGGGGTCGGAGAGAACCGGATTCCTGCTGCCGTCCTTGCTGGCGGCGCTGGGAACATTGGCGCTGGTCTACGACCTGGGTCGCCGCCTGTGGAATCGTGAAGCTGGCTGGCATGCCGCGTGGCTGCTGCTGTTCACCGCACAGTTCATGTTGCAGGCGCGGCGCGGCCAGCTCGACGCGCTGCTGGTGTTCTGCACGGTGCTGTCCATCTACTGCCTGTTGCGCCAGCTGCTGTCGGGTGGAGGCTGGTGGTGGGCCGTCGGCGCCGGCATCGCCGCCGGTCTTGGCACACTCACCAAGGTGGTGGGCTTCTTGTCGTTCCTGGTCCTGCTTCCATGGCTGTATGCGGTGTGGCGCGGCTGGCCCGGCGTGAAGTGGCAGCGGCCATTGGCCATGTGGGGCGTCAGCCTCGTGGCCTGGGGTGCCGTGGTTGGCGCATGGCTGCTGCCGATCTGGCTGCGGGCGCGCCACGATCCAGCCGTGGCGGACTACCTGCATGAGCTGGTGGTCACCCAGACCTTCGATCGCTACGTCGCGCCCTGGCACCATTTCAAACCGGTCTGGTACTACCTGCAGGTCATGGCCACGCTGTGGCTTCCGGCCGTGGTGTTGTTGCCGTGGCTGGTGCCGCGCTGGCGGGCAGCGCTGCGCACGCGGGATGCCCGTGTGCTGCTGCCGCTGGTCTTCGTGGTGCTGTACCTGGGGTTCTTCACGTTGAGCAGCGGCAAGCGCGATCTGTACATCCTGTCGGCACTGCCCATGTTCACGCTGGTGGCGGGCCCGTGGCTGCCGGCACTACTGCACAAGAGGTCGGTGCAGCGCGTACTGGCAGGGCTGCTGGTGCTGATTGCGTGGGCCTGCTTCGGGGCGGCGCTGTGGCTGCAGGTGTTGCGTCCGGAACAGGGCCGCACCTTGCTGGCAGCCGGAGGGGTCTCGAGCTTCGCGCCGCTGCACGTGCTGGGCTGGTGCGCAGTCGTGGCCTTCTCGTTGTGGTGGTATGAGCGGTGCAAGGCGCAGCACGCACTGGCCGCGACCATTGCCGCGGGTTGGCTCATCGTCGGCTGGTGGGTGTTCCCGCAAATGGATGGCCAGCGTTCCGCGCGTGACTTTGTCGCACGTCTTGAGCAGCAGGCTGCGCCTGATCGTCCGCTAGGCCTCCTGGCCTATCACGAAAATTTCCTGTGGCAGCTCACGCGACCAACCGTGAACTTTGGTCATCGGCGCTTCCGGGAAGGCGACCAGGAGGTATTCGACGCTGCAGCCTGGCTGGTCGCGGGTTCCGATCGTCAGTTGCTGGTACCGGAAGAAATGCTGCGACCCTGCTTTTCCGGTGCCGGCTCCGTGGTCGATTTGGGCGAGGGCAGTGGTGGTCGCTGGTACCTGGTGCAGGGCCGACCAGCAGCCGATTGCATCGCGCGCGGTGATGCGGGGCGTGCGCTTGACTACAGCCCGGCGGGCAATCGATGAAGACCCTGCTGCCCCAGTTCAGTCGCTACGCGCAGGTCAGCGCTGTCAGCGCGATCATCCAGTATTCGACACTGGCCATCGGGGTATCGCTGGGAGCCGGAGCGGTCGCCGCGTCCTGCGCGGGGTATGTGCTGGGCGCCGTCACCGGGTATGTGCTGAACCGCGGGTACACCTATGCCAGCCAGGCCGCACATGGGAGTGCGGTACCGCGTTTCGTGGCCGTGATCATGGTCGGTCTGATGCTCAATGCGCTGTTCATGCACCTGCTGCACAGCTATCTTGGCTGGCACTACCTGCTGGCGCAGGTCCTGACGACGGGGATCACGATGATCTGGAATTTCACTGCGCACCGTCACTGGACGTTTTCAGCGCGCCGGGCTGCTTCCGACGGAGAGGATTGAGCCATGCGCCTGTCGCTGGTCGTGCCCTGCTACAACGAAGCGGCGGTGCTGGAAGGCAGCGTGGCGCAACTGCGCCAGGTGCTCGAGTCCCTGCGCAGCAAGGGCAAGGTCGAAGCAGCCAGCAACCTGTGGCTGATCGACGATGGCAGCACCGACACCACGTGGCGGCTGATCGAGCAATTTGCGGCGACCTGGCCCGACGTGGTGGGTGTCAGGCTGTCGCACAATTGCGGGCACCAGAACGCACTGCTCGCCGGCCTCACGCATGCCGATGGCGATGCGGTCATCACCCTGGACGCCGACCTGCAGGACGACATCGCGGCCATCGAGGCCATGGTGGATGCGCACGCAGTGGGCAGTGAAGTGGTGTTCGGCGTGCGGCGCGACCGTCGGCAGGATTCGCGCTTCAAGCGCGGCACGGCGCGCGGCTACTACCGGCTGCTGCGGCTGCTGGGTGTGGAGGTGATTCCCGACCATGGCGATTTCCGCCTGCTGGGGCGCGCGGCGCGTGCGGCGTTGCTGGCGCATCCGGAAGGCAACCTGTTCCTGCGCGCGCTGGTGCCGCGCCTGGGTTTTCGCAGTTCACAGGTGTTCTACGCTCGCCAGCCGCGCGCGGGAGGGCGCAGCAAGTATTCACTGGCGCGCATGCTGGGCCTCGCCATCGACGGCATCACCTCGTTCAGTGCCGTGCCCCTGCGCATGATCGCGGCACTGGGCGCCATGCTGTTCCTGGTTTCCATGGCTGTGTCGCTGTGGGTGCTGGGGGTGAGGCTGTTCACCGACCACGCGGTACCTGGCTGGGCTTCCACCACGCTGCCAATCTACACACTGGGCGGCGTCCAGCTGCTCTCCCTGGGGCTCGTGGGTGAATATGTCGCCAAGATCTATCTGGAGGTCAAAAGGCGCCCGCGCTTCCTGGTGGAACAGACGACCGGACGGCAGGACTCTCATTTAACTCAATAGGTTGTGATTGTTTTCTCGCGCGATGTGACAGAATCCTGATGTCACTGCCCGGGCGGTGAAGTGTGTGTCAGTCGTGGTGCGGATCGAGCAACTTCTGTAAGACTGGCCGGAAGTTAGGGGAAGTATCGGGAAAATGTCTGTCACCCGACCGGTTTCACCAGTCGATCCCACTGCAACCGATGTGTTCGCCGGCTCGCGGGCCGCGAGCCATGGGGTGGTGCTCGGCTTGGATGTAGAAGCCACCAAGGCGGCGGTGGACCTGCAGAACCTGTCCGCTGCCACGAAAGACCACACCATCGCTGCGGCGCTGGAGACGTTGCGTTGTTCCGCCGCGGCCGATGTCGCCTTCTTCGCGCTGCTGGACGAGTCCGGTGAAAGTTTCGAGCAGCTGACGGTTGCCCAACCTCCCAGGGGAATCTTCCAGACCGATGAATTGCGTGGCGCCGAGCTCGCGGCGTTTCCATTCCTCGCATCGCGCTTCGAACACCTGCGGCTGACCGAGTACCGCGACACGGCTGCACCGGGTCGCGAGGATCCTTCCGAAGCCGGGCGCCTGGCGAGCCTGGGCCTGTCCTCGGTGCTGTTCGTTTCCCTGCACATGCACCACAAGCCGGCTGGCGTGCTGGCCGTGGGACGCACGATGGCGCGCGGCCCCTGGGACGTGAACGTGCAGCTGCTGCTGAAGCTCATCGGCACCAGTCTTGCCTCGGGCATCGAGCGCCTGGCGATTTCCACCCAGCTGGAAAGTCTCACCGCGCGTTACGCGCTGATCGAGGTGGCCTCCAGCGAGGGCATGTGGGATTTCAGCTTCGACACCAACCAGCTGTTCGTGTCGGACCGCTGGAAGGCCATGATGGGTTACCTGCACCTGGGCCCGGACGACATCGTCGACTGGCGCGGCATGGTGCATCCGGATGACCTGTCGCGGGTGCAGGAAGCGATGTTCAAGCACGTTTCCGGCGGCGCACCGATCTTCGAGAGCGTGCATCGCATGCGTCACGCCAGCGGCGAATATCGCTGGGTGATCAGCCGCGCCAAGGGCCGCTTCGATGACCAGGGCCGGCTGAACCGGCTGATTGGCCTCGAGCTCGACATCACCGAACGCAAGGTCTACGAGGAAGCGCTGTTCCGCGAGAAGGAAAGCGCGCAGATCACGCTGCAGGCCATTGGCGATGGCGTGATCACCACCGACGCCGACTCGATCATCGACTACATCAACCCGGTGGCCGAAAACCTGACCGGCTGGCGGCTGGAGGATGCGATGGGCCGCAACGTGGATGAGGTGTTCCGCGCCTTCCACGAAGAGACCTGCGAGCCGCTGGAGAACCCGCTGACCGGCAGTATCCGCCGCGTGCGACCGATGAAGTCCGGCCGCCCCATGCTGATGATCCGCCGCGACGGCAACGAGCTGTATGTGGAGAGCACCGCGGCCCCGATCCGTGACGGCGTGGGCAAGGTGGTGGGCGCCGTGCTGGTGTTCCACGACGTCAGCGAGAGTCGCGAGCTCAATCGCAAGCTGTCCTACCACGCCAGTCACGATGCGATCACGGGCCTGGTCAATCGCCGCGAGTTCGAGAGCCGCATCGAGCGCGCGTTGAAGAGTGCGCGGGCCGAGGAAGGCTCCTACGCGCTGTGTCACATCGACCTCGACCAGTTCAAGATGATCAACGATTCCTGCGGCCATGCGGCGGGCGACCAGCTGCTGGGGCAGATCGGCGCGCTGCTGAAATCCAAGATCCGCTGGCGCGACACGCTGTCGCGCCTCGGCGGCGACGAATACGGGGTGCTGCTGGAGTCCAGCTCGCTGGAAGATGCACTGCGCACCGCCGAGGTGATGCGCGAGGCGGTCAAGAACTTCCGATTCGAGTGGGAGGACCGGGTCTTCAAGCTGTCGGTCAGCATCGGCGTGGTGCCGATCACCGCCGACAACGCAGACGTCGCATCGATACTCTCGGCTGCCGAGGGTGCCTGTGCTGCCGCCAAGGAGCAGGGCCGCAACCGTGTGCACAGCTTTGCCGAGAACGACATCGAGCTGATGCGCCGCCGCCGCGAGACCCAGTGGGCCGCGCGCATCAGTGCGGCGCTGGATGACGGCCGCTTCGAGCTGTACCGCATGCCCATCATGGCGCTCAAGGCGCATGAGGAGGGCGAGCACTACGAGATCCTGGTGCGCATGCGCGACGAGCAGGGCAAGATCGTCGCGCCCGATCATTTCATCGCGGCAGCGGAGCGCTACAACATCACGCCCGCCATCGATCGCTGGGTGATCGAGAACACCTTCCGCTGGCTGGTCTCCGAGGCCGACGAGCGCGAGCGCCTGTTCATGTGCGCCATCAACCTGTCGGGCCAGAGCCTGGGCGACGACAAGTTCCTGCCGTTCATCATCGAGCAGTTCCAGAAGAGCGGGCTCGATGCCTCCAAGATCTGCTTCGAGATCACGGAGACTTCTGCAGTTGCCAGCTTCTCGCAGGCCAACCGCTTCATCCGGTCGCTCAAGGAACTGGGCTGCAAGTTCTCACTCGATGACTTCGGCACCGGCATGTCCTCGTTCAATTACCTCAAGCAGTTCCCGGTCGATTACCTGAAGATCGACGGCAGTTTCGTGCGCGGCATCCTGAACGACCCCATCGACCGCGAGATGGTGCGCTCGATCAACGAGATCGGCCGCCTGACCGGCAAGCTGGTGATCGCCGAGTTCGCCGAGAACCCCGAGATCATCGAGACGCTGCGCCAGCTGGGCGTGGACTACGCCCAGGGGTACGGCATCGCCCAGCCCAGCCGGCTGGCAAAGAATCCGCCGCCAGGCGGTTAAGCTATCTCCCCCTGCGGGCCGCACCGGGCCCGGACGCCGGAGCCTGGCCCTGAATCCGATTCTCGCAACGTGGCAATTGCTGCTCGGCATGGGCGTGCTGATGCTGGGTGCCGGGCTGCAGGGCACGCTGCTGGGTGTACGCGCCACGCTGGAGGGATTCCCGCCGCCTGTGATTGGCGCGGTCATGTCCTGCTACTACGTGGGCTACCTGGTGGGCACGAAGGTGACACCTTATTTCGTCGGCCGCGTCGGCCATGTGCGGGTGTTCGCGGCGTTCACGGCAGTCGCATCGGTAACCATCCTGCTGCATGCGGCGCTGGTGGATCCCTGGTTCTGGGGCCTGATGCGACTGGGGTCGGGGCTGTGCTTTGCGGGCATCTACGTGGTGGCGGAGAGCTGGCTCAACGGGCACACCACCCGTGCGAACCGCGGTTCGCTGCTGGCCGTGTACATGCTGATCCTGTACATCGGCCTCGGCGTATCGCAGTTCCTGTTCATGCTGGCCGATGCGCGTACGTCCTCGCTGTTCATCCTGGCATCGGTGCTGATCTCGCTCGCGGTGGTTCCCATGGCGCTGACCGTGCAGCGCACGCCGCAGATCGCGGTGCCGCGGCCGGTGCGCTACCGCGATCTGTATCGCAACTCACCGCTGGGGGTTGTCGCCGTGACCGTATCGGGAATGGTGGCCGCCATCGTGTTCTCGTTCGGGCCGGTGTATGCGCGGCTGCGCGGGTTCGGGCCGCAGGGCGTTTCGATGTTCATGGGTGTCTCGATCCTGGCGGCTGTGTTCACACAGCTGCCGATCGGACGGCTGTCGGACCGCATGGATCGGCGCACGGTCATCGGCATGGTCTGCCTGCTGGGAACGATGGTCGCCGCGCTGATCGCCACCATGGGCGAAGACATGCCGCGGGCGCTGTTCCTGGCGTTGTCCGCGGTGTTCGGTGGGCTGGTGCTGACGCTGTACTCGCTTGCCATCTCGCATGTGAACGACCAGCTGGAGCCGGAGCAGATGGTGGATTCGAGCAGCGCGCTGATCCTGCTCAACGGGCTCGGGTCGGTGGCCGGGCCGCTGCTGATGGGCAGCCTCATCGCGGCGTGGGGCGCCGGAGCCTATTTCGCGACGCTGGCGGCGCTGCTGGGTGCGCTGACCGTGTACGACATCTGGCGCAAAATTCGCCGTCATGCCGTGGCCCAAGACCACAAGGGCCGGTTCATCAGCGCGCAGCCGCAGGCCATCACGGGACAGATCGTGGCGGCGGTGGGCCGTGAACGGGTGGATGAGCGGCCCGACTGACGCCGCCGCGGCCTGCGCATGCGGCAGTGGCCGTGGCGGCCGGAATTGGCGAGGATGGCGCATCCTGGGCAAATCGGGGTGGCAGATGAACAGGTCCGCTTTGGTACTGCTCATGTTCTGTGCAGCGCTCAGTCCGCGCTTCGGGGCGGCCGCCGAACAGCCGGTGCTGGCCCAGGAATATTCGGGCGCAGAGGGCCGACCGATCTTCTGGTGGACGCGCAGACAGGACGAATACACACTGCAGTTCTTCACTGGCGTGGTGTTTCCGAAGACCAAGGGTGGTTGCGATGGCCTCAAGGTGCAGCCGCCACCCGGCGTGGACCGCGGGAGCTTCTTCATCGGCAGCACAATTGCCTGCCTGCGTGGGCTTGATCCGACCTTTGGTGGCAGGACCCTGACATTGATCGATGGCAGGCGCGCGCCCAATCAGCCGGGTGAGGCGATTCCAGCGCCGCCGGTGATCCCGGCGAGTTCCGCACCTGCTTTACCGCCACCGGCGGCGGCCGACATCCAGGTATGGGTGCTGCACAAGGACGGCTCGATCATCCTTCCGCAGCGCAAGTCACCCGTGGACCCGGACAGGAAATACTGCGGCTACGGCCGATGCGAGAGCGGTTTCGTCTACGGATTCGATCTTTCCGTCGGTCGCAATGCGGTGGCGGTGGCATACAAGATGGGAGATGACGTGCATATCCAGAAGCTCGAGCCCTTTGCGCCATGAGCAGGACCGGCGCCCCTGACGCCGGTCCGCGCGCTCAGAAGTTGTACTGGAACTCCAGGCCGTAGCGGCGCGGCGTCGCACGGAACAGGAAGCCGCCTGGCGAGAACTCGGCGTTGTACTTCTTGTCGGTCAGGTTCTTGCCCCATGCCGTCACGATCCACTGATCGCCTTCGATGCCAAGCCGCGCATTGAGCAGCGTCAGCGGGTCGCGCGATGTGGTGTTGTAGGGTTCCCACCAGGTGCGCCCGATGCGCTGGACATCCGCGCGTACCAGTGCCTGCAGACCGGACCCTACGGGATGGCGGAACTGCGCGCCGAGATTCAGCGTGGTTTTCGACACGAGAGGCGCCTGGTTGCCAACCACCGCCGGATCCTCCATGGCGGTGATCTTGCTGTCCGTGTAGCCAAAGTTGGCATACAGGTCCAGGTAGTCGTTGACGCGCGCTGAAAGATCGAGATCCGCGCCCTTGTACTTCGCGTCCAGGTTGCCCAGGTTCTGGGTCGAGTTCGCTGCCAGGAACACGAAGAAGTACCCGTTGCGCGATTTGGTCTGGTACAGGCTCAACCCGGCATTCAGGCGGCGGTCGAGGAACTGGCCCTTCGCGCCGACTTCCCAGGTATCGGCCACTTCGGCATTGAACAGATCGTTGACCCCGGCGATGCCATTGTCATCGGCCACTGCGCCGACGCCGGTCTGATTGAAACCACCGCTGCGGAATCCGCGACTCCAGCCACCGTAGAAGGTCACGTCCGTGCTGGGCTTGTATCGCAGCGTAATCTTCGGTTGCGTCTGGCTCCACGTATGCGTGCGCACCTGGCCGGTCACGGCGGCGGCATCGACGAAGGAGAGAAAGTCCTGCGGGGTATTGGTTGTGTTCTCGCGCCGGTCCTGGTCGTAGCGGACCGCGGCATCAATCTGGAACTGGTCGGTCAGGTCATACGTGGCATCGGCGAACACCGCCCAGGCGTCGTTGTTCTGCGTGTCGGCAAGAAAGGTCGCGCCCTGGGACAGCAGCGCATTGCCCATCGGGTCCACCTGGGGGTTCAGCGGATTTGCGCTCGGCGTCCGGTATACGGGGAATACGCCGTTGCCGGTGTCCACCATGTTGCCCGTGGAGATGAACCGCTTGGTGTGGACAAAGTAGGTTCCCAGAATCCAGCGGAAGCGATCTTGCGCGGGTGAGCTGAAGCGCAGTTCCTGGCTGACGGCATTGATGTTCAGGTACTGGCTCTGGTTGAGGTCGTTGCCGTAGATCGCATTGAAGACGGAGCTGGCTGCCGGGCGAAAGTCGTAGGCGTCACCGGTGAGGATCTCCTTCGTCTTGTCGAAGGCGGAGACCGCGGTCAGCGTGCCCGCGTCCAGCTGGAAGTCGAGCTTCAGCGAGGCGCTGTACAGGTCGCGGATGTTCTTGCCGGCGTTGTCGATCTGGATCGGGCTGGTGACGTCGTTTGCGTCGGGTGCTGTGGAGAAACTCGAGAACGGGTTGCCCTCATCATCGCGCGGAATGACGAAGTACAGTGCGCGCGTCTTCAGCTTGTCGTAGCCCAGGCGCAGGTCGCCGCTGAACATTTCATTCGGCTCCCAGGTCATGCGCAGGCGGCCTGCCAGATCCTTCGAAGGGTCGGCCTTGCCACCCAGGTAGGTGCTTGGAAGGTACCCGTCCGTGTCGTAGTAGTTCAGCGATGCCCGGTACTTCAGTTCGCTGGAATCACCCACCGGGCCGGTCACGCCAGCCTGGAGCCGCTTCGCCGAGCCGTTGCCATAGCCGACCTTCACGGAGCCTTCCGCGTGATCGGATGGATCCCTGGTGGAAATCAGGATCGCGCCGCCGATGGCATTGCGCCCGTACAGGGCGCCCTGCGGGCCCTTCAGGACTTCGATCTGCTGGATGTCGAAGAGCTCCTGGTTGAATTCAGCTGGATTGGTTTCCAGTACTCCGTCAACCAGAACAGCCACCGATGGTTCGCTGTTGCGTGCCTGGGAGATGCCGCGCACGACCACGAAGGCGTTGCCGGCATTCTGGGTTTCGACCAGCGTCATGTTGGGAACCATCGCGATGAAATCCGCCGGCTTCTGGATGCCGGCCGACTGGATTGCGCTGGCGGTGAATACACTCTCGGTAACGGGAACGTCGCGGAAGGATTCGTCGCGCTTGCGCGCGGTGACGACGATTTCTCCCAGTTCGGTATCGGTGGCGCTTTCCATCGCCATGACATCAGTGGAGACAATGATTGAGGCAGCGGCGAGCGCACAGGCGAGCCGCAAGGTGCAAGCGGAGCTACGCATGAAATGCCCCCCTCGAGTCCGGACACTTTGATGTTCAATCCGCACTGAACGTCAGTTCAAGCGGCGAGCGTTGCTGGGAATGGCGCAGGTCGAACGCGAATGTGGTTGTATATCAACCAACCTGCCGGGAGTCCAATTAAGATCCCGCTTCGATCAACGCACTGTCTTTCAGCCAGACACCCGACCTCGCAACGGCGGCTGGCAATGGTGGGGAGCAGACGATGCAACGAGAAAACAAGGGCAAGTGCGCAATTCTGTTGACGCTGATTCTCTGGCTGCATCCGGCATGGAGCGTCGAACCAATGCAGGACCGCTTGAATATCGTTTACGCGACCGTCAACGGTCGTGCGCTGGCCCTGGACCTGCATCTGCCGTCTGGTGTCGCGCATCCGCAGCTGGTGGTCTATGCGCACGGGGGTGCCTGGCGCGCGGGCAGCAAGTCCGAGTACCCCGAGTTCCTGGTCGAGCGCGGGTACGCGGTGGCAAGCGTCGAGTTTCGTGCCAGTACCGATGCGCGCTTTCCAGCCAACGTGCATGATATCAAGGCCGCGATCCGGTTCCTGCGTGCGCATGCGCAGGATTACGGCTACGAGGCCGGCCGGATCGCAATGGCCGGGGCGTCCTCCGGTGGACATCTGGCTGCGCTGGTCGGAACCACCAACGGGCTGGCTGAACTGGAAGGCAGCGTGGGTGACTTTCCGCGGGAATCCTCCGCGGTGCAGGCCATCGTCAGCTGGTATGGCGCTTCGAATCTGATGACCATCCTGTCGCAGTCCACGGCATACGGATTGTCGGTACGCGAACCTGCATTGAAGCTGTTGCTGGGCGATCTGCCCGATCGGGTGCCGGCACTGGCCAGGCTCGCAAGCCCCGTCACGCACCTCGACGCGACAGATCCCCCGGCCATCCTGTTGCACGGCGAAGAGGACCCGCAGATGCCGATCCAGCAGATGCGCGAACTCGAGGCCGCCTACCGCAAGGCAGGCCTTGCCGTGGAGGCGATACCGGTGGCGGGCGCACGGCATGGCGGGGAGGTCTTCTATGCGGGCGAACCCGCCGAGCGCGTGATCGCGTTTCTGCGGCGGACCATCGGACCCTGAGCGTCGGTTAGACTTGGTCGCGGAGGCGAATCAGGCAATGTTCAAGCGGAACCTGTTCTGCACACTGGCACTGCTGGCAGCCATGGACGCGGCGCTGGCGCAGAGTGCCGCGCCGCGGATGAAGAGCGGCAAGCCGGACCTCAATGGCATCTGGCAGGTAGTCAATGAAGCCAACTGGAATCTCGAGGCGCATAACGCCAGCCAGGGTGCGGTGGAAACGCTGGGAGCCATTGGCGCGGTGGCGCCGGGCCCGGGTGTAGTGGACGGCGGGAAGATCCCCTACCTGCCGGCAGCGCTGGCGCAGCGGCAGCAGAACTTCGCCGAGCGTCGCACTGAAGATCCGGAGGCCAAATGCTTCATGCCCGGCGTGCCGCGTGCCACGTACCTGCCGTATCCCTTCCAGATCGTGCAGTCGGATTCGGATCTGATGTTCGTCTACCAGTTCGCCGGCGCCGTGCGCAGCATTGCGATGAAGAATCAGGGCGAAGCGCCCGTGGACAGCTGGATGGGCTGGTCCAATGGCCACTGGGATGGCAATACGCTGGTGGTCGAGGTGACGGGCCTCAACGCCAACTGGCTGGACCGCAGTGGCAACTACGCCACTGAAGCCCGCAAGGTGACCGAGCGGTACACGCTCGCGGACAAGGACCACATTCTTTACGAAGCGACCATCGAGGATCCAGGTGTGTTCTCGCGGCCCTGGACCATCCGCATGCCGCTGTACCGGCGCGTCGAGGCCAATGCCCGGCTGATGGATTTTCGCTGTGTGCCGTTTGCCGAGGAGATGATGTACGGCGAGCTGCGCAAGCCCGGAACCGCGGGCGCGAAGCAGGGAGAATGAGCATGCAGAGCGCTTCCACACGCGTTGCACTTGCCACAGCGCTGCTGCTGGCCATTGGCGCAGGTTCATCCGGCGCGGCCGACAAGTACAAGGTGCCGCGCACTTCGTGGGGTGATCCGGTGATCCAGGGCTTCTACAACAACAACACCGATGTGCCATTCGAGCGCGCACGTGAGTTGGGCGACAAGGCTTTCTACACCGAGCAGGAGTACGCGGCGAGCAAGCAGCCCCGCCCGCAACCGCCGCCGCAGCGTGCGGGCGGGTCGGGTGGTGTGCCCAACGCAGCCGACGTTCACTACGACACCGGGGAGTTCGGGCTGGATCCGGACCAGAGCGAGATGGTGAAGAGTCTGGCCACGTCCATCATCACGCAGCCGGCCAATGGACGGCTACCGCCCCTGACGCGGGAAGCCCAGCAGCGCAGCGACGCGGCGCGCGCCGCCGGGCAGGCCCGCCAGTACGACAGTGCGCAGGACCGGCCGCTGGCCGAGCGCTGTGTGCTGTGGCCGCATGAAGGTCCGCCGCTGCGCCCGGTGGGATACAACAGCCATGTGCAGATCACGCAGTCGCCGGGCTATGTGGTGTTCGAGACCGAAATGATCCACGACGCGCGCATCATCCCGATCACCGACCAGCGCCCCGATTTCGGCGGACTCACGCGCTGGCAGGGCAACTCCTGGGGTCACTGGCAGGGCGACACGCTGGTGATCGAGACCACCGGCATCAACGAGGCGTCGACGCCGCGCGGCTCCAATGTCGGCATGGGGCCGGATGCGAAGGTCGTCGAGAAGATCACGCGCACCGGGCCGAAGACCATCCTGTACGAGTTTTCCGTTACGGATCCGGGCCTGTGGGACGTGAGCTGGGGCGGCCAGTTCCCGATGGAGCTGACCGAAGGCCCCATGTTTGAATACGCCTGCCACGAGGGCAATTACGGCATTGCGAACACGCTTCGCGGCGCACGCGAGGAAGAAAAGACCAAGGCACGGCAGGGGCAATGAACAACACGGCAAGCATGCGGATCCGGGCCCGACACTTCCTGCAGGCAGTTGCGATGGCCATGTGCCTGGCCAGTGCCAGCCCGCATGTGCGGGCACACCACAGCTTCGCCGCGGAATTCGACGTGAACCGGCCGGTCGAATTTTCCGGCAAGGTGGTCAAGGTGGAGCTGATCAATCCGCACTCGTGGATCCACCTGGAAGTCACCACCAAGTCGGGCGGGAAGGAAGTCTGGAAGGTGGAGGGCGGCAGCCCGAATGTGCTGTTCCGCCGCGGCATCACCAAGAACAGCATTCCGCTGGGTTCGGAACTGCAGGTCGAGGGTTTCCAGGCGCGCGATGGGGGCAACCGTTGCGTGGGGCGCACCATCAAGTTTGCAGACGGCAGGGCGCTGTTCTTCGACAGCACGCCGATTCCGGATACGCCGGCGGCTGCCTCAGAGTAACTGGTCCAGGAATTCCGGTGCGACGGCCGCCGGAGAGGCGCCATCCTCGTCCACCGCGCGATTCATGCGGCGCATGTGTTCAGCATCGATGGTGCCGGTGAGTTTGCGCAGCGCGTCGATCCCCTTCGGGTGCTCAGCCAGCAGGCGCCACCGGTTGCTGTCCTCTTGTCGTCTGCCTGAATGAGTCAACGCTGGCCGGCGGATCGACTCAATTGCGATACTGCAATTCGCGGCAACCAATTTGTGAACGGCTCCGCGCGGAGCGGGATCGAGCGGATTACCGACTACGGTGTCAGTGCGCCACGGCTTCGAGTTGGTTTCAGAGTCGCGGATTCCTGGGTCGTGCGATTTGCGATGAATTCTGGCGCTGCTGCTCGCGGCGCTCGCGGCGTGCGGCCTGCTTGCGCTCATCTTCTTCGGCCTTGATCTGCTGGTAGCGGTCCTGGATCGTCTGCATCTCGTTGCGCAAATCCGCCAGCTCGATCGCCTGGTCCAGCAGACCCTGGTCACGGTAGATGTTGCGCACCAGGGCGCGAACGTATTCCTGGCGCAACTTCGGGGTGTAGGCATTCTCCGGCCTGCGCATCATGGTCGGCATCGACATCGACGAATATCCACTGAACGAACTGAAGGCCGGTGTGCAGGTTCCCGAAGAAAAGTAGGTTCCACTGTCGGTGGTGATGTAATTCCCGGCTGAGCAGATGGATGTGCCGGCAGCGGGTATCACGTCCATGCCAAAAGACGGAGGGCCCATGCCGTAGTAGCCGAGAAATTGCGGCAGGCAGGTGCGGCTCAGGGCGAGGCTGTCGCGGTCCAGGCGCAGATAGTCGCAGACCACGTCGAAGTCGTTCTTCCTGTTCAGCTTGTTGAAGCGACGCACGAACTTGTCTTCGGCGTCTTCGATCATGTCGGACAGGCTCTTGCCCCGGACCCAGATTTCATCGAGTTGCTGCAGCTCCTCGATGGGCTGCAATACGGCGGTCTGTGTGCCGTCGGTGGTCGCGGCCTCGCAGGTGGTGGACCCGCCAGCCACCGCCAATATGGCGGCCAGAATCACGCCAGAGTTTCGCGCTGTGTGTTGCCTGGAGCTGCTCATCCTTGAACCCTCCTGTCAGGAATATTGCCTGTGGCAGCAGTATGCGCTGCACCGGTGTTGACTGCCAGCCGCAATGTGCGGCTTCGGGTTGCGGATGAACGTGCGGGATGTGGCGGGCTTCAGGCGCTCTGAAAACGCAGCGACAGGTCCGCGGCGCGTACATGTTTCGTCAATGCGCCTACCGAAATGTAATCGATCCCCGCTGCCGCCAGTTCCCGGACACTGTCGAGCGTTACGCCACCGGAAACCTCGAGCCGGGGAGTGCTACCAGCGGCATTGCGTTCCGCCACTGCCGTCCGCATGTCCGCCCGCGTGAACTCGTCCAGCATGATCACCTCGGGCCGCGCAGCCAGAGCCGTGCCGAACTCCACCAGCGATTCAACCTCGACCTCCACCGGCAAGCCCGGGCTCGCCTTGCGCGCCGCATTGATGGCGGCGGTGATCCCGCCCGCGGCGATCACGTGGTTTTCCTTGATGAGCACCATGTCGTACAGACCAAGCCGGAGGTTGTGCCCACCGCCGCAGCGCACGGCGTACTTCTGTGCCAGCCGCAATCCGGGCAGTGTCTTGCGGGTATCGAGAATGCGGCATGAGGTACCGGCCACGGCCGCAACATATTGCGCGGTGGTGGTAGCTGTTCCCGACAGGGTCTGCACGAAATTCAGGGCACAGCGCTCACCGGTCAGGATGGCGCGCGCCCGTCCCTGCAGCTCGCAGATCACGGCACCGGCTGAAAACTTCGCGCCGTCATGCCCATGCCAGTCGATGTGGATCGCGGGATCCAGCTGCCGGAAGGTCTCTGCCAGCCAGGCGCGGCCGCACAGGATGATGTCTTCGCGGGTCATCAGGGCGGCGCGGGCCATTGCGTCTGCCGGCACCAGGGCTGCCGTCACGTCGCCTGTGCCGATGTCTTCGGCCAGCGCGCGGGCGACCTGCTCGTGAATGTCCGGTGGTTGTTCCATGGGCGGTTTGAAGAATAGAGAGGCACCCCCCATAATTCAACGCATGACGCGCGCCCTGACTGTCGCCTTGTTGCTGGCCTGCGGAACGCTGGCCGGCTGCGCAACGGCGGTGATCGGCAATTCAGGCTCTTCCGACACCCGCACCTCCGCGCAACTGGCGGCCGATACAGCCACTTCGGCCGATGTGAAGGCAAAGCTGCTGGCTGACGCCAGCCTGAAGCCATTCACGATCAGCGTGCTGACCTACGAGGGGCAGGTCACGCTGACGGGTTTCGTGGATACGGCGCAGCAGTCCGATCTGGCCGGCAGGATCGCGCGCGGTGTCAAGGGCGTGAAGAGCGTACGCAACGATTTGACGGTCAGGTGACCGGGGACAATCCAATGGAAGTTACCGAACGCATCAAGCAGCATCTGGCCACCGAGCCGGTGGTGCTGTTCATGAAGGGCACGCCCGATTTTCCGCAGTGCGGGTTTTCCGCGCAGGCGGTTGCCGCATTGAAACAGCTGGGCACGAATTTTCATGCCGTGAACATTTTCGAGGATCAGGAACTGCGCGACGAGCTCAAGCGCTATTCCAACTGGCCCACCTACCCGCAGCTGTATGTGAAGGGTGAGCTGATCGGTGGTGCAGACATCGCCATCCAGATGTTCAAGAGCGGTGAGCTCAAGCAGCTCATCGACGAAGCCACCAACAAGACCGCCGCCTGAAGCCCGCCGGCTTCAACTGGAGAACGCCATGAGTGCATCCATCACACTGCCCCCGCTGCCCTTTGCCGACAACGCGCTGGATCCCGTCATCAGCGCCAACACGCTGAGCTTCCACTACGGCAAGCACCACAAGGCGTATGTGGACAATCTCAACAAGATGATCGCCGGCACGCCGCTGGAAGGGCAGCCGCTGGAGAAGATCATCCTCGAGGTCGCCGGCAAGGCCGACAAGGCAGGCGTGTTCAACAACGCCGCGCAGATCTGGAACCACACTTTCTACTGGAACAGCCTCAAGCCCAATGGTGGTGGCACGCCACCGGCGGCGCTGGGAAAGCTGATCGAACGCGACTTCGGCAGCCTCGATGCACTGAAGAAGGAACTCGCCACTGCCGCGACCATGCAGTTCGGCAGCGGCTGGGCCTGGCTCGCTGCCGACAATGGCAAGCTGATCGTGAGCAAGACCAGCAATGCCGAGCTGCCGATGACCAAGGGGCACAAGGCGCTGCTGACCATCGATGTGTGGGAGCACGCCTACTACCTGGACTACCAGAATCGTCGTCCCGATTACGCCAACGCGGTGATCGAGAAGCTGATCAACTGGCAGTTCGCAGCCGACAACCTCGGCGTCTAACGCTCGCAACGCAATCGCCAGCCGCCGCTGCGGCTGAGTGGACTACAGCTTCGCGAAGTCGAGCACGAGGCGGCCGCGTACGCCGCCCTTCTCCAGGATGCGGTGTGCCTGGGCGGCCTGCGATGCGGGCAATACCTGCGCCACCCGTGGAGTGAGCACTCCCGCCTCCGCCAGATCGCGCAGCCGTTCCAGCTTCGCCGTGTCGGTGATGGCCTTGACGACCAGTACGGGGAACACGCGCACGCCACGCTCGACCGGCTCGTTCCACGCGCGCACGGTGACCAGCACGCCGCCATCCGCGATCGCCGGGACGGCTGCGCCGTTGAGCAGTGCCGTGTCGAAGAGTCCGTCCACGCCTCGTGGCACCAGCGCCCGCACGCGGTCGGTGAAGCCGGGGCCGCGCGCGACCAGCTCGTCTGCACCGAGCTGCTGTACCAGTTCGCGGTCGGCCGGCTGGTCGGAGACATCGGCGATGACGCGCAGGCCGTCGGCTTTGGCCAGCTGGATGACATAGCCCCCCAGTGCACCGGCCGAACCGGTGACCGCCAGCGTCTGTCCCGGCTTCAGTGCCATCCCGTCGAGGCCAAGCCGCGCGGTGAGCGCGTTCATGAGCAGCCCCGACGCCGCGTGGAGATCCAGGTTCCGGGGCGCGCGCACCACCGATGCTGCAGGCACGATCAGCTCCTGCTGGTAGGCGCCCTTGGTCGGCGAACCCGCGAATGCCACCGCCAACACCTGGTCCCCGACTGCGAGACGTCCGTCCATTTCCGGACCGATTTCGTCGATCACACCGGCGGCATCCCAACCGGGGATGAGCGGTCTGGGCAGGTCGGCCATCAGGCCGTGGTAACCCGACTCGCGCACGCCCAGGTCGCTGGGGTTCACGGCCGCGGCCTGCACGCGTACGCGCACTTCTCCGGCACCGGGATGCGGTTCCGGTACGTCGATGACCTGAAGCACCTCCGGGCCGCCGAACTCCACCAGGCCAATGACTTTCATGGTGACCTCGCCATTTGAATTCGGTGCTAGTCGCCTTCAGCAAGATCCAGCGGTGCCGGCGCGCCGTCCTTCCAGCCCAGCGCGCGCGCCTTTTCCTCGGCACGCAGAAAGCTCTCGTGCTGGTCATTGCACAGCTGGCAGAACAGGTCCGCGGTGCGTTCGGCGTCGTAGTCGGCTGAGTGCGCCTCGCGACTGTCGAAATCGATGCCGGCCAGTTGCGCGGCGCGGGCCAGCACGGTCTGGCCCAGCGCGGCGCCTGCCAGGGTCACGGTGTCCAGGCACGAGAATGGATGGAAAGGATTGCGCTTGATGCCGGTGCGTTCCACCGCGGCATTCAGGAATCCCAGATCGAACGCAGCATTGTGGCCGACCAGGATGGCGCGGCGGCAGCCGTGCGCCCGGATGGCCGTGCGAATCTCGCGGAAGATGCGTTGCAGTGCGTCGGCCTCGTCGAGCGCGGGCCGCAGCGGATGCCACGGGTCGATGCCGTTCACTTCCAGCGAGGCTGGATCGAGCCGCGCGCCTGCAAACGGCTTGACGTGAAAGGCGTGCGTGGCGCCGCGGCGCAGGCGCCCGTTGCCATCGATCTCGATGATGACGGCGGCGATTTCCAGCAGTGCGTCGGTCCTGGCGAAGAAGCCACCGGTCTCCACGTCGACGACCACCGGCAGGAATCCACGGAAGCGCTTTGACGCGAGTTCAGTCGCCGCCATCAATGCACCATTCGCCAGCCGAGCGTGCCGCCCGCGCGCAGGGGCACGATGGTCTCGTCGGCGAAAGGATAGGAGTCCGGAACCTGCCAGGACTTGCGCTCCAGCGTCACCGTGCCCGTGTTGGGCGGCAGCATGTAGAACTTCGGGCCATGCAGGCTGGCGAAGCCTTCCAGCCGCGGCAGCGCGCCGATGGCTTCGAAGGCTTCGGCGTACAGCTCCAGCGCGGCAGGCGCCGAATAGATGCCGGCGCAGCCGCAGGAGGCTTCCTTGGCACTGCGTGCGTGCGGCGCGCTGTCGGTGCCGAGGAAGAACCGTGGATCGCCGGCCGCGACGGCATCCAGCAACGCCTGCCGGTCGCCTTCGCGCTTCAACACCGGCAGGCAGTAGTGGTGCGGGCGAATGCCACCCTGGAACAGCGCATTGCGGTTCAGCAGCAGGTGCTGCGGGGTGATGGTGGCCGCGACGTTCCTGTCGTGGCTGCGCACGAATTCGACCGCGGCCCGGGTGGTGACGTGCTCGAACACGATGCGCAGGCGCGGCAGTCGCATGGTGAGCGGCGCGAGCACGGTATCGATGAAGCGCTGCTCGCGATCGAATACATCCACGTCGGGCGCCGTGACTTCGCCATGCACCTGCAGGGGCAGGTCGGCATCGACCATGGCTTCCAGCACTGCCTGGATGTTGTCGATGCTGGTGACGCCGGCATCCGAATTGGTGGTGGCGCCGGCCGGATAGAGCTTGCAACCATGGACGAAGCCGCTGCTTGCTGCCTTCGCGATCTCAAGTGGATCGGTGCGATCGGTCAGGTACAGCGTCATGAGCGGTTCAAAGCGGCTGCCCGCCGGGCGTGCGGCCAGAATTCGTTCACGGTAGGCGGCCGCCAGGGCGGTGGTGGTCACCGGTGGCTTCAGATTCGGCATCACGATGGCACGTGCAAACTGCGCGGCGGTATGCGGCAGCACCGATGCGAGCGCGGCGCCGTCGCGCAGGTGCAGATGCCAGTCGTCGGGCTGGCGAAGCGTGAGCCGTTCCGTCATGCAGCGCGGTGATCGAGCAGCCAGGTCAGCGCCAGCCTTGCTCCGAAGCCGGTGATCTCGGTGGGCACATGGGCGAGCCCGCCACGGCGCGTGGCCGACGAAAGATCGATGTGGGCCCAAGCGACGTCATCCGGCACAAAGCGCTTCAGAAATCTTGCCGCGAGGATGTGATCGCCCTTGCCTTCGACCGCACACTGCGCAATGTCTGCAGTGGGGCTGTCGAGATCGGTGTCGTAGTCCTCGGGCAACGGGAAATTCCACAGCCGCTCGCCGCTGGCACCAGCCGCGGCCAGCCAGCTGGCAGCCAGTGCCGCGTCGTTGGCGAACAGGCCGCTCATCCGCTCGGTCAATGCGTAGACGCAGGCACCGGTCAGCGTGGCGAAGTCGACCATCGCGCGCGGCCTGCGCCGGGCGGCCAGCGACAGCGTATCGGCCAGCGCCATGCGGCCTTCGGCATCGCTGTGGATCACCTGGATGCTCACGCCATTCAGCGCGTGGACCACTTCCTGCGGTCGATAGGCCTTCGGGCCGATGGAATTCTCGGTGATGGCGAGCCAGGCATCGATGGCAAACGGCACGCGCAGCCGCGCCGCGGCTACCAGCGTGGCCACCGCCACGGCGCTGCCACCCATGTCCGTGTGCATGTCCAGCATCGATTTGTGCGGCTTGAGATTGGTGCCGCCGGTATCGAACAACACACCCTTGCCGACCAGCGCGACCTCGGGACGGATGGCGCGCCCGCGCGGCGTGTAGCGCAACTCTGCAATGCCGGCATCGCGGCGGGCATTGCCGCGACTCACCGCGAGAAAGGCATTGGCACCGAGCTTCGCCAGTTGCGGCTCGCCGTGCCAGCGCAAGCTGAGCCCGTGGCGCCGTGCCAGTGCGGTCAGTACCCGCCGGTAACCGGTGGCGTCGAGCCAGTTCGGCGGGAGCGCAGTCAGATGCCGTGCCAGGTTGTTGGCATCTGCAAGAACCTGTGCACGGTGCGTGTCGATCTTCGCTGGGCCCACGATGTCGACCCGCGCCAGCGTCTTGACCTCACGCTCCTGGCGTTTGGCCGTTGGCAGTACAAAGGATCGGGCTGCCAGCGCGGCATACAGGGCTTCTTCCCAGATGCCGCGCGCCTTGCCATTGACCTGCGCGATCACGGCGATGCGCTGCGCTTCGGGACGATCAGTCAGCGTGCGTTGCGCAAGCAAGCCGGCTAGACGCAGCAGTTCGAACGCCGATGTGCCGGCCCGGCAGTAGCCGAGCACGGCAAGCGTCTGGCGTCGGTTGTCGAACGAAGCGCTGCGCACGGCGGCGTGCGTCGCTTCGCCACGGCGATGCAGTATCTGCCACAGGCCGGCATACGGCAGTTGATGGCCGGGCTTTGCGTCCGTTGGCAGCAGCAACAGCACGGCATCGTAGAGGTCGAACCGGGACTTGCCGGTCAGTCCGCCGAGAAGGTGTAAGCGAGGTGCTTTCTGTAGAGGCAACAAGGAACGCATGGACGGGCGGTTTGCTTGACCGAACAGGACAAAAAGCCGGATCATCGCGCGGCTCAAAAGTTGCGCGGCGAGGCATCGTAGCACAGCGTCACTATTGACTTTTTTCCCGTTTTTGGGAGCGCCGCAAAGGCTTCAAAATGACTGACGTCCAGCAAGTCCAGGACCAGGATCCCGAAGAGACCCGCGAGTGGCTCGAGGCTATCGACTCGGTGATACGAGCCGGCGGTGCCGAGCGCGCGCACTTTCTCCTCGAACGGCTCATCGACCAGACCCGTCGCTCCGGCGCCTATCTGCCGTTCAAGCCCAACACCGCCTACGTGAACACCATTCCACCGGGGCAGGAGCCGGCCTATCCGGGTGACCGTGCGCTGGAGAAGCGGCTTGAGGCCTACATGCGCTGGAACGCGGTGGCCATGGTGCAGCAGGCCAACAAGGAATCCTCCGAATACGGCGGGCACCTGGCCAGCTACGCGTCGTCATCGACGCTCTATGAAGTGGGCTTCAATCATTTCTGGCGCGGCGCTTCCGACGCGCACCCCGGCGACCTGGTGTTCATGCAGGGGCACAGCTCGCCCGGTGTTTACGCGCGCGCGTATCTCGAAGGGCGTCTTACCGAGAGCAACCTGAAGAAATTCCGCCACGAGGTTGGTGGCGGCGGATTGTCGTCCTATCCGCATCCGTGGTTGATGCCGGACTTCTGGCAGTTCCCGACCGTGTCGATGGGCCTGGGTCCGTTGATGGCCATCTACCAGGCGCGCTTCATCCGCTACATGGAAAACCGCGGTCTGGCACAGCCATCGGATCGCAAGGTGTGGTGCTTCTGCGGCGACGGCGAGATGGATGAGCCCGAGTCGATGGGCCAGATCACGCTGCCGGTGCGTGAGGGGCTCGACAATCTCATCTTCGTGGTGAACTGCAATCTGCAGCGCCTGGATGGCCCGGTGCGCGGCAACGGCAAGATCATCCAGGAACTGGAAGCCGCCTTCCTTGGCGCCGGCTGGAACGTGATCAAGGTGCTGTGGGGCCGCAACTGGGATCCGCTGCTGGCCAAGGATCACAACGGCATCCTGCACCGGCTGATGGATGCCTGCGTCGACGGCGAATACCAGAATTTCAAGTCCAAGGGCGGCGCGTATACGCGCGAGCATTTCTTCGGCAAGCATCCGGAGACCGCGGCCATGGTGGCCAACATGTCCGACGAGGACATCTGGCGCCTGAAGCGGGGCGGCCACGATGCACAGAAGGTCTACGCGGCCTACACGGCTGCGATGGCGCACAAGGGCCAGCCAACGGTGATCCTGGCACACACGGTCAAAGGCTTCGGGCTCGGCAAGGCCGCGGAAGGCCAGATGGTGGCGCACCAGCAGAAGAAGATGGATGGGGCGTCGCTGGCCAGCTTCCGCGAGAACCTGCGCATCGACCTGTCGGACGAGGACATCGCCGGCTTCAAGTTCGTGAAGCCCGCCGAGGACAGCGAGGAGATCCGCTATCTCAAGGCCTGTCGCGAAAAGCTGGGTGGCTATCTGCCGAAGCGCGAAACCAGCATTCCGCCGCTGGAACTGCCGCCGCTTGAGCTGTTCAAGCCGCTGCTCGAAGGCACCGGAGATCGCGAGATTTCCACCACGATGGCCTTCGTGCGCATCCTGACTGCGCTGCTGAAGGACAAGACCATCGGCAAGAACATCGTGCCCATCGTGCCGGACGAAGCCCGCACCTTCGGCATGGAAGGCCTGTTCCGGCAGATCGGCATCTATTCGGCAGTGGGCCAGCTGTACACACCCCAGGATGCCGACCAGCTGATGTCCTACAAGGAGGACAAGAAGGGCCAGATGCTGGAAGAGGGCATCAACGAGGCGGGCTCCACCTGTTCATGGATCGCGGCCGGGACGGCCTACGCCAACCACAAGCAGCACATGGTGCCGTTCTACATCTACTACTCGATGTTCGGCTTCCAGCGCGTGGGTGATTTCATCTGGGCGGCGGGTGACATCCAGGCGCGCGGCTTTCTGCTGGGCGCGACTGCTGGCCGCACGACGCTGGCCGGCGAGGGACTGCAGCACCAGGATGGCCACAGCCAGCTGGTGGCGACCACCGTGCCGAATTGCCGTGCCTACGACCCGGCCTATGCCTACGAGCTCGCCGTGATCATCCACGACGGCATGAAGAAGATGTATGTCGAGGGCGCGAACATCTTCTACTACCTGTCGGTGATGAACGAGAACTACCTGCAGCCGGCGATGCCGGAGGGCGCGGAAGACGGGATCCTCAAGGGCGCGCATCTGATCCGCAATGGATCGACGGCGGCGCCGAAGGCGAAGGCACAGTCGAAGGTCACCGCGAAGTCCGCCGGCAAGGCGCCACGCGCAACGTTGCTGGGTTCGGGCACCATCCTGCGCGAGGTGCTGGCCGCCGCGGAAATGCTGGAGAAGGACTACCAGGTTGCCGCGGATGTGTTCTCGGTGACCAGCTTCAGCGAACTCAGGCGCGAGGCGCTGCTGGTGGAGCGCGAGAACCTGCTGCACCCCGAGCGCAAGGCGGCGGTTCCCTATGTGGCGCAGCTGTTCGGTGCCATGCAGGCGCCGGTCATTGCCGCCACCGACAACATGCGCATGGTGCCGGACCAGATCCGGCAGTGGGTGTCGAGCCGCTTCGTGACCCTCGGCACGGATGGCTTCGGCCGCAGTGATGGCCGTGCTGCATTGCGTGGCCACTTCGAGGTGGACCGCCGTTTCGTGGTGCTGGCAGCGCTGAAAGCGCTGGCCGACGATGGTGTCCTCGATCGCAAGGTGCTGGTCCAGGCCGTGAAGAAGCTTGGCGTGGATCCCGCCAAGGCCAATCCGCTGAACAGCTGAGGCGCGCATGTCAAAGACCATTGAAGTGCGCGTGCCGGACCTGGGGAATTTCTCCGAAGTCGGGGTGATCGACGTGCTGGTGAAGGCCGGCGACACCGTCGAGCTCGACACGCCGCTGATCACGCTGGAAACCGAGAAGGCCACGATGGACGTGCCATCGACCGCGGCCGGCGTGGTCAGCCAGGTGCATGTCGGGAAGGGCGGCAAGGTTTCCGAAGGTTCGCTCGTGGTGACCCTGATTGCCGCGCAGGCTTCGGCGTCCGCCGCGCCTCCATCCGCCGCGGCTCCGGCTGCTTCGACGCCGGCCGCTGCCACATCCGCAGCACCGCCAGCCCCCGCGGTCGCGCCGCGTGATGTCGAGGTGGTGGTGCCCGACATGGGCAACTTCACCGAGGTGGGCGTCATCGAGGTGCTGGTCAAGGTGGGCGACAAGGTCGAAGTCGACACGCCGCTGGCCACGCTCGAGACCGAGAAAGCCACGATGGATGTGCCATCCACTGCGGCCGGCACCGTCGCGGCCGTGCATGTGAAGAAGGGCGGCAAGGTTTCTGCTGGCAGCGCGGTGGTGACGCTCAGTGGCGTTGTGATGGCCGCCGCCCCGGCGCCTGCAACGGCACCTTCAACGCCATCGCCGGCCGCCGCTGCCCCGCAGGCGGCTCCGGCCACGGCCCCCGTGTCACGGGCGCCCGCCACGTTGCCGCCGGTCAGCGAGGCCGGATTCGGTACTGCGCACGCCGGTCCTTCGGTGCGCAAGCTGGCGCGCGAACTGGGCGTGGACCTGGGGCGGGTCAAGGGCAGTGGCCTGCGCAACCGCATCACGCATGAGGATGTGAAGGCCTGGGTCAAGGCCATGCTCTCCGGCGCCATCCAGAGTGCCGGGCCGGCGTTGCCGCAGCTGCCAAAGGTCGACTTCGCCAGGTTCGGCGAGATCGAGGTCAAGCCGCTCGGGCGCATCCAGAAGATTTCCGGACCGCGCCTGCAGGCCGCGTGGATCAACATCCCGCATGTCACGCAGTACGACGAGGCCGACATCACCGAGACCGAGGCGGCTCGCGCAAAGTTGAAGGAAAAGGCGGCCGCCGCGGGCGTGAAGGTCACGCCGCTGGCCTACATCGTGCGGGCCTCGGTGCTGGCGCTGATGGAATTCCCGGTTTTCAACGCCTCGCTCGACGGCGAGAACATGGTGTTGAAGAAGTATTTCCACATCGGGTTCGCGGCCGATACACCCAATGGCCTGCTGGTGCCGGTGATCCAGAATGCCGACCAGCTGGACCTGTTCGGCATCGCGCGCGCGCTGGGCGATCTGTCCGAGCGCGCACGCAACGGCACACTGAAGGGCAGCGAGATGCAGGGGGGATGTTTCACCATCTCCAGCCTGGGTGGCATCGGCGGCACCGCGTTCACGCCCATCATCAATGCGCCCGAGGTGGCGATTCTCGGTGTTTCCCGTACGCAGATGAAACCGGTGTGGGATGGCAAGGCGTTCCAGCCGCGCCAGATGCTGCCGCTGTCGCTGTCCTATGACCACCGCCTCATCGATGGCGCGATGGGCGCGCGCTTTGCCGTCTATCTGTCGAAGCTGCTGTCGGAGCCCGAGAGGCTGCTGGCGGGTGTGCCGTGAGTGAAGTCGAGGTCGCGGTACCGGACCTGGGCAATTTCGACGAGGTCAGCATCATCGAAGTGCTGGTCAAGCCCGGCGACACGGTCGAGATCGACACACCGCTGATCACGCTGGAGACCGAGAAGGCCACCATGGACGTGCCGTCCACCGCCGCCGGCAAGTTGACCGCGGTGCTGGTCAAGGCCGGCGGAAAGGTGAAGAAGGGCACGGTGATCGCGAAGGTGGAAGGACGGACCGCCGCGGCGCCCGGCGCTGAGCCGCCTCCAGCTCCTGCCCCCGGTGCACGTGCTGCCGCGCCGGTAGCCGCAGCGCCCCGTGCAGAGGCACCACCGCCCGGCGCGCATGCGCCAGCCCTCGCCGAAAAGCCGCAAATGCCGCCGGGTCCGAAGCCCGAGCGCAGTTTCCAGCTGGTGGTGCTCGGTGCGGGTCCGGGTGGCTACACGGCAGCGTTCCGCGCCGCGGACCTGGGCCTGAAAGTGGCGTTGATCGAGCGCTGGGATTCCCTGGGTGGCGTGTGCCTGAACGTGGGCTGCATTCCGTCGAAGGCACTGCTGCACGCGGCGAAGGTGATCGAAGAGACGCACGAGATGTCCGCGCATGGCATCTCCTTCGGCGCACCACAGCTGGATGTGGACCGCTTGCGTGCGTGGAAAGACAGCGTGGTGAAGAAGCTCACCGGCGGCCTCACCGGCCTGGCGAAGACGCGCAAGGTGGAAGTCGTGCGCGGCGTCGGCAGGTTCGCCGGCAGCCGCGTCATCGAAGTCACCGCCGCGGATGGCGGCAAGACGCTGATCGGCTTCGACCACTGCGTCATCGCGGCCGGATCCGAAGCCGTGAAACTGCCGTTCATTCCCGAGGATCCGCGCATCATCGACTCCACCGGTGCGCTGGAACTGCAGGGGATTCCGCAGCGGCTGCTGGTGATCGGCGGCGGCATCATCGGCCTGGAAATGGCCTGCGTGTACCACGCGCTGGGTTCGAAGGTCAGCGTGGTGGAACTCGGCACGCAGCTGATGCCGGGCGCGGACATCGATCTGGTGCGGCCGCTGGAGAAGCGGCTGAAGGCGCGCTATGAAAAGATCATGCTGGGCACGAAATCCACAAAGGTGGAAGCGCTGTCGGAAGGCATTCGCGTCACGTTTGATGCGGCCGGCACGACCAGCACGGATGTCTACGACCGGGTGCTGGTGGCGGTGGGTCGCGTGCCCAACGGCAAGCTGCTCAACTGCGAAGCAGCCGGCGTCACGGTGAACGAACGCGGTTTCATTCCGGTGGACAAGCAGATGCGCACCAACGTGCCGGGCATCTTCGCCATCGGCGACATCGTTGGTCAGCCGATGCTGGCGCACAAGGCCACGCACGAGGCCAAGGTGGCCGCCGAAGTCGCGGCAGGCCACAAGGCATTCTTTGATGCGCGCGTCATTCCTTCGGTCGCCTACACCGATCCGGAAGTGGCCTGGACCGGTGTTACCGAAGGGCAGGCGAAGCGCGAAGGGCTGAACATTCGCAAGGCCGTGTTTCCATGGGCCGCGAGCGGCCGTTCACTATCACTCGGCCGCGACGAAGGCTTTACCAAGCTCATCCTCGATGCGGCCAGCAATCGCGTGATCGGTGGCGGCATCGTAGGGCCCAACGCGGGCGAGCTGATCGCCGAGGTTGGGCTGGCGATCGAGCTTGGTGCGGATGCGGCCGATGTAGGCCTCACCATCCATCCGCATCCCACGCTGTCGGAGACCATCGGAATGACAGCCGAAGCGCTGGAAGGTACGCTCACCGATCTCTACATGCCGAAGAAGTAGTCAGGATTCCCTTCAGGGGTATCCAGGGAGGGACGGGACTTGAGCGCAGCACTTGCCCTGCAGGGCGTGGAAAAATCCTTCGGTGCGCAACGCGCGGTGGACGGCCTTGATCTGGTCATCCCTCCAGGAGAAACCTGCGGTCTCATCGGCCCCAGCGGTGCAGGCAAGAGCACCGCCATTCGCATCATCATGTCCATCCTGTTTCCGGATGCGGGTCAGGTGGAGGTGCTGGGCCGGCCTTCCGCGCTCGACGCGAAGGATCGCATTGGCTACCTGCCCGAGGAACGTGGCGTCTATCGCAAGATGCGCGTCGGCGCGTTCCTGAAATACCTGGCCGGATTGAAGGGTCTCGGGGAAGCGGAAAGCCTGAAGCGTTCCGGTGCATTGCTGGAACGGCTGGGCCTGCCGGACGTGCTGGGCAGGAAGTGCGAAGACCTGTCCAAGGGCATGCTGCAGCGGGTGCAGTTCGTGGGGTGCCTGGTGCATCAGCCACAGTTGCTGATCCTGGATGAGCCCTTCAGCGGCCTTGATCCGGTCAGCGTGCGGCTGCTCAAGGACCTCATCGCGGACGAGCGGCGTCGCGGCACCACCATCCTGTTTTCCACCCACGTGATGGCACAGGCCGAGGAGCTGTGCGATCGGGTGGTGATGATCCACAAGGGCCAGAAGGTGCTGGACGAGCCGATGGCCAATCTCCGGCGCCAGTACGACCGCTCACGCGTGTTGTTCGAGCCGCTGGAGCCACGCGCCGGCGATGCCGAGGCACTGCGCGCCATGGCGGGCGTGGTGCGCGTTGCCGGGCAGGACGGCGGTTTCGAACTGCACCTGGACGCAGGCACTGACCCTGCCGCAGTGATGCGCGAAGTCGTCGCACGCATCGTGCCGGCGCGAGTGGAAATCGCGCGCCTGCGGCTGGAGGACATGTTTGTCGATATCGTGCGGCGCGAGACCGGTGGTGAATCGGTGGAGGCACTGCGCCACCACCTGCAGGGCCTGACATCCGGGGAGACACAATGATCAGCCTGAGGAGAATCGGTCTGGTTGCGCGGCGCGACTTCATGGTCAGCGTGATGAACAAGGGCTTCATCATCAGCATCCTGTTCATGCCGCTGATCATGGTGGTCATTCTCGCGGTCGTTCCGAAGCTGATGGCGCAGGCGGGTGCGCAGATGGATGTCGAGGTCGCGCTCATCGATCGCAGCCACAGCATCGCGGATTCGCTGCGCAGGGAACTGGATCCGGCCACGCTGCGCGCGGCGCGCGAGGCCGGCCAGCGCCGGGCCGCGGAACAGCTCGGACCCGCCGGTGCGCGAGCCGCCAGCACCGTGGCCGCTGCGCAGCCGTCGATTGCGAATTTCACGGTGCGCGAGCTGCCGGCCGACGCCAACGTGAAGGACCAGACGGACTGGGTCGCGGATCCGAATCTTGGCAAGCAGCAGCGCCGGGCGCTGGTGGTCGTGCCGGCCGAAGCCGTGGTGAGGCAGGGCGATGCGCCGTTCGGCACCTACGACTTCTTCGAGCCGCGCAACCTGCCCCAGGACAGCGAAAACACGCTGCAGGGCGCGGTGCGCCAGGCGCTGATCGCCGAGCGGCTGCGCGCCAGCGGCGTCGATCCGGTCGTGGTGCGCGGCGCGACGCAGGTGGCGCCGGCGCGCACGCAGCTGGTGGGAGCCGATGGCAAGCAGAGTGGTGCGCAGGGCCTGAACCGCGCGCTGCCTTTCATCATGGGCATCCTGATGTTCATGGGCGTGATGATCGGCGGGCAGTCACTGATGATGTCCACCATCGAGGAAAAGAGCAGCCGCGTGGTCGAGGTGCTGCTGGCCGCAGTGTCGCCGCTGGAGCTGATGTGGGGCAAGCTGCTGGGGCAGCTGGGTGTCACCTTCGTGGCCATGGGCGTGTATCTGGCGCTGGGCGTGCTGGCACTGGTGCAGTTCGCGATGATCGGCCTGATCGATCCGCTGCTGCTGCTGTACCTGATGCTGTTCTTCCTGACGGCCTACCTGGTCTACGGGGCCATGATGCAGACCATCGGCGCGGCGGTGAACCAGGTGGCCGAGGCGCAATCGCTGCAGGGGCCGGTGATTCTCCTGCTGGTGTTGCCGTACATCCTGACCATGTTCATCGGGCAGCGACCGGACGCGCCGTTCTCGGTGATCATGAGCTTCGTGCCGCCGGTCAATGCCTTCGGCATGATGGCGCGGCTCGCGTCGACGTCACCGCCGCCCATGTGGCAGGTGTTGCTGTCGCTGGCCGCCAGCGTGGTGGCTGCCTGCGCCACGGTGTGGTTCGCGTCAAAGGTGTTCCGCGTGGGCCTGTTGATGCATGGCAAGCCACCGAGCCTGGGCACATTGATCAAGTGGGCGCGGATGAGCTGAGGGCCACAACGGGAGACTCCTGCGATGCGTTCGACCACCTGGTATTCGGACCTGGCCCGCACGGCAGCGCGCTTCTGCGGACGGCCGCGCGTCTTTCTCGTGGCGGTGCTGGTGATCATCGTCTGGCTGATAACCGGACCGGTCTTCCACTACAGCGACACGTGGCAACTGGTCATCAATACCGGTACCACGATCATCACGTTCCTGATGGTGTTCCTGATCCAGAACACGCAGAACCGGGATACGGAAGCAATACAACTGAAGCTGGACGAACTCATCCGCGCGACCAATGGTGCGCACAACGCGCTGCTGGATCTGGAAGAGCTGGCCGAGGAGAACCTCGAGGACTTCAGGCGCAAGTACCTCGCACTGGCAAAGGCAGCCCGCGCCGAATTGGAGCGCGGGGCCCAGGATACCGGGACCCCGGAGCCGTAAGGAAGCGTCAGAGTCTGCGCAGCCTTTCGAGGTAGGCGGTCTCGTCCGGTGCGCGCCCGGCGCGCTGCGCCTCCCATAGCGTCTCGGCGAGCACTTCGATCATGCGGTGCTCGGCTTCATGCGCGTCACCCAGCCGGGCTGCCAGGCGCGCATGAATGCCCTCGATGCCGGCAGGGCGGCGCGTGGCGATCTGCTCGCGCAGGCCCAGATGCAGCCCCATGTGCAGGAACGGATTGGTGCGGCCCTGTTCGACGCTGAAGGCCGCGTCCAGTGCCTCGGGATCGGTGAGCAGCGGCTGGTACTCCGGATGCAGCTCGATCACGTCGGCGATGGCGGCATCCAGCGGCTCCAGCGGCAGTCCGTCCAGCCTGCGTTGCCAGGCAGTAACGTAGCGGCGCCGCAGCGCCTCGCGGCTGGAATCGGCAAACATCATGCGGTGAGTCTAGCCTCAGGGCGGTGGTGTCTTGGGCCGGAATGCGCACAGCGGCGCAATCACGCATTCCCAGCACCTGGGTTTGCGCGCCAGGCAGACGTGCCGTCCGTGCAGGATGAGCCAGTGGTGGGCGTGCAGCAGGAAGCGCGGTGGCGTGACTTTCAGCAGGTTCTGTTCGACGGCCAGCGGTGTCTTGCCCGGCGCAAGGCCGGTGCGGTTGGCCACGCGGAATACATGCGTGTCCACGGCCAGTGTCGGTTCGCCGAATGCGACATTGAGCACGACGTTGGCAGTCTTGCGCCCGACGCCCGGCAGTGCCTCGAGCGCTTCCCGATCACGCGGCACTTCGCCGCCGTGGCGCTCGATCAGCAACCGGCAGGTTGCAATGACGTTCTTCGCCTTGGCGTTGTACAGGCCGATGTGCCGGATGTAAGGCGTGAGACCCTTCTCGCCAAGCTTCAGGATGGCCGCGGGCGTGTTCGCCTTCGGGTACAAGCGGCGCGTGGCGATGTTCACGCTCTTGTCGGTGGCCTGGGCGGAAAGTATCACCGCCACCAGCAGCTCGAACGGGGAGGAAAACATGAGCTCGCTGCGCGGCTCGGGGTTGGCGCTTTGCAGCGCTGAATACAGCGCGGCGACGCGCTCGGGCTTCACGACTGTACTCAGGTTACCTGCATGCCTGGCAGCACGCCGGCATCGGCGCTGATCACGAACACGCCCTTGCCGTCGTCCTTGTCGCTGGCGCAGAGGACCATGCCCTCGGAGACGCCAAAGCGCATCTTGCGCGGTGCGAGGTTGGCAACCATCACCACGACGCGGCCGACCAGGTCTTCGGGCTTGTAGTGCTGCGCAATCCCGGAGAACACGTTGCGCGTCTCGGTGCCCAGATCCAGCTTGAGCTGCAGCAATTTGTCGGAGCCTTCAACACGGGAGGCTTCCAGGACTTTCGCGGCGCGCAGGTCGAGTTTGGCGAAATCATCGATGCTGATCACGGGCTTTCCTTTGGGCTTGTCGGGTGCGGCCGCCGGCGTGGCGACCACCAGCTCCTTCACGATTTTCGGGTCCAGGCGCGTGGCGAGCTGCGGATACTTTCCAATGGCCGTGCCCAGCATGGGGTTTGCCACGGCATCCCAGTCCGACAGCAAGCCCTTGCCGAGCCAGCTTTCCGCTCCTGCGGCAATGTCCGGCATCACGGGAGCGAGCCAGGTCATCAGCACGCGGAACAGGTTGATGCCCTGCGTTGCCACGTCACGCGCGGCTTCGACCTTGGCCGGGTCCCTGGCCAGCACCCAGGGCTTCTGCTGGTCCACGTACTGGTTGGCGCGGTCGGCGAGCTGCATGATTTCGCGCACCGCGCCGGCGTAGTCGCGACCCTCGAACAGTGCGGCGATGTCATCGCGCTTCGCGGCGAACCCGGCGTACAACTCCGGGTCGGGGAGCGCCGGGGCCAGCGTGCCTCCGGCCCGTTCGACGAACGGCGCGCAGCGGCTGGCGATGTTCACCAGTTTGCCGACCACGTCCGAATTCACGCGCGCGGTGAAGTCATCCAGGTTGAGGTCGATGTCATCGAGGCCGTTGCCGAGCTTGGCGGCGAAGTAGTAGCGCAGCGGATCGGCCGGCAGCAGCTCCAGATAGCGCCGCGCAGTGATATTGGTGCCACGCGACTTGGACATCTTCAGACCATTCACGGTCAGGAAGCCGTGAACGTGCACGCCCGTCGGGCGACGGTATCCCGCGCCATGCAGCACCGCCGGCCAGAACAGCGTGTGGAAGTAGCTGATGTCCTTGCCGATGAAATGGTGCAGCTCGGTGGTCGCGCCGGCCTTCCAGTAGGCGTCGAAGTCCAGGCCGCGGCGCGCGGCCAGCGCCGCGAAGCTGCCGATGTAACCGATGGGCGCATCGAACCACACGTAGAAGAACTTGCCCGGCGCATCCGGGATCTCGAAGCCGAAGTAGGGCGCATCGCGCGAAATGTCCCAGTCCGTCAGGCCGGTCGTGAACCATTCGTCGAGCTTGGCGCGTACCGCCGGCTGCAGGCCGTGGCTGGCGAGCCAGTGCTTCAGGTCCTGCTCGAACTCGCCGAGCTTGAAGAACAGGTGCTCGGATTCACGCAGTACGGGCCGGGTGCCGGTGATCGTGGAAACAGCGTCCTTGAGATCGGCCGGAGAATACGTGGCGCCGCAGTTCTCGCAGGAATCCCCGTACTGGTCGGGCGTGCCGCAGCGCGGACAGGTGCCGCGCACGAAGCGGTCCGGCAGGAACATGCCGGCTTGTTCGTCATAGGCCTGGCGGATGGTGCGCCGGGCAATGGCGCCGCGCTCCACCAGTGTCTGGTACAGCTCGTAGGAGTAGCGCCGGTTCTCCTCCGAATGCGTCGAATGAAAGTGATCGAAAGCAATGCCGAAGCCGGCGTAGTCGCGCTGGTGTTCGGCCGCAGCCGCGGTGATCAGCTGCTCGGGTGTGATGCCGTCCTGGCGCGCCTTGATCATGATCGGCGTGCCGTGGCAGTCCTCCGCGCACACGTAGAGGCAGTCGTTACCCCGCAGGCGCTGGAAGCGGCACCAGATGTCGGTCTGTACCGCCTCGATGATGTGCCCGAGGTGCAGCGAACCGTTGGCGTAGGGCAGTGCGCTGGTGACGAGGATGCGGCGACCCGTGGCGCTCAACCGGTGTCCTTGAAGGCCTCGAAGCGGCCCTTGTTGATGGCCTTCTTGTAGGCCTCCTTGCCCGTCACGATGCGCTGGTCGAACAGCGCCTGGATGGAACCATCCATGGTCTTCATGCCGCTCGCAGCACCGGACTGCATGGTGTTCTCCAGCTGGTCGAGCTTGCCCTGGCGGATCAGGTTGCCCACCGCGGCGTTGTTGATCAGGATCTCCAGCGCTGCCACGCGGCCCTGTTTGTCGGCGCGCTGCAGCAGCTGCTGGGAGACCACGCCACGCAGCGAGGTCGACAGCATGGTGCGTACATGCGACTGCTTGTCGGATGGAAAGACGTTGACGATGCGGTCCACCGTCTGCGCAGCGCCGTTGGTGTGCAGCGTGCCCATGACCAGGATGCCCATCTCGGCGGCGGTGACCGCGATCTGGATCGTTTCCAGGTCACGCATTTCGCCGACCAGGATCACGTCCGGGTCTTCGCGCAGGCCGGATACCAGTGCCTCGGAGAAGGACTGCGTGTGCAGCCCGATCTCGCGCTGGCTGATCAGGCAGTTGCGCCGCTTGTGCACGAACTCGATCGGATCCTCGATGGTGAGGATGTGTCCCTTCTCGCGCTTGTTGATGTCATCGATGATCGCGGCCAGCGTCGTGGACTTGCCCGAACCGGTCTTGCCCGTGACCAGGATCAGTCCATTGGGCGCGCGGGCCAGGCCGCGGATGGATTCCGGCAGCTTGAGCTGGTCCATGGTCAGCGCCTGGGTCGGAATCGAGCGCATCACTGCGCCCATGCCGTTCAGCTGGCGCATCACATTCACGCGAAAACGTCCCGCTCCCTCAAGCGAATACGCGAAGTCCGCGCCGTTGAGCTTCTCGAAGCGCGCAACGGCCTTGCCCGGCATGATCTCGTACAGGGCTTCCTTCACGAACTCGGGGTTGAGGATCTCGGGCCGCAGCGGCGTCAGGTCGCCGAACAGGCGGATGCGCGGCGGATCACCGGCGAGGAAATGCAGGTCCGAGCCCTTGCGTTGCAGGACTTCCCGCAGGTATTCGTCGATCTTCGCCATGTGTCCGGGTGGCCCCTACGGAATCGGCCGGCTGCCGGTGATCGCGGCCGGGTCGAGCTTGGGCAGCAGGGACGTATCGGTCACGAATTTCTGCAGCACGCGCTTGTCCGAGGCGAACGAATAGGCATTGTCCGGGTCGATTTCCCTGGCTTGCACTGCCGCCAGCAGGGCCTGGTCCATCAGCTGCATGCCGAACTCCCGGCCCATCTGCACCTGGCTGGGTATCTGGTGGGTCTGGTCGGTCTGGATCAGCTTGGCGATGGCCTTGGTCATGATCATCACTTCGCACACGGCCTTGCGCCCCTGGCCGTCGGTGGTCTTGGCCAGCACCTGGGTGATCACCGCGAGCAGGCTCTGTGACAGGAAGCTCTTGGTCTGTTCGCGTTCCTCGACCGGCAGGGCGTCGATGATGCGATCGATGGTCTTGACCGCACCGGTGGTGTGCAGGGTGCCGAGGACCAGGTGGCCGGTCTCGGCCGCGGTCATCGCCATGGAGATGGTTTCGGCATCGCGCATTTCACCGACCAGGATGACGTCGGGGTCCTCGCGCATGGCGGCGCGCACGCCTTCGGCAAAGGTCGGCAGGTGGGTGTTGAGTTCGCGCTGCACCACCTGGCTCTGCTTGCTGCGATGGACGAACTCGATCGGATCCTCGAGGCTGATGATGTTCAGCTTCCTGGTGGTATTCAGCAGGTCGATCATCGCGGCCAGCGTGGTGGACTTGCCGGAGCCGGTGGAGCCGGTGACCAGGATCATCCCCTGGTGATGGTCGCAGAGCTTCTTGACCACGGCCGGCAGGCCCAGCTTGTCGATGGTCGGGATCTCGGTCGGGATGGTCCGGAACACGGCGCCCACGCCGGTATCCTTGCGAAACACGTTGACGCGGAAACGCCCGCCGTCCGTCGATACGTACGAAAAATCCACGTCATGGCCGGACGAGAACAGCTCGTGCTGGGCCGGCGTGAGGATCTCGGTCAGATAGGACTCCAGTTCCGTATCGCGCAGGTCACGAAACTTGATCGGCATCAGGTCGCCGAACACGCGCAGCATGGGCGGTATGCCGACGGCGAGGTGGATGTCCGAGCAGCCCTGCTGGGTGCCCAGCTTCAGAAATGCGTCTATGCGGGCCATGCCCGCAATCTTACGTCAAGCAAAGCGCTCCAGGGCGACTCGCATCTCATCCATGGTCTGGAATCGCTTGTTCTTGTCCACGGCCATGGCCTTCATGATGATCTCGGCGATGCCGGGCGGCAGCTTGGGGTTCACTTCCAGTGGTGGGCGTGCCTTGCCCTGTACGTGCTGGTACATCACGGCCATGTGGTCGCCACGTGAATACGGCGGCTGGCCGGTGAACATCTCGTACATGATCACGCCGATGGCGTAGATGTCGGCGCGTTCGTCCACCTTGCGGCCAAGGATCTGTTCCGGGGCCATGTACTTGGGCGAACCGATCACGTAGCCGGTCTTGGTCAGCTGGGTGTCGCCCTCGCGGTGTGCCGCGGCCACACCGAAGTCCACGATCTTGAGAAGCCCTTCGTTGTTGATCAGCACGTTGGCCGGTTTCAGGTCGCGATGCACGACGCCGACCTTGTGCGCCACCGCCATGCCGGTGCACATGGCCATGCCGTACTTCACGGCCTTCTTCGTTTCGACCGGCTGTTCGTTGACGATCTCGGCACCCAGCGTGTGCGAGGGGAAATACTCCATCGAGATGGCGTAGTTGCCCTGCACCTGCAGGAAGTCGTAGATGCGGATGACGTTCTGGTGCGTGATCTTGCGCGAGTAGCGCAGCTCATGCACGAAGCGCTTCATCATCTCCTCGTCTTCCGACACGTTCGGATTGAG
>Ga0164241_10000558_pt1 | contig 64800 bp, 57 predicted proteins | sample OricomyardsoilBY_FD_108780 | JGI IMG/M metagenome (GOLD analysis project Ga0164241, IMG submission 108780) | Backyard soil microbial communities from Emeryville, California, USA - Original compost - Back yard soil (BY) | ecosystem: Environmental > Terrestrial > Soil > Unclassified | place: USA...
AGCCGTACTTGGCCGCTCGGGCCGACTTCTCGGCTGCGCGACCGAGCCCCCCCGCTGCCTGGTGGATCACCGGATCACCGCTGCGCCGCTGGAAGTGGATCTCAAACGGACCGCCGGTCACATCAGGAAAGCTGATGGAGGCAGCTGGCTAACAAGCTGTTGAAGCAGACGGCCGCGCCTCGTGTCTTGCGCCGGCGTCCTGTCTGTCGCCCGTGGTGATCTACCACGGGCTCGCTCGTCGCCACCTGTTCCCTCTTCGTTTCCTGATGCGGCCGCAGCTTAACAGCGGTACGTTAGCCAGACTGTTGTTTCGGTCCACGCAGCATCTTCGCCTTCGCCGAGGGCAACCAGTTCCGGCTGGACACCCTCCTCAGATGACACGACCCTTCCGGAATGATTGCTGCCCGTCTTGCTGCGGCCGCCGACCTGCCGTCATTGCTTGAGCTGTTCGCAGTGTCGGAGGTAAGCCCTGCCACCCAACCTCTCGAACGTGCGGAAACGGTATGGCGGCAGACGCTAAATTGGCCGGGCGTATACGTTTTCGTCTCCTGCGAAGGGGTTCGGGTCACGGCGACGTGCATGCTGATCACCGCCCCCAACTTGCTCCGTCAAGGCCGGTCCCACGCCTTCCTGGAGAACGTGGTCACTCATCCCGACTTTCGCGGTCGTGGCCATGGCAGCGCCGTCGTCAGGGCCGCGCTCGCGCAAGCTTGGACCGACGACTGCCACCACGTCCTGATGCAAAGCGGTCGCCCTGATCCTCGAGTGCACCGATTCTACGAGAACTTGGGATTCGTCCCAGATCGTCGGACTGCATACGTCGCTATAAGACGTGAATGAGTCGCTCGGCTGGCTAACAAGCCGTTGCAGCAGACGGCCGCACGTCGTCGTGCCCTGTCCGTCCTCTCGCCCGTGGTGGAGTACCACGGGCTCGGTTGTCGGCATCTGCTGCCTGATCGTTTGCTGATGCGGCCGCAGCTGAACGGCGGTACGTTGGGCGGGCGGAGAGCGAGGCTGAGCCCTCACCGCGGGTCTAACACAGTCTGCGGAACGCGATTCGATTCCCGGGGCACCACGATGTCATCCGGTGTCTTCCAGAGTCGGTCCGGACCAGCTGAAGAAACCGTAACGTCGTCGCTAGCACACGTGATCGCGAACTCGTTGGCCCAAGCGTCCTTTTCACGTTGCCCCGGATCGAGGTACTGAGCGGATTTCAGTTGATCGAGCGTCGGACACCCCGTCGGCGAGTTGCTGGCCTGCCAATCCTGTGCCGCCATTCGTAAGACGCGAGCGTCACGCTGCGTATTTGCCTCCGGAGTTTCAGGATAGTGGCAACTGGACAAATCGTCGAATACGTACCAACCCATTATCCCAGAGCCCGCGCAAAGGCACACCGAGACGACAACGCATTGACTCACCGAACTCACATGGCGTGAACGCCTCCGCCATGCATCACCATTCCCAGTGCGACGTCGGCGGTACGAGGAAATAGCCACCCGCGGTCAAGCCGTCCAGATCTACGGTCGCGCCGCCCAACAAGCTGTTGAAGCTGACGGCCGCGCCTCGTCGTGACCTGCGGCGTCCTCCCTTTCGCCCGTGGTGGTCTACCACGGGCTCGCTTCTGGCTACCTGCGACCTCTTGGTTTCCTGATGCGGCCGCAGCTTAACAGCGGTACGTTGGGCGGGCGAGTCCGGCGACGCTTCACGGCTGGCCTGACAACCACTTTCATACGCTTCGGGCGCTCGGCGTGACGCACGCCGATCAACAGGGTACGTTCATCTCGTGGAGCCTCCCGCCAGGGCAGCGTCTCGCCCTTCACAAGGTGAACTCAGATTCGACACCGTCAGGATCACCGCCTGGGTATACACAGTTTACCCCTTGACCCTTCTTCCACTCAACGCACTCAGTGGCGCCCACCCCGTGCCCCCGGTGCAGCTCGCACTGTTCTGCGTAGCCTGTTCCAGCGCGGCATGGTCGGCGACGCGTCGTAAACGGTTCGGCTACTACTTCTGCCTACTGTTCTCGATTGCAATCCTGCCCGGCCTTCCGATCGGCACTATCCTCGGCTGGAACATGCTCAAAGCTCTGCGACGGAATCGTGGACAATTCTGGCCACACTCACCGCGCCCGCAGTGGATGAGGGATGCGACCAGCACCGGAGCGTAGACGTCCTAAGCGCCGCCCAACTCACGCCCTGAGGTGGACCGCTCTCAGCATCGGGCATGAACCAGCCTCGTCCCAACCTGGAGACGCGCCGCCCAACAAGCCATTGCAGCAGACGGCCGCGCCAAGGGGATACCAGCAGCGTCCTTCCTCCCGTCGCTACCTACCAGCTCCCGGTTTCCTGATGCGGCCGCAGCTTGACGGCGGTACGTTAGCCGGTCTGTAAGCTTGGCTTGACCGAGTATGGGCCGCAGACCATACTCGACGATGTCGTAGCGACAGTCATCGAAGGCGATTTCGAATGGGACGACGAGAAAGCTCTGTCGAACCTCGGCAAGCATGGCGTTTCCTTTCCAGAAGCTGCCACCGTCTTCGCTGACCCTGCCGCCGTCTACCTTGACGACGGTTCCGGATCCGATCGGATGGTCGTCGTTGGACCTCGCTGCGGGATCGCGTTCTCTACGTTGTGCACGTCGAGCGCGGCCGGCGTGATCGCATCATCAGTGCCCGACCCGCCACTCACGCCGAACGAGACGTTTACGAGTCAGGAGACCACACATGACCCAGTCAGCTAAACGTCGTCCAGAAGCCGACGCTGAACCCGTCCGAGTGCTTGGACGCGGGCTTCGTGCCGCAAGAGGCGTTCACCTCTCTTTGCGAGCCTTGCGAGATGCCGTCGGCAAGACACAAGTCGACATCGCCAAGCAGTCTCAGATGGACCAGGCCGACATCTCACGCCTGGAGTCCCGCTCCGACTTCGAAGACTGTCAAGTCGCAACACTTCGACGATATGTCGAGGCACTCGGTGGTTCCCTCGAGCTCGTTGCGCAGTTCGGTGACAAGAAGATCGCTCTCTCGGGCGTTCATGCGGAGACACCCACGAGGCCGGCTAACAAGCCGTTGAAGCAGACGGCCGCGCGTCGTCGCAACCGGTAGTGCCCTCCTCTCGCCCGTGGTGGCTACCACGGGCTCGCTCTTCGTCAGCTGATAGCTCGTGGTTCTTGGTGCGGCCGCAGCTTAACAGCGGTACGTTGGGCGGACCGCGCAATGGGACCACTAGATGTTGAGTTTCAGCGGCGGCTCGAGCTGATCGTCCGCGCGTCACCCTGGCTACTCAGGGTTCTTGAGACCATCCGTTCATTGGGACTGCCCGACTGGTACTTGGCGGCCGGCGCAATCCGCAACACCGTATGGGACGCTCTGCACGACTCGATCAGCTTGCAGCCTCACAGCGATCTCGATGTGATCTACTTTGGCCCCGCAGACATTCGGAACGAGGCCGAAGACATCCTCCGAGCGACCTTGCCGGGGTACATCTGGGAGGTTACGAATCAGGCGACGGTGCACCGCTGGCAGTGCAAGGCTACGGGCTGCGATATTCCCGCTTACGCATCAATCGCAGCGGCTATGGCCAGCTGGCCCGAAACCGCTACAGCCGTCGGAGTGCGCCTCACTCATCGCGACGCACTGGAGTTCGTTGCCCCGCACGGGCTGGCCGATCTGTTTGAGCTAATCCTGCGTCCAAGCCCCGTCGCGTCCGACCCGCGCGCTTACAAGTCGCGACTCCGAGAAAAGGCGTGGCTTGTTCGTTGGCCGCGCTTGCGCATGGTGGGAACCGAGGAGACGGTCTAACGCCGTGCTGAAGTTGACGACGCCCTCGCTTCGCGGTGCGTGTCGTTGAGCCATAACCTCAACGTTGGGCGGGCGACGGCCGTTTGCGGTCAATCCATTACCGTGGTAATGTGACTTGCATGTCCTTCGCATCGTCCAAGCTGACAGCTCAATGTCAGATCTCCGTCCCCGCTGAGGTTCGGCGAAAGCTCGGCCTTGCGCCAGGCTCGGTGCTCGAGTGGGAAGAGGATGGTGAGCGGGTCGTCGTCCGTCGAGCGGGAGCACATTCTTCCGAAGAAATTCATGCTGCGCTTTTCCCTCAAGGCACTCCGCGAAAGTCCTTGGCCGCTCTGAAGGCCGGTCTACGCCGTGCCGTGGCCAAGCGTCATGCGCGCCGTTGACACCAACGTCGTCGTTCGCCTTCTCACCCGAGACGATCCTGGCCAGACCGCGCGGGCTGAGGCCTTCGTGTCCAAGGGCGCTTGGGTGTCCCACATCGTCTTGGCCGAGGTGATTTGGGTGCTGGACTCGGTCTTCGAGCTCACCCACAAGCAACTCGCGACCGCCGTTGACATGCTGCTAAACCATCGAGATCTCGTCCTGCAGGATCCCGAGGTAGTCACCGCTGCCTTGGCTCGATTCCGCCGCCGCCCCAAACTCGGCTTCTCTGATTGTATGGTGCTCGAGTCCGCCCGCAAGGCTGGACATGTCCCACTTGCCACGTTCGACAAGGAGCTGGGCAGGCTCGACGATGTCGAACGCCTCTGAGGCGCCGCCCAACAAGCTGTTGAAGCTGACGGCCGCACCTCGTGGCTTGGTTCGAGTCGGACCGCAATTGGGTTGTGCCTTCCCCACGCCCCGGCCCCGCCGGACCGCGCACCTGCCGCGCCACGATGCCGTGCCCCACGATTACCAGACGGCCACCGATCGGCGGCCCTGCGGCTCCACAGCACGGGCACGCGCCCGGACGGGCTTCGGCGCAACCAGGCGCCCCTTCGCTCCAAGCCTTGATCCGGAGCGGACTTGCGACGAGCCCCAAATCCAAGGCGCCGCACCACCGCCACATCGCGTAACGCCTCATTGGCGACGCCCAGTACGCGCTGGGCTCAGAGGCACATTGCGGAGTCGGCGACGCGAGCGCCGCCGGAGGCTCGAGCTGCAAGCGCGCTAACACTCAACCGGCTGGTCGCGTTGCCGGTCAGTGTTCTCGCTTGTCTGAGTTGAGGATGGCATGTGATGCTCGGGCGTGGCCGCGCTGGTGCTTTACGACTACTGGTTTTCGGGGAATGGCTGGAAGGTCCGAACGCTGCTCCGCCACCTGGGCCACCCATTCACGATCCGATGGGTCGACATTCTTCGTGGGGAACAGCACGAGCCCTGGTTCCGAGCGAAGAATCCAGTTGGTCAGATCCCCGTGGTTGAAGACCGGTCGGGGCAGATTTGGACGGAATCAAACGCTATCCTAGAGACCCTGTCGGAAGGCACCGCTCTTCTGCCGGTAGGACACCTGCGTCATCGGGTCAGAGCGTGGCTAAACTTCGAGCAGACTTGGGTAGACGGGGTGATTTCCCGCGCGCGTTTCCGGCGCGTGTTCCCCGGTGTCGTCCCAACGTCGCCCGACTCTTTTGCCACGTGGGACGCGGAAGGCCGGCGGGCCCTGCAGACCCTCGAGGAACATCTCCGTTTCAGCGAGTACATGGTCTGCGATCACTTCACTGTCGCCGACATTGGGTTGTACGCCTACGTGCACGTCGCTGGGGAGGGCGGCTTTGCTCTCGATGACTACCCTGCGGTCACGCGGTGGCTCCAGCTTGTTGCAAGCGAGCGAGGTGTTCTTCCGATGGGGACCAATCCAGAAGCTGACGGACCAGGACTACGTCCGCAGGAATCGGGCGACATTTCGGCCCCTTGATGAGGGCCGCCCAGCGACGGGGTCGTCACCGTCTGGAGGATTCGGGCTGCCCGCACTGCGCGAGACCTCGCGTCGGGCGGTTCTGGTCGTGTGCGCCAGCCATGCGAGCGCGGCGAGCTGTACATCGAAAACGACGGCGAGTAGGCGGGCGTCGCCGCCATGTGACGGCCGCTCGAATGGCGCTAGGCTGGGCTCATGCTCAAGCTCTACGGGTTTGCACGAGTGAATGCGGGCGCGCGCGGTAACACTCGCGACTTGCGGGTTCTGTGGGCGCTCGAAGAGATGGGGTTGCCCTACGAGATCGTTGGCATGGACCACCCGAACCATGATCTCGACTCAGCGGAGTACCGCGCGCTCAACCCGTTCGGTCAAATTCCGGTGATCGACGACCAGGGCGTGGTGGTCTCCGAATCTGGCGCAATTTTGCTCTACTTGGCGCGCAAGAGCGGCAAGCTGATACCGCACGATCTGCCTGGGGAAGCGCAGGTGCTGCGTTGGTGTTTTGCGGCTCTGACGACCATCGAGCTGCCAGTGCTATCTCGGTGGTTCGTCGACATGAGCGGCGGCAAGGGCAGCAAGCCCAGCGGCGCTTTGCAGGGTTGGGCCGAGATGCGCTTGAAGCAGCTCGATGGCTGGCTCGCCGAGCGCCACTTCGTTGCGACCGAAGAGTTCACCGTGGCCGACATTCTCATGACCCACGTGCTCGACGCCGGAACGCCCGAAGAGATGTTGAAGCCGCACTCGAGCCTGCTCGCCTACCGCGAGCGCTGTACCAAGCGCCCGGCATGGCAAAAGACCGTCGAAGCCTACGAACAGCGAGTCAAAGCCGCGTGAGCGCTTCGAGCGTAGGAGCGAAGACGTGGCTCCGATTCCAGGTTCTTCTCGCGGTGGGGGTACTAGCGCTCTCGTGCAGCGGGTGCGGAGGACCCGGTTTGAAGCACGTGGTGGAGCGGGACCTGCGATCCAAAGATGGTCTCAGCTGCCGAGGCTATCTTGGCTGGAACAGTCCCAGCGTGCAGCACGTGGTGTTGCAGATGAACGGCACCGGCCTGTACTCGAGCGCGTTCGTGCATCCGGGCGCGGTGGCGGCGCTCGAGCAGAACCCAGCCGCCTACTTGACGTTCGACAAGCCGGGCATACGCGCGCCCTTTCAAGATCCAGGCGAGCTGAGCGTCAACGACGACGAGCTGAAGCGCTACACGCAGGGCCACATGCTGACGTGTGCGCGCCAGGCCATGACCTGGTCACAACAGCAGTTCGGCCCCGGCGTTCGGTTTCACTTGCGAGGCCATTCGGAGGGCACGCTCATTGCTCTCTTTCTGTACGAAAAATTGCTCATCGAAGAACCTTCGTTGGCCGGCCAGGTGTCGAGCGTGGTTCTCAGCGGGTTGGGGCTCGAGCCGTTCGACGCGCTCGTCGAGCGCCAATTGAGCAGCATGCCGGCCGGGCCGAGCGGCGCTATCCGCGCTGCCATTCGCAGCTGCGATTGGGGCACGTTGAGAAACCAACTGGCGACTTCGTGTGAGTACCTTCGGGACGCGTATGCGCGTCCGTCGGGCCGCGCCGTTTTCGAGAGCCTTGCCGCGCGCGCAGCTGCCGGCCGCTTCTTCGTCTTTCAGGGAGAGAAAGATTTTCAGACGCCGGCCCGCTATGTTCACGAGCTGGAGGCGTGGAACCGACAGAGCGCGCACCTCAATCTGACGTTTCGCTTTTACGATGGCGCCCACGTCGGAGCTCCGTCGGAGGTCCAACGCGAGCTCTCCGACTTGCTGGTGAGCCTCACCGCGCAATTCGCGGCTGCGCCGGCTGGTCCACCCCGGTAACGTGTGCTGGTCGACATGCCGCAGCACGCGGGGGCGCAGCTGCGTTTCGGTGGACGAACGCCGGGGGCAAACCGGTCGCGGGAATCATGGGGCCGGCGCGTCCGCGTCGGGCTTTTTGGGCACGAAGCGCAGCGGGATGTTCACTTCGACACACTCTCCATCGATGAACGTGCCGGTCGGTTCTCGAAAATTGGTCAACAGGCACTGCGCGAAGTCCAAATCGCCGATTTCGTCTTTGATCAAGGTAGCTTCGTCGAACTGCCCTTGACCCGACATGCGAACGTTGACGAGCACCACGCCCGCGCGTTGGGGATCGACGCGCAAGAGCTGCTCGTAGCAGGAGCGGGCTTTCGCGCCGCGGCCGGCCAGCGCCTGCTGAAGCTGCGGCGAGACAGGCGCGTTGCAGATTCTACCTTCGGCCGGCGCGGACGACGGCGCGGGTGCGGGCGCAGTAGAAGCCGGCTCGGCCGAGATGGCGGGACTGCCTCCGCCGGGAGGTGGCGGCGCTGGCCGCGCCGGCGTCATGGTTGGTGATGCGCAGGCGGTGGTGAAAACGACGCAAACTGCGAGACCACGATACATGAGCCCGCACGCTACCAGAACCTTTGCACCCACCGGCACGAGGTGTGCGCGTCTTTTTTGCTGCTCGCGCCCGCCGTAGCGCCCGCACAGAGCCGTTGGCGCAGATGGCTCGACGGATTTACCCTGGTACGGGGATGAACGGCATGAACCGGTGGCAGGCTATGCTGAGCGCTTGTATTTTAGGGTTTGGAGTCGTGGGCGGATGCTCGAAGACGGCCACCCATGAAGAACCGTCGGGACAAGCCGGCGCAGCAGCGGGGGGCGGAGCCGCGGGGCTTGCGGGTGCCAGCGTGAGCGCCGGAACCAGCAGCCAAGCGGGTGGGCCACAAGGGGGCGGAGGCGCCGCAGCAAGCGCGGGCACCGGGCAGGGCGGCACTCCGAGCGCGGGCAGCGGCGGCGAAACGGCAGGCGGCGAAACGGCGGGCGGCGAAACGGCGGGCGGCGCCAGCGGAGCGCCTTCGAGCGGGCCCATCCAAGCGGTGATGGGACGGTTGTGTCCGGTCGAGTCGACCATTGGCGTGGTGGAGCTGGCGGGGTTTCCAGCGCCGTACGTGCAAGTCGCGCTCTACGATTCACCCGACCCGTGGATTGGTGAGCCGGAGCTGAGCACGCCGACCTGCGCCTACCACCACTACGAGCCCGGAGCGTGTCCGGATTGCGAGGCGGACGAAGTGTGCTCGCTCGCGAGTGCCTGCGTACCCGAGCGGCGCACCATCAAAGACGCCACGCTCCGCGTCAGTGCGAGCGGAGCCGAGCGCGAATACAAATCCGACACGAAGCGGGGTGGTATCTACTCGACGCTCGACATTGGCAACGCCGCAGCCGCTTACGCAATGACGCTAACGTGGGGCGACCTCGAGGTGCAGCTGGCTCCTATGGCGGTAGCGAGCAAGGAATTAGCCAACGCCGAGATCCGCATCGAAGGCACCTCCGAAGCGCCGGGCGCGCTAGACGCGGTGTGGACGGCGTCGCAAGAAGGTGCGTTCGTGCGTAGCCGCATTCCCATCAATCATCACGCTGGCGGCCCCACCTTCACCGAGTGTGCAGCCCCAGAAAGCGCCGGAAGTTTCCACGCAGACGCCGCCATGATCAATCCGTTGGCCGTGGTGACAGGCCTCGAATTTCAGGGTTTGCGTCGCGAATTCGTGGCCGCCGCAGAGACCATCGAAGGTTGCGTGGAGTTCCGTTTTGGCGAGCAGCTGTCGATATTTCCCAACTGACCAACGCGCGCGCGCGCGCGTGCGTGAGCTCGCCCATCCCGCGGTGAGCATACGCTCGCGCGGCGGAGGCGGGCTTGCATGAACGCAGCGTTCTTTTGCAAGCGCGGCGCAGCTAACGCTTGCATGAACGCAGCGTTCTTTTGCAAGCGCGGCGCAGCTAACGCGCCGAGTCGACACGTGTCGTGAGATCACCTGGTGGTGGGCGGCAGTCGGGTGTATAGCGGCGTGGCACCGAGGGAGGTACCGTTGCGCCTATCGACCAATTTGCTGACGCTGATGATGAGTGTGCTGCCAGCGAGCGTAGCTTGCTCGAGCACGCCGACGAATGGCTCCGCTGCTGGCGGAAGCGCCACCGCGAGCGCAGGCTCGGCTGCATCGAACGCTGGAGCTCCTACGGGCGGCGGCGCATCTGCCGCTACGCCCAGCTCGGGCGGCGTCGCCAGCGTTGGAGGCGGGGCGGCTGGCGCGGCAGGCGGTGCGCTCGATTCGGCGGGTACGGCGCCGGTTGGTGGGGGCAGCGACGCCGGTTCGGGCGGCACGGCAGGCTCGTCCAGCGCGGGCACGAGCGCCGGAGGCTTTGGCGGGACCATCAGCGGTGGAAGCAGCTCCGGCGGGGCGGGCGGCAGCTCCGCCGGTGGGCGCCCGGCCAGCTGCGAATCAGCAAAAACCTTAAAAGATGCGGGCAGTTGCACCAACAGGTTGATTGGCGTCGCGCTCAGCAAGGCGCGCTTGGGCGAGGCCGCGTTCATCGAAGCCGCCCAGCAGTTCAACTACGCCACACCCGAAAACGAGATGAAGTGGGACGTCACCGAGCCACAGAAAGGCACGTTCACGTTCACCGACGGCGACGCCATCGTCGACTTTGCCGAAGCGCACGGCATGAAGGTGAAGGGGCACACGCTGGTTTGGCACAACCAGCTGCCCGACTGGCTCACGGCCTTGAGCGCCACCGCCCTCAGAACGGCCATGACGGACCACATTGCCGGCGTGATGGCCCACTACAAGGGCAAGGTCATCGCCTGGGACGTCGTCAACGAGGCGTATGACGACGACGGCAAGCTCCGCAATTCCATTTGGGGCCAGAAGCTGGGCGCCTCGTTCATCGATGACGCCTTTACGGCTGCGCGCGCCGCCGACCCGAACGTGAAGCTCTACTACAACGACTACGACATCGAGAGCGCGTACGCCAAGGCCGACTCGGTTTACGAGATGGTCAAGAGCATGAAGGAGCGCAACATTCCCATCGACGGCGTGGGCATGCAGATGCACACGCGCACCACCGATGAAGACCCGCCCGTTCCGGAGTTCGTCGCTAACTTGGAGCGGCTGTTGGCGCTGGGAGTGGAGGTCACCTTGAGCGAGATGGACGTGCGCTACTGCGACAATGGCACCGACGCGCAGCAAAAGAAGCGCTTCCACGACATCGTTGCGGCGTGCCTGGCTCACATGGGCTGCGGCGCCATCACCATTTGGGGCATCAGCGACCAGTACTCGTTCTTGAACGACCGGACCGATCTGCAGTGCGCCGGCGCGCTCCCGCCACGCCCCTTGTTGTGGGACGACGACTACCAGAAGAAGCCGTCATTCGACGGAGTGATGGACGCGCTGCTCGGCCGCTGAGCGGCGAGCAGCAACGCCCGGCGCCGGCGCGCGCAGCACGGCGTAGCTGACGTTAGTTGCCGGAGTCGATCAGCTCGATCTCGTCGGCGTCGGGGGCCTTGTCGCCGTCGGCGTCGGTCCAGGTGTAAGCGTACCAGCCTCTATCGCGTGTCTCGAGCTCGGGCAGGAGGCCGCTCGTGACTTGGTAGGCCGCCGCGACGGTGCCGCTCAACCAAAAGCCTTGCACGTTGAGCACGAGCGAGCCGCTCAGCGGATCGCGGCTGAACTGGATGATGAAATCGTCTTCGGTCTCGTGGTTGTCAGGGTCTTCTGCGTCACGCGACACGACCAGCGAGTCGTCAGCGGTTTTGCGAAACTCGGCGACGCCATTTGCGAAGTTCACGTACAGAGGCGCGATCTTTTGTTCTTCGAGGTAGCCCTCGAGACGTTGATAGAAGGGGCCGCCCGCGACGACCAGCAGCTCTCCGCCGCCCGATACGGGTCGGCCGGTGGTGAAATTCAGGGCGTCCACGCTGTCTTGCTCGGCTTCGGTCAGCACGGGCGCGGGTGAGCACTGCGCGTGCAGCGCGGCGCCAACCTTGCGACCCGGCGTGCGATTGCCGTCGGTGTCGTTGAGGGTCGAGTCGAGGATGACGATGATCTTCGAGACCGCGCAGATGTTGGCGAAGGTGGTGTCGTGGCAGGCCGAACAATCGCCGGAGCCCGCGCCGCCCATGCCGCCCGCGCCGCCCGCGCCGCCCGCGCCGCAATCGGTGACGCCACAAAACTGGTTGGCGCTGCAGGCGTGGCCGCAGCTGCCGCAGTTCTTGCTATCGGTCGCCAGCTCGGCGCAGCGGAGGGAACAACAGGTAAGGCCGTCGCTGCAGCCAGTATTGGTGTCTTGAGCGGCCGCCGTGCACGCAGCGCTACACGTGCCGTTGCTGCAGAGCAGCGGCGCCAAACATTCGTCGTCGCTGATGCAGCTCTTGCAGTTGTGATCTTCGTCGCAAGCGCCACTGGCGCAGCCGGCGCCGCTGGCCTTACAGCCCGGCACGCATTCGTTGGCGTCCGAGCAATACTGGCCGTCGCTGCACTGGTCGTTGCTGGGGGAACATTCGACACAGGTGCCGTCGTCCAAACAGAAGCCGCTGTCGCACCCGGGGCACTCGGGGGCGCCACCTTCCCCACCCTGACCGGCGCCGCCGAGTGTAACCGTGCTGCCAGCGCTACCGCCGCCGCCGCTCTTGCCGCCGTTGCCGCTTTTCCCGGCAGATCCGGCGCTGCCGCTCTTTCCACCTTTGGCGCTGGGGCTTCCGCCTTCACCGGCGCCCCCATCGTTGCTGCCAGTCGGAGGGTTGTCGGAACAAGCAGAGCTAACCGCCAACCCAATGAGGGCCGGCAGTCCGAACGTTCGCAAGATACGAAGCATTTAAGACTCCAGTCGCAGAGTGTAGCTCTGACACACACACTCGCGCCACCTCGATCGCCGTATTGTCGTGGTCAATCGATGAAGCGCAGACCGCCGCGGCTTGTTCCGTGGCATATGTCTATGTGACAGTTCGGGGTGTGATTGCGTCAAAAACGGACAAACGATGGCGGTGCGGGGCGATTGGGGTTCTCGCGCTCACCCTTTTGGGTGGTTGCAGCAGCGACAAAGACGAGCTCGAGGCGAGCGCGGGTGGTAGCGCCGTCAATGGTGGCAGCGGCGGTAGCCACAGCGCTGGGTCGAGCAGCCGCCCCAGCCCCAGCGCCGGCAAAGGCGGCAGTGGGTCCATTACCCCCATTGGCGGTGGCAAGTCTTCGGCGGCCGAGGTCGCGCGGAAGCTCGGGCGCGAGCCGAATTTCTTGATCGGCATGGGCAACGACTTGCCCGAAAACTACAAATGGGCCGAGTCGGGCATCTACACGCTCGGCGCGCAGCTCGACCTTCATTACGTCTACCTGACCAAAGGCTGGCAGGACTGGAATCCGGGCGGCTATTTCGCGCAAGAAGTCGCCAAGGTCGACATCACCAAGCACACCACGCCCATGTCGACGATCTACGCCATCGCCGGCAACGGCGAGAACAACTTCGACACGTTGGTCGACGACAAGTACATGACCGACTATTGGGCGGCAGCCAAACTGCTGATGGTGCGCTACGCGGAGCTCGACGTGCCGGCCCTCGTGCACCTCGAGCCCGACTTCTGGGCATACGCCCAACAAAAGTCCGGCGGCGATCCTGCCACGGTGCCCGCTCACCTCTCGGCGGACTGCCCGGGGCTCCCGGCAGATGTTTCCGGCATGGCGCGCTGCTGGATAAAGCTCGCGCGCGACAACGCGCCCAAGGTCGTGGTCGGCATGCACGCTTCCAGCTGGGGCGGAGGGGACGGCAACGACGTGGGCGCCTTCTTGAACGAGCTCGGGGTGGCCGAGGCCGACCTCGTGATCATCGACATGCTCGACCGGGACGCCGGCTGCTTCGAAGACGCGAAGCTGCCGCAGTGCATGCGTGGCGGCAGCTTCTACCTGGACGAAACCAACAAGACGTCTCCGAATTACGCCGAAGAGCTGGAGTTTGCCAAGCAGGTGAGCACGACCACCAGCAAGCCAATCTTGTGGTGGCAGCTGCCGCTAGGCGTACCTAGCGACAAGCCGGGCGGCACCTCGGGCCACTTTCGCGACAACAAGGTGCACTACGTGTTCTCGCACATTCAAGAGTTCGTCGACGCCGGCGGCGTCGGCGCGACCTTCGGCACCGGCTCATCGGATCAAACCACGGTGGCCACCGACGGCGGCCAGATGAAAGCCGCTGTCGCCGCCTACACGGCCGCGCCCGTGCCGCTACCGTAACTTCGACCCTCCGCGCTACCGGGTGCCGGCCGGCGGCCACTCGCACACGTAGCCGTCCGACACCTCGCAGCGGGCGTCGATCCAAGTGCCGTCGCCCTGAATCGAGATGCAATGCTCGTAGCAGGAGGTTTGAGCAGGTCCTCCGCTGGGGCCTCCGTTGTAGCCTCCCATCGCGCCATCGCAGCGCACCTTCGCGAGATCGGGCTCGCCCTGGGCCCAATTGGTGTACGTGAACGGCTCGCCGTTCGACCAGACGTACGCGCCGGCTCCCTTCGTGTTGGGGCTCACGTCTTCGAAGCCTCCGATCCACTTGGAGTTGTTCACCAAGCCCCGCACGACCTTGTTCTCTTCGGCGCTGGAGATGGTCGCCAAGTATGCGCCGCGCCCGACACACGCCTCTTGCGCGCCTTTGAAATCGGCCGCGTCGTAGCCCACGTAGCAGTGGTGGTCGCTCGATTCGACGGCGCTCGTGTCGAGTTGACTGCACTCCACCTTGCACGCGTCGCAGCCGTCGCGGCCGGTGTGACCCGAGTCGTCACACTCTTCTCCGGCTTCCAAAATGCCGTTTCCGCACACGGGCGCGGTCGGTGGCTCGGTCTCGGGCTGCCCGCCTGCTCCGCCAGCCGCGTTCACGCCGCCCGAGTCGTCGGGTGGGTTCGAGTTTCCTGCCGCTCCGCTGCCGCCTGCGCTGGGCGCGGTACCGGCAACACCGGGCTCGGCGCCGCCCACGCTCGTCTGCGCGCCGCCGTTCGCGGCGGTGCTGCCTGCGGTGCCGCCCGCTGCGTTGCCGGTGCCACCCGCCGTGGAAGGCACGCCGCCGACGCCATCGGTGTTGCCGGGATCTGCACCGAACAGATCGGCGTCGGGGCGGTTGCAGCCCGCCACCACCAGAACTGCGAGGGTGCTGAAGCGAAGATTTGCTCTCATTTTCGGCTCGTTTCTCGAGGTCGAAACAGCTCGCCGACACGCGCTGCCATCAACTGGTGGAAGGGTGACATTGCACGAGCATCGCAACAAGTGAGGTCGTGCTCGCGACCGCCGCTTCCGCGTTGTGAACTCAGCCGCAAATTCGCCTGCGGCTACAGCAAGATCACAGCCGTGACGGCAATTGAAACCACCAGAGCAACTCGCAAAATGAGACGCCGAGCGCTGCCTGATCCGAGGCGCCCGAGACGACGTTCGAGCGTCGGTTCCGAGACAGCGCTCGAAGCGTCGTTCGCGCCGGCGCGTGGCAGGGGAGAGCGAAGCGCGCGCGGAGACATGGACAAAATGCGACGTTTCGAAGTGGTGGCGCTCGTTGTCGATGATGACTACCTTCCGGCGCCAACGAGCGAGGCGGGAACCACCACGATGGGGAACAGCGCCCATGAGGGGCCACGACGGCTATCAACGAGCGAGCTGCACGGCTTCGCGCGGACATTGGAGCTGAGCTGGCCGTCCGATGGCGTCGTGAAGGGCTTTTCGTGGCCTGGCACCAGCGCCGAGAAGCGCAACTACCAGGTGACGCTAGGGGCGCGCGGCCAAAGCCCGCTCAATCGCACTTGGGTCGCCGAGCGCTGCGGCAACGTGTACCGCTTGGTAGCGCGCCCCGCTGACGCGGATGAGCTTCAGCAGCTGCTAGACACGCTCCGGGAGCTCGGCGCGCTGGAGCTCGGCTCGGAGGACGCGATCGCCGAAGCGCAATACGACTGCCGAAATCGCACGTATGAGCTCAGCTTCACGCCGTTGGAAGAGATGCTGGAAGGTCAGCGTTACGAGCGCTGGATGTTTCGTCGTCACCTCGATGGCCGCCCCTGGTCGGTCGGCTACGTGTTCGAAACCCGGCGCGGCAATGCGTCCGAATTGCTGCCGGGTGGCTCCGTGCTGCGAGGCAACCCTTGGCGCGATCGACACGACCTTCCCTGATGCACCCGCTGGCCAGAAGCAGCCTGCGCATCTTTGCCGGCGTGGTGCTAGGTCTGCTGCTCATGTTCGGGGCAGCGCTTTGGTACTGCATACCCATGCCGGGCGCTGCGCTTTCGGGGCTGCCCCCACCGTTGAGCGCGGGCGAACGGCAGGCTGCCGTCGAGCTGCGGCGCCACGTCGAGGAACTAGCCGGCGAGCTAGGCGAGCGACGCGCCACCCTGGGCGATTCTCTGCGGCGCGCGGAAGACTACTTGCGCGGAGAGCTCTCACCCCTGGCCGCGCTGCCCGGAGTGACGCTCACGCGCGAACCGCTGCGCCACGCCCCCGGCGACCCCGCCAACTTGGTGCTCGACCTTCGCGGGCGCACCCCGGGCCCGCTCGTGCTGATCGGCGCCCACTACGACAGCGCGCCGGGAGGCACCCCGGCCGCCAACGACAACGCATCCGGCACGGCCGCGGCGCTCGTGCTCGCTCAGCGCCTAGCCCACGTGGCGCACACGCTACCGATCCGCATCGTGCTCTTCGCCAACGAAGAGATGCCTTACTTCGGTAGCGAAACCATGGGCTCTTTGCAGCACGCTCGCGCCTGCAAACAGCGTGGAGAGCAGCTGCGCGCCATGTTCTCGCTCGAGACCATGGGCTACTACTCGGACGAGCCCGGTTCGCAGAGGTATCCGCCGCCGCTCAGCCGGCTGTACCCCGATCGCGGCAACTTCGTCGGCTTCGTCGGCAATCTTTCGTCGCGCGCGCTGGTGCGCGAGAGCATCGGCCGCTTCCGCACGCACGCCACCATCGCCTCGGAGGGCGCCGCGTTACCAGCGGGCTTACCGGGCGTAGGCTGGTCGGACCATTGGGCGTTTTGGCAAGTCGGGTACCCAGCCGTCATGATCACCGACACGGCCTTCTATCGCGATCCGAACTATCACCAGCTCAGCGACACGCCCGACCAGCTCGACTTCGACCGCCTGGCGCGCGTCGTCGTAGGCCTAAATTCGACCGTTTTGGAGCTGGCCGCCGCAGACGAAAGAACTCGCTAGCCGGCCCTTCTGAGTCGAAACGTCAGTTCGGTGTCGCTCGAGATTCATCACATCCTTCTCTGAGCTCTCCGACGTGAAGAGGCCTTCCGGTTTGGAAAAGTCAGTTCGGTAGCGAACTGACTCTTTCGACGTGAAGAGGCCTTCCGATTCTGAAAAGTCAGTTCGGTAGCGAACTGACTCTTGCGACGTGAAGAGGCCTTCCGATTCTGAAAAGTCAGTTCGGTAGCGAACTGACTCTTGCGACGTGAAGAGGCCTTCCCGGGACGCGAGCTCGACACCGAACGAAGGCCCTTCGGCCAAGCGACGAACGCCCGCGTCACGTCCACTTTTGCAAGATGCCGCGCCAGAGCCAGCCGCGCGCCGACGCGGCCCTGGGCCTCAAGCTCGTGGGGCGCCGCGCCAACGGCAGCGATTGAGCCTCCGGCCAAGGCTGGTGGCAATTTTCGCAAGGTCGGCCCCATACTGGGGCACAGACCGACGATGCAACGCCTCGATCAGCTCAGCGCCGCCGTCCTGGTAGCCGTCGCCGCAGCGGGCTGTCAGCCCGAGGTGCTGCTAGCCAGCAACGAGCCAGAGGCGGGCGGCGGCGGCGGCGCTTCCGGCGCGTCGGCGGCGGGCGCGGGCGGGGTGGCGGGCATGATCGAGCTGCCGACTTCTGGCGAGGGTGGAAGCGCGACGCCCGAGCCGCCACGCCTGCTCGCCGATTCGATCGCCGACTTCAGCCTGACGCAAGAAGAGCGCGGCTGGTCCTATGGTTACGACTTGGGGTCTCTCGAGACGTTCGCGCTCTTGACTCGCAAATCCGTGATCACCAACTACGTACCAGCGTCGAACGACGTCTGGGATTGCTGGGCCAACGACACGGCTCATTGGACTCAGGTCTTTCAGCTAGGGGCGCACCCCAACGGCACCGAGACCAGCACCCCCAGCAACGCCGTCCTGCAGCGCGCGGTCCGTCGTTGGACCAGCAACTTCGCCGGTGACGTCACCATCGCCGGTGAGATCGCGAAGATAGATCTGGCGACCAACGGCGGGTCCAACGGCGTAGAGGCGTTCATCTACGTCGACGGCACGCAAGTTTACACGACCCCCATCGCCGCCGAAGACGGCGGAGGGCGCAGCTACAAAGTCATCGCCACGTTGCAGGTTGGCTCGACCGTCGACTTCGTGCTCGACCCGCATGAAGGTGACGATCGTCACGATCTCACCCGCTTTACGGGCGTGATCGTGCGGGTGGAGCCAGGGCCGGCGTTGTAGCGGTCAGCGTTCGGCGATTTCGCGCAGCTGCCGCGCGTACAGGCCGCGCGGGTAGCGCGACAAGCTGGCTTTTGCGCGCTGCTGGGCGGCCGCCACCTTGCCCATGCCGAGCAGCGACTGCGCGGCGATCAAGTCTGCCTCGGCACCCAAACGGCCTTTGGGAAAGTCGCGGCTGTGCTCGGCGGTGAGCTTGAGCGCAGCGGCCGGATTGGAGCTCACGAGCGAGCGCGCTTTCTCCAGCAGCTCCGCCTCTTCGAGCCGCGGATCGAGCTTGAGCTTGGGCGCCCGATCGGGAGGGGCAGTGGGCAGCTCGAGCACGGGGAGCGCTTCTACCGCGACGGGCGGAGCGGGCTCGTGACTCGCGGCTGCGCGCGGGGCAGCGACGGCGGCCGGCGCCGGCGCGGAAATGGGAGCCTCGTGCTTGGGCGCGACGGCGTGCACGGCGAAGCCGCTGGCGCCGCCGATGCCGGCCACGAACGCGCCCTTGACCAACAACGAAGTCCAAACCGAGGCCGCCGGCAGGGTGGCAGTTTTGGCGACCCCGAGAGCCAAGCGGTAGCGCAAGGCGTCCGTGAACGCGGGCGGCGGGGCCGCCGCCGACAATAGCTCCGCCGCGCCCTTGGGAGCGTCGCCGCTGGCCAGCCAGCGAACCGGAGTGTTCACGACTTGTTCTCCATCTGTTCGGACCCGAGTCTATTTAATGCGCGCGCGAATCGTTTCCTTGCACGGTAAAGGCGAGAATACACCGTACCGAGGGGGGCTCCAACGCTCTCGGCGATTTGTTCGGAGGTCATGCCCTCGATCTCGAACATCACGAAGACCACTCGGTACTCCAGCGGCAACGTGTCCAAGATCCGTTCCAACTGTTTCGCCTGGCGGGCGGTAGCCAGCTGGCGCTCGGGCGAAGGGGCCTGAGAGCTGAGCGACTCCATGGCGGACCAGTCGGGCATCAGCTCTTCGCGGCGGAAATGCGCTTTCCTTCGGTAGCCGCCCGCGACGCGGAAACAAATCTCGTACAGCCAGGTCGTGATGGCGCTGTTGCCGTTGAAGCTGCCCAAGCGCCGGTGCACGACCAGAAACACTTCCTGGTAGACGTCCTCGACGTGCGGTTGACGCACACCCATGCGGTGCAGCGTCCGCCAAACGAACTCACCGTGACGCTCGTGCACCTGCGTCACGGACAGCGGTGTTTCATCCGCTGCTTTGGCAGGGTCCGTGATTCGGGAGATGACGTCCGGTACTCCGGGCATGGCAGTCACCGAGCGAGTGTCAGTCGAGCTGCAGGCCAACGCCCACGAAGCCCTCGACCACCGCCGGTCCTTGTTCGTAAACCGGGGTCGACGAAGCGTCGACCTGGAAGCGCTGTCGAAGCAAAGGAAACACGGCCGCGGCGCCCAGCTCGAGAAAGCTTCGACCGAAGACGTGTTGGCGGACGCCCAGCTCGCTGGAAGCCGCCCACCAGAAGTGATCGCCCGGGTTCTCGGGCACGGGTGAGTATACCGTCGAATGCAGGGCGCCGACGCGCGCTCCGATGCACGACCAGATCTGCGGTTCCGCGACCCGCGCCCAAAGGCAGCCCGAGGCGAAAGCCGCGCTGATGCCGAAACCCAAGTGGGCAGCGGGCGCGCGAAGCTGGCTTTCTGGGTAGAAAATGCCTCCAAAATTGGCACCTACGAGCTCACCACGGAACGTGACGGAGAGGGCCGCGCCGAGCGAGCCGGTGGGTAAGAGGTTGGGCGAATAGAGCAGACGGAGCGCCGCGGCGCCGTGAAGAGTCGGCTTGGGGGGCGGCGGCGGGGGTGGAGCGGGCGGCGGCGGGGGACAGACCGGCTCCGGTGGAGGCGGCGGATTGGGTGGCAGCTCCGGAGCAATGGCTAGCGCGACCGCTAGCGCCACCGACTTTCCAAGCTCCGCGCAATCGGGCGCGTCGCTCTCGATCGAGCGGGCCGCGTCCGTCGCGCTCGCGTCGATGCGCAGGTACAGCTTCGCTACCCACTGCGTCTCGGTGCGTGAGAGCAGGACGTCGATGCCGCGCTCGCCCTCGTCCGAGAACGGGTTGCGACCCAGCCGCTGGGCCACGTCGCGCTCGATCTGCGACGCGGCAGGGCAAGTGCCGGCGCCATCCGCCCGCACCACCTGCAACCGGTAGCTCGAGGCGCTCTCCGACGCAGACGCGATGCGCGGCAACGCGAGCGCCGCCAGCAGGCAACCCCAGGCTAGCGAGCTTCGAATTGGTCTGAACCTCGACTCCGCGCCCAACGATTTGGCTCCTTCGGCCCCGCGGGGCGCAGAAGAGGCTTTCTAGCCCGCAAACCGCTGAAGTCAAACGGTTGACCAAATCTCACCTACAAGCCGAGCCCCAATTGGTCGGCTTCGTCGCCGCCACGCGAGATTGCGCGACGGTTCGAGTCCAAGCAGCCTCAGCCGGTGAGACCCGTGAGCGCGCCGGTGTTGTACTGGGCGTGCCCGTAAGTGGTCCGCGTGTCACCGAACAAGTTCAAGATCGAGACGAGCAGGTTGTTGTGGGGCTTGCCGCCGAAGTCGAGCATGCGCCCGCCCTTCAAGCCACCACCGCCACCCGCGAGCATGAACGGCACGCTCTTCTTTTCGTGCGTGGGCGGATGACCGAGCTCGGAGCCGAAGAACACCACGCTCTCGTCGAGCAGGCTCACCCCGGGCGCGACCTCGACCGCGTCCATGGCCGTCAGCAGGTAGGAGTGCATCTGCGAGTACCAGGTCGCGATCTGTTGGCATTGCACGGGCTGGAAGCCGCCGTCGTGCTGGTAGAAGTGGTGGTGGTTCGACAGGTTGAGCCAAGGGAAGGTGTGCTTGGCTTCGGTGTCGGTCCACTGGAAGTGGCCCACGGACGTCAGGTTGCATGAGAAGGCCATGACCATCATGTCCATCATGAACTTGCCGACCGTCGGGATCAGCTTGTCGCTGTCTTGGTCGATGATTTCGCCCGCGTCGCCGGACTTCAAGCCGCTGGTCGGGTTGTAGCCCTTGGTGTCGACTTTGGTCGGGGCTTTGCAGCTGTCGGAAGCGACCACGCCCGTGTCGAGCGCGTTCTCGATATCGCGCAGCTTCGTCAGGTGGTTTTCGAGCTTGGCTTTGTCGGCCGCGCCCAGGCGTTTGCTGAGATCGACGTAGCGCTTGTCGACGTAGTCGAGCACTGACTTGCGGCGCTGGACGCGCGCGTCCGCCATGGTCGTGCCGCCGCCGTTGCCGGGCTCCAGCGTACCGAACAAATCACCGAAGATTTGCTGCGGATCCAGGCGCGGCGGCAGCGGCGTGAGCTTGGCCGAGTCTTCGAAATTGCACGCGTTGATCGGGTGGATGAGGCCGTGGCTCTTGCCGGTCGCCCAACGCACGGCAAACTGCAAGCTGCCGTGCGGCTTCTTGCTCGCCGGGTCGGCTTGAAAGCGCGAGGCAATGACCTGATCGATCGAGGGGTAGGACGAGAAGTCCTTGGGGGAGCCGGATTGCTTGCTGCCCGTCAGGAAGCCGATGATGCCAGCCTGGTGCTGCTCACCTACCGCGCAGTCCATGTTCAGGCCCTTGAGGACCAAGAGCTTGGCTTTGTTGGCCGCGAGCGGCATCAAGATGGGGCTAGCGCTCGGATCGGTGGCGCTGGGCCAGAATTTATCGAGCACGGTGCCGCCGGGCTGATACACGCTCAAGAAGCGCTTGGCCGGGGTACCGGCGGCGTACGCCTCTTTGTCATGGCCCATGATTTCGAGCCAGGGCAGCGCGATGGCGATGCTGCCTGCGCCACGCAACACGGTCCGTCGGTCTAGCTTGAACTTTCCCATGAGATTCATTCCGGCACCGCCGGCAGAGTGAGGAACGCGTCGGCCTGAGTGAGCGCCAAGAGCATCTCTTGGACGTTGTAACCACTCTCTTTGAATTTGTTGCGGACGCTTTGGACGGCGCACTCTTCGGCCGGGGCCAGGGTGCGGCCGTAGCCGAAGTTCATCCACTGCGAAGCGAAGCAGTTTTGCACCTGCTCGGACGAAGCCAGCAGCTCTTCCATCTCGAGCACCCCGTTGAACTGGCCGAGGATGGGGGCATCGCCGGTGGCGTCGATGGTCTCGCCCTTTTCTTGGTCACGCCACAGACCCACGGGATCGAAATTCTCGAGCGCGAACCCGAACGGATCCATGTTCACGTGGCAAGCGTGGCACTGGGGATCGGTGCTGTGCGTGCTGAAGCGCTTCCGCGCCGTGGCCGCGCTGTTCGGATCGGGCGGGGTGACCTTGGCTGCGATGTCGCCAGTGGGCTTCGGAATGGTCTGGCACATCAGCTTTTGCACGATGAACGAGCCGCGCACCACCGGGTTGGCGTTGTTGGTGTGGATGGGGCCCGCCAAGATGCCACCCTGAGTGAGCAAGCCGCCGCGATGCGTGGCGGGGTCGAGCATGACCTTCTGGAAGGTGTCGCCCGTGACGCCGCTGATGCCGTAGAAAGCCGCGAGCTCTTGGTTGACGTAGGTGTACTTGGCCGTGAAGGCGCCCGGCCAGGTCCCCGTGCCGCCGAAGATCTCGTTCTCGAGGAACGTCTGCGTCTCCGTGCGCATCAGGCTGCCGATCTTCTTGCTGAAGGTCGGGAAGGTGCCGTCGCGCTCGAGCGAGGACAGAGTCTCGATGGGGAGCAGCTTGTCGAAGAAGAAGCGCACGACCTCGCGCGCCTTTGGATCTGCGAGCAGGCGCTGGGCGTTGGTGCGGATGCCGGACGGGTTGCTGAGCTCGCCGGCCGCAGCGGCGGCGCGCAGCGCGTCGTCGGGTGCGGAAGCCCAGAACAGGTACGAAAGGCGCGTCGCCATCTCGTCGCCCGTGGGCTGCTTGACGTCGGTGCGACCCGCGACACCCGTACCGAACTCCGGCTTGTACAGGTACTCGGGGCTTTGAAAAATGGCCTCCAACATCGACGCGATGCTGGTCGCGAAATCGTTGTTGGCGCGGAGGCTGGTGAAGAGCGCCACCAAACCGTCGGCCTCACCGGCGGCCAAGACGCGGCGCCAGGCTTTGGGCGTGAAGTTCTCGGCGATGTTCTTGGCGCAGGCGGCTTCCGACGCAGCGTCGCTGACCTGCTTGGCGCAACCGAGCCCGTCGATCTTATCGGCGGAGGCAATGGCGGTGGCGCTGATGGTCTCGGCCACCGACACGTACTGTTCGACCAGCGCCGCGACGACGTCTTGCGAATCGGCGTCGTTGCCGAAGCCGTTACCCGACTCTTCGCTCGGTAGCGCGTTGGCGGGGTAGCTCGAGTCCTTCAGTAGGTCGCGAACGGTGTTGTTGTATTCGAGGCGGGTCAGGCGACGGAGCGGGGCGCGGGGGGGCGTACTAGCGACGCCTTCGCAGGCGGCCGGCGGAAGCACGCCGCCGCCCACTCCCGTCGTACCGGCACCACTGCTGAGGGAGCCGCCCGTGCCGTTACCGCTCCCGTTGCCGCCTGTGGGCGACGTCGCGGTCGAGCCGGTACCGGTGGGGCCATTACTATGGTCGATATTGCCGGTGCAGGCTGCCACGGCCGCAACCGACAGCGTCAAAGCGAGCGCGGACAAAGGTTTGGTTACGGCGTGCATGACCACGATTCATTAGTGCGAGGGTCCACGGGTAAACTTTCCACTTTCACCTGGAGGTGCGGACGTCACCGCCGGGGTCCGTTCAGCATCGAAAAATGCCGGCTGGCAGCTGCTAATTGTGCGGTTCCGGGGCCCGGCGAACCAGCGCCGCGGACCGACCCCGCGAAGATGTATGGGAGGCGCTCGCCTTTTCACGGACCTAGGCTGACTTGGCCCTACACGCAGGGCCACTCCGGGCGCGTCCCGTTAGCCGCCGGTTGACGCCCAATAGCGCGTGATACACTCCCGCGGCCGTGAAAGTCCGTCTGGTCAGAGAAGAACGCTTCGAAGCGGCGCACCGCTTGCCCAAGGTACAGCCTGGTCACAAATGTTCACGTTTGCACGGGCACAGCTTCAAGGTCGAGCTGGTGGTCTTCGGCCCGGTGAACCCGGAGACCGGTTGGTTCATCGATTACGGTGAGATCGACGCGGTCTGGCGGCCGCTGCACGAGCAGCTGGATCACAACTACCTGAACGAGCTGCCGGGGCTCGAGAACCCGACCAGCGAGAACCTGGCGTACTGGATCTGGCAGCGACTCAAGCCCAACCTGCCCTCATTGGAGCGCATCGTGGTTCACGAGACGTGTGACTCGCGCTGCGAGTACGAGGGAGACTGAGCATGGCACTAGCGAAATTGGTCGAGCTTGCGTTCATTGGCTGCGCGGCGCTCGGCGTGTACGGCTTCGTGACCGCGGCCAAAGACGGCGAGACCCGGCGTTCGTGCACGTCGCTGTGCGCGCTCCGGCCCGACTACGCGGCGCGCAACCGCCTCGCCCCGGATTTCGAGCTGCCGTCGATCAACGGCAACAAGGTGCGGCTCTCGAGCTACCGCGGCAAGGTCGTCATCCTCAATTTTTGGACGAAGACGTGCCGGCCGTGCCTCGAGGAAATGCCGTCCATCGCGGACCTGGCCAAGGCGCTCAAGGCGCACCCGAACGTGGCGCTGCTCACCATCACCACGGACGAAGACGCCAAGGACGCGCGTGACACGATGAAGAGCGTGCTCGGCGGTGGTGATCCGCCGTTCGAGGTCTTGATCGATTCGGAGTCCAGCGTGGTGCGCGACAAATACGGCACCAAGCTGTTTCCGGAAACGTGGTTCATCGACAAGCAAGGCATCATTCGCGCGCGCTTCGACGGCGGTCGCAGCTGGGCGAGCCCGATGGTCATCGACCTGGCCGGCAGCCTGAACAACCCCATTCAGTGCGACGTGGCGTTCGAGGCGGGCCAGCCACGCGGACCGATGGCCAGCTTGTGCGGCGAATTCACGCCCGAACCGAGCTGAAGGTTCCGTTCCGCGATGAAACAATTCGTCTGCCGCTGCGAAGACGTGACGTTGCACGAGCTGCTCGGCGGCATCGAGCGCGGCCACCGCGACATCGAGTCGCTCAAGCGGTACACCGGCTTCGGCACCGGCCACTGTCAGGGCAAATGGTGCTTGGCGACGTGCGCGCGCATCTTGGCCGAACAGGGCGGCGACCCCGGCCAGGGCATCACGCCGAGGCCCCCGTACCACCCGGTGTCGTTGGCGGAGCTTGCCGGTATTGACCCCGATTGGGGCTGAGCGATGGAAAAATTAGAGAAGAAGCTGCTGTCGGGCATGGCCAAGGCCTCATCCGACTTTCGTATGTTGGAGCCCGGCGATCGCGTGATGGTGGCCGTCAGCGGCGGCAAAGACTCGCACGCCATGCTGTACCTGCTGCGCGAGCTGCAGCGAAAGGCGCCGTTTCAGTTCTCGCTCTTCGCGCTCAACGTCGACCAGGGACATCCAGGTTTTCCGAGCGAGCTCCTGCCCGCGTATTTCGAGCGCGAGGGCTACGACTACGTGATCGTCAAAGAGGACACCTACTCGGTCGTCACCGAGAAGATCCCCGAGGGTAAGACCTTCTGCTCGCTCTGCTCGCGACTACGCCGCGGCATCTTGTACACGCAGGCGCAGAAGCTGGGCGCGACCAAGATTGCGCTCGGTCATCACCGCGACGACGTGATCGAGACCCTGATGTTGAACCTGCTCTACGCAGGTCAGCTGAAGGCAATGCCGGCACGGCTCCGCTCGGACGACGGGCGCAACGTCGTAATTCGACCGTTGGTTTACGCGTCGGAAGCGGAGCTGACCGAGCTGGCGACCCTCAAGCAATTCCCCATCATTCCGTGCGACCTGTGCGGCTCGCAAGACAACCTGAAGCGCAAGCAGGTGAAGCAACTGCTCACGACGCTGAACGACGAAAACCCAACCGTGCGCGCCAACGTTTTCGCGGCGCTCGGCAACGTCCGCCCCTCCCACCTGTTCGACGTCGCGCTACGGAGGGCCATGGGCGTGGACGAAGCGCAAGAAGAGGCGCCCGGAACCGGAGTGGCGAGCAACGTCGTTCCGCTGACGGCGCTCCGGCGTTAAACTTCGCTCGGAACCTCCGCCCGGTGGCGGTGTCGGTTCGAAAGTGCGCGCCGCGGTGAAGCTCACGACCGAAGGTAACGTAGCGGCATTGCTCGCTTCCGTGGGCCTGCACGCCGCTCTACTGCTTCTGCCCGCCTTGGCGCCCTGGCACCGTTCCTCGCCGCCTTCGGGGCGGCCCGAGGCGTTGCCCAACAGCGTCGCCATGATCGGTAACTCCATCGAGGTCGAAGCTCCCACGCCCGATTTTGCCGCCCCCGCCGCGGCCGGCCCCCCTCCCACGGCGGACCCTGTCGACGTGAGCTCCCTGCCGCCCGAGGCCCCACCCTCCTCACCGCCTGTCCGCGCGCGCGAGCCCGAAGGCACGCCTGCCGCCGCACCCGCGCTCGCGAAACCGCGCCTCGAGCCTGCGACCAAACCGAGACGGCCCCGTCCCCCTTCCGCCGCTGCACCCAGCACCGCCGCGTTCGCCAGCGGCGACGCGAGCGCCCACGTTCCCGCCAGCGGAACCTTCGGCCAAGAAGGGCTGGCGCCCGGCGTGCGTCGCCTCGGCTATGGCTTTGCGCGCAGTATTCCGCCAGCAACCAAGGGTGACCCCGCCTGGCTCGAGCTGCCGGTCGGACACGTCGGGACGATCCGCATCGAGTTGGAGGTCGACGCCAACAATCGGCTCGGCGCCGTGAAACGTTGGCAGGGGCGCCCCAGCGAGCCCGCGCCCCCGGCCGTGCTGGAGCGGTTAGTCGAACGCACTCTGATCTTGATGCGCGCCGGCCAATTCGCGCTTTCAGGCTCCAACGACCCCGGCTCCGAGCGTTTACTCATCGACGTCGAGGTGCGCGATGAGCGCGCCGACGACGACGAGGACAACCGCAACGTCGTGCAGCTCAAATTCGACGCAGCCACGCCGGGGCACCCCAACAAAGCCTACTTCCGCTACGGCACCGGCCGCGCTGTGGAAGCCAAAGTCACCACCGTTCGCTCCGGCAAGTAACCCCGCTCCCCCAAGCCCAATCCCCCAAGCCCAATCCCCCAAGCCCAATCCCCCAAGCCCAATCCCCCAAGCCCAATCCCAATCCCCCAAGCCCAATCCCCTGCACCGAAGACCTGCCCCGTGGGGCCAAGTCCTCCCGAAGCTCAACGCCCCGAAGGCCCCTTCCTCGTCACAAAAGTCAGTTCGACACCGAACTCACTTCTAGACAAGGTCTAAACGTCAGTTCGATGCCGAACTCACTCGTAGACGTCGAAGGGTCAGTTCGGGACCGCTACACTTCTTAGACGTGGGTTAACGAATTCAGGCCGATGCCTTCGTTCTCGAACACGAGCTGGGCGTTCTTCGCAGGTTTCCGGGCGACGATTCTGGACAGGGTGCTCCTAACGGGCAGGAGCGCGCTGCTCGCGTTGCTGGAGCAGAGGAGCGGACGGAGGGTGCTCCTAACGGGCATGAGCGCGCCGCTCGCGTTGCTGGAGCGGCGGAGCGGACGGAGGGTGCTCCTAACGGGCATGAGCGCGCCGCTCGCGTTGTTGGAGCAGAGGAGCGGACGGAGCTTTGCGGGCTGGCCATGCGCGTGGCGCACAGCGGCACGCGACGCGACCAGGCTAAGGGGAAAGGCCGTTTCGACATTTCGGATGCCGAACTTCGATCCCGAACTCACCATCTAAAGGTCAGTAGACGCGGTCTAAAGGTCAGTTCGATGCCGAACTCACTCCTAGACGCGGTCTAAAGGTCAGTTCGATGCCGAACTCACTTTTGCGCCGCGAGCGGGGTGTCGAACGCGGCGCTTTCGATCTCAGATTCGCGCAACTCTCGCGTTACCTTTCGCGATTTTCGTTGGCACTTCAGCTGTGCGAGCACGTGCCGGGGTGCACGGGCGGGCGTTCGGGGCGCACGGGCGGGCGTTCGGGCGTTCGGGACGGGCGTGCGAGGACGTGCAGGGGGCGCGCGGACGGCACGTGCAGGGTGTTGCGGGGGCGCGCACTCGGACGCGCGGCCGTGGGGTGCGGTGCGGTGCGGTGCGTGGGGGTTCGGGATCTCGCGGGCGAGGGCGCGGGCGCGGGCGAGGGCGAGGGGCGAGGGGCGAGGTTAGGGGCGAGCGAGGGCGAGGTGTTTGTGTTTGAGGCGTTCGGGGGCGATGGGGGCTTCGACTTCGGCGTAGCCGGCGCCGTCGGGGCGGTGGCCGAGGGCGAGGAATTCACGGCGGTAGGCGGCGAAGTGGCCGCCGTCTTTGGTGGCGCGATAGAGGGCGAGGGCTTCGGGCACGCCGCCTTGGGCGAGGACGTATTCTACCCAGGCCCATTTTGCGCTGACGGCGCGCACGTCGGCGCGGCCGCGGAGGCCGCGGCGGAGGCGTTCGAGGCGGGCTTCGACGGTGCGGATACCGGCGTAGGGCATGCGGTCGAGCGGGGTGTTGCGCTTGGCGCAGAAGGGCGCGACGCCAAGCGCGATGGGGATGGTCTTGGAGAGGTCGCTCACGAAGCGGACGCACTCGTCGATGTCTTCGTCGGCTTCGCCGGGCAGGCCGACCATGAGGTAGAGCTTGAGGCGCTCGTAGCCGTGGCGGCGCGCGTTTTCGGCGGCGACTTGGTAGTGGGGCTCGCGGCCGCGGCGCTCGATCAGGTTGCGCATGCGTTCGCTGGGGCCGTCGAGCGCCGTGGTGAGGGTCTTGTAGCCGGCGCGACGGAGGGCCGCGACGAAGCCGTCTTTCAGCTTGTCGGGGCGCAGGCTGGACAAACCGACGTGGCAGCCGCGATCGGCTAAGGCGTCGACGATTTCCGTGATTTTTGGGTGATCGCTCACGGCCGCGCCCACGAGGCCGACGCGCTTGTGCTCGAGCGGAATGGCTTCGAGCACGACGTCTTTCGGCACGATGCGCATGCCACCGTTGGTGGAGCGGCGCATCACGCAGTAGGTGCAACCGCGCGAGCAGCCACGCTCGGCCTCGATCAAGAACATGTTCGAGAGCTCGGTGTGGGGCGTGAGGATGGTGCTGGTCGACGGCAAGAGCGCGTCGTCGCAGGCGGCGATTTTGGCTAGATGATCGCCGTGGTGCTCGGGCACGAACACGTTGGGGTGCTGGGCGAGCGCAGCGAGCGCGGCGGCGCGGGAGCCGCTCTCGCCGATGGTGCGCACGACCCACTCGGCGACGCCTTCACCTTCACCCATCACCACGGCGTCGGCGAAGGCGGCCAGCGGCAGCGGGTTGGAGAACGTGAGCGGCCCGCCACACAGGATGAACGGCGCTTCGGGACCACGCTCGCTGCGGAGCGCGGGGATGCCCGACGCTTCGAGCAGGCGGACGAGGCCGGCGAGCTCCAGCTCGTAGGCAACGCTGAGCGCGATGATCGGAAACTCGGAGAGCCCGCGCAGCGACTCGTAGGTCACGGGGCGTTCGGTCTCGCTGCCGGCGCGTTCGGCCCCGTCTGGCAAGAAGGCGCGTTCGCAGCATACGCCGGGCATGTCTTGCAGAGCGCGGTAGATACGCTGGTAGCCGAGCGAGCTCATGGCCACGTGGTAGGGCGAGGGGTACGCCAACACGACGGTGAGCGGCGCCGATTTCGCGATGCGGCCGCGCTCGTCTTTCAGACGAGTCTCGATGGTGCGCCGCGTGGATTCGGAGAGCATGAAGAAAGCTGCGCGGAGTATATCTCGGCCCGCCCGCCGCGCCCGTGGCCCGTGTGAAAGGTGAGCGCCTTGGTAGTCTCGAGCCACTTCCCGAGCTAGGCTGGCCTGCCCGTGAGTCAGGATTCGCTCGTTTACGACTGGAACGAAGGTCATGCCCCGCGCTGGCGAGACCGGCCCGTTTTGCTGCTGGACGAGACCCTGCGCGATGGCCTGCAGAGCCCTTCGGCCCAAAACCCCAAGCTGGAGCAAAAGCTGGAGGGCTTGCGGCGCATGGCCAGCGTCGGTGTGTCGGCCGTGAACCTGGGGCTGCCGTCGGTTTCGCGCGGCGCGCGCGCCGAGGCTTTGCAAATGCTGCGGACGATCCGCGACGAGCGGCTCGGCCTCCTCCCGGTGTGTGCAGGCCGCACGCTGCCGGGCGACGTCACGCCCATCCTCGAGCTGGCCGAAGAGACGGGCGTCGAAATAGAAGTGTCGGTGTTCGTCGGCGCGAGCCCGATTCGCTGGCTGGCCGAAGGTTGGGACCTGGAGCGCGTCTCCAAGCTCACGCGCGACGCGGTGGGGCTCGGGGCCCGCGCGGGCTTGCCCGTCACCTTCGTCACCGAAGATACGACGCGCACACCGCCCGAGACGCTCCGGCGCTTGTTCGAGCTGGCCATCGAGCAGGGCGCCACCCGGCTTTGCTTGTGCGACACCGTCGGCACCGCCTCTGCGGAGGGCACGGCGCGCTTGGTGGCCTTCGCGAGGGAGCTGAGCGCGGGCGCGAGCCGGCCCATCGGGCTCGACTGGCATGGCCACGACGACCGCGGCTTAGCGCTGGCCAACGCGCTCACGGCGCTGGAAGCCGGCGTCGGCCGCGTGCACGCCACCGCGCTCGGCATCGGCGAACGCGTGGGCAACACGCCGCTTGAGCTGCTGCTGGCCAATCTGGCATTTTTGGCCGGCCACGAGCCGAACGCTGAGGGCCTGCGCGCCTACTCCGAGCATTTCGCGAGCGCGCTCGGCGTGGCCATTCCCGAGAATCACCCGCTGGTCGGGGCGAACGCGTTCCGTACCGCCACGGGAGTTCACGCGGCCGCCATCGTCAAGGCGCTTGGCCGAAGCGGGGCGCTGGCAGATCGCGTGTACAGCTCGGTGCCAGTGAGCCGCTTTGCCGCCGGGCACGACATCATGATCGGCCACATGTCGGGCACGTCGAACGTGGTGCATTGGCTTCGACGCCACAGCATCGAGCCGAGCGACGGTCTGGTGGCGCGCATCTTGGAGCGCGCCCGCGCTTCCAACCGCGTGCTGCGCGACGACGAAGTGCTGGCAGTAGTGCGGGCTCGCTGAAGCGCCCACATTGACGCGACGCGACGCGACGCGACGCGACGTAATCGCGACGGCGACGCAACGGCGCGTCACGGCGACGCGGCGACGAGCCGCTCAAGGCCCCGCCGAGGCGGCCGTTCACGAGCCTCGTGACGGGATCCATCACGCCGCGCCCCAATTCGGGCCCCCCGCTGCCCTACCAGCCGAGCATGCGGAGCGTCCCCAGCGCCGCGAATACCGTACCACCGGAACAGCAGGGCCCGAGCCGCGGTGCCGGGCCGCGCGAGCCGGGCGCGCGCCGCAAGCTATGGTTCTTCACCGCTCTTTCGATGCTAGCGGGCGTGCTCGCCGCCAGCTTGCTGCGCTCCACGGAGCCTGTCACAGCGCGCGTGCACAGCGGCAGCCCCGGCTACAAGCGATCGCCCAGCGGGCACGAGCTCCACTGGAAGAAGAAGGCGTTGACCATCTACTTGGACGACTCGCTGAGCAAGCTGGGACCAAGCTCGCACGAAGCGGTGATTCAAGCGTTCGGCCAATGGGTGGCGAGCGACCCGCGCTTACCCGACCTGACCTTCGACACGGGCAAGACGTCGACGGTACCCAAGCAAGATGGCAAGAGCACCGTGAGCTACGGCCCCATCACCGCGCCAGGTCACGAGAAGGACCTGGCTATCACGATCTCCTACGCCAGCGACAACACCGGCGAAATCATCGAAGCCGATGTGATCCTGAACTCGCTCTACTCGATGGGCGTGCTGACGCCCAAGCCCGCCGACCCCGCCGTGGGCCCGCCGGGCCGAGGACCCGGCGACGGCAAAGGTGAGGACCGTCACGACTGGCACGGCCACGACGAAACGAGCACGAAGGAGCGCGAAGAGTCCGTCGATTGCCAGAACCGTTACGACACGCAGAACGTCGTCACCCACGAAGCCGGGCATTTCTTCGGCCTGGGCGAAGATCCGGTGGAGCGCGGCGCGACCATGTTCCAAGTCATCGGTCGCTGTGAGACGCACAAGCGCGCTTTGGCCACGACGGACGTTGGTGCGCTGGGCACGCTGTACGCCAAGAGCGCGGATGCCGAAGAGGCCGCCGCGGGGCCGCGCGCCTGCTCTTTCGGCGGCGCCCCCGCGCATGGCTTGGCCAGCTGGGTTTCGGCCGGCATCTTCGGCCTTGGACTCGCGCGTCGCCGACGCGCACGGTGATGCTACAACGGGCGCCGTGAACGCGCCCGCGCCCCCCGCTGCCCCCAAAGGTCGACGCACCGCGCTCAGCCAGCTGGGCGGCACGGTCGAGACGTGGGGCGACGGCGCGCTGTCCGAAGCGCTGCGCGACGCCTTCGACGTCACCGCCACCGAAACGGCGGAGCTCGGCGACGTGCACGGCTTTCACAGCTACCCGGCGCGTATGCACCCCGAAACGGCGGCCAGGCTCATCGCCCGCCTGTCGCGAGCCGGCGAGACGGTGCTCGACCCTTTCTGCGGCAGTGGCACCGTGCTGGTCGAGGCGCGCCGGGCCGGCCGGCGAGGCCTGGGCTACGACGTGAACCCGCTCTCGCGCGAGCTGAGCTGGCTGAAGACGCTGGGGCCCGACGACGCCTGGCTCGCGACGCTGGGCGAAGAGGCCGAGCGCGTGGCCGCTCACGCCGACGAGCGCCGCAAGCAAAAGGCCGGCGCGACTCAACGCTACGGCGACGCCGATCGCGCGCAGTTCGCGCCGCACGTGTTGCTCGAGCTGGACGGCTTGCGCGACGGCATCAAGCTCGCGCGCAACACCGAGCAGCGGCGCGCGCTGTTCCTGCTGCTCTCGGCGCTGCTCACCAAGGTGAGCCAAAAGAGCGGCGACAGCAGCGTTCACGTCACCGAAAAGCGCGTCGCGCCGGGCTTTGCCAGCCGCTTCTTCGTCAAGAAAACCGCCGAGCTGTGCCGGCAGCTGGCCGCGTATCGGCGCAGCTTGCCGGCGGACGCGCCGGAAGCGGGGTGCACGTTGGGCGACGCTCGCAAGCTGCCGGGCCTCGCTCCGGCTTCGGTCACGCTCGTCGTCTCTTCGCCGCCTTACCCGGGTGTGTACGACTACCTGACCCATCATGACGACCGCCTGCGCTGGCTCGGCCTGCCCACGCGCGATTTCGAGGCGCTCGAAATTGGCTCACGGCGCGAGCTGTCGGCCGATTCGTTCGGGCCGGCGCTGGCGCGCTGGGAGCGCGACTTGGCCGCCACGCTCGGCGCGCTGGCGCGCGGCTTGACCGCCGACGGCCGAGCAGTGCTGGTGATCGCCGACTCGACTTTGGCGGGCAAGCCGCTGTACGCCGAGCGCGTGGTCGAGAAAGCGGCGCCAGCCGCGGGGCTTGCCCTCGTAGCGCGCGCCTCGCAAGCGCGCCCGCACTTTCACGGCGGCTCACGCGACGCGTTCGAGAAAAAACCGCGGCGCGAGCACCTGCTGGCCCTGGGCCGCGGGTGACGGGTGGCGCTGCTCTGCGCCTTCGACCGTCAGCGTGACGGTTGGGGCGAGCGCCAAACCAGCCGTAACGCGAGCGCGCACGCCAGCCCAACGCTAGCGTGACCCAGCAGCAAATGCCCCGGATTCACCGAGCCGCAATGGGCGTGGAGCAGCAAATTGGCGGCTACGCCCGCGACTCCGCCCGCGGCCACGAGCGCGCTCAGCGGCACGGCGTCTCTGCGCTCGAACAGCCAAGACAAAACCAACAGCGGCAGCACCAGCGCCGCCCCGTACGCGAAGCAGCTGGCCGGATTGCCCCACGCCGTTACCGACTCGAGCGAGCCTGCGCCGAGCGGCGCCAAGAGCGCCGAGACGGCGGGAAGGCCGAGCAGCAAAACGGCCAAGCCAGCCCGGCGCGAGTGGGAGCCGAGCGGCGCGTTGGCTCCCCGCGACAACGCCAGCACGCCCATCACCAACGCCAAGCCGAGCCCGAAGGCCACGCTCCAAAATAGGCTCGGCCTATATTGAGCAAAGTCGCCGCGGCGGTTGCTCGCGAGCTCGAACACGAACAGCGCGCCCGCCACGCCCAAGAGCGCCGCTACCCGCACCCGCCGCGGTTGCGCCCGCAGCCGCGCCCGCAAGCCCACGTCTCGCGCCACGTCGCGCTCGATTTGCGCGAACAAGCCGTCGGGCGCTAGCTCGGGCGACGCCGCCGAGGCCAAGCGCCGGCCCAAGCGCGCGTCATTTTCGAACAGCTCGGGGCAGTGGGGGCAGGCGGCCAAATGCGCGCGCACCGCGGGCCCCGCGGGAACGCCGCCCGCCACGAAACCATCGCGAATTTCTGCGCATGCCAAGGGCTCGCTTTTCATATGCCGCCCGCCTGCTCGCGGTTACCGGTCGGCTTTTCGCTACTCGCGCCCCCCGTTCCATCCAACGGCGGCAGCGCCGCGTCGTTGCCCAGGGCCTGACGCAACCGGACGTAGCCGCGGTGAGCCCGCACCTTGACGGCGCTCACGCTCGCGCCCACCACCAGCGCCACCTCCGGAAACTCCAGCCCATCGAACCAATGCAGCTCGATGACCTCGCGCTGATCAGCCGGTAAATCGGCCATCACGCGCGAAAGCGTGCGCTGAGCGTCGACGCGAGCCGCGCCCAGCGCGCCCACCGCGGGCTCGAGCGACGCCTCGGCTTCGAGCGAGCGCTCGGGGCGGCGCTTTTTGCGCCGGAAGTACTCGCGTTTCAGGTTCATCGCGATGGTGAAGACCCACGGCTTCAATTTTTGTCCCGCGTCGAAATCGGCGCGCGCGCGGTGCAGCTGCAGGAAAGTCTGCTGCACCAGATCATTGGCTTCTTCGCGCACGTGCAGCTCGCGCAGCATGGCCCGCAGCAAAAGCGGAGCGTAGCGTTCGAAGATGACGCGAAACGCAGCGGCGTCGCCGGCCACGTAGGCTACCATCAACTGTTCGTCGCTGCGCGAGTCGGACAACGGCGCGGACAGTAGCCAAAAGCCCAGGCTACGCCAATTGGACCGTGCTACCGAAGGTGGATGGCGTCCGAAAACCGCTTGGCGCGCGAGACCAGCCCGTATCTGCTGCAGCACGCCCACAATCCGGTGGATTGGTACGCCTGGGGCGAAGAAGCGCTCGAGCGCGCCCGGCGGGAAGACAAGCCCATCTTGCTCAGCATTGGCTACGCCGCCTGCCACTGGTGCCACGTGATGGAGCGCGAGTCGTTCGAGAACGAAGCCATCGCCCAGCAGATGAACGAGTCGTTCGTGTGCATCAAGGTCGATCGCGAAGAGCGCCCCGACCTTGACGACATCTACATGAGCGCGACCGTGGCCATGTCGGGTAGCGGCGGCTGGCCCATGACCGTGTTCCTCACGCCCGCGCAGGAGCCCTTCTTCGCCGGCACGTACTTTCCGCCGGTCGATCGCTTCGGCCGCCCGGGCTTTCGCACCGTCCTGCAGAAGCTGAGCGAGCTCTGGCAGAACGAACGGCAGGCGGTGCTCGGCCAAGCCAAAGAGCTGACCGAGCACGTGCGCAAGCTGGCCGCGCCGGGGGCCCACGGCCGCGTGCAGCTCGAGAGCCAGCGGAGCGCCATCGAGCAACTGGCGCAAAGCTATGACTCTCGCTACGGCGGCTTCGGCAAAGCACCCAAGTTTCCGCCCGCGCAAAGCCTGGAGCTGCTCTTGCGCTTCGTGCGGCGCACGGGCGACCCGCGCGCGCGGAGCATGCTGAAAGGCACGCTCGACGGCATGAAGGCCGGCGGCATGTACGACCAGCTCGGCGGCGGCTTTGCCCGCTACTCCACCGACGAACGCTGGCACGTCCCCCACTTCGAGAAGATGCTGTACGACAACGCGCAGCTCGCCAAGGTGTACACCGAGGCATATCAACTGACGGGCGACGCCGAGTACGCCCGCATCGCCTGCGAGACGCTCGACTACGTCGCACGCGAAATGCAGGGCCCCGAGGGCGGCTACTACTCGGCCACCGACGCCGATAGCGAGGGCGTGGAGGGCAAATTCTTCGTCTGGGAGCCGCACGAAGTCGAAGAGTTGCTGGGCCGCGAAGACGCCGAGCGCTTCTGCGCCTACTACGACGTCACCCCGCAGGGTAATTGGGAGGGCTTGAACGTGCTCCGCGTGCAACGTTCGCACGAGGTCGTAGCCTCGGAGCTTGGCATCTCGGAGCGGGCGCTGCGCGAGTCCCTTTCGCGGGCCGTGCCCATCTTGTACGAAGCGCGCAGCCAGCGCGTGCCGCCGTTGCTCGACGACAAAGTGTTGGTCGCCTGGAACGGCTTGATGATCGACGCCTTCGCGCTGGCCGCGCGCGTCTTTCCGGAGCGCGGCTACGCCGAATCGGCGACGCGCGCCGCGAGCTTCTTGCTCGAGCGCCTGACACGGCCCGACGGCGGCCTGTACCGCACCTACCGCGCCGGCCAGGCGCATTTGGCCGCGTATTTGGAAGATTACGCCTACTTCGCGCAGGGGCTGATCAGCCTGTACGAGGTGTCGGGAGACGAGCGCTTCTTGAACGAGGCCGCGCGCCTGGCCGAGCGCTTGCTGAGCGACTTCGGCGATCCGGCAGGCGGCCCCTTCTACCAAACCGCGCACGGCCACGAAGCGCTGATCGCGCGGGTTCGTGACGGTCACGACGGCGCCATTCCGAACGCCAACGCCATCGCCGCGCATGCGCTGGCTCGCCTGGCGCGTCACCTCGGTCGCCCCGCTTGGGAAGAACGCGCCGCCGAGGCGCTGCGCGGCTATGCGCAAGCCATCGAGCGCTTGCCGCGCGCCTTCGGCAGCACCCTGAACGCGCTCGACTTCATGAGCGAAGCTTCGCTCGAGCTCGTGCTGGTGGGCGACCCCGACCGCGCCGATTACGCCGAGCTCGCCGCCGAAATCGCCAAGCCTTACGCTCCCAATCGCATCGAGGCTCGCCTGGCCCCCGACCACGCTTCGCGCCTCCCGCTCACGGCCGGCAAAGCCACCGTCGCGGGCAAGGCCGCCCTATACGTGTGCCGCAACTTCACTTGCGCGGCCCCCGTCACCTCGCCCGCCGCCGCTGCTCCTCTCGTGCAAGCCGCCGGCGAGCGCCAACCCGGAATTTGAGCCCAAACAGCTCTCTTGGCTGCCAATCCGCAGCCTCATTTGCAGAAGCTTCCGTAGGCGGCCCCAGGTCACCCCGTGCGCAGCGCGACCTCTTCGCGTCACAAGAGACGCGAGCGGCCTCTTCGCGTCGCGAGAGTCAGTTCGCTACCGCTCGAGATTCATCACCTCCTCCTCTGAGCTCTTCCGACGTGAAGAGGCCTTCCGCTGCTGAAAAGTCAGTTCGGTAGCGAACTGACTTTTCCGACGTGAAGAGGCCTTCCGCTGCTGAAAAGTCAGTTCGGTAGCGAACTGACTCTTCCGACGAAGAGGCCTTCCGGTCTGGAAAGTCACTTCGGTGGGGCGGTGGCCAACTGACTCGAGAGGACTCTGCTGGCTGAAAGTGAGCTCGAGCTCGAGCGAATGGGGTGGCCTGGTGCCGCTACGAAAGCTTCTGCGAACGAGGCTGCGGGTTGGCAGCCAAATGATGGGATGAATCGTCAGTGCTACCGAACTGCCTTTTCTAGACGGAGTGGCCTCTTGGCGTCGCAAGAGTCGGTTCGCTACCGAACTGACTTTTTTGTCGGGAGAGGCCTCTTCGCGTCGCGAAGGTCGGCGCGCCACCGAGCAGACTTTTAGAGAGCGGAGCGGCTGCGCGGCGCATTGGGCGCACGAGTTGCCCCAATTCCCGTCTTCCTTGTGAAATCTCGGGCCTCGAAGGGCGAGCCGTCGGGTAGGCTGGGTAGCGTCGTGTATCGCGAGCTCAACCCCGAACGTATCATCGAGACGAGCGAGCTCTTGCAGAAGCGCGTGGAAGAGCGCTTTGCGGGCTCGGGGCTCAGCCGCATCGCGGGTGAGGTGACGAACGTGGCCCGCGCGGCCGACCAGGTTTCGACCTGGCTCGCGCGCCCCATCGTCTGGGTCAGGGTGGCGGTGGGGGTCGCGGTGGCGGTGCTGGCGTTTCTCGTCGTCGTGGCGCTGCGGGTCGTGAACATGGACATGACGGGCATCGGCTTTTCCGAGACCGCGCAGGGTGTGGAGGCGGCCGTGAACAACCTGGTGTTCGTGGCCATCGCCATCTACTTTTTGTTCGGTGTCGAAGCGCGCATCAAGCGCGCCCGCGCCTTGAAAGAGTTGCACGTGCTGCGCTCGCTGGCTCACGTGGTCGATATGCATCAGCTCACCAAAGATCCGGAACGGATGACCAAGGGCGAGCACACCGCCGGCGACACCGCGTCTTCGCCCAAGCGGGACATGACCCCTTTTTTGCTCACCCGCTACCTCGACTATTCGACCGAGCTTTTGGCCATCTTGAGCAAGGTGGCGGCCATCTACGTGCAGCGCTTCAACGATAGTGAAACCGTGCGCGCCGCGGGCGACATCGAAGACCTCACCGTGGGCTTGAGCCGCAACATCTGGCAAAAAATCATGATTTTGGACCGGGTGAGCGAGTAACGGCGCGGGCGCGGCTTGCCTCGCTTGGGGCGCGCTGGTTTACTCGGCCGATGCTTAAACGGTGGCAGTGCACGTGCGCCATGCTGCTGACTTTGTCGTCCGCAACCCCGGCGTGGGCCGAGCCCGACGCTTCCACGCGCGCAGCGGCGCGGAACATTGCCACCGCCGGCGTGCTGGCCCTCGAGCAGGGCGACGTCGAGCTGGCGACGCAAAAGCTCACCAAAGCGTACGAGCTGCTGCAAGTTCCGTCGATTGCGCTGTGGCTCGGGCGCGCGCTGGTGAAGCGCGGGCAGCTCGTGGAAGGGGCCGAGCACTACATTCAAGCCGGCCGGCTGTCGCCCGCACAAGGCAGCGAGCAAGCGGTGCAAGAGCAAGCGCAAAGAGACGCCGCGCGCGAGCTGAGCGAGCTCACGCCGCGCATTCCGAAGCTCGTCATCACGCTCGAGGGCGCGCGCGCCGACGAGCTCACCCTGAGCGTCGACGGCAAGCCTTTGTCGAGCGCGCTCGTGGGCGAAGAGCAGCCGCAGAATCCCGGCCCGCATGCCATTCGCGCCACGCGCTCGGGCGAGGTGGTAGAGCAGTCCGTCACGTTGGCGGAGGGGCAGTCGCAGAGCGTGGCTCTGCGCTTCCAGCCTCGCGCGGCCGCGCCCGCAGCGTCCAGCGCCGCTGCTGCGCCCGTCGCGTCAGCGCCTGCAGCCAGCGGGGCTCCAGCTACGCACGGCTCGCCCCAAGCCAGAAAGACGCTGGCCTACGTGGCCTTCGCGGCCGGAGGCGCCGCGCTGGTGACGGGCGGCGTTACGGGCGCGCTCGCGATCGGCAAGCGCAGCGACCTCGACGACAACCCGGCCTGCAAAGACGGCAAATGCTCCTCCTCGATTCGAAGTGAAATCGATAGCTTTCGCACCATGCGCACCGTTTCCACGGTCGGCTTCGTGGCAGGTGGGGTGTTGGCCGGCGCCGGCTTCGTGCTCTGGCTGACGAGCGGCTCCGAGCACGAGGCCCGCGACTCCGCGCAGCTCGGCCTGCGCTTCGCGCCCAACGCGGTTAGCATGACGGGGAGCTTCTGATGCGCTTTCAATACTGGTGTCTGGCCGCCCTCGTGAGCGCGTCGTGCGTGGTACCCGATGTCGAGGTGGTGCGCGATCCGAAGGGCGACGCCAGCGGTGGCGACGCCAGCTCGTCCGCCGGTGAGGGCAACTCTTCCGGTGGCAAGGTCGGCTCTTCTGGTGGCAAGGGCAGCTCCCCCGACCCCAGCGCGGGCAGCCCCGGTGAAGGCGGCGCTCCTGGTGATGGCCCCGGGCCGGGCCAAGGCGGCGCGCCTGACCAAGGCGGCAGCGGCGGCTCGGCCACGGCCGGCACCGGCTCCACCCCGCCCGGAGGGGCCGCCACCGGCAAATTCTGCAATCAAATCACGGTCGACGGCGAGCCCGTCACGCTCACGCTCAGCATTGGCACCGGTTCCGAACGCCTGCTGCTCTCGGCCGAGAGCGGCGAGTGCATGCCGCTCTCGGGCAGGGCGTGCGGGCCAATTCCCACGGGCGCCGGCATCCCGGTGACGCTCTTGGCCGGTAGCGAGCCCATCGTGACCTATCCCGCCAACATCGACGACGGCGAGAGCTGGCTGTTCGTGGCTTACACGGACGACGGGGTCACGGTCGACATCGTGGGTGAGCCGGTCACCGAAGAAGTGTGTCGGCTGGACGCCAACGCGCCGACGCCACCGGGCGACGGGCTCTAAGCGTCAGGCCTCGCTGGTACCCGGAGCGGTGGGCTCGGGCGTGGCGGTGACCGGCGGAGGATCGGTCACCGGCTCGATTGAGCGCATTTGCTCGCGCTCTTTTTCGTCGAGGGCCGACGTGGCGCGCAGGTGCTCCGGGCGGTTTTGCTTCCACCACAGCTCCGCGCGTTCGTCCGTCCACGGGCGAGAGAACTCCAGCGCCGAGAGCGCGTCAGCCAATTCACGCGCCGTTTGCGGCCGCTTGTTCGGGTTCTTTTCCAGGCACTGCATGATCAGCGCCTCGAGCCCCGGGTGCACGGCCCGATCGATCCGCTTGGAGGGCAAGACCGGCTTCTGATGCGCGTGCATGACCAACATGTCGGCCCGCGTCTGCGCCTCGAAGACGCGCTTGCCGGTGAGCAGCCAGTAGCCAACGCAGCCGAGCGCGTACAAATCGGCGCGCGCGTCTACCGGAGCTTGAAAGCGCAGCATCTCCGGCGCCATCACCGCGGGGGTGCCGACGAATTGTTTCTCGTCTTCCAGCTCTTCGCTCGTCAAATGGCGATCGAGCACCAAGCCGAAGTCGAGCACCTTGACGAAGTCGAAATCGCCGCCGACCGCGCAGGTCAAGATGTTGGCGGGCTTGACGTCGCGGTGGACGAAGCTCTGGGCGTGGGCTTCGCGCAGCGAGTGGCACACCTGCTTCATCAAGCTGGCCACGCGCTCTGCCGGCTGCGGACCAAAGCGCTCGACCAGCGTCATCAAGTCGATGCCGTCGAGCAGCTCCATCACGTAGTAGAAGGCGCCCTCGCGCGTGATGCCAAAGTCGTAAATCTGGATGGTGTGCGGCGAGCGTAGCGACGCCGTGGTGCGCACTTCGCGCGTAAAGAGCCGCAACAGCCGCTCGGAGTCGGCGGGGCCGTGGTCCACCAGCACCTTCGGCCGAATCAGCTTCACGGCCGCGGGCCGGCGCAGCATGCGGTGATTGGCGCGCCACACCTCCGCCATGCCGCCGACGCCCAGCCGCTCCACCAACTTGTAGCTCCCGACCTCGCGCGCTTTGACGATGCCTTCGGTCAAGCGGTGCACGACCTTCGAGATTTGCTGCGCGACCACCGCCGCCAAAATCGGCGACGACATCACCACCACCAGCTCGCGCGCGCTGTAGTGCGTGTGCCCACGCATCAGCACCAAACCGAGCGGATCCATGGCCGCCCCCACCAGCATCACGGCCAAGGCTTTGCCCGGCACCGTCGGGATCAAAGCGCCGAAGGCCAGCAGAGGGATCACGACGGGCGAGACCTGACGCAGCAGCTCGCTCGGGCTGGAGGGCTGCGAGTGGCGCAAAATGCCGAGCGCCAACGAAACCGCGAACAAGTAGATGTTGCCCAGATCCGTCACGTTGTGCGCGGGGATCTTGGGCAGCTTGGTCACCCCGAACAGCGCGAGGCTCAGCAGCACGCCCGCGATGGCCACGCTCAGCGCGGTGCCGAAGACGGGCCCGAGCGCGCGGCCGCCCAGCAACGCCAGCCACCCGAGGTAGGTCGCGAACGCCAACGCGCCGAGCAGGCCTATCTTGCCCAGGCGATCGACGGCCGCCTCCAGCATGTTGCCCGACAGCTGGCGGTTGGCCGCGCCGCGCACGGCCTCGGCCGCGTTCCACACGCTCAGATCGAGCGGCTTCGGCCCAGTCTCGATGAGCTGTACGTCATCGGGCTCGAGGCGGGGAAGCTCGGCCTCCGCTTCTGGCGCGCCCGGCGCATCCGGTTGGGACGACACGCGCGCAGCATAGAGCAGCCCGAGCGCGAGCAGGGGCACCAACTGCCCGGCCCGCGGCAGGAGACGAGAAAACTAGGCCCTTTCCGAGCCGCTGAGCGCGAAGACCTCACGATCCAAAACCGCGCTGACCGCCGTTAGCTCTCGCCCCAAATCGCTCACCGCGGCGTCCACCGCCGACATGTCGCCGTGCTTGACCTGACGTTCACTGGCCTCGGCGATGCGGGCCATCCGGACCGCGCCGAAATTCCCCGAGGCGCCCTTGATGGCGTGGATCACGTTCAGGTACGCGCGCTGATCGCGGGCCTTCGCGGCCAGGCCCAGGGCCACGACGCGCTTGGCGACGTCGTCCAAGAAGATGACCGACAGCTCCTCCACGATTTGCGGCGTTCCCGCCTCGCGGGCCAGCTCCTGCAACCGCGACAGATCCATCACCGATTCGCCAGGCGCCAGCGCCACCACGTCGGGATCGCTCTTGCGCTCGTCGGCTTCGGGCGGCTCCGAGTCGATGCTGGGCAAGAGCCACTCGAGCACCTTCTTGCGCAGCCGGCCGAGCGAGAAAGGCTTGGCCAGAAAATCGTCCATGCCCGCGTCCAGGCAGGCGCGGCGCGCCCCCGACACCGTGCCAGCCGTCACCGCGATCACGGGCACGCGGACTTGCCCGCCCTCCAGGCGGCGGATGTGCCGCGTCGCCGCCAAGCCGTCCATCTCCGGCATCTGGCAGTCCATCAACACCAAATCGTAGCGCCCCGGCTCGAAGGCCTCCACGGCCTCGGCGCCCGAGGCGGCCGTGTCGACCTGACAACCCATCGGCTCCAGCACGTGCTCGATCAGCGCGCGGTTGAAGGCGTTGTCCTCGGCCAAGAGCACGCGGCGCCCGGACAAGATCGCCGACACGCGCGGGGCGGCCCGAAACTCACCGGAGCTGGGCGGCGCGCTCTTCTTGATCTGGTGCGCGGCCAGTAGCCGGTCGACCACGTCCAGCAGCGCGCGCCCCGAGCGGTGCACGTTTTCCGCGGCCAAGCGCTGGGCGGTGTCCAGCTCGCTCTCGAGCAGTAGCTCGGTCGAGCCCAGCACGTTGGTCATCGGCGTGCGCAGGTCGTGGCTCAGACGACGCAGCAGCTCGACCGCGTCGAGCTCGGGCTTGGCACGGTCGCCCTCGCGCCGAGAGCCGCGCTCGCGCGAGCTCACGCGACGTCTCGCGACAGATCCAGCGTGGCGATGCGGCGGTACAACGTAGCGCGCCCGATGCCCAGCAGCTTGGCGGCCCGACCGACGCTGCCCTGGGTGGCCCGCAGCGCGCGCTGAATGGCGCGGCGCTCCAGCTCGCGCAGCGGAATGATGTCTTCTTCGCTCGGCTCTTGAAAGCGATTGCCGTTGACGCCATTGACGTGAATGGCCGGCAAAATCGCGGGCAAGACCAGCTCACGAATGTCGGGCGGCAAGTCCGCGAGGGTTATCTCGTCGCTGCGGCAAGCCAGCAGGCTGCGGTGCACCACGTTCTGCAGCTCGCGCACGTTGCCGGGCCAATGGTGGCGCCCCAAGGCGTCCAGCGCCTCGGGCGAAATGCTGTGCACGTCGCGCCCCACGTCCTTCGACAGCGAGCGCAGGAAATGGCCGACCAAGATCGGAATGTCTTCGACCCGATCGCGCAGCGGCGGCAAATGGATCGGGTACACCACCAATCGGAAGTACAAGTCTTCGCGGAAGCGGCCGGCTTCGACTTCGGCGCGCAGATCGCGGTGGGTCGCGCACACGATGCGCACGTCGATCGGGATCTCGCTCGAGCCGCCGACGCGCCGAATCGTCTTCTCTTGAATGGTCCGGAGCAGGCTGGCTTGCGTCTGCATGCTCATCTCGCCAAGCTCGTCGAGCAGCAAGGTGCCGCCGTTGGCCTGCTCGAAGCAGCCGCGCCGCATCTGCGTGGCGCCGGTGAAAGAGCCGCGCTCGTGCCCGAACAGCTCCGACTCTTGCAGAGACTCGGGGATGCCGGCGCAGTTGATGGCCACGAAAGGGCCGCGGCGCCGCACGCTGCCCGTGTGAATGGCGCGCGCCACCAGCTCTTTGCCGGTACCCGACTCGCCGAACACGCACACGGCCACGTCGCTCTCCAGCACGCGCTGCACCTGCTGCGCCAGCTCGCGCATGGGCGGGCTCTTACCCACGATGGAGCCCAGCACCGGTCGCTCCGTCAACGCCGACTCCAGCCGGCGCACGTTCGAGAGCAGCTCGCGGCGCTCGTTGGCGCGGTGCACGGCCAGCAGCAGCCGATCGCGATCCAACGGCTTGGTCACGTAGTCGTAGGCGCCGGCTTGCATGGCCGCGATGGCCGTCTCCAGCTCACGCTGAGCCGTGACGACGATGATGGGTAGCTCCGCGTCGCGCGCGCGTAGGTGTTGAATCACCTTGATGCCGGTGACCTCGCCCAACCCGAGATCGACGCACGCCAGCTGCGGCGTGTCGCCTTCGTGGTCGAGCACGCTGCGAGCCGATTCGTGCTCCACGACCGAGTAGCCGGAGCGCTCCAGCCAGAAGCGCATCAGGCGGCGCGCCGTGGGGTCGTCGTCCACCACCGCTACGCTGACTGGGGCTGGCCCCGCCGATGCTGCCGTTTCGTCGTCGAGCATTGCTACTCAACCTCAAACGCACGATCGGGTCCCAGGTTTAGACGCCTTTGTCTCGCAAGCTCAGCTTGAGACCCAGAAAGGTGGTCTGCGGGAAGCTTCAGTTACACTGGAACGACACCAAGTCATTGATTTTATTGTTAATATTGGCACCGAGACCACTGGGCGCCATCGCGCATGAGGGTGGAACGGGTTTCGCAGAACGGCGGCTGCCTTGGCATCCGTGTTCAGAAAACCCGAAGCCCGTAAGTTGCCACTCCTGCGCGGCCTCCTCCGCATCACGGGCGATACCCTCGAGGGCCCGCGGGAGACGGACCTGTTCGACGTCATCACCGGGCCCGGCGGTGACGTGGGGCTCGCGCTCTTCGACGTGCAGAGCCGGCACGGCGAGCCCGGCGACGTGGGGCGCGCCCTGCTGAAGAACGCGACCCAAGGCTTCATGGAACGCACCCCGCTCCACGCGGTGATGCTCGACCTGGTGCGCACGTTGTTCGAGTACCCAGGCACCGAGCTGCGCGTCACGTTGATGCGCTGCTCGGTCGCCGACGCGCGCGCCGAGGTGACGACGGCCGGCATGCCGCCCTTGGCGTGCGCGCTGCCCGGCGGAAAAATCACGGTGCACCCGTCGTCTTCGCCGCCGCTCACCTCCACCACGACGGTGCCGCCGCCCGTCGAGGTCCTGCCGTTGATTTGGGGCTCGACGTTCATGGTCGTCTCGGACGGCTTCACCTCCGGCTCCGATCATCCCGAGACGGTGCGCCGCTTGGCGATGGATTTGGAGCTGTGCGAACGAGGCCTGCAGCTGAGCGGCCAAACGCCGGACGCGCTCTACGACTCGCTGGCGGCGCGCGTTTCCGAATCCGGCCGCTTCGCGCGCGACGACGCCACCCTGGTGCTCATCGGCGCGGACCCGAGCCAACGCTCCCAGAGCGGCTTTCGCCGCGGCCCCTGAGCGGGAAGGCAGACGCCGAGGCGCGTGGGGCTGCCAAATCGCAGCTCGAATCGCAGAAGCTTCCGTGGCGATTCCGGGCCACTCCGGGCGTCGGCGCTTGGGGGCTCGCGCGAACGGAACGCGCGGGTCGCGGACCTGGAGATGACGCAGGAGATCGGGAGATCGGGAGGTTTGGGGGGTCGAGCGGCGCGGCTCCGAGCGGCGACTGCGCAGTCGCTGGGCAATGCTGAACGATTCGAAACACAAAATTTCTCGGCTCCCGATCTCCTGGGCGCTTGGGGGCTCGCGCGAACGGAACGCGCGGGTCCCGGACCTGGAGATGGCGCAGGAGATCGGGAGATCGGGAGGTTTGAGGGGTCGAGCGGCGCGGCTCCCAGCGGCGACTGCGCAGTCGCTGAGAAACGCCGAACGACTCGAACCCCCAATTTCTCGGCTCCCGATCTCCCTGTAAAGATTCGAGGGATCAAGACGACCTTTCAGGTCGCGCCAGCCGAAATAATCACTGACATAATGCTGTCATCGGCGCGCCTTACGTTCGGAAGATGTCTGAATCGAGCCGATTTGCATGGGATACGCGGCGACCAGCGGACGAGCTGTGGAACGTGTCCTTGTTCCCGCTGCCACAAGCCTCGCCTCCCCCGGTGAGGCCGAGCGCGCTGGAAAATGTCGACGAGAAACGAAGCGTCGTCACTTTTCTGCGTCCTTTGCGAGTCAGGTCTCGCGCGCTGAGTGTTATTCTGGACTGACCGCCTCAAGCCCCCGGAGGGAACCGTGACGGCCTCATTCGCTGACAATGAGATTTGGCATGTCCTGATCGCCGCAGACGACATGAAACGCATGAACGTCGAGCAGCTCGACGACGCGTTTCGCCTCAGCCTCGTCGACACGTCGACGATGGTCTGGAAGGCCGGCATGAAGCAGTGGCAGAGCCTCGGCCTCGTTGCGGGCATCGAGGACGAAGACGAAGACGAGACGTTCGTGAGGCCGCTGGCGCCGCCGCCGCCTCCGCGTCCGATGGCGCGTCCCGTGCCGCGGCCCCCGTCGCCGCGCGCGCCCGCGCCCGCGCCTTACCAGACCGCTGTTGCGCCGGTATTCGCGGCGCCGCTCGTAGCGCCCGTGTACACGCCGCAGCTGCGCGCGCCCGATCCGTACATGCTGCCCAAGCGGCGCGCCGCCATCGCCAGCGAGGTCGATTTTCGTCGAGCCTCGGGGGTGCGTTGGGGGCGCTGGCTCGTCGCGCTCTTGCTCATCAGCGGCGGCGTGCTCGGCGCTTATCGCCAGAATTTGCTGCGTGAGGGCGCGCGTCGCGTCGGGCTCGAAAACAAGTACGTGAACGGCGAGCGCCGGGTGACCGCGTTCGTCGCCGCCAAGTCGCCGTCATCGGTCAAGAACGTGCTCACCAGCCTGGCGTTGCTGCCCGGGCCGAACGCGCTAGCCGACACCGTGGCTCCCACGGCGCCGCCGCGCGCCGCGACGCCCGCGCCCGCCGTCGCCCCCACGCCTGCGGCCGAGCCCGCGAGCCCCAGCGCCGGCAGCGAGCCCGAAGTGAAGACGGTGTCGCTCGACTCACTGCCCGTGTTGAACGGCGGCGCGCCCGAAACCGAAGCCAAGGCGGCCCCGGCCACCGTCGCCGCGCCGGCCGTCGCATCGCGCGCCAAAGCGGTGATCGCCAAAGCCGAACGGCCCGCGCCCGTGGCCAGGGCTCAGCCAGCGCCCATTGCCAAGGCCGAGCCAAAGCCTAAGCCAAAAGCCGAACCGAAGCCCAAGGCCGAGCCACCGCCCGCCGCCAACGAGAACCCGCTCAAAGCCGCGATTCGTTCGGCGATTGCCGCGGACGCCGCCAAAGCCAAGAAGTAGCGCGGGCTAGCGCCGACCTGCGCTGCAGCAATTGGGACGCGCCCTAAACTAGCGCTTCGTGGCCACGTACAGCGCGTACTGGCCCGAGCGGTCGGAGGCGAAATACAGGCGCGAGCCGTCCGGGCTGAGCCAGGGCATGCGCTCTTCCGAAATACCTCCGAGATCGTTCAAATCGACGAGGGGCTGCGGCTCCCCGAAGGCCGCGTCGATGCTGCTGCGACGCGCGAGGTACAGGTCGGAGTCATCGTGCTCACCGTCGCGAGTGGAGGAGAAGTACAGGGCGAGGCCGTCCTCGCTGAGAAAGCCGTCGGCGCTCTGAAAGGCGTCGGAGTCGACGCTACCGAGCAACGCTTTGCTCGGCTCGCTCCAGGCCGCGTCGGCGCTCGCGCGCGTGGAGAGGTAGATCTGGTAGAGCGGCGCCGGCCCGCCGTGGCGCTTCGACGATAGCGGCATGATGGTGCCGTTGACGGCGGGAGGCCGCGGCGCGTCGTCGTAGTCTTCGTTGCTGAGCTCGGGCACCAAGGTGGGCGTCGACCAACCGCCTTGCCGTCGCGAGCTCACGTAGATGTCGGTGCTACCGGCCAGGTTCATGCCCAGCCACAGCTCTTGGCCATCGGCCGAGACCGCGGGGCTCACCACCTCTTGCTCCATCGCGTCGCCCAGGGCAGGCTCGCTCGGATCGCTCCAACTCGTTCCGTCGCGAGCGCGGCGCATCAGCTTGGTTCGGTTCGGGTCGGGCGCGCCAAAGCGCCTTTGTGCGGAGTAATAAAGCTCGTCCATGGCCGCGGTGAGGGTCGGGTTGGCCAGCAAGAGCCCCGACTCTTGCGGCAACAGCGGCTGGGCGGAAGCCGTCCAGACGTCGCGCGGGCCGCCCGCAGCCGCGCCAGCGCCGCCCGCCTGCAGCAGCGACGACCCGAGGTTGAGCACCTCTCCATCACAACCGAGCGCCGCCAACACACCGGTACAGAGCGCCAGCCTGCTTGCTCGCCGAGCGCTTCGAGCGAGCGGGGCTAGCGGCGGCATGCAGCCGTTCTATCGCGAAGCGCCGCGCTCCGCGATGGGCTTGAGCCGCGCTACGTGTGGGCTGTTCGGAAAGCGCGTCACGAACGACTTGGCCAACGCCGTGGCGCGAGCCGAATCTCCCGCTTGGTCGACGGCGCGAATGCGCAGCACCATGGCCTCTTGGCCGAAGCTCCCGCGCGGAAACTTGGCGGCGTACGCGTCGAGCGCCGCTGCGGCGGCTTTGGCGTCGCGCGAGGCCACCCCCGCGCGCGCCGCCTCGATCAAGCGGATTTGTTCGCCCAAGTCGGCGTCGGCGGCCGCCGAGGAGTCGGGACGCGCAGCGCGAGGCCCAGGCGCTCCGGCCGGCGCGGCCTCCAAGGGCGGCGCGGCCTCCACGGGCGGCAGCGGCGCGACGGCCGGCGCAGCCTGCGCGTTGGGCGCGGCCGCTGGCTGCGCCACCGGGGCCGGCACGAACGGAACCGCCGCGGCCGGCGGTTGAACGGCCTCGTGCTCGCCTCTCGAGGCCAGCGCGCCCAGCAGCGCAACGACGCCGACGCCGACGCCAACGCCGAGCGCGACCTTGCCGAGCAGCGCCGATTTACCGGCGCCCGCAGCGGGCGCTAGACCCGCGGGCGTGGCGGGCGGCGGCGCGGCGGTGGGCAAGGCAACGGGTGGAACGCCAATTCCCAGCAGCGCCATGGTGCGTTGCTTGTGCTCGTCGGAGGGCCGCTCGGCGCGCGAAGCGTCGAGCAGCAGCTTCTCCAGCGGAGTGGGGTCGTCGGCGACCAGCTTCAAGTTGCTCACGATTTTTCCCCTTTGGAGATGGAAGCTTCGAAAGTGGCGACGGCCGCGCGAAACGCTTCGCGCGCGCGACGTAGCCGCGAGGTAGCGGTGCCGAGCGGGATCTCGAGCAGCGACGACACCTGCGGCATCGTCTGGCCTTCGAGCTCGGCGAGGATGAATACGGTCTTCAAGTCGTGATCCATGTCCGCCAGGATCCGCCCCATCAAATCGACGGCGCGGCGTTGGTCGGCGAGCTCTTCGGGGCGCGCGACCTGGCTGTTACGAAAGTCCATGTCGTCTTCCAGGACCCAGCGCTTTTCGTTGCGTGAGACACGACGAGCGACGCGCAGGGCGGTGCCGAACAAGAACGCGCGTTCGCGCCCCTCTTGGATGTCGAGGATGCGTTCGGCCGCGACCAGGAAGACTTGCTGGGCGGCGTCATCGGCGGCGCCACGGCTGAGCCCGAGCCGCCGGATGAGCCGCCAAATGAAGTCGTGGTGAAGGTGGAACATCTGCCCCAAGCGCGAGCGGCACGCCGCCTGTTGGGCAGCGTGGGCTTCGGTCGATGAGAGCTCCGAATCGGAGATGGTGTTCACCCGCACCTCACATGATGCGTGCCGGCCGAGGTTCGATCACGGAAATCCACCCGCGGCGCCGAGCCCCAAGGAAAATGCCGCCCTGGGTGACTCGAAAAAAACCTGCCCGTCGAAGGCAAATTCGTCGCGGCGAAACGGCAGGCCGGCGCGCCCATCAGCAATGATTTCGAAGGTTTCGCTCACACGCCAGCCGAGCCAAGCCGCCGCCCCGGCCGAGCCGAACAGGCGCGCGTGCGTCTCGTTCTGAAGCGACCCTTCACCCCAAACCTCGAGCAGACCCAGGCTCCCGTACACGCACGGGCGCAGGCCGAGCACGCGCGGGCCGAAGCGCACCGGGCAAGCGTCCAGCGTCGGCAGCGTGAAGGCAAACGACGCCTGACCGCCCCGCTCGGCCACGCCGCGGCGCTGCGCGTGCAACAGCGAGAGGCGCAAAAAAGGCGCCAACAGGTCGCCCGGGTCGAGCTCGAACGCCGCCGAGGCGGTGGCGCCAAGCGCGGCCCCGGGCGCCATGTGGAGCAACAAAGCGCCCTCGAGGCCCAAGCTGACACGGTACCGCGGGGCCTGCTGGACACCGCGCGGAGCTGGCGCGGGGCTGCTCGGGGCAAGTGGCGGCGGAGGGGACGAAGGAGGGGCAGCGCTCGCGGGCTCGGGCGGCGCCTCGGGCGCGGGCTCGCCGAGGGTGGCGTCCGGATCGAGCGTCACCGCGGCGATCAACGACAGCGCGTCCACCGCTTCTTCGCAGCTCTTCGCTTTCAGCTGGCGGGTGCGAGTCGCGCCGTCGGCTTCCACGACGGTGACGGTGCCGCGCAGCGTAGCGCCGGCCCGAATTTCGACCAGCAGCGAGCGGCCCGCGCCGCCCGCGTTCGAAAGCTTGATGCGCCACGAACGCTTGCTGACGCGCGCGGCAAAATCTTCGGCGGAGCTACAACCGGCGGGCGCTCGAAATTCGAAGCGGGTGGCCTGCGTGCCGGCCGCCTGCTGCGCAAGCCCCGGAACGGCGACGACGACACCCGCGATCGCCGAAGCAAGCGCGGCTGTATGACGCTGAGGTCGTTTCACGGGCGGCGCGCATTAAACACCGAAAGCGAAGCCGAAGGCGCTCCGCTCGAGATTTTTCGGCATTTTCGCCGCTTCGGGCCGGGGGCTAGAAGACTTTGATCGGCACGCCTTTGCAGCCGAAGATGATGTCGACCTTGTTGGCGGTCGCGCCTTTGACCTCCTGGCACGCCTCGCCGTGGAGCTCGAGGCCCTGGTGCTGGTCGCTCGTGTAGTCCCAGCCCTGCGCTTTGGAAGCGTCTTGCGCGATCACCGCCCCGTTGACCTGGACCGCGACGTTGCTCGCGTCGGGCGGCGGTGCGTCGAATTCGAACACGCAGCTGGCGACTTGGCCGGTGACGGCTTCGAGCGCTGCCGTCAGCTCGGCTTCGCTATAAGCTTGATAGAACTTCTCGCCGCCGGCGGCGTCGGTGCGCGCGGTGCCACCCGCTTCGGCCATGCTGTTCAGCACCTTGAACTTGCCCTTGTCTTCGACCGGATCCAGCACGCCGATGACGTAGGTGGGAAAGCCGGCGGCCTTGGCCGCGGCCAGAGCCGTGACCGCTCGTTCCTCGCTGCCGGAGTCGGGGCAAGAAGGATCGCCGTCGGTGGCCAGCACGATGTACTGGCTCGTAGCGTTGCGGCTCTTCAAGTAAGCGGCGGCTCGGTCGATGGCGTCGCCGGTCGGGGTTCCGTTGCCGAGCGCCATCGTGGAATTGATGATGCCGCTCACCGTGGCCGCGTTGTTGGGCGCGATTGGCGCGTGAATGGCGTCGGTGACGCCGGCCTCGGCGCAGGCCTTGCCTTCACCCTCGGGGAATAACTTCAAGCCCCACGCCACCGAAGAATCGGTGGCGGTGATGACCTTCGTCAGCGAAGGTTTTACCGCCTCCCAACGGGTGAGATCCATGGGCGGCACGGTGTGCTCGATCATCGACTTCGAGCGATCGAGCACCAACAGCACGTCCGCGGGCTTGCCGGAGAGCACGAAGCTTTGCTGCGCGCACTCGCCGTTTTCGACCAACGGCCCCCCCGCACGGCCGGTGGTGCCGGCCATGTTGTCCAGCACCAAGCCGCCGCCGATGCCTAGGTTCGGGCCTGCGCCGCTATCGACGGGCGAGCCGCTGCCGGAGCTGGCTCCGGCGCTGGAGCTGCTCGAGCCATGCTCGCCGTCCGAGGACGAACAGGCCAGCGACAGCGAAAATGCGAGCGCACCCAGGATGAGCGAAGGCTTCATGGTCCGACTTCCGAGCGCGTAATGCCGCGTCCCGCGCGATCGATCATGGCCGGGTCTAGAAATCGACCGAGCGCGGCCCGCGAGCGCATGGCTGCGCCCGGTATTGGCCTGTGCGCGTGTCTTGCTGGCCGTTTCGCACTACGCTCGAGCGGCAGCCCAAGCAAAGTCATGGCCGCAACCCCCTTGCTCAGCTCGATGACGCCCAGGCGCTCGGCCCGCGAGCGCGCGCGAAGGGCGGCCTGGGGTTGGCTTGCCTCGGGGTTACTGCTGGGGTGCTCGGCGACTTCCAGCGATCATCCGAAGGGGGCGGGCGCGACCAGCGCGGCGGGGGGCGCCGCCACGACCGCGGGCACGCCATCGTTCGGGGGCGACGTGACGATGACGAGCGATTTTCATCGCTGCCCGGCCGGCGACACCAGCCTGAAATGCCGGAAGGTCGACTGCCCCGCCGACAGCTCGCCCTCGACCACGTCCGTGAGCGGCGTCGTCTACGATCCGGCCGGGCGTGTCCCTCTGTACAACGCCGTCGTGTACGTGGCCGAGCCGGACACGCTGCAGCCGCTCCACCGGGGCGCGCAGTGCGAGAGCTGCAGCGCGCACTTTCCGCCCAGCGCGACGGCGGTGACGCTCACGAAATCCGACGGCAGTTTTCGGCTGACCGACATGCCCACCGGCAGCAAGGTTCCGCTGATCGTCCAGCTGGGCAAATGGCGGCGAGTCGTCAGCATTCCACGCGTAGCTCCGTGCACCGACACGCAGCTACCAGCAGAGCTCACGCGCCTGCCCAGAAACTCCAGCGAAGGCGACCTGCCGAGGATCGCCGTCACCACCGGCGGCTCGGACGCGCTGGAGTGCCTGCTGAAGAAGATCGGCGTCGACGTCGACGAGTTCACGCCCGACAGCGGCCCCGGTCGCGTCAACTTGTTCCAAGGCTACCGGGCGTCGAAGACCATCGACGTCGGCGGTACGAGCCAGCCGCTGCGCACCGCCGAGGACCTCTGGTCGAGCGCCGACCAAATGCTCGACTACGACATGATCTTGATGGGCTGCGAGGGTGAAGGCAGCCTGTGGAAGGACCCTGAAGACGTGGTCCCGACCGATCCGCCGCCGTTGCCGCGCCCGCCAGCCATGCAGTTGGAAGTGCGAAAATACGCCGATCTCGGCGGACGTATCTTCGGCTCTCATTGGCACCACCGCTGGATCGACTCCGACGACACGACCCCCGACGACCCCTACCCGCCGGTCGCCTCTTTCGCGAGGTCGGCGCAGGGCCTGGACGACCTGAGCGTCTTCGTCGATTCGACGTTCCCCAAAGGCCGGGCGTTCCGCGATTGGCTCGTGAACGTGAAGGCTTCGACCAAGCCGGGCGAGCTGGCGTTGACGGAAGTGGAGCATTCGGTCGACTCGATCGATCCGGCCCTCGCGCGTCGCTGGATCTACGGCACCGATCCGGAAGGGGTGGCCGGAACCAACAGAGTGGCGGACATGGTGCAGTATTTTTCGTTCACCACGCCCGTGGGCGCTCCGGAGTGCGGCCGCATGGTGTTCAGCGATTTGCACGTATCCATCGGGGGCGGGAAGGACGCCGCCAAGCCCTTTCCGGAGCGCTGCGACTCGAGCCCCGACAGCGAGCTTTCGCCGCAAGAAAAGGCCTTGGAGTTTATGATCTTCGATCTCTCGTCGTGCATTCAAAAAGAAGACGACGAAGTGAGCTCGCCCATCACCGTCGTGAAGTAGCCACTCGCTCGACCGCGGACCGGGCCACGCCCGCCGCCGGGGTACGTGCACGCGGCCGGCGTTGGCGAAATCAGTGATACGCCTTACGCTTCCGTTCATGCGCGACTTGGCCCTGCTCGTCTTCTTGAGCGTTACGGCGGCCCGCTTGGGGCTCTCATGGCTCAATTTGCGGCATTTGGAGCGCGCGGGGCACGTTGTCCCGCGGGAGCTGGAGCGCGAGGTCGACGCCGCTCGGCTCCGCAAGATTAGCTCCTACACCGCCGAGCGCGCGCGCTTTGGCCTGGTGCACAGCGTGGCCTCGGCGCTGGTCACGGGCGCGTTCGTGTTCGGCGGCGGTCTCGGCTGGTACGACGCCAAGATCGCGAGCGCAGGGGGCGGCTTCATCTCCAGCGGCTTGCTGTTCCTGCTCGGGCTCTTGCTGGCCAGCGCCCTCTTCGAGGTTCCGTTTCAGCTCTACGGCGATTTTCGCATCGAGCAGCGGCACGGCTTCAATCGGCAAACGGCGGGGCTGTGGTGGAGCGACTGGCTGAAGAGCACGCTGCTTTCGCTGGCCTTGAGCGGCGCTCTGGCCGCTGGCGCGTTGTGGCTCGTCCACGCCGCGCCCCACAGCTGGTGGATTTGGGTGAGCCTGCTCATCACCAGCGTGAGCCTGCTGCTGACGTTTCTATCGCCGTACGTCATCGAGCCGCTCTTTCACAAGATGGAGCCGCTGGAGGTCGCCGGCTTGTCCGACGGCATCCGCTCGATGACCGAAAGAGCGGGCGTACACGTGGGGCGCGTGCTGAAGGTCGACGCTTCGCGCCGTAGCTCCCACTCCAACGCCTATTTCACCGGCCTCGGGCGGGTGAAGCGCGTGGTGCTCTTCGACACTTTGTTGGCTCAAATGAGCCACTCACAAATCTTGGCCGTGCTGGCTCACGAGCTAGGTCATTGGAAGAAGCACCACGTGCTCTATCGCATGCTGACCATGCAGGTGCTGCTGGTGGCGGGCGCCTACCTCGCGTTTTTGCTCGCGCCCAGCGCGGCCCTGCCCGGCTTGGTCGGCCTCGGCAGCGCTTCGTTCGGCGCGCGCGTCGTGATCTTGCTGGTCGCAGCCTCGGCGTTGATGTTCCCGCTGACTCCGCTGTTTGCCGCCTGGTCGCGCCGCGACGAACGCGAGGCCGATCGCTTCGCCGTCGATTTGCACGGCCACGCTCACGACCTGGCCGACGCCCTGGCCAAGCTCGGCACCGAGAACCTTTCCAACCTCCACCCTCACCCGCTGTACGCGGCCTTCTATTACTCCCATCCTCCGCTCGTGGAGCGCATCGGCACGTTGCGCTCACTGGCCGCGTGAGCGCAACCGGATACGCTTTGACTGGGCGAGCGCTGGCCGCGTGAGCGCTTGGAGCGTTTTAGCGTCCGAATTGAAAGGGCACGTTCTTGCCGGGTGACACGAAGGGCCGCGGCGCTTGAAGTCGCTTTTTTAGGTAGGCAACGTAGGCTGCGCGCTGCCGCTCGGGCGCGTCGCGGCCCAGCGCGGCGAGCAGCTCGTCGGGCACCTGCTCGGCCGCTCGCTCCAACGTCTCTCGGTCGAGCTTGGGGGCGAGCTCCCAATCGGCGGCCGCCAGCTGAGACGCGGAAACCTGCAACAAGTGCTCGGCGACGAACTGGCCGGCCTCGCGCGGCGCTTGCTCGGTCACGCGCGGCCAGTCGTGGTGGAAGTCGAGCGCGGCTCCGTGATCGATGAGCCAGATTTGGCCCGCTTTGATCATCAAGTTCGGATTCTTTGCCGTACGATCCGGGTTTTGCACGAAGGCGTCGAGCCAGACAATCTGCGCCGCGAGCTCGGGCTTGATGCGCCCAGCGTCGGGCACCGTCACGTTGCGGAAGCCTTCGAGGTAGCGAAAGCCCAAGTTCGTGCCGGCGCTGCGCTCCAGCAAATCTCGCAGCTCTTCGTGCGGGTCGTCGCTGGGTAGCTGGGGCGTGAGCTCGACCAGGTAGCGCTCGGGCGTGAGGAGGCCGAGGGCCTGGGCCAGCGCGCCCACGATGAGCTCGGCCACGAGCGGGCGAGCCCCCTCGGCCGTGCCGCGCAGCTTGACCACCACCTTTTGCGCGCCCGTGTCGACCAACACGGGCCACGAGCTGCCGCGGAAGGTCGACAAAACGCGCTCGGCGCGGAGTGTTTGCATGCCGCTAGCGCGTGACCACGATGGGCTCGCCGCGCGTCACGATCATGGTGTGCTCGAACTGGGCGCCGATGCTGCCGTCGGGCGTGCGCAGGGTCCAGCCGTCGTCGGCCTCGAAGATGCTGGTAGCGCCGGTCGTCAAGAATGGCTCGATGGTGATGACCAAGCCTTCGTGCAGTACCTCGGCGTTGCGGCGGTCGAACGTGTTGGGCACGTTGGGCGGCTCGTGGATGTGACGGCCGACGCCGTGACCGCACAGATCGCGCACGACGCGAAAGCCCGCGCGCTTGGCCCGGCGCTCGACGGCGCGGCCGATGTTACGGACCGGCGCGCCCGCCCGCACTTCGCCCATGGCGTCGTTCAACGCCGCGCGCGTCGTGAAGAGCAAATTCTTCAGCCGCGGCGTGACGTCTCCAACCGGAAAGCTGGCGCCGCTGTCCGCCCAGTAACCGTCGAGCTCGGCCGAGACGTCGATGTTGACCAGATCGCCGGCGCGCAGCTTGCGGTGCGAAGGGATGCCGTGCGCCAGCTCGTCGTTGACGCTGATGCACGTCGTACCCGGAAAGTCATACGCCAGCTGCGGCGCCGAGCGAGCGCCGTGGCGCCGCAACACTTCGCGACCAATCGCGTCCAGCTCGCGCGTGCTGACTCCCTCGGCCACGTGCTGGGCCATGGTGTCGCGCGCTTCGGCCACGGCCGCGCCCGCGCGCTTCAGGCCTTCGATGTCGTCAACGCCGTCAATGGACATCCTCGCAGCTTAACACCGCCTAGACCGGAGGCACTCCGACGGCGCCCTCGCGGCTCGGCGCGCGATTTCCGCGGACCCGCGGGGTTGTCAGGCTGGCAGGACCAACGCCGAGAGCACGCCGAGGGTGAGGCGCAGGCCGGTGGCGAACGTCCAGGCCAGCACCAGCTTCATTGGCAAGCTCGAGGGGCTAGCCTGCAAGCGAAGCAGGTAGCGCCAAGCCAGGAGCACGATCAGCCCAGCGTCCAAACAGGCGCTGAGGGCACCCGTTGCCCAATCTGCGGGCGTGATGATGCTCAGCGACTGGCCCAGCGCCGCCCACGCTACCCCGAACGCAAAGTGCGCAACCACGAGCGCCACGCCAGGCACGACCAGCGCCGCCAGCAGGTAGCCCGGGAGCGAAATCAACAAGCCGCGCTTCAGTAGCCGTGGAAGGTCCGCCTGCGTTTGCGACGCGGTCAGCGGGTGGGCCCACACGACGAAAGCGACGAGCAGCGCCGACCCCGTGACGCCCGGCGCCAGCGAGCGCACTGCGCTCAGCGTGACGACGCGCATGATGTATTCGTGACCGCCGAGCTTTTGAAGCCCGAAGCCCGTCTGCACGGCCATGACGGCGCCCAAGAGGGCCGCGAACGCCGCCACTCCCAGCGCGTAGAGCCGGCAAAATCGACAAGCGTCGGGCGTCTTCACCGCTCGGCCTCTTCGCGCAACAGCGCGTAGCCAACCGCGTCTACCGGCGCCGCCCCGGGCACCCGCCACGCCCGGCGGTGCTGCGCCTCTTGCAAGAAGCCGCACTTCTCGAACACGCGCCGCATGGCCAGGTTGTCGTGCCGGGTGTAGCCGCCCAGACGCCCGGTCTCGGGATACTCCGAGAACACCCAGCGGCTGAGCCCGCGCAGCGAAAGCGTGCCGATGCCGCGACCTCGCGCCAACGTGGCCAGCCGCAGGTCGATGAGCGGCGTAACATCTTCCAAGTCGAACACGCGCGCGAGCCCGAGCGGCTCTTCGCCTTCGGCACGGATCCAAAAAGAACGCGAGGCGCCGCCGAAGAAGTGCCCCGACTCGAGGCGCCCGCGGAGCCAGTCACCGTCCACGCGCTGCTCGACGTGAAAGGGCCACTCGCTCGCCGACAGGAACCTGCCGAGCAAGGCCGAGTCATTGGCCACCACTGGATCGAACCTGAGCTGCATGCGGGGCGCGCATCCAAGCACGGCGGCGCCGTCGGTGCCCGAGATTCCGCGCAAAGCGCAGCGATCCAAAGCAGGGCCCCCGCTAGCGGGAATGGCCCGCTTCACAGCGGCAATTTGGGCGTGTAGCTTGGTGGCTGTCATGAAGCTCAAGACCGTCACCATCGAGCGTTTGCGGGATGCGCTGCTGCAGAGTGGACGACGGCCCAGCATGGTCATGTCGTCCGCCTACGAAACGCTGACGCGCGAGGGCCTGCTCAGCCCCGAAGAGGCGAACGCCTTGAACCGAGTCGACCCGCTGGGCGAGGCCATGTTCTTGATGATGTCCGCCGACGGCAAAGTCGCCGAGCAAGAGCGGGACGCCGTGCGCGGCGCCATCCGCGGCCTGACCGACAATCTGCTACGCAGCGGTACGATCAACGTGATGCTCGAAAATTACTCGAAGCGGCTGGCCGAGCAGGGGCGCGACGCGCGCTTGGAGCAAATTGCCTCCGAGATTGCCGACGAGCCGAGCGAAGCCGAAGGGGCGTTCGCGCTGTCGGCGGCCATTGCGCTAGCCGACGACGAGGTCACCGAGGAAGAGAACGCTTTCATCAACCAGCTGGCGGAGTGGTTCGGCATCGCGCCGGCGCGGGCCAGCGAGATCCTCGATCAGTTGGAAGAAGACCAAGAAGACTGAGGCGCCGCTTTTTCTGCGGGTTTTCCCCTCGGTATTTCGGTCACGCGCAGGCAGCCTTGCGGGTCCACTTCGTCGACGTTGGAGCCGCCCACGCTCGTCGACGTTGCCCGCAAGTGTAGTCGGAAGCGCTCGATGGCTCGCGCATCGCGGCTCGGCTCGAGCGAGCGCGGGCGGTGGCCGTCGAGAGCGTACGGACACGCCGAGAGCTGCGCCGGCGCTCCCTTGCGCAAGGTGAGCCGCGCGAAGAAGCTCTGCTTGGTCCAAGGCCGGTTGTCGTGCCCGGCGAACACCAGGTTACCCAAGCTGTACACGATGGGGCGCCCGTTGCTCCAGCCAACGCCCTGCGGCACGTGCGGGTGGTGACCGATGAAGGCGTCGACGCCCAGCGCCATCACCGCTTTGGCAAAACGGCGAGTCCGCTCGACCGGCGCGTCCACGTACTCTTCTCCGCCGTGATAACTGACGAGCACGAAGTCGTTCTCGCGCCGGGCCTGCTCGATGTTGGCCTTCAAATCTTGGATGCTGGCCCACGCCACGAAATTTTTGCCCTCGTGGCTCGCGAACGGCGGCTGGTTCCAGACGTGGGTCACCGCAAACAGCGCCAGCGTGCGGCCCTTCACCCGCACCACGACCGGCGCGTACGCCCGCTCGCGATCGCGACCGGTGCCCGCGAACGGCACCTGGGCGCGCTCCAAATTGGCGAGGGTCTCGAAGAACGCGCTCTTGCCAAAATCCCAAGCGTGGTTATTGGCCGTCGACACCAGCGAAATTTGCGCGCGCGCTAGCACGTCTGCGCCGCCCGGCGGCCCGGTGAAGATGAGCCGATGCAAGGGCGACTGGGTCAAGCCGCCCTGGTCGCTGAGCTGAGACTCGAGGTTGACGAAGCGAGCGTCGGCCGAGCTCCAGGCCTCGGCCAAGCCGGCAAAGGGCGCGTAGGCCGCGTTGCTCAAGATGGCTTGCCCGCACTCGCGTCCGAAATTCACGTCGCCGCCCGCCGCGAGCACGATGCTGGGCTCGGGCTCCTCGGGCGGGTTGGGCGCAGCTTCGGCCAGCGCTCGGCTCGGAGCCGCGCTCGCCAGTGGCGCTTTGGCAGGCGGCGCCACGAAAGGCGCCACGACGGCGGCGGCGGAACCGGCGGGCTTGGCGGAGCCGGCGGAAACGTGCACGCCACGTTCGCCACACCCCCCGAGGCTCACGACGAACAACAGCGGAAAACCGAGCGTGCGCAAATTGCTCCAGTCGCCATTTTGGCGCGAGGCGCTATGGGGCGGCAAGCCGCGCGGCGCCCGACGGCAAAAGAATGTGTTTGCGCGGGGCTCGGGCTCGATTTACGAAAGGCCCGTGAAAATTGCAGTCATTGGGTCAGGCTACGTGGGGCTCGTGGCGGGCGCTTGTTTCGCGGACTCGGGCACTCACGTCACCTGCGTCGACGTCGACGAGAAGAAGCTCGACAAGCTGCGCGCCGGTGAGGTGCCGTTCTTCGAGCCCGGCCTGGCCGCGCTGGTCAAGCGCAACTGGCCGCACCGCCTCGACTTCAGCTCCAACCTGGCCGAATCCATCCGCGGCTGCGAGATCGTGTTCGTGGCCGTCGGCACCCCGCCCGCCGAGGACGGCTCGGCCGACCTTTCACACGTCTTGAAGGTGGCCGAGCAGGTGGCCAAAGCCGCCGAGCACGACCTGGCCTTGGTGCTGAAGAGCACCGTGCCCGTGGGCACGAACGAGCGCGTGCGCAAGCACGTCGAGCCGTTCGCCAAGCACCGCATCATGGTCGTCAGTAACCCCGAGTTCTTGAAAGAGGGCGACGCGCTGTCGGACTTCTTGAAGCCGGACCGCATCGTGGTGGGCGCCGACGACGAGCGCGCCTTCGAGCTGTTGTCGCGGCTGTACGCGCCGTTCAACCGCCAGCGCAATCGCCTGCAGCGCATGAGCCCCAAGAGCGCCGAGATCGTGAAGTACGCGTCCAACGCCCTGTTGGCCACCAAGATCTCGTTCATGAACGAGATCGCCGAGCTGTGCGACGCCGCCGGCGGCGACGTGGAGCAGGTGCGGCTAGCCGTAGGCTCCGACGAGCGCATCGGCATGCAGTTCTTGTATCCAGGCCTGGGCTTCGGCGGCAGCTGCTTTCCGAAAGATCTGCGAGCGCTGGTCAGCACCGGCAAAGACTTGGGCGTGCAGATGGAGGTGTCGGAGGCGGCCGTGCGCGCCAACGAGGGTCCGCCCCAAATGCTGCTCCGCCACATGGAGAAAGAGCTGGGCGGCGTGTCGGGCAAGCTGATCGCCGTCTGGGGCCTGGCGTTCAAGCCCAAGACCGACGACGTGCGCGAGAGCCCGGCGCTGAAGCTCATCGGCGAGCTGCTCAAGCGCGGCGCCAAGGTGCGCGGGGCCGATCCAGAGGCGCTGGAGACCGCGCGCGAGGCGCTGGTACGCAGCGGTGACGCAGCGGGCGTTGAGCTGTGCAAAGACGAGTACGACGCGGTCAAAGGCGCGGACGCCCTGGTCATCGCCACCGAGTGGAGCGAGTACCGTTCGCCCGATCTTTCGCGCGTGAAGCAGCTGATGCGCGGCCGCCACCTGTTCGACGGGCGCAACGTGATCGTGCCGGGCGCCGCCGTCGACGCCGGTCTCCGCTACCGCGGCATCGGTCGCCCCGCCCAAGGTTGATGCCAAAGGAGGCGAGCGGCAGCGGGCCGCTGGGCGGTGCTCAGCGGCTCAAGGCCGTGCTGCGCCCGATCATGGGCATTTTGGCCCTGATCTTCGTGATCGCGGCGATTTGGGATTTGAAGCGTCGTTGGCGCCCGGGCGTCGTTGAAATCGACTACGGCATGGCCGCGCTCTCGATGCTGCCCCTGGCTATCGGCTGCGTCTTGCTCGGCCTGGGCTGGATTTGGCTGCTCTCGCGCATGAGCGGCGTGAAAATACCGGTGCTGCCCGGCTTGGCCCTGCACTTGGAGTCGCAGGCGGCGCGCTACACACCCGGCAAAGTCGGCCTGCCGCTCGTGCGCATGCTGGGCGCGGCCAGCTTGGGCACCACCAGCCGCATCGCCGGCTCGTCGGTGTTCATCGAGGTGCTGTGCTTCGTAGCAACGGGCGGCGTCACCGGTCTGTTGGTGCTCTTGTTCTCGAGCGACATGCTCCAGCGCGTGACCGAAGCCCTGGGCCTATTGGGGTTGCTCGTGCTGGTCGGCTTCGTGCTCGCGCTCGCGGTGCTGCTGCTGCTCGACCGCCGCCACCTGCCAGCGAAGGCGCGCGATCTGCTGCAGCTCGACGGCAGCGGGCCCTTGGTTCCGCCGGCGCTGCCGCTCATCCATGCCGTCTACTGGTTGACCTGGGCCGCGCACGGATACTTCACCAGCCGCGCCATTCAGGCGCCGGTCGGGGTGTCGCTCGACAGCATGGGCTTTTACGTGCTCGCGCCGGTCATGGGCTTTTTGGCCTTGGCGGCTCCGGGAGGCCTGGGCGTGCGCGAAGCGGTGCTGTCCATCGCCCTGTCGGCCGCGACCGGCCCAGGGCCTGCCCTGTACGCAGCGCTGTTGTCTCGGGGCACGTCGGTCGTGGTCGACTTCGGGGTTTGGATGGCGTTCCGGCCGTTCCGCGGCAGCGGGCTCCGAAAAGCGAGCTAGCTGTGCCAACAGGCTCGAGGCCGCGCCGCGCCGTCGCGCTCAACGAGGCAATAGCCGCTGCAGACGCGCCATGACCTCGTCTTCGAAGCGCGCCAGGTAGCCCTTCACGAGGTCGCTCGGCTCGGCGCCGCTGAGCAGCGGAGTCAAATCCATGCCCCAGATCAGCGCGGAGTGCTGGTCGGCGCCGCGCGCTTCGAAATAGCTGGCGTGCGCCCGCCGCCGACCAGCCGTGGCCAAGTCGTAGCGTTTCCCGCCCGCGATCTGCGAGTCGAACACGCCCAGCAAGGCCGCGTGCAGGTTCTCGTGCCCGTCGACCGGCATCACGACCTTGTCGTCGTCGCACAGCCAATCCAAATCACGCCACACCTCGCAGCCGATGACGCGGGCGGGGCGGGCGTCGGGCGGCAGCGCGAAACATGCCGTGACGACGCGCAGCGCCACGGCCACGTGCGTGTCGTGTTTGTCGGCCAGGTTGTGCGTGTACACGACCTCCGGGCGGGTCTCGAACAGCACGGTCACCAAGTCGTTCACGACATCGGGCGCCGACGCGTCTTTGACGGCCGCGCTGGCGTGGCCGAGCTGCAGCATGGCCGAGTACTCGCCCACGAAGGCCGCCTTGCGCTGCTCGAGCCGCCGCACGGCCACCATGCGCTCGTCAGAGCAGCCCTGATACGCCGCCTCGCGAGGGCTGCCGCTCCCGTTCGTCACTACGACCCCGGTGAACCAGCGCGCCGCCTCCTGAAAGCACTCGGCGACGCCGTGCGCGGCCATGATCTCCAAGTCGTCTGCGTGTGCGCCGATCGCCAGATGGGTGGTGCGAGCCAAGGCCGGCTCGATTTCGCTGCCGTCGGGCACGAACACGTCGGCGTGGGAGTGAGTGAGCGACAGGGGCATGGCTGCTTTCAAAAGTGCGGCAGGCTGGCCGCGGCAATGGCCTGGCCGACGCGGCGCGTGGCCTCGTCGGGCAAGTGGATGCGAACACGCTGGGCGAGCTCGGGCTCTTCGGCTGCCAGGACCTGGCGCGCTCTTTCGAGCATGAGGCGGCCGCCTCGCCCGGAGGTGACGCGGCCGAGCAAGAGCACGTGCTCGAGCTCGTAAAATTGCGCGTACAAAAGCAGACCGTAGCCGAGGTAGACGCCCAAGCTCTCGAAGATAGCGCACGCTCGCGCATCGCCCGAGGTCATCCGCTCTTGCAGGGCCTTCAGCTTCTCACCGGGCGAGGCTTCGGCCGGCAGCTCGACGCCCGCGAGCGTGGCCAAACGAATGGCGGCGTCTTGCGAGAAGTAACTCACGCCCGTACCGCGGTCGCCCGACCACTCGCTGTCGACGGGCGCCTGCTCGCTCACGTCCACCGGCGCGAACGCCAGCTCGTTCAACCAGCCCGTGAGCAAGCCGTTCGCGTCGACGTAGCCGGCGGCTTGGCTCGTGCCCATCGCGATGCCCAGCACCGAGCCGTCTTTCAGCTCCAGCGCGCCGGCCAGCGCCGTAACGTCGCCGTCATTGGCGACCTCCAGCGGAACATTGCCCCATTTCTCGGCAATATCTCGGTAAATGTCCTTGATGCGCGCTTCGAACGCGGCTTCGGGAACCTGGCGAAAGAGCGACGCCACCCTCGTGCGGTTATCGACGTAAATGCCAGCCGAGCTCACCCCGATGGCGTCGATGCGCGGCAGGTGCGCGGCCGCTCGACGAATCGAGTCGTCGATACCTCGAAAATGGTAGTCCGGATCGCTCTCGAGCTTGGGTTGCCAAACCGTCTCGAGCGAAAACACTTCTTTGCCGTCGATCAGCGCCGCCACTTTGCGATCGCTCCCGCCGGCGTCGAAGCCGATGCGACAACCATTCCAGTGACCACCCACGGCTTTGGCCCGCTCGCGCGCAGGCGGCAGCTGCGACGCAGCCACGGCCTGCACCACGAACCGCGCCTGCTCATAAACCTTGGCGAAGAACTCCGCGTCGAAGGCACGCGCGCCCCCCGCGCAGTAACAAGCCGCCAAATACTCGGCGACCGCGCCCGAGCCGGCCACGAGCACGCGGTAGGCCCCGCGCTGCCAGAGCAGGAACTTCAGCACGCGCTCGGCCAAGCGCTGGCTCTCGGGCGAGCGCTCGTGTCCGTCGCGGAACACGAGCATGGAAAAGCGCGAGACGCTGCCGTCGCCGCGCTCGAGCGCGAACGTGAGCGCGGAGCCCTGCTGGCTCGCCGCGCGCCGGTGCTCGCGCAGCGCCAAGTACAGCGGCCGAAAACCGGCATCCAACGGCGGAGCCACGGCGGGAGCTTGCTCGAAAACCGAAGCGGGCACGGCAACGCCGCATGTTACGCGGCCGGACGCGGCGCGGGCCCGAGATTCGGGCGGCGCGTGTTACGTCTCGAGATTTTTTGGTGCCGAGGTTCGGGGCGGCGCGTGTACGTCTCGAGATTTTTTACAGGAAGATCGGAAGGATGGAAGGCGTGAATTTGGGGGGGCATCGAGCCGTAAAGGCGAATCTGGCTCTGATTTTTGTCGAGTCGAGCAGGCCTTCGGGGGCGAAAAGTCAGTTCGGTAGCGAACCGACTTTTGCGACGCGAGATGGCAGCTGGCTGCCGCGCCGCAGCTCCTTGGGATAGATCACATCTCTCCGGAGAAATCGGCTGCCATCCTCATGCCGGCTTCAAGGAGGACCAATTTCTCGAAGCCGCGGCCAAGGGTTTGCCAACCTGGGTCGCCATTTCTCTTGAGG
>Ga0164241_10000559_pt1 | contig 64550 bp, 56 predicted proteins | sample OricomyardsoilBY_FD_108780 | JGI IMG/M metagenome (GOLD analysis project Ga0164241, IMG submission 108780) | Backyard soil microbial communities from Emeryville, California, USA - Original compost - Back yard soil (BY) | ecosystem: Environmental > Terrestrial > Soil > Unclassified | place: USA...
GCCCAAGGGCGTCGCCGCGGCGATGGCGAAACGCTGCGGGATCGGCGCGCAGGCGATCCGCGACGATCTCGGCCAAGCGGTCGGGCATAGCGGTGTCGCGCATCCGCTGCTGATGCTCGTCCATGCGCTGGAGAGCGCCACGCCCGGCCAGCGCATCCTCGTCGCGGGCTTCGGCAATGGCTGCGACACGGCCTTGTTCGAAGTGACCGGCGCCATCGCCGCCCTGCCCCCACGCCGCGCCGTCACCGGCTGGCTGGCACGGCGGCGCGAGGAGAATAATTACCTCAAATTCCTCGCCTTCTCGGGCGCGCTCGATCTCGAAAAGGGCATGCGCGCCGAGTTCGATCAAAAGCAGCCGCTCACCGCCTTGTGGCGGCATCGCCGGACGGTGCTCGGGCTGGTCGGCGGGCGCGATCCCAAGACCGGCGAGGTGCAATTCCCGCGCAGCGACATCCCGCTCGACGGCAATCTCGCCAATGTCGGCACGCTCGAGGACTATCCGATGGCCGAGCTGCCCGCGCGCATCCTCACCTTCACCGCCGACAGCCTGACCTACTCTCCCGATCCGCCGACCTATTACGGATTGATCGACTTCGAGGGCGGCGGGCGGATGAACGCCGAATTCTGCGACGTCGAGCCCGCGGATGTCGCGGTGGGCCGCGAGATGCGGATGATGTTCCGAGTGAAGGCGTTCGATGAGCAGCGCCACTTCACTCGCTATTTCTGGAAGGCGGCCCCGGCCGCGCGGGAGGCCTGAGCGATGGCGAGCGGCATCAAGGACAAGGTGGCGATCCTCGGCATGGGCTGCGCGCGCTTCGGCGAGCGCTGGGATGCCGATGCCGACACGCTGATGGTCGAGGCCTATCTGGAGGCGCTCGCCGACGCCGGGATCGGCGCCGGCGAGATCGACGCGGCCTGGCTCTCGGTCGGGTTCGACGCGCTCAACATCGGGCCATCGGGCGTCCCCGCGTCGATCGCGCTGCGGCTGGACAATGTGCCCGTCACCAAGGTCGAGAATTACTGCGCGAGCGGCACAGAGGCGTTTCGCGGCGCGGTGTACGCGGTGGCGAGCGGCGCGGCGGACATCGCGCTGGCGGTGGGCGTCGAGAAGCTCAAGGACACCGGCTATGGCGGGCTGCCGGTGCGGACGCGCGGCACGATGTTCGACATGGTCGGCGTGGTCGGATCGGCGCCCGGCAATTTCGCCCAGCTCGCCTCGGCCTATGCCGCGCGGCACGGCGTCGGGCGCGACGACCTGAAGCGCGCGATGGCGCATGTCTCGGTCAAGAGCCACGCAAACGGCGCGAAGAACCCCAAGGCGCATCTGCGCAAAGTGATCGACGAGGCGACGGTGCTGAACGCGCCGATGATCGCCGAGCCGCTGGGGCTGTTCGATTGCTGCGGCGTATCGGACGGCGCCGCCTGTGCGATCGTCACCACGCCGGAGATCGCCCGCGCGCTGGGCAAGCACGACCTCGTCACGGTCAAGGCGCTCCAGCTCGCGGTGTCGAACGGCTGGGAGTTGCAGGGCCGCGGCTGGGACGGGAGCTACGTCCACACCACCCGCATCGCCGCCGCGCGCGCCTATGCCGAGGCGGGAGTCAGCGATCCCGGCAGTCAGATCAGCCTGATGGAAGTTCATGACTGTTTCTCGATCACCGAACTGGTGACGATGGAGGACCTGGGCATGACCCCGGACGGCGGCGCCGTGAAGGACATTCTCGACGGCCGCTTCGATGCCGATGGCGCCAATCCCTGCCAGATCGACGGCGGGCTCAAATGCTTCGGGCATCCGGTCGGCGCGTCGGGGCTCCGCATGATCTACGAGAATTATCTCCAGCTGCTCGGCCGCGCGGGCGAGCGGCAGCGGCAGGACAATCCCTCGCTGGGCCTGTCGCACAATCTCGGCGGCATGCCGAACCAGAGCGTCGCCGCGATCGCGATCGTCGGGCTGGACGGCGCCTGATGGACGCCGGGACCTTCGCGGCGCTGCGCGACACGATCCACCGCTTCGTCCGCGAGCGGCTGCTGCCCCTCGAAGCCGAGGTCGCCGAGAGCGACAAGGTGCCCGACGCGATCGTCGAGGAAATGCGCCGGCTCGGCCTGTTTGGGCTGACCGTGCCCGAGGCATTCGGCGGGCTGGGCTTGACGATCACCGAGGAAGTCGAGCTGGTGATCGAACTGACCTGGGCATCGGCGGCGTTCCGATCGATCCTGGGCATGAACCTCGGCGTCGGATCGCAGGGCCTGGTGATGGACGGCACCGACGCGCAAAGGGCCGAATGGCTGCCGCGCATCGCCAGTGGCGAAGTGATTTGCAGCTTCGCGCTGACCGAGCCCGATTCGGGCTCCGACGCCGCGGCGCTACGCACCAGCGCCCGGCGCGATGGTGACAACTACATCCTCAACGGATCGAAGCGCTACATCACCAATGCGCCGATGGCCGGCCTGATCACGATCATGGCGCGAACTAGCGCGGAGAAGCTGCCGGGCAACGCGCATGTCACTGCCTTCCTCGTCCCCGCCGACACGCCCGGCGTGCGGATCGGGCCGAAGGACCACAAGATGGGCCAGGCCGGTGCGCTTTCCGCCGATGTTTTCCTCGAGGATGTTCGCGTCCCCGCCAGCGCGATCCTTGGCGGCGAGGAGGGCCAGGGCTTCCGCACCGCGATGAAAGTGCTCGACCGGGGCCGTATCCACGTCGCCTCGGTCTGTATCGGCCAGGCGCGGCGGATCCTCCACGAAGCCTTGTCCTATGCCCGCGAGCGCAAGCAGTTCGGTCAGCCGATCGGCGAGTTTCAGCTCGTCCAGGCGATGCTTGCCGACAGCCGCGCCGAGCTCTACGCCGCCGAGTCCATGGTCCGCGATGCCGCGCGCCGGCACGAAGCGGGCGAGCGCGTGTCGATGGAGGCCAGCTGCGCCAAGATGTTCGCGTCGGAAATGGTCGGCCGGGTTGCCGATCGCGCGGTGCAGATCCATGGCGGCGCCGGCTATATGCGCGAAACCCCGGTCGAGCGCTTCTACCGCGATGTGCGCCTGTTCCGCATCTATGAGGGCACCACGCAGATCCAGCAGCTCATCATCGGCCGCGAGTTGATGAAGCGCGGGACGATCTAACGCCCCTCGAACTTCGGCTCACGGCCCTCGACGATCGCGTTCGCCGCTTCGGCGTGGTCACGGCTCTGCATCGACAGCATCTCCCAGGCGAGGCCCGCTTCCAGCACGATATCGAGCTGGGCGCGGATGCCGCGGTTGACCGTCATCTTGGTCCATTGCACCGCGAGCGGCGGCTTGGCGGCCAGCTCGGCCGCGATCGCCTGCGCCTTGGCGAGCACGTCTTCGGCGGGCGCGACGTGGTTGATCAGCCCCAGCGAATGCGCCTCGACGCCGCGCAGCAGGGTCGCGCGCATCAGCAATTCCTTGGCGCGGTTGGGGCCGATCAGCAGGGGCCAGAAGATGGCCCCGCCATCTCCCGCGACCAGCCCGACATTGACGTGGGTGTCGCCGAACTTGGCAGTCTCCGAAATCACCGACACGTCCGCCGCCAGCGCCAGCGTGGCGCCAAGCCCGGTGGCATGGCCGTTGACCGCAGCGACGATCGGCTGCGGCACGTCGAGCATGTTGACGATCAGCCGCCGGGCCGACTCGCCGATCCCGAGCAGATGATCCCAACCCGCCCCGCTGCCGGCGCGCGCGGCCATCGTCTTGATGTCCCCGCCGGTCGAAAAGGTCCTCCCCGCTCCGGTCAGCACGATCGCCCGCACATCTTTTCGTCGGGCGAGATCGGGCCAGATGCGTTCCAGCGAGTCGTGCGTGGCCGAGTCGATCGCGTTGCCCTGTTCCGGACGGTCGATCGTGACGGTCGCGACCGCCGCTTCCACAGTCAAAACGAGCCCCGAATAAGTCGTTTCGGCCAATTTCAGTCCCTTTCCCTGACAGTCGCCCCATTTTGGACCGCTTGCATATTCATACCGTCGGTCTACATTTCGACCAACAAGAAAGAAGGCGGAGAGGATCACATGAAGAGAATGCTGCCCCCATTGAATCCCCTGCGCGCCTTCGAGGCCGCGGGCCGCCATGTCAGCTTCACGCGCGCGGCGGAGGAACTCAGTGTTACCCAGACCGCGGTCAGCCGCCAGGTCGCGGTGCTCGAAGCCTATATGCGCTGCCGGTTGTTCGAGCGGCACAATTCGGCACTGATCCTCACCGACGCCGGCATGGCCTATCTCGCCTCGATCCAGCCGGCGATGGAAACGATCGGCGAGGCCACCGCGATGACGCGCGGCCAATCGAGCAATGTCGTCAAGGCGCGGGTGTACCTCACCTTCGCGCTGCGCTGGCTCATGCCGCGCCTGCCGCGCTTCCGCGCCGCGCATCCGCATATCGAGATCAATTTGGCGACGTCGCTGCTGCCGGCCGATTTCGAGCGCGACGATCTCGACGTGAACATCTGTCACGGCGGACCGGAATGGCCCGGGGTCTCCAGCCTGTTGATCTTCAAGGACCGGCTGACCCCGACCTGCAGTCCTGCGCTGCTCGAGGCACTGGGCGGCAGCGTGACTCCCGCCGATCTGGTCGGCCAGCCCTTGCTCCATTCGCGCAATCGCATCGCCGATTGGGGCGACTGGTTCCGTTTCGCTGGCGTCGACGTGCAGCTGGAGCCCGGAATCACGTTCGAGACCTCGAGCCTGGTCTATGAGGGCGCGCGTCAGGGCCTGGGGTTCGCGCTCAGCCAGTTGAGCCTCGTCAAGGGCGAGATCGAGCGCGGCGAACTCTGCGCGCCCTTCCCCGCAATGACTCGGGAGAGCGGCTATTACTTCCTCCACAAGACCGGCCGGATTGAGGCGAAGACGCGGATCTTCCGCGACTGGCTGATGAAGGAAGTGGAGGCCGATCTGGCGGCGGAGGCGGAAGCGCTTGCCGCGCAACCGGTGCGGCAGGCTGCTTGAACTGCTTTCCCTCTCTCCGCTTGCGGGGAGAGGGAGATTCGGCTCAATCCAGCTCCGGATCGGTAGCGCCGCTGGTGGTGTAATCCGTCGGGATGCAGACCTCGACCACGGTATAGTCGAGCGTAAAATCGGTAACGTTGTGGCGAATGCCCGCGGGGATGAACATCGCGTCGCCGCGTTCCATCTTCACCAATCCCAGCCCCTCGACCCAGATATCGAGCCAGCCGGTGAAGGGCATGAAGAACTGGTCCATGTTATGGACGTGCCAGCCAGTGCCACCCGGCGGCCGATCGGCGATGCCGACGACATGGATGTGCATCCGCCGCCCGGTCGATTCGGTCGCGCCGAGATCGCGATAGGTGAAGAAGGATCGCGGGCCGTCGCCGGTGATATAAGTGTCGGGCGTGTCGCGCGTGACGATCGCTTCGGCGGGCGCATCGCCCGACTCAGGCAGGCCCAGTGCCGCGCGAAAGCGGTCGATATGCTCGAAACTGCCGTTGCTGGAAAATTCCAGCGCCTCGAACCCGTCCGAATATTCGTAGACGTCCGGATCGAAGGCGCGGGCCGGCTGAACCAGCGTGTCGCCGACCTCGAGCGTCACCCGCTCGCCACTCGCCTTTTGCAGCGTCAGCGTGCCGGCCATGACCTGGAGATAGTTGAACTCCTGATCGTCGGTCGACCAGCCCTTTCGCGACCCAGCCTTTTCGGCGCGGACGATCTGGGCATCGAGCAAGCCGTGCGAGGCCCCCGCGAGCCCGAGCGAGCGATATTCGAGCCCCGATCGCTGCACCTTGCGCCACACCGCGGTCTTTTCCGGGTAATAGCCGAAGCTCAGCGGCAGCGAGCCGATCTGGGGCCTTTGGGGTACGCTCATCTCCGTCTCCTTGACTGCGCTATTCTAGATCACGCCGCGCGCGCGCAATGCCGCTATCTCGCTATCGTTTCTGCCCAATGCCCGCAGCACCGCATCGGTGTGTGCGCCCAGCGCCGGGGTCGGGCCATTGGTGGCGGGGGTCTTCGAGAAATTGAGCGGGCTGCGCACGATCGGCAGCACCCGGCCATCGTCCTGCTCGACCTCGACTCGGATGCCGCGATGGATCACTTGCGGATCGGTGAAGACCTGGTCGATCGCGTTGATCCCGGAACTCGGCACTCCGGCTTCCTCGAGCAGCGCCGACCATTGGGCGAGCGTGCGCGCCGACAGCGCTTCGTTGAGGATGAGGGTCAGCTCTGGATGATGCTCGCGGCGTGCGCGGTTGGTCGCGAAGCGCGCATCCCCGGCCAGCTCGGGCCGCCCGACCGCCGCGGCGAGCGCCCGGAACTGGCGGTCGTTGCCGCACACGATGATCATGTCGCCGTCGCCCGCAGTGAACACGCCCGAAGGGAAAGTGTTCGGCGCGCGGTTGCCCGCCCGGATGGCGACTTCGCCGCCGGTCAGGAAGCCGCTGGCATATTGAGCGGTGAGCGCGATCGAGGCGTCGAGCATCGCCGCATCGATGAACTGGCCCTCGCCAGTGCGCAGCCGGTGGAACAGCGCGCCGAGCACCGCCACCGCCGCGAGGTAGCCGGTGGTGAGATCGGTGATGTTGATCGCGGTGCGCATCGGCTCGCCCTCGGGATCGCCGCACAGGCTCATATGGCCGGCGGTCGCCTGGAGGATCGAATCATAGGCCGGGCGCTGCGCCGAAGGGCCGGTCTGTCCAAAGCCGGTGATCGAGCAATAGACGATCTCCGGGCTGACCGCGCGGACCGACTCATAGTCGAGCCCGTATTTGACCAGCGCCTGCGCCTTGTAATTCTCGACCAGCACATCGCAATTCGCGGCCAGCTCGCGGACCAGCTCGGCGCCTTCGGGAGTCGCGATGTCGATCGTGATCGACTGTTTCCCGCGATTGAGTGCGAGGAAGAAGGCGGAGAGCTGGTCGGCTCCCTCCACCGAGGGACGGAAGCTGCGTGAATCGTCGCCGCCGCCGGGCCGTTCGACCTTGATCACGGTCGCGCCCATGTCGGCGAGCAGCTGGGTGCACCATGGCCCCGATGCGACGCGGGTCAGGTCCAATACCCGGATGCCCGATAAAATTTGCGCCACGCCCCCTCCTCTCCTGGTTTGGGAGCATGAACCCGGAGCCGGGCCGGCCCGCCACAACCTATTGCTCGGGAGGCAGGCGAGAAATTGTGGGTGAGCCCTCGGCTGCGAGGCGGCCCCGTGCCACAATTTATCGGGGCACACCCAAGCGATAGCCGCTGGTGACCGATCGCCCCCGCTTCATAGTTCGCCCAACAATCCGGGCGGGGAAGCCCGGGAACAGAGCCCCGGGGGAGCATGACCGCCTTAGCCTTCGACTATCCGGACGAAATCTCGACGATGATCGAGGCTTTGGGGGGATTCATCCGCGCCGAGATCCTGCCGCGCCACGCGCAGCACGCCGATCTGCTGGCGGATTCGCGCCGCAAATACACCTATGACGGCCGCTTCTCGCCCGAAGTGTGGGGGATCATCGCGGAAGTGCGCAAGGCGGCGGCCGAGGCGGGCTTCTATGCGATGAGCGTGCCGGAGAGCATCGGCGGCGGCGGCATGGGGCTGCTCGCCTATTTCGCGGCGTGGGAATATATCTCGCGCACCTGCGGGCCGCGCGATTGGCTGTCCTATTACATCATCAGCCACTGGGCGAAGGGGCCGAGCCCGGTGCTCGCCGAGGCGACCCCGGAACTGCTCGCGCAAGTGCTGCCCGGCATCATGAACGGCGACAAGACGATGTGCTTCGCGCTGTCCGAACCCGAAGCGGGATCGGATGCGGCGGGGATCAAGACGCGCGCAGTGAAGGATGGCGACGGCTGGCGGCTGACCGGCGGCAAGATCTGGATTTCGAACAGCGTCCATGCCGATTACGCAGTGATCTTCGCGGTCACCGACCCCGAAAAGGCGGCGGCGCGCAAGGGCGGGATCAGCGCCTTCTTCGTCCCCACCGACGCACCCGGCTATTCGCTCGAGAGCACGATCAAGATGTGGGGCCAATCGGGCACGGTCGAGGGCCAGCTCAAGTTCGAGGACGTGCGAGTCGAGCCGCACCAGCTGCTTGGCGAACTCGACAATGGCTTCAAGCTGGCGATGCTCGGGGTCGGGCTTGGCCGGATGTACAATTCGGCGCGCGCCGTGGGCTATTCGCGCTGGGCGCTGAACGAAGCGTTCGAGCACATCAAGCTGCGCAAGGCCTTCGGTAAGCCGATCGCGGCGAACCAAGGCGTCACCTTCCCGCTCGCCGAAAGCGCGATGCAGATTCACGCCGCGCACCTGATGGCGATCAACGTCGCTCAATTGCTCGACCGCGGCCAGAGCGCGAGCAAGGAACTGGCGATGACCAAATGCTTCGCCGCCGATGCGGCCAAGCTGTGCGTCGATCGCTGCATCCAGACCTTCGGCGCGATGGGCTTCACCAACGAGATGTTCCTGACCGACGCCTATATCGCGATGCGCAAGATCACGATCGCCGATGGCAGCGCCGAAATCTTGCGCCGCCTGGTCGCCAAGCGCATGCTCGACGGCGACATGGCGCTTTAGGACGATGGTGGCGGACGCAGTAATCCAGACGGTGGCCGACGGCGTCGCCACGCTGCGGCTCGCCGAGCCCGACAGCCGCAATGCGCTGAGCCCCGCGATCCTCGCGGCGCTGGAGGGTGCGGTGCCGGCTTTGCTCGCCGATGCGGCGGTGCGCTGCCTCGTCATCACTGGCACCGGGCGGAGCTTTTGCGCGGGCGGCGACCTGCGTTCGCTCGGCGCGCCTTCCGGCCCGCAGGAATCGCGGCAGCGGCTGGCGCGCAGCTATGCCTGGCTGGAGGCGCTGCTGAGCGCGGAGAAGCCCGTCATCACCGCCGTCAACGGCGTCGCGGTGGGCGCGGGATTCGGTTTGGCCATGGCAGGCGACATCGTGATCGCGGCGGACAGCGCGGCGTTCATCGCGGGCTTCCCGATGGTGGGCGTGGTCGCCGACTACGGGCTGGGCCGCACGCTCCCCCGCGCGGTCGGTTCGGTGCGCGCCAAGGACATATTGCTGACCGGCCGCAAGGTCGATGCCGCCGAGGCGCTGGCGATGGGCATGGTCAGCCGCGTCGTCCCCGCCGATGCGCTGGAAGCGGAGGCCACTGCCCTCGCGCGCCAACTCGCCGATGGCCCGACCGTCGCGCTCGGCCTGACCAAGAAGCTGATCGATCAGGCCTGTGAGGGCAGCCCGGCCGGCCATTTCGACCGCGAGGGCTTCGCGCAGGCGACCGCGTTCGGCACCGCCGACTATCGCGAGGGCGTTAGCGCCTTCCTCGAAAAGCGCGCGCCGAAGTTCGAGGGGCGCTGAGGTGGAGTATAGCTTCACCGCCGAAGATCGCGCCTTCCGCGACGAGGTCCGGACCTGGCTGCACGCCAATGTCCCTACCGAAAAGCGCCCCTCCGAAGGCCCCGCGATGCGCGACTTCGACACCGCCTGGCAGCGTCGCCAGTTCGAAGGCGGCTGGGGCGGGATCGCATGGCCTGTCGAATATGGCGGACGCGGGCTCAGCCTGATGCACCAGCTGATCTGGCACGAGGAATATGCCCATGCCGGCGCGCCGCCCCCGGGCTGCATGTTCGTCGCGCTGAACCATGGCGGCCCGACGCTGATGGCGCGGGGATCGGAGGCGCAGCAGGCGTTCCATATCCCCCGGATCATCGCGGGCGACGCGGTTTGGTGCCAGGGCTTTTCGGAGCCCGGCGCGGGATCGGACCTTGCCGGCATCCGCATGCGCGCAGTAGTCGATGGCGATCATCTCGTGGTCAACGGATCGAAGATCTGGTCGAGCTATGCCGACGTCGCCGACTGGCAGGAACTGCTGGTCCGCACCGATCCGGACTTGCCGCGCCACAAGGGCCTGGCCTGGACGATTTGCGACATGACCCTGCCCGGCATCACCGTGCGGCCGATCCGGACGATGGCGGGCGTGACGACCTTCTCCGAAGTCTTTTACGACAATGTCCGCATTCCGCTGAGTGACGTGGTCGGCGGGCTGACCGAGGGCTGGAGCGTCGCCATGTCGACGCTGTCCTTCGAGCGCGGCACCGCGATGATCCCGCATCAGGTCGAGCTCCAGCGCACGATCGAGGAATTGATCGGCCTCGCCCGCGAAATCCCCGGCCCGGATGGCGGCAAGCGCGCGATCGAGGATGACGAGATCTCCGCGCGCCTCGCCACCGTCCGCGCCGAAGTCGCGGCGATGCGGGCGATGACCTATGCCGCGATCTCGCGCGCGGCGCGCTCGCCGGTGCCCGGGCCCGAGGGCGCGATGGTCTCACTCTATTTCGCCGAGCTGTTCCAAAAGGTCCATGCGCTGGCGCTCGACATGCTCGGCGCCGGGTCGATCGAACGCGCGGGCGAAAGCGCGGCGTGGCTCTACCGCTATCTCGACGGCTTCAAACATTCGATCGCGGGCGGCACCACCGAAATCCGCCGCAACATCATCGGCGAGCGCGTGCTCGGCCTGCCGCGGGGCGCGAAATGATCGACTTGCTTCCCGACGACGAGCAGCAGGCGCTGGCGAGTTCGTTCGCGGACGTGCTTGCCGCGGAGGCCCCGCTGTCGCGGCTCCATCGCGAGGTCGACGGCGATCGCGCGCTGATCCGCCAGCTTGCGGCGCTGGGCTGGATCGGCCTCGGCATTCCGGCGGACAAGGGCGGGCTCGGCTGCGGCGCGGTTGAGGAAGTCCTGTTGATGCGCGAGGCGGGACGGCAGCTCGTCGGGCCCGGGCTCGTCGCGACCATGCTCGCCGCGCAACTTGCGGATGATGGTACGCCCTTCATCGACGGATCGCGCCAGGCGTCGCTGTCGATCGCGGCGGGCGACGGGCAATATTTGCGGCTCGATCACCATCCCGGAGACGCCAGTCTCGCTACCGGGGACGGCCTGACCCTGATCGAGGAGCACGCCTTCTCGAACGCCATCGAAAGCCGCGGCATCGACGACACGGTCGCGCTCTCGCGCGCGACACTGCAAGTGCCTTCGGGCGACTCCGAGGCAGCCGAACGGCTCACGCTATGGACCGCCGCGATCCTCGTCGGCACCGCCGAGGCCGCGCGCGATATGGCGGTGGCCTATGCCAAGGTCCGCGAACAGTTCGGCCAACCGATCGGCGCGTTTCAGGCGATCAAGCATCGCTGCGCCGACATGGCGCTGCGCTGCGAGGCGGCATGGACCCAAACCTGTTTCGCCGCGCTCGCGCTCGATGGCGGGCGCGACGACGCGACGTTCCAGATCGCCGCGGCACGGCTGATCGCAGGGGACGCCGCGCTCCAGAATTCTCGCGCCAACATTCAGGTCCATGGCGGCATCGGCTTTACCGAGGAATGCGATGCGCAATTGCTCGTGCGGCGCACTCAGCTCTGGCTTCAGATCGGCGGCGGTACCCGGAGCCACCAACGCGCGCTGCTCGCCTGCCCCGCCCCGGGCGCCGACGCATGAGCCTGATCCTCGACCAGGCACTCGCCGATATCCTCGCGGGGGATCCGGCGCGACTGTATCTGGAGGCGCAAGGCGAATGGGTGACGCTGGGCGAAGTGCGCCGGATCGGGGACGCCGTCGCGGCACAACTCGATCGCGCCGGGGTGCCCGCGGACGCGCCGATCGGGCTGATCGCGCGCAACCGGCCCGCGCATGTCGCCGCCCTGTTCGGGCTGCTCGGGCGGCGGCGGCATCTGGTGATGCTCCACGCCTATCAGGCCCGCGACAAGCTGGTCGCCGAAGTCGCGGGACTACGGCTCGGTGCGGCGATCGGCGATATAGAGGATTGGGACGACACGCTGCGCGATGCGGCTGTCGAGGGCGGGATGCTTGGCATCGCGCTGGGCGGTGCGACGCGGGACAGCGTCTCGCCGGTCGCGCGCACGGTCTACCGCGAGCAGGCGTTCGACCCGAGCGACACGGCGATCGAGATGCTGACCAGCGGCACCACCGGGGCGCCCAAGCGGGTGCCGATCAGCTATCGTACCCTGACCGACGCCGTGGAGGACGCAATGCTCGCCACCGCGCAGGCTGGCACCCCCGACACTGCCGCGCCGTTCATCCAATTCTATCCGCTGGGCAATATCAGCGGACTGTTTGGCCTGATCACCTGCGCGGTGCGCGGTCAGCCGGCGGCGCTGCTCGAGAAGTTCACGGTCGATGCCTGGGTGCGCGCGGTCGAGCGCTACCGCCCCTCGGCCTTCATGTCGCTGCCCCCCACCGCGCTTCGCATGGTGCTCGACGCCGATGTGCCGCGCGAGGCGCTGGCGTCGATCCCGGTGATGCGCAGCGGTTCAGCCCCGCTCGATCCCGACCTCCAGCGCCAGTTCGAGGCGCGGTACGGCATTCCGGTGCTGATCAATTACGGCGCGACCGAATTTTGCGGCGTGATCGCCAATTGGACCCTTGCCGACCACCGCGACTATCGCGACGTCAAGTTGGGCAGCGTCGGGCGCGCGCGGCCGGGGATCGAACTGCGCGTGACCGACCCCGACACGCGCGAGCTGAAGGCATCCGGCGAACTCGGCCGGCTCGAAGTGCTGGCACCGCGCATCTCGCCCGATTGGGTACAGACCACCGATCTCGCGCTGATCGACGCGGAAGGCTTCGTCTTCCTCAAGGGCCGTACCGACAGCGTCATCATCCGCGGCGGTTTCAAGATTTCGCCCGAGGCGGTGGCGCAAGTGTTGCGCGGCCACCCCGCCATCGAGGATGCGGGCGTGGTCGGCCTCCCCGATCCGCGGCTGGGCGAAGTGCCCGTCGCGGCGATCGAATTGCGCGAAGGCGCCGAAGCGCCGCCCGAGGCGGAACTGATCGACGCGGTGCGCAACGCCCTTTCCCCGCAATCCGCGCCGGTTCGGGTGCTCGTCCTCGAACGGCTGCCGCGCACCGGATCGCTCAAGATCGACCGCGCGGCGCTCGCGCGCATGCTGGCGGGCAAGCCGTGACCCCGCCCGACCAGGCCTTTCGCGCCTTTCTGGAGGAAGGCCGCTTCATGCTCCAGCGCTCGCGCGAGACGGGGCGTTTCGTCTTCTATCCGCGCGTCGCCGAGCCCGGCACCGGCTGCACCAACCTCGAATGGGTCGAAGCGAGCGGCGACGGTATCGTCTATTCGACTACGGTGGTGCGTAATCAGCCCAAGGCGCCCGATCACAACGTCGCGCTGATCGAGCTGGCCGAGGGGGTGCGGATGATGAGCCGAGTCGAGGGCATCCCGCCCGAACTCGTGGCAATCGGCATGCCCGTCCGCGCCCGGATCGCGCGGATCGACGATGCGCCCGTGATCGTGTTCGACCCGGCATGAGCAGCGACGCCTTCCCGCGCGGCGGCGCAGCGATCGTCGGCCACGCCACTTTCGGCGAGGGCCTGTCGCCCGGCTATACCTCGATCGACCTCGCCGCCGCCGCGAGCGTGAAGGCGCTGGCAAGCGCGGGACTCACGCCCAGCGATGTCGATGCATTGTTCATCGGCCTGCCCGACGATTTCCTCTCTGGGCTGACCCTGGCCGAGTATCTCGGCGTGCGCCCGAAGCTCACTGACAATAACCGCACCGGCGGTTCGGCCTTCCAGACCCATGTCGCACATGCCGCGCTCGCGCTGGCGGCGGGGCAATGCGACGTCGCGCTGATCGCTTACGGCAGCAACCAGAAGAGCGGTGCCGGCAAGCTCGTCCGCTCCAGCCAGCCGCCCACCTATGAGGGTCCGTTCAAGCCGCGCATGCCGGTCTCGGCCTATGCGATGGCGGCCGCGCGGCACATGCATCAGTACGGCACGACCCGCGAGCAGCTCGCCGAAGTGGCGGTCGCGGCGCGGCGATGGGCGATGCTCAACCCGGCGGCTGCGATGCGCGACCCGCTGAGCATCGCCGACGTGCTCGGCGCGCGGATGGTGTCCGATCCGCTGACGACGCGCGATTGCTGCCTCGTCACCGACGGCGCTGCGGCGGTGGTGATGGTGCGGGCGGATCGCGCGAAGGATCTTGCAGCGAAACCCGCGTACGTCCTCGGCGCCGCATCGGCGGTCACCCACCGCGACATCTCGTCGATGCCCGATCTCACCGTCACCGGCGCGGCCGAATCCGGCCCTCGCGCCTTCGCGCAGGCGGGCGTCACGCCAGCCGATATCGACGTCCTCCAGCTCTACGATGCCTTCACGATCAACACGATCCTGTTCCTCGAGGATCTCGGCTTCTGCCCCAAGGGCGAAGGCGGGCGCTTCGTCGAGGGCGGCGCAATCGCGCCGGGCGGGCGGCTGGCGGTGAATACCAATGGCGGCGGCCTTTCCTATTGCCATCCCGGCATGTTCGGGCTGTTCACCATCGTCGAGGCGGCGGCGCAGATCGCGGGCGCGGCGGGCGAGCGCCAGCAGGACGCGGTGGAGCTGGCGCTCGCGCACGGCAATGGCGGCGTGCTGGCGAGCCAGGCGACGGTGATCCTCGGATCGGCCACGACGCTGTGACTTTTGATCAGGCGGTGCGCGAGCGCTGCTTGCTGGCGCGCCGGGGCATTCGACCGCCAGGGTTCGCCGGAAACAAGGACGGGGAACGAAGTTGAACAGCCGGAAGCGCGGCGTCTATCGCCATCAGGATCTCGACGCGATCCTCAATCCGAAGCGCGTCGCGATCGTCGGCATCAGTCCGTCGGCGCGCGGCGCGGGCGCACGCGCGCTCGGCCAACTCCGGCTGCTCGGCTTCAAGGGCGAAATCGACCTGATCAATGCCAAATATCCCGAGATCGACGGCATGCCCTGCCATCCCTCGATCGTATCGTTGGCGCAGGCCCCGGATTCGGTGATCATCACCGTGCCGCAGGCCGCGGTCGAGAATGTCCTGCTCGATGCCGCATCGGCGGGCGCGAAGTCGGCGATCATCTTCGCCGCCGGCTATGCCGATACCGGGCGCGAAGACCGGCGCGCGCAGCAGGACCGGCTGAGCGCGATCGCACTGGAGACGGGGATCAAGATCATCGGCCCCAACTGCCTGGGCGCGGTCAATTACGCCGCGGGCGCGGCGCTGACCTATACCAATACGCCACTGCTCGAGGTCGACGGCGCGATCGTGCAGCCGCATGCCCGCGCGGTCGGGCTGGTCAGTCAGTCGGGCGGGCTCGGCTTCGCCGCCGCGCAGGCCGTGCAGCGCGGAATGTCGCTGAGCCATATCCTGACCTCGGGTAACAGCTGCGACGTCGATGTCGCCGATTACATCGCCTATCTCGCCGAGGAGCCGAGCTGCTCCGCCATCGCCTGTGTGTTCGAGGCCGCACCCGATGGCGCGCGGCTGCTCGAGGCCGCCGAAATCGCGTTGCGCGCCGGCAAGCCGCTGGTCGTCCACAAGCTCGGTACCGGCGAACAGGGCGCAGCGGCTGCGATGACGCATTCTGGGATGCTCGCCGGATCGCATGATGCCTTCGCGGCGGCGCTGGCCGGTGCGGGCGTCACGCTTGTCGATGAGTTCGAGCATCTGATCGAGACCGCCGCCTATTTCGCCAAGGCTGATCCGGCGGGCGCGGAGGGCGTGATCGTGCTGACCTCGTCGGGCGGCGCATCGGTGATGGCGGCGGACAAGGCCGAGCTGCACGGCGTTCCGCTGCCCCAGCCCGCCGAAACGCTCCGCGGCGCGCTGCAGGAAAAGCTCCCCGACTTCGGCACCGCGCGCAACCCGTGCGACGTCACCGGCGGGCTGGCCAACGACCATGACGGCTATTTCGCTTGTGTCGACTTGCTGCTTGCCGATCCCAGCTATGGCACGCTGGTCACCGCGCACCCCTATTCGGTCCACACCGCCAACCGCGTCCGCGCGTTCGGCGAGTTGGCTACGAAATACGACAAGCGCGTCGCCAATGTCTGGATCACCGAATATCTCGCCGGTTCGGGCCTGATCGAAGCCGAGCGCGACGCCAATCTGATGGTGTTCCGGTCGATGGACCGCTGTTTCGCGTCGATGGCGGCGCTCCGGGACTGGACCCGGCTTCGACGCCTGTGGCTCGCCGAAGCGGAACCCGTGCGGCTGGCTTCTCCCGACGCCGCCGAACGGGTCGCCGCGATGCTGCGCGCAGCGGGCGATGCCGTGCTGACCGAGAAGCAGGCCAAGGCAGTACTCGCCGAATATGGCGTGCCCGTCGTCACCGACCGGCTGGTCCAGACCGCCGAAGAAGCGGCCGATGCAGCAGACGCGCTTGGCTATCCGGTCGTGATCAAGATCGACTCGCCCGACATCGCCCACAAGACCGAGGCGGGCGTCGTGGCGATCGGGCTCGCCGATCGTGCGGCAGTGCTGGAGGCCGCCGCCCGCGTCCTCGCCAATGCCGCAGCCAATGCGCCCGGTGCGCGTGTCGAGGGGCTGCTCGTCCAGCCGATGATCCCCGCCGGAGTCGAGATGATGATCGGCGCCAAGCGCGATCCGCTGTTCGGGCAGATCCTCATCACCGGGCTCGGCGGCATCTTCGTCGAGTTGCTCAAGGATCGCGCGCTTGCCACGGTGCCGGTCTCGGCCGCCGCCGCCGCCGGACTGCTCGACGCACTCAAGGGCGGCGCGCTGCTCGACGGGTTTCGCGGCGGGCCGAGCGTCGATCGCGCGGCGCTGGCCGAAGTGATCGCGCGCGTCTCGGAACTGCTCGCCGATCAGGCCGATCTGCTGGAGGGTGTCGATATCAACCCGATCATCTGCAACGGCAGCCGCATCGTCGCGGTCGACGCATTACTGGTGCTCCGGCGCTGATGCGGCCAGGCGCCGCGCGATCACCGCGCAGGCGATCAGCTGGATCTGGTGGAACAGCATCAAGGGCAGCAGCACGATCCCGACCTGCGCCGGAGCGAAGAGGACTCCCGCCATCGGCACGCCCGAAGCGAGGCTCTTCTTCGATCCGCAAAACAGCAGCACGATCGCATCCGCGCGCGCGAAGCCGAGCGCCCGCCCGAGCCACCAGGTGAAGCCCAGCACGATCGCGAGCATGACCATGCACCCAACGACGATCTCGATCAGCGCCGAAGGCGGCAAGACCTGCCACAGCCCCTCGATCACCGCCGCGCCGAAGGCCGTGTAGACGACAAGCAGGATCGATCCGCGATCGACCAGCGAGACGAGCTTCTTGTGCCGCGCCACCCAACCGCCGATCAGCGGCCGCATCAGATGGCCCGCGACGAACGGCAGAAGCAATTGCAAAACGATGGCCTCGGCCGAAGCGGCGGAGAAACCGGCGCCATTGCCCCCCATCAGCAGCGCCGCAAGCATGGGCGTCGCGACGATGCCGAGCAGGTTCGAAAAGGAAGCGCTGCACACCGCACCCGCCACATTGCCCCGTGCAATCGCGACGAAGGCGATCGAGGACTGCACCGTCGAGGGCAGCAGCGTCAGGAAAAGCAGGCCGGTCGCAACCGTGCGGTCGAACAGCGGCAGCGCGGTCAGCCCCAGCCCCATCAGCGGGAACAGCCCGAAGGTGACCGCGAGCGCCGCCAGATGCAGCCGCCAGTTGCGCGCGCCGTCGATGATCGCTTGGCGCGACAGCTTGGCGCCATGCAGGAAGAACAGCAGCACGATCCCCGCGGTCGCTGCGCTGCTGGCCAGCGGCGCCCATGCGCCACGCGCGGGTAAGAAGGTGGCGATCACGACGCAGGCGAGCAACGCCGCGACAAAGGGTTCGAAGAGTCCAAGGATGCGGCTGATCATAGCCCCGCGCGATAGGCCTGCACGGCCACCCGGGTCCACCTAGGGCATCGGCGAGCCCGGCAGATGATTTGTTGGGGCGATGCCGAAGTCTCAAAGGTGGCGGACGCCGCGCATCGGCTCTTCTGTAGCAATCGAACAGGAGAGAATGCGGTGCAGGGCCAGACCAGATTCATCGTCGGCCTCGGGGGAACGCTCCGGGCAAATTCCACGACCGAGCGGGCAATCCGCCGGGTGCTGGGGCATGCCGCCGATCGCGGCGCCGAGACCGCGATGTTCGCCGGCGAGGATCTCGACTTGCCGATGTACGCGCCGGGCGCGGTGCAGCTTACCCCCCGGGCCGAGCGGATGATCGCCGCGCTGCGCCGGGCCGACGCCATCGTGATCGGCTCGCCGGGATATCACGGCGGCGTCTCCGGCCTCGTCAAGAACGCGCTCGATTACACCGAGGAAATGGCGCGCGACGACCGCCCCTATTTCACTGGCCGCCCGATCGGCTGCGTCGCGACCGGCGCGGGATGGCAGGGCGCCAACGCCACGCTCCAGTCGCTGCGCAGCATCGCGCACGCATTGCGCGGTTGGCCGACTTCGCTGGGAATCGCGCTCAATACCCAAAGCCCGCTGTTCGATGCCGGCGGCGCCTGCCTGGTCGCCGAAGCCGACGCGCAGTTCGCGCTGGTCGCCGACCAGATCGCCGGCTTTGCGAGCACGCATTGATGAACGCCGACTTCCTGTCGCCGATCGAGGAGATCATCGACGAAGCCCGCAACGGCCGGATGTTCATCCTGGTCGACGACGAGGACCGCGAGAATGAAGGCGACCTCGTGATCCCGGCGCAGATGGCGACCCCCGCGGCGATCAATTTCATGGCGACGCATGGCCGCGGGCTAATCTGCCTCGCGCTCGGCCAGGCGCGCGTCGAGCAGCTCGGGCTGTCGCTGATGAGCCGGCTCAACGGCACGCGGCATGAGACCGCGTTCACCGTTTCGATCGAGGCGAAGACCGGAGTCACCACCGGCATCTCCGCCGCCGACCGCGCCCGCACCGTGGCGGTCGCGATCGACGCGGCGCAAGGGGCGGACGCGATCGTCACGCCGGGCCATGTCTTTCCGCTGCTCGCGCGTCCTGGCGGCGTGCTGGTCCGCGCCGGTCACACCGAGGCCTCGGTCGATGTCGCGCGGCTCGCCGGGCTCAACCCTTCCGGCGTGATCTGCGAGATCATGAACGAGGACGGCAGCATGGCACGGCTGCCCGACCTGATGGGGTTCGCGCAGCGCCACAACCTCAAGATCGGCACGATCCGCGACCTGATCGCCTATCGCCGCCGTTACGACCATGACGTCGCCTCGGTCGCCGAGACGCGCTTCGTCAGCCGCTTCGGCGGGGAATGGCGCGCGATCACCTACCGCAACGGCGCGACCGGCGACGAGACGGTCGCGCTGGTCAAGGGCGTGATCGATCCCGCCAAGCCCACGCTGGTCCGGATGCACCAGGTCAGCATGTTCGACGATCTGCTCGGCGAAGTCAGCGCGCGTTCGGGCCTGCTCGAACGGGCGATGCGAACGATCGATGCCGAGGGATCGGGCGTGGTCGTGCTGCTTAGCGCGCGGATGGCCGATGCCGCGTCGCGCGTGATCCTGGCGCGGGATAGCGGCGCGGCGCCCGAGACGCTGCGTGACTATGGCATCGGCGCGCAGATCCTCGCCGGGCTCGACATCCACCAGATGATCCTGCTCACCAATTCGCACCGCGTGCCGGTGGCGCTTGCCGGCTACGGCCTCGATATCGTCGAGGAGCGTGCGATTCCTTCGCTCGGGGCCGAAGCCGCCGAATAGTTGAGCACGACGCGGACCAGCTCGGACTGGCGCGTCACTCCCGTCTTGGCGAAGATCGCGCGGAGTTGCGCGCGCACCGTCGCCATCCGCACGCCCAGCGCCGTGGCGGTCTCGCCAAGGCTTAGCCCCTGACCGAGCAGCATCGCCAGCCGCGCTTCGGCCGGGGTCAGCCCGAGTAGCATCGCCAGCTCGCCGCGATCGGCCGCCGGGGAGCGATCGGGATCGAGCAACAGGAGCAGCGCGTCGGGCTTGAGCGCGGCATGGGCGCTGCTGCCCGGAAGCACCACGACCGCCAGCGGCAGTCCTCCATCCGGGCGCTCGATACGGATCGTGCGGGCCTCGCTTCGCCCCGCGGCATGTCGGATCGCTTCGTGCAGCGCGGCATTGTCCGCCGCCGCGCCCGCGACGATCCGGTTCCCGGCGATCGACAGCCCGTCGCCCCCCGCGAGCAGGGCGGAAGCGGCGTGGCTGCTCGCCAGCACCCCGGCATCGCAATCGACCATCACCGCGCCATAGCCCATCAGATCGGGCATCGCGCCGAATGCGTCGCGCTCGCGCTCCGCCCGCGCCAGTCGCAGAAACAGGCCGAACGCGCGCTTCATGTCGGGCACCAATGCGGCGCAGGCAGCGATCTCTTCGGCCGAAAAGTCGGCTTTGCGGTTCGACCGGGTCAGCCGGAACCGCACGCTCGCGTCATCGTCGAGCGTCACGTCGATACCGAGGATATGGGGGGAAGCGATCTCGGCCAGGAAGCTGATGTCGCGCGCGCCGCCACCGTGCCGGGCCGAGAAATCGGCGAAGGTGATCGGCGTGTCGGGCGGCAGGCCGATAAACGGATCGACCAGATAGAGCGTGTTCCAATAGCGGGCGCGATAGCTGGACGCGCCGCCTGCGCGGAAGCTCGCCACCGGCACCGGCGACCGCCCGGACTGAAAAAGAATCGAGCATGCGAGCGCATCGAAACGCTCGCATGCCCGGTCGAGGAAGGACGACCATGGTTCCGCTTCGGAAAGCCCGTCATACAGCAGGCCGGTCAGCGGCTCATGGTCGTCCAAAGCTTCACTCCTCCCGCATCGGCGGGATCAGAACTCGGCGGTCAGCTGGACGCCTCCCTGGCGGCCGCGGCCCCACACCTTCGATCCGTAATTGGTCGAGTCGATCCCGAACAGGTACCGATCCTTGTCGAAGATGTTGTCCACATAGACTTCGAAGCGCAAGTTGTTCACGCTCATGCCCTGTCCCACCGGGATATCCTTGAGCGTGGCGCGCAGATTGAAGAAGCCCTGTCCCGGCGCCTTCAGCTTCTCGTTGTTCGGGCTGTTGCGCGTCAGCGGGTAGAAATAGCGGCTGCTCTGGTAGCTATAATCGACTCGCATCGTGAAGACGCCGATGCCGGTGGGTTGCGAGGTGAAGCGCAGCCCGGCGTTGGCGGTGACCTTCGACGTGAGCGGGAAGGTCGCCTCGTCGGCGACGTTCAGGTCGTTGACGCCGTCGAAGAACGGATATTCGTCGTACTTCGGCTCGACATAGCCAAGGTTGCCGTCGACCGAGAAGCCCGCGCCCAGGATCGCGTTGAGTTCGAACTCGGCGCCGTAATAATGCGCCTTGCCCGCGTTGGTCAGCGTCGAGACGCGGTTGCCGGTGTTCGCATCGGTGATGCGGCTGGTGACCTGGAGGTCGGTGTATTCGGTGTAGAAGACTGCGGCGTTCAGCCGCACGCGGCGATCGAAGAATTCGGACTTGAAGCCGCCTTCGACCGAGCGCACCTTTTCGGGGGTATAGGCCTGGAAGGCGCTCCCGGGCACGAACCCGCCCGCCTTGTAGCCGGTGGCGCCGCGGACATAGACCATCGTGTCGTCGGTAAGCCGGTAGCTCGCGCTGACCGCGCCGCTCAGATTGGTGAAGGTATCGTCGCCGGCGAAGTGACGGGTCTGCGCGCCATTCAGGAAGGCATAGTCGTCGATCTGCTTCTTGTCCCACGTATAGCGCAGGCCGCCGGTGAGCTCGAACGCCCCGCCGCCCGGACGCCACGACGCCTGCGCGAAGCCCGCAAGCGAGTCGGTGCCATAGGAATATTGACGCCGCGCCAGCCGCTGCTGGCCGAGCCCGCTGGTGAGAACCGCGGTGTTGAAATTGTCGTTGGTCTCGTCGAACCGCTCGGTGAAATAATAGAAGCCCGCGACGTAATCGAGGTCGCCGATCTTGCCGAGCACCTGGATTTCCTGGGAAAACTGGTTCTCGTCGAGCGTGCGCGTGGTGGTCTTGAGCGGGCTGACTTCCTGGATCGTGAAGCCGCCGGGCGCGCTGGCATCGGCGATCTTGCCGAGCAGCAACGGCTGCGACGCCGTGTTGAACGGACGAAATTCATTGTCCCAGCGATAGGCGGTGATCGATTTGACGCTGAACGCCTCGCTGAAATCGAGATTGAGCGTCAGCGAATGGCCGCCGACATCGGTATGCTGCCCTTCGGTCCGCACGATCGGCAGCCTGTCCTGCCGCTCCGGATTGGCCGTGAACGGTGCGCCGCCAAGGCTCTCCGACTGGGCAAAGTAATTGTAGAAGGTGCCGGGGTTCACGAAGACGATCTGGTCCGAAAAGGCCTCGCCATGGTTCCAGGTCTGATCGTACTCATAGTCTGCGCTGAGGATGCCCCAGCTTCCCGTTACGCGGATATCGACGCCGTTATTGTTGTACGCGCCGGGCGAATGCTCGGCGTCGGACAGCGGGTTATAGGCGACACCGTTGATGTTGCGGTGGAAATAGGTGCCCAGCACGCGGATGCCCGAACTGCCGAGCTCGCCGGTGTTGATGCTAACGCGGGCGAGGCGCTCGCCGTCGGTGCCGATGCCGAGCTTGAGCTTGCCGCCGAACTCCGCGGTCGGCTTCGGCGTGAAGATGCTCACTGCGCCGCCCGTGGTATTGCGGCCGAACAGCGTGCCCTGAGGCCCGCGCAGCACTTCGATGCGCTCGATATCGCCGAGTTCGGACATGCTGGCCGAGGTGCGGGCGCGCAGCACGCCGTTGATGTAGACCGCGTTGGCGGCGTCGAGATACGGGCTCGGATCGCTCTGGCCGATGCCGCGGATATAGAAGTTCGCGCCAGTGGACGCGCCCACTGCCGGGGCGACGACGAGGTTCGGGGCGAGCGCATTGAGCGCATAGGCATTGGTCGGACGGAGCTCTTCGAGCTTTTCCTGCGAAAAGGCCGTCACCGCGACCGGTGCGATCTGCAGATTCTCCTCGCGGCGCCGTGCAGTGACGACGATTTCCTCGAGCTGGTTGCCATTGTCGGCAGAGTCGTCCTGAGCTGCGGGTGCCGCGGCCGGTGCCGGGGCCTCCTGCGCAAAGGCCGCACCTGGCGCGGCCAGGCTCGCCGCGAATGCGGTGGCAGCGAGAAACCGGAACTTGGTAATCTTGTAGCTGTTCATGCAACCCTCCCCGTCTGGGCATGCCGCTTCGGTCGTTCGCCGATGCTGTGCATGTGTGTTTGTTTGACGCTTAAAACCTTGCTGTCTTTGTCGGGCCTATCGGCTGCCCCGGCCAAGCCACGATAGTTCGCGCTCGGGGCTCCAAATTGTTGCTCTCACGATCCGGTGCCCCATGCCTCACCCGCGATGCGCGCCAGCCGCGCTTCGAACGCTTCGCGGAACTGCGGATGGGTGAAGATCCAGAACCTGCCGGCATCGACCGCGTCGTGTGCCAAGCGCGCCGCATCGGCCGGTGCCATATAGGTCTCACGCGCGCCTTCGCCATCGGCCGATCCGCCGGTCATCGGCGACGCCACCGCGCCGGGGCAAAGCAGGGATATGCCGATCCGCGGCGCACTCGCCGCCAGATCGTCGCGCAGCGCCTCGGCGAGTCCCCACAGCGCGTGCTTGGTCGCCGAATAGATGGGCAGGCGCGGATAGGCGATCAGCGACGCCTGTGATCCGGTGATGACGATCCGCGCGGGATCGGTCTGGGCTCGCAAGCCGGGGAGGAACGCCTGGATACAGTGAATCACGCCGCGAAGGTTTACGTCGATCATCAGTCCCCAGTCATCTACTGGCTGTTCGCCGACGCTTCCGGCACGCAGAATACCGGCGTTGGCGAACAGGCGCGAGACCGGGCCGAGCTCCGCCACCTGGGCGGCGAAAGCGCGCACGGCGTCGGGATCGCGCACATCGACTGCGCGCATCAGAACCGGACCCTCGATTCGCTCGCGCGTCGCCTCAAGGCCCGCAGCATCGACATCGCACATCGCGACCGCCATGCCGCGCCGCGCGGCCTCGATCGCCAACGCGCGCCCGATGCCTGATGCCGCGCCAGTGACTACCGCGACCGTCATGCCACGCCTTCCATCCGGACGCGGCTCACACGCTCGACTTCCTGCAGCCGCGCGCCGAGGAACGCCATGCACTGATCGGATTTCGCCACGGCGCCGCTCATGCCGAGAAAGCCGTGCATGACGCCGTCGTACCGGCGAACGATCGATCCGGCGATCTGCTCGGTCATCCGCCGCCCGAACGCCTCGCCCTCGTCGCGCAGCGGATCATATTCGGCAGTGACGATCGTCGCCGGCGGAAGCCCGGCCAACGATTCGGCCCGGGCCGGCGCCGCCAGCGGTGACTCACCGTCCTCGGCATCGCGCAGATATTGCCGCCAATACCAGCGCATCGCGGTGGCGGTCAGCAGGCAATCCTCGGCATGCTCCGCATAAGAACCGGTATCGAACCGGTGCGAGAGCGGCGCATAGATCAGAAGCTGGTGAAGCAGCGAAGGCCCGCCGCGATCGCGCGACAGCAGTGCCACCCCCGCCGCCAGATTGCCGCCCGAACTGTCCCCCGCCACCGCGAGCCGGGTCGCGTCGAGCCCCAGCACCTGCCCGTTCTCCGTGACCCAGCGCGTCGCGGCGAAGCAATCGTCGAGCGGCGCGGGGAATTTCGCCTCCGGCGCGCGGCGATAGTCGACCGAGATCACCGCCCAGCCCGAAACCCGCGCCAGCCGGCGGCAGATCTCGTCATGCGAGTCGATGTCGCACACCACCCAGCCGCCGCCATGGAAGAACATCAACACCGGCGGCGGCACCGCGGGTGCGGCGGACGACAGATAAAGCCGCGCGCGGAGCGGCCCGTCCCCTCCTTCGATCGACAGGTCCTCGACGCGCGCAAGAGGCGTAGGCTCGATCGGCCGACGCCGCGCATCCGAAGCCGCGCGGATCGTTGCGGCATCGGCACTGCCATCGAACGCGGGCGCGGGCACCACCGCGAGCGCGCGGAGCACGGCAGCGGCATCGGCATCGAGCGGCACGACCCGAGTCCTCAGCTGGCTACGAGCGCGGGCGCGGGCGCATCCGCCGCAGCACGCTCAGCCTTGAGGGCGGGGATGACATGCTCGCCGATGTTGCGGATCGTCTCCATGACGCGCGCATGCGGCACAGTGCCCATCTGGACGAGGAACAGGATCTCGTCGGCGCCCGCGTCGAACAAGCGGCGGACATAGGCCGTGCAATCCTCGACCGTGCCATAGGCGTCGGTAGTGACCGTGCTCGACTTATAGTCGGTCGCGCGTCCGGTGCCGATCTTGTCCGCGCTGATGGATGCGCTCTTGTCGGCATAGCGCGCCATCACCGCGAGATTTTCCTCGGCGTTGAGATCGTTGGTCTCGGGCGGCGGGCCGCCATTGTACCAGTGTCCGAGCGATTCGACGAAGAAACGCTGTCCGCGCAGCCCCACGCGCCGCGCCAGATCGCGATCCTCGAGGACCACCGCGGGGCACAGCGCCGCCAGATGCTCGGTCGGCCGGAAACCGACCTGCTTTGCCGGGTCGCGCCCCGCCCAAGCCTCGCGATAGATCGCGTTCTTTGCGGCGATATCGTCCGGGCCGCCAAAGCCGAGAACCAGCGCGCCGATGCCACGGCTGCCCGCGCTTTCGAGCGTGTCGGGCCGGGTGCAGGCCATATACATCGGCGGATGGGGCTTCTGATACGGCTTGGGATGAATCGGGCGGCGCGGGATCTTCACGAATTCGCCGTCATGCTCGATGAAGTCCTCGGTCATGATCCGCGGGATCAGATACATCGCTTCTTCGATCATCGGCGGCAGATCGCGCAGATTATAGCCGAAGCAGCCCGCCTCCTGCTGGGTGCCGCCCTTGCCCACGCCGAAATGCACGCGCCCCTTGGACAAAATGTCGAGCGTCGCGATGCGTTCGGCGACCTTGATCGGATGGTTCATTGCCGGCGGCAGGCAGACCACGCCATGCCCGATTCCGATCCGGCTGGTCTTGCCGGCGAGGAAGGCGAGGAAGGTCTCCGGCGCACTCATATGCGCATATTGGGGAAGCGCGGTATGCTCGACCGCCCAGATGCAGTCGAAGCCGAGTGCCTCGGCAAGGACGCACTGCTCGATTATGTCCTGGAAGAGCTGGAACTCCACGTCGGCGGTGGTTTCGACGGTTTGCGCCTCGTAGATCAGCGAAAATTTCATGCAGCAGCTCCTCGTGGGAACCGTCACGCTAGGGGAACGGGCAGGCCTCGCATCGTCCATTTGGACTAGACGGAGACGAGAATCCCGCAGCGCTGAACATAGAGCACCAGCTGCGCCCGCCCCGGATGTTTTTCCGATTTGGCCCTATGGGCCCACACGCTCAGGGAAGCAGGATCAGCTTGCCGATGGTGCTTCGCGCCGCGAGTGCGCGATGGGCTTGGGCGGCGTCGGCGAGCGGATAGCGTCCGCCGATGACCGGAGCCAGCAGCCCTTTGGCCGCCATGTCGAAGAGCCGCGCGAGATCCCCGCGCATCGCTTCATGCGCGATCAACGGCCCGAAGGCGAAGCCCCGGAAGGTCTGATTGCCGAACACCATGCGCTTCAATTCCGGAACGCCCAGCGCGAAGGATTGCAGGTTGAGCGATCCATAGGCGACCAGGATGCCCTTGGGCGCGAGAATCTCGAAGCATTGAGAGAACACGTCGCCGCCCACCGAATCATAGATGAGCGTTGGCGTCAGGCTCGCCAGCGCTTCATAGCCGATCGCCTCGTCCGCTCCGAGCGACCGCGCCAGTTCGCGCTTTTCGGGGCTGCTCGCTGCGGCGAAGACGCGCCCCACCCCCGCATGCCGCGCGAGCTGGATCAGAAGCGAGCTGACCCCGCCGCCCGCCGCGGTGATCAGCACGTCGCGGTCCGCGGGACTGACTTCCTGCGTGAGATAGAGCGCCGTCAGCCCCTGGACGAGCAAGGCGCAGGCTTCCTCGAACCCGAGCCTGTCGGGCAGCGGCACCGTCACCCCTGCATCGGCGACGCAATATTCGGCATAGCCTCCGGTCAGAGTCTTGGCGGCGGCGAGGACAGCACCGACGCGCTGGCCGATGGCGAGGCTGACCACCCCCTCCCCCAGCGCCCTGACTGTGCCGGTCACTTCGGATCCGGGCGTCGCCGGCAAGGCATAGGACGCGACATAGCGATCCTCGCGCATCAGCGTCTCCGCGAAATTCACTCCCGCCGCAGCGACTCGAATCAGCACCTGTCCGGGCCCCGGCTCGGGTATCGCGACGTCGGCAAGTGTCAGGACTTCGGGGCCGCCATAGCGGGTCATCTGGATGGCTTTCATGGCAGCATGCTTTCGTACGCGATGCCGGTGCGGCAAGTCGCAAACGCGCATCGCCGCGATGCTGCGTTGATAATGGCCGATGCGTTGCGCGCCCGGCAGGGTGATCCGAGGAGACGCGTATGGCATCTGCACTGGGCACCGCGCTGGTTACCGGCGCATCGAGCGGAATCGGAACGATCTATGCCGATCGGCTCGCGCGCCGCGGCTATGCGCTGATCCTGGTCGCGCGCGATGCGGCACGGCTCGCCGGTGTCGCGGATCGGCTGGCGGCGGCGAGCGGATGCAGGGCGGAGGCCATGCCCGCCGACCTGACCGACCCCGCGCAACTCCTCCAGGTCGAGGCGCGATTGACGGAGGACCCGTCGATCACCCTACTCGTCAACAATGCCGGCATGTCGTTGAACGGCACTTGGCTGACGGCCGACCGCGCGCAGGTCACGCAATTGATGGCGCTCAATATGATTGCGCCGACGATGCTGGCGCGCGCCGCCGCCAACGCCTTTATCGCGCGCGGGACGGGCGCGATCGTCAATGTCGGATCGGTGCTGGCGCTCGCGCCCGAGCAGTTCGACGGCGCCTATTCGGGGACCAAGGCGCATCTGCTCAACCTCAGCCTTTCGATGGCGAGCAAGCTGGCCGAGCATGGCGTCTATTGCCAGGCGGTCCTGCCGGGCACGACGCGCACCGAGATTTTCGAACGTTCCGGCAAGGATCTCGCGGCGCTCCCGCCCGAATGGGTGATGGAGGCCGGGGATCTCGTCGATGCCGCATTGCTGGGATTCGACCGGCGCGAAACCGTGACGATTCCTTCGCTGGCCGATGAGCGGCAATGGGCGGCGCTGATGGAAGCGCGGCTGGCGATGGCGCCACATCTGCAGAACCGCGAAGTCGCCGCGCGCTACCGGCGGGACGCATGACGAAACCGGTCAGCGTCGCCGACTATCGCGAGCATGCGCGGGCGCGCTTGCCGCGTTTCCTGTTCGACTATGTCGATGGCGGCGCCAATGCGGAGACCACGCTGCGCGCCAATGTCGCCGATCTCGAGGCGGTAAGACTGCGCCAGCGCGTGCTGGCCGGAAGCGATGCGGTCAGCGTTTCGACCGAACTGTTCGGCCAGCCCTGGGCCCTGCCTCTCGCACTCGCGCCAATCGGGCTCGCCGGCATGTATGCGCGGCGCGGCGAAGTGCAGGCGGCGCGGGCGGCACGGGCGGTCGGCGTGCCCTTCACGCTGTCGACCGTGTCGGTCTGCGCGATCGAGGAAGTGGCCAAGGCCGCTGCGCCCTTCTGGTTCCAGCTCTACATGATCCGCGATCGCGGCTTCATGCGCGCGCTGCTCGAACAGGCGAAGCAGGCCGGCTGCACGGCGCTGCTATTCACTGTCGATATGCCGGTCGCGGGCACGCGCTACCGCGATTATCGCTCGGGGCTGGCAGGCGCACCGGGTCTCGCCGGATCGCTGCGCCGCTTTGCCCAGGCGGCCGCGCATCCCCGCTGGGCCTGGGACGTCGGGGTGCGGGGCCGTCCCCATCATCTGGGCAATATCGCACCTGTGCTGAACGGGAATACCGGCCTGGAGGACTTTTTCGCCTGGATGGGCGGCAACTTCGATCCCGCGGTCAGCTGGAAGGATCTGGAGGCGGTCCGCGCGGCATGGGATGGACCCTTGATCGTCAAGGGCATCCTCGACGCCGCCGACGCGCGCGCCGCCGCTGCGATTGCCGTGGACGGTCTGGTGGTCTCCAATCATGGCGGCCGCCAGCTCGATGGAGCGCCATCGGGCGCGCGAGCCTTGCCGGCGATTGCCGATGCGGTAGGCGACCGGCTGACGCTGCTCGCGGACGGCGGTGTCCGCTCGGGCACCGATATCGTCCGGATGCTCGCATTGGGCGCAAAGGGAGTCCTGCTCGGGCGCGCCTGGGTCTATGCGCTGGCGAGCGGCGGCGAGGCCGCGGTGCGGCATCTGCTCGCGCGGCTCGAGATCGAGCTTCGCACTGCGATGGTGCTGACCGGCAATGCGTCCATCGGCGAAATCGGCCGTGACACGCTGGCCGAATGAGGAGGAGCCGATGGACGCATCGCTGACCGTGACGCAGGGCGGCGGCGTCGGCCTTATGCGCTTCGGCGCACCCTATGTGCTCGATATGCCAACGCGCAACGCGATGGCGGCGGGTTTCGCGAACTTCGCGGCAGATCCCGAAATTCGGGTGATCGTCGTCGCCGGAGGCCCCGAGATCTTCATCAAGGGCGATGTCCGGATGCTCGCCAGCAAGCGTTCGGCCGATATCAGGGCACTGGGACTCCATCGCTATTGGCAGCCGCTGCTCGACTGCCCCAAGCCGGTGATCGCCGCGGTGGCAGGACTCGCCTGGGGAGCGGGGTGCGAGCTGGCGATGATGTGCGACTTCATCGTCGCCGACCCAAGCGCGCAGTTCGCGCAGCCCGAAAGCCGGCTGGGCGTGATGCCGGGGGCCGGCGGATCGCAGCGGATGGTGCGGACATTGGGGAAGCAGATGACCAGCTACCTGCTGATGACCGGCAACCCCCTGCCAGCCGAGCGCGCCCATCAGCTGGGGCTGGTCTGTGAACTCACCGCACCTGGACAGGCCGAGGCGACCGCGCTCGGGATCGCGCGCCAGCTTGCCGCCCAGCCGCCGCTGTCGCTGGCGAATATCAAGCGCATGCTGGCGGCAGGGCCGGACCTGCCACTCGCCGAGGCGGCCGCGCTCGAGCACGAAACCTGGGTGGCGATGTTCGACACCGCGGACCAGAAGGAAGGCATGGCGGCGGCAATCGAGGGCCGCGCGCCGGTCTTCAAGGGGCGTTAGGCTTCGGCCTGCTCGACGATCACTGCACGCGGCGCCCCGCGCGTCATCAGCATGACCACCGTCGCCAAGAGCAGCCCGGCCAGCGCGACCACCGCCATCGAGGGCGCCAGGCCGGTCTTCGCGGTGAACAGATTGTCGGAGAGAATCCCGATCATCAGCGGTCCGATGCCCATGCCCACCAAGGTTATCACCAGCAGATAGATGGCGATCATCCGTCCGCGCATCCGCGCGGGAGTCATGAGTTGCAGCGCCGTCGCCTGCACGCTCGAGGCGGCGGTGGTCAGCATCATCGTCGGCACCATGAGCGCGAAGGCGAGCGTCGAATCGCCGACCAGGAAGGCCAGCGGCATCACCGGAATCTGCGCGACGATGCACCAGAAGATCACCCGGATCGTCGCATCGCGCACGCCGCGCCGGGTCAGCCAGTCGACCGCGAGCCCGCCCAGCACCATCCCCGCACTGCCGAACACGCCGACGATCGTGCCCATGATCAGCCCGGTGGTCCGCGCATCGAGCCCATGCACTCGCATGAACAGGGCGGGCGCCCACAGGAACACGACGTAATTGGCGACATTGGCAAAGGCGAAGGCAGTCAGCGCGCCGATCACCGCCGCCCTGCGGTTGCCGATATAGCGCCAGAGCTCGCTGAACGGCGGCGGCGCGGCGCGCTCCTTGCGCGGGGCTTCGCGCAGAGTCAGCCCCATCAGCAATGCGAGCGGAAAGCCGAGCAGGCCGACGCTGAACAGCGCCAGCCGCCAGCCGCCAATCTCGCCGATCAGCGGCAGCGTAACCGTCGCATGCCTGGCCCATTCGACCAGGACTCCTCCGAACGCCATCGCCAGCCCGCCACCGACCGAAACGCCCGCGGCATAGATCGCGACCGCCACTCCCAGCCGGTGCGGCGGAAACCGATCGGCGAGGGTCGAATAAGCCGCGGGGGATAGTGTCGCTTCGCCGACGCCCACCAGCGTGCGCATGGCCATCAGCGCGACGAAGCCTCCGGCAAAGCCGCTTGCGCTGGTCGCCACGCTCCACGCGACCAGCCCGACGATGATCAGCCAGCGCCGGTCCGATCGGTCGGCGAGCGCGCCGAAGGGGAGCCCGAGCAGCGAGTAGAAGACGACGAAGCCGAACCCGATCAACATGCCGATCTCGGTATCGCTGAGCAGGAACTCCGCCTTGATCGGCCCGATCAGCAGGCTGATCAGCGTCCGGTCCATGAACGACAGCATGTAGGTCACCGCCAGCAATCCGACGACGTAATAGCTGTAGGCGAGCGATTGCGGCTTCACCGGCGATATTGAATCATTGGCTGCGGGTTTCGGGCTGCTTGCCATGTCTGTCATCTCTCCGCGCCCGTTTGCCGGGCCGTTTATAATGTCGCCTGCGAACCCAGGATGATCGTGGCCTGGCTGGACAGGAGCATGCCGTTGCCATGCGCCAGGCTCAGATCGACTCCGGCGACTTGCCGCTCGCCCGCCACGCCCATCAGCTGATCGCTCGCCTCGGCCAGTGCGAACAGGCCGTACATTCCGGGATGGACGCAGCTGAGCCCGCCACCATTGGTGTTGACAGGCAGCGCCCCGCCCGGCGCGATTCGCCCGCCCGAAACGAACGCCCCACCCTCACCCTTCGCGCAATAGCCCAGGTCTTCGAGGAACAGGATCGGGTTGATCGTGAAAGCGTCGTAGAGCTGAAGCACATCCATGTCGGAGGGCGCGTAGCCAGCCTGCGCGAAGGCGCGCTTGCCACTTTCCACCGCCGATGTGGTGGTCAGATCGGGCATGGCCGCGATCCGGTTGTGCGAGGTCGCCGCCGCGCCGCCGAGCACATAGGCCGGGCGCGCGCAGAGATCCTTCGCCCGGTCGGCGCGCGTCATCACGATCGCGGCCGCGCCGTCGGTCACCAGGCAGCAATCGCGCAGCGACAGCGGATCGCAGACCATGCGCGCCGCGAGTACGTCGTCGATGCTCAGCGGCCCCCGGGCATAGGCTTCGGGATTGAGGTTCGCCCATTGCCGCGCGGCGACCGCGACTTCGGCGAGTTGGTCGCGGGTCGTGCCATAGTCATGCATGTGCCGCGACGCGGCAAGCGCATAGGCCGACATCGGATAGCGCGCCTTGTACGCGCCTTCGAACGGATCGGGCTTGCCCGGAGCCATCCCGGGCGCGCTGCGCTGGGTGCTGCCATAGGCGATCAGCGCGACGTCGCAGAGCCCCGCATCGAGCGCGAGCGCGGCGGCGATCACATAAGTCTGGAATGCCGATCCGCCGGTGCGGTTATTGTCGGTGATGCGGGGCTGGATGCCCATATATTCGGAGACGCTGAGGCCCGACACGAAATCGACCGGCAGCTGCGCGAACAGTCCGTCGACATCCGCAGGAGTCATCCCGACCTTGGCCAGCGCCTTGATGCTGGCCTGGGCGAGCAGGTCCATCGCAGCAAGGCCCGGCGCCTCGCCGATCGCATGGGTCGCGGTGGCGACGATGGCGGTTCTGCCGCGGGGAAAGGCCTCGCTCATGCCGGTGCCTCGGGCACGAAAACCACGAACGGATCGCCATCCTCGCTGACGATCCGGGCCCGGACTCGCATCCCGATCGTCACCTCATGCGGCGCGATGCCGTCGACCCGGCTCATCATTCGCGGCCCTTCGTCAAGGTCGACCAGCACGACGTTGGTATCGGGCGCGGGCGGCTTCGAACGTTGCACGGTGGTGGCATAGACGGTCCCGAGCCCGCTGGCCTCGATCCATTCCAGCGCTCCGCCAGTGCGCGGCTCGGCGACGCGCGGGTAGAAGACGTACCGGCCCGATTCCAGGGCGCGCTGGATCATGAAGCGGCCCTCGCCCAGAAAGCGCAGATAATCTTCGGCCGGCTTGATCATGTCGTGCATCTTCAAGGGCTAGCGCTACCCCTCCGGGCGATCACTTCGCAAGTCGGCATTGCCGCGATTGCAAAAGCAAAAAGGGCGGCAGGTGTCCCGGCCGCCCGGAGGTGTCAGGGAGGGTTAGAACTTGAAGCCGACCTGGACGCCATAGGTGGCGGGCTGGCCGGCATAGCGGCGGACCGTGTCGTTGAACTTGGCGACGTTGGTCCAGTAATAGGTATCGGTGATGTTGCGGCCGAAGATCTGGGCGTTCCACTTCCCGTCCGGATCTTCGACGCCCACGCGCAAGTCGAGCAGCGTGTAATCGTCGATCTGCAGATAGGCGTTGGTGCCGAAGCCCGCCGTCGTGCTGCTGCGATAGCTCAGATTGCCGCCGACCATCGCGGTCAGCCCCTCGCTCAGCGGGAATTTATACTGGCCGTCGAGCACCAGCTGCCACTTCGGCGTGTAGGGGAACGGATTGCCCTTGAAGTTCTCCTGCGTCGCCAGGATCGTGTAGTTGATGAAGTCCGACGTCACCTTGCTGTCGAGATAGGTTCCCGCGATACTGAAGCTCAGGCCCCTGGTCGGGTAGAAGGTGATCTGGGCCTCGGCGCCCGTGATCTCCGACTTGGGCACATTGATCAGCGCCGGCAGCGCACCCAGCAGATTGGGCGTGGTGATGCGGCGGGCGAGCAACTGCTTGTCGGTATAGTCGTAATAGAATGCGGCACCGCTGAAATCGACCGCGCCATGCGCCAGCGTCAGTTTGAACCCGACTTCATAGGCCAGCAGCGACTCCTGGCTGACCGGATCGAACTCTTCGAGATTGATCGCGCCCGGCGCGGGCACGCTGCCCGCCTTATAGCCGCGGCTGACGTTGGCGTAGAGCAGCACGTCCTTGTTCGGCTTGAAATCCAGGCCCGCGCGCCACGACAGATTGTTCTGATCGAAGGTGCCGACGCGCAAATTGGGGGTCAGCGTCACGTCGAGCGACTGGCACTCGCCCTTGCGAAGCAGCGGGATCGCCGCAATCCCGCGCGCCACGCGCAACGTGTTGAACAGTGTCGTGATCGCCGCGCCCGATGCGTCGTCATTGACCTTGGTGCAGCCTGTATAATCGAGATCGGCCTGAGTGTAGCGCAGCCCGCCATGCAGCGTGACCGGCCCGATATCGAGATCGACATTGCCGAACACCGCCTTGGTCGCGAAGTCCTGCGTCGTGAACGGATTGGTCTCGGTATAGTCGTACAGTGGCGTGAAGGCGTGACGCGAGGAGGTGTAGGGGAAGTGGATATAGTCGTTCTCGACCGAATGCTCCTTCGCGTAGCTCGCACCCAGGATCCAGCGGACATTGCCATGATCGCCCGCAAGCCGCGCCTCTGACGAGAAGGAGGTGACCTTACCGACCACCGCGATGTCGCTCGAGGTGATCGACATGCCGTCCACGTCGTTGTTCTGATCAACCTCGATCCGCGACCAAGCGGTGAGCGAGGTCAGCGTGATCTGGTCGGTGACCTCATAATCCGCGCGCACCACGCCCTGGTAAAAGCTGTTGTCGCGGCGGTAGTCGGTGGCCGCGTCCCAATCGGCGGCGCGGTTATCCGCGGGCGCGGTGGGATAAGTCGCGAGCAGCGGCACTTCGCCGGCACGCGCGGGGCCGACATAGAGGATGCCGGTCAGTTGCGCCGCCTGAGTCTCGCCCCGGTCGCGAAAGCCGTTGAGGTTGATCGACACGTTTAGACGGTCGGTGGGCTGCCAGTCGAGCATGAAGCGGCCCTGCGTGAAATTCTGGGCGCCGTGAGTGTCGTCGCGCGTGTAGCTCTTCTGCCAGCTGCCGCCCTGAACGGTGCGCGCGGCGAGCCGCACATTGACGGTCGAGGAGAGCGGGCCGGTGACATAGCCCTGGAGATCGACAGTGCCGAAGCGCGCGAAGCTGGCGGTGGCGCCCGCGCCCAGCCGGGCCTTGGGCTTGGCGGCGATATAGTTGATCGCGCCGCCGGTGGAGTTCTGGCCGAACAGCGTGCCCTGCGGGCCCTTGAGGATCTCGACGCGCTCAAGATCGAACGCGGCGCCCTGCGCCATCACCGAGAAGGGAAGCGGCGCCTCGTCGACATAGACCGACACGGTCGGGCGAGCGCCCAGCGAGGTTTCGAAGAAGCCGACGCCGCGCAGCGAGAAGACCGGCGTGCCGAGGCCGCTGTCCACATAGCTGAGGCCCGGGGTGATCTTCACCAGATCCTGGACGTTGGTGATGCCCTTGTTGAGCAGATCGTCGCCCGAAACCGCGGTGATCGACATCGGCACGTCGTTCAGGCTTTCCGCGCGCTTGGTCGCGGTGACGACGATCTCGTTACGCGAATCGTCCTCGACATCGACGGCCTGGCCGGGAGTGTCGGCGGCGGGCGCGGTCTGCGCCGGATCGGCGGTCTGCGCCTGTGCGGCGCCGCACGACAGCGCGGCGACGGCGAATGCGATGGCCGACCCCGACCGGAAAAACTTGCTCATTTTACTCTCCCCGTGTCCCGATATCTTTTTCAGTCCGGATCTTGCGTCCGCGTATCATCTCATCGCCGGCCTGCTGGCGGCGGGAGCTGTCCGTCTCTGTCATGCAGCTATCCCGCCCCCTCGGACGGGTCACTTCGCAAGTCGTTATGGGTGCGATTTCAAAACCGTTCTGGTTGGCCGGGGAGCGCCGGTCGATGGCCGTTGCGGTTGCGGGAGAGATTGCATGCAGGGGCCTTTGGCGGGGTTGAAAGTGCTTGAACTGGCGCGAATTCTTGCCGGCCCCTGGGCGGGGCAGACGCTGGCCGATCTGGGCGCTGACGTCGTGAAAGTCGAGAGCCCCGAGGGGGACGATACGCGCAGCTGGGGCCCGCCGTTCGTCGCCGCGGCGGATGGCGGCGACCTTTCCGCCGCCTATTTCCATGCCTGCAACCGCGGCAAGCGATCGGTGGTCGCGGACTTCACGACGCCGGAGGGTCGCGGCGTGGTCGAAACGCTCGCCGCCTCGGCGGACGTCGTCATCGAGAATTTCAAGGTGGGCGGGCTGGCGAAATTCGGACTCGATTATGCGTCGCTGTCGGCGATCAACCCGCGGTTGATCTATGCGTCGATCACCGGCTTCGGCCAGGACGGCCCCTATGCCGGGCGGGCGGGCTACGATTTCCTGATACAGGGCATGGGCGGCGCGATGTCGATCACGGGCGATCCAGGGGGGCAACCGACCAAGACCGGCTATGCCGTCGCCGACCTTTTCTCCGGCCTCTATGCGACGATCGGTATCCTCGCGGCGCTGCGCCGGCGCGACGAAACCGGGCAAGGCGCATGGATCGATTGCGCATTGATGGACAGTCAGGTCGGAGTGCTCGGCAACCAGGCGCTCAACTATCTCATCTCGGGCGTGGCGCCGGCGCGGCTGGGGAACGCCCATCCCAATGTCGTCCCCTATGAAGTCTTCCCGACCAGCGACGGCCATCTCATCATCGCGGTCGGCAATGACGGGCAGTTCCGGCGGCTTTGCGCGGCGCTGGGCGCCGGCGAGATCGGTGCGTCGGATCGCTATGCGACCAACGCCCTGCGCATCGAGAACCGCGCCGCGCTGATCCGCGGCCTGACTGATCGCACGCTGGGCTTCACCCGCGCCGATCTGCTCGCCCGCCTCGAAGCCGCGACCGTCCCGGCGGGACCGATCAACAGCATCGCGGACGTGTTCGCCGATCCTCAGGTCCAGCATCGCCGGATGCAGGTCGACATCGCGATGCCTGCCGCCGCGGGTGGCTCGGTGCCTGGCATCCGCACGCCGATCCTGATCGACGGCGTGGCGATGATGCACGAAGCGGGCTCGCCGCGGATCGGCGAGCATGACGGCGCGATCGGCTGGGACTAGAGGGTATCGGCACCTACCCTTGCCCCTCCCTTTCGGGGAAGGCGAGTCAGTGAAGCTGAATGTCGATCCGCCCTAGCGCAGCGTCGCCCGGCCATTGTTGATCGCGATCGCATCGCGGCCGGCGACGCGGGTGCGGAAGCTGACTTCGCTGCCGTCGATCCAATAGTCGGTCTCGAAGCTCTCGCCGGGGAACACCGGCGCGGTGAAGCGTCCCGCGATCGAGGCCAGCCGGTCGGGATCATAGCCGCAGACCCCCATGAGCAGCGCGTGCGCCGCGACGCCGAAGGTCGCCAGCCCGTGCAGGATCGGCCCGGGAAAGCCAACCCGCTCGGCCGCCGCCGGATCGGCATGGAGCGGGTTATAGTCGCCCGAGAGGCGATAGATCAGCGCCTGTTGCGGCACGGTGGCGAGCGTCACCCTGCCGTCGGGCTCGCGGTCCGGAATGGCGTGCACGGGCGGCTGCGAGTGCGCGGGGCCGCCGATCCCGCCGTCGCCGCGCGCGAAGATGGTCTGGCGAAGCGTCGCCAGCTTCGCGCCGGTCGCGGTATCGGTGAGGATGCGCTCCGCATAGACCAGAGCGCCCTTGCCCTCGCCCTTGTCGATCACGTCGGCGATGCGCAGCGTGCCGGTCACTTCGCCTTCGGGCGGGATCGGTGCGTGGAACTCGGCGGACTGCTCGCCATGCACGATCCGGGCGTAATCGAGCCCGCTCTCGCGCACCCACATCCCCGGCAGCGCCAGCACGATCGCCTGGGTCGGCACCGCACGCAGATCCTTTTCGTGGACGAAGCGCAATTGCTCCTCGTCCATCGGGTCCGCGCCCATGCCGATGCCCAGCGCGTACAGGATCGAATCCTTCGCGGTGTAGCGCTGAGTCGTGGCGGGCACTTCGAGCGCCATCAGCGTCGCGTAATCGACCGGCATCTATTGTCCCTTGAATTCGGGCGCGCGCTTTTCGGCGATCGCGCGCTTGGCTTCGGCATGATCCTCGGTCGAGGAACTCCGCGCCTGATGGAAGGCCTCAAGGTCGAGGATCGCCGCGAACGGCTCGGTCTCGGCTGCGAGCATGTTGCGCTTCATCAGCCCGTAGGCGACGCGCGGGCCGCTCGCGATCTCGTGCGCCACGGTCATCGCCTCCTCGATCAGCCGATCGCCGCGGACCACGCGCCCGACCAGGCCGATCCGCAACGCCTCCTCCGCATCGACGCTACGGCTGGTGAGGTAGAGTTCGCGCGCCAGGGTCGGTCCGACGAGACGCTGCAGGCTGTGCGACCCGCCGAAATCGCCGGACAGGCCAACTTTCGCGAACGAGGCCGAGAATTTCGCGGTATCGGCGGCGAAGCGCAGGTCGCAGGCCAGCGCAAGGCTGAATCCCGCCCCCGCCGCCGGTCCGTTGATCGCGGCGATGACGATCTTGGGCATCGACCGGATCGCGAGCGGCACGCGGTGCATCTGCTTGAGATCGGCGACGCGCCCCTCGAAGCTGCGCGGGCCGCGGGCCGCCATCAGCTTGACGTCACCGCCCGAACAAAAGCCGCGCCCGGCGCCGGTCAGCACGATCGCGCCGACATCGTCATCGCCGTCGAGCCGGGCGAGCAGGTCGCCAAGCGCGACCATCATGTCGCGATGAACCGCGTTCATCCGCTCCGGCCGATTCAATGTGATCACCGCGACGCCCCCGTCGCGCGTCAACAGGATCTCATCGCTCATCAGATCGGATCCCAGGGGAAGAGGCCTGCTGCCGTGATCGGCTGCTTGAAGGCCGAGGCGAAGGCCGGCATCACGCGATCGGCGATGCCGCCCGGCGTCCAGCCCTCCTTGTCCGCGACGACGCGCGCCAGATCGGTCTGGTTGTACAGGTAAATCTCGTTCTTGCGGACGCCGAACACCTGGCCGTTGACGTGCGCCGCGCGATCCGAGGCGAGATAGACTGCGAGCGGCGCGTTCTTCTCCGGCGTGATCGTCATCATCTTGTCGACGCGGGCTTGCTGTTCGGGCGTGTCGGTGGGAATCGAACTGACCATCCGGCTCCACGCCACCGGTGCGATGCAGTTCGAACGGACATTGAAGCGCTTCATGTCGAGCGCGATCGACTTGGAGAGCGCGGTCATGCCGAGCTTGGCCGAGGCATAATTGGCCTGGCCGACCGCGCCGATCAGCCCCGATGCGCTGACCATGAAGACGAACGCACCCGATTCCTGCTTGCGGAATTCCTGCGCGGCGGCGGACGAGACGTAGAACGATCCGTTGAGATGGACATCGATCACCGCGCGCCAATCCTCCGGCGTCATCTTGTGGAAGATCATGTCTCGCAGGATGCCGGCATTGTTGACCACCGCGTCGATGCGCCCGAAAGTGTCCATCGCGCACTGGATGATCTTCTTCGCGGCTTCGGGGTCCGAAACGCTGTCGGTGCTGATCGCCGCTTCGCCGCCGGCGTCGCGGATGATCTGGCGAGTCTGTTCGGCGGGGCTGGCCGAGCCGCCCTCCCCAGTGAGCGACACGCCGATATCGTTGATCACGACCCGGGCGCCCTGCGCGGCCATCATCACCGCGATCGCGCGGCCGATACCGTTGCCGGCGCCTGTCACCACGGCGACCTTGCCCTCCATCAGCGTTTCGGCGGTCATTCGGCTCTCCTTACGGGTTACGGGCGGCGGCGCGAATCTGGTCGAGCGTCGCAGTGGGTGTGATCGCTTGCGGATCGAGATGGCAATGGACGATTGCGGGCTTGCCGCTCGCCAGCGCGCGTTCGAACGCCGGCGCGAATTCGCTGGTCAGGGTCACGGTCTCACCATGCCCGCCATAGGCGCGCGCCAGCGCGGCAAAATCGGGGCTAGTCAGGTCGGTGGCGGACACGCGCCCGGGGAAGGTCTTTTCCTGATGCATCCGGATCGTGCCGTAGATGCCGTTGTCGATGACCAGCACCATCAGCGGGATGCCGTGATGGACCGCGGTGGCGAACTCCTGTCCGTTCATCAGAAAGTCGCCGTCCCCGGCGATCGTGACGACGATCCGGTCCGGATAATGGCGCTTGGCGAGCACGCCCGCTGGCACGCCATAGCCCATCGATCCGCTGGTTGGCGCCAATTGAGTCGCGAAGTCGCGGAAGCGGTAATAGCGATGGATCCAGCCAGCGAAATTACCCGCGCCGTTGGCGATGATCGCATCGGCCGGGAGGCGTTGGCGCAGCCACGCCATCGCGTCGCCATATTGGAAGCCGCCCGGCAGCGTGCCCGGCCTTCCCGACCAGTGGAGATAGCTCGCCCTCAGCGCCTCGCGCTTCTCCGCCCAGGGCGCCGCGAGGTCGATCGCCTTCGCGGCATCGAGGAACGCCGCCGGACTGGCGTTGATCGCAACCGTCGGTTGGTAGACGCGGCCGAGCTCGAGCGGATCGGGATGGACATGCACCAGCGCCTGCCGGGGCACCGGAATATCGAGCAGCGTGTAGGACGACGACGCGATCTCCGACATCCGCCCGCCGATCAACAGGATCAGGTCGGAGGATTTGAGATAGTCCACAAGCGCCGGGTTGGGCCCGATGCCGAGATCGCCGACAAAATGGTCATCGGTCGCGCGGAACAGATGGGCGCGGCGAAACGCGGTCGCGACAGGGAAATCGAGCCGGGTGGCGAAGTCGAGCAGTCCGGCACACGCCTCCGCCGACCAGCGCGACCCGCCGGCGATCACCAGCGGCTGTTTCGCGCTTGCCAGCAGCTCGGCGAGCGCCGCCATGTCGGCGGGCGCAGGGGCGGTCTCCGCGGCCACGACGCGCGGCGCATCGGGGACCGCCGCGACATCGTCGAGCATGTCCTCAGGCAGCGCGATCACGACCGGTCCCGGCCGGCCCTGCATCGCTACCCGGAAGGCGCGTGCGATGATTTCGGGGATGCGATCGGCGCGGTCGATCTCGACCACCCATTTGGCGATCGCGCCAAAAGTCGCGGGATAATCGAGCTCCTGGAAGGCCTCGCGGTGGCGCATCCCGCGCTCGACCTGGCCGACGAACAGGATCATCGGCGTGGAATCCTGCGCGGCGATATGCAGCCCGGGCGAGGCATTGGTCGCGCCGGGCCCGCGCGTCACGAAGCAGATGCCGGGCCTGCCGGTCAGCTTGCCATAGGCCTCGGCCATCATCGCGGCGCCGCCTTCGGCGCGGCACGTGATCAGGTCGATATCGCTTTCGATCAGTGCGTCGAGCACCGAGAGATAGCTTTCACCGGGAACGCAGGCCGCGCGCTCGACGCCCTGCGCGATCAACTGATCGACGAGGATGCGGGCTGCGGTCCGTGGTTTCGCTGCTTCGGCCATCACTCTCCCCCGCCTCCGTCACTCCGGAAGGTTTGCGGGCTATAAGATGCGGGTTCGAGCAGCGGCCAATGCCTATTCGCGAAGCCGGGCATAGCGGTTCGTTACGCGATATGGACGGCCTTGGTGATCATGTGCGCGGCCACGCCCTCGGGCCCGTCTTCGGAACCGAAGCCCGATTCCTTGACGCCGCCGAACGGACTGTCCGGCCAGGTCGTGCGAACCTGGTTGATGACGATCATCCCCGATTCGATCGCGTCGGCGAGCAGGTTCTGCCGGCGGCCATTTTCGGTGAAGCAATAGGCGGCGAGCCCGAACGGCAGCCGGTTGGCCTGCTCGATCGCGTCGTCGACCGTGCCGAAGGGACGCAGCAATGCGACCGGACCGAACGGCTCGTCATTCATTGCCTTCGCGTCGAGCGGCACGTCCGCCAGCACGGTCGGCTGAAAGAAGAAGCCGTTGCCCTCGCCCCGTCCGCCGCCCGCCAGCACCCGTGCGCCGGCGCCGCGCGCGTCCTCCACCAGCGCCTCGATCGATTCGGGACGCCGCGCATTGGCCATCGGCCCCATCGCGCTCACCGCGTCGAGCCCATCCCCCATGCTCAACCGCCGCGTGCGTTCGGCGAAACCCTGCGCAAAGGCTTCGTAGATTCCCTCCTGCACATGGAAGCGCGTCGGCGCGACGCAGACCTGGCCGGCATTGCGAAACTTGTGCGCGACCAGCGTGTCGAGCGTCTTTTCCAGATCGCAATCGTCGAACACCAGCACCGGCGCATGGCCGCCAAGCTCCATCGTCATTTTCATCACGCTGTCGCTGGCGAGCTTCATCAGATGCTTGCCCACCGGCACCGAACCGGTGAAGCTCAGCTTGCGCGTGACCGGCGACGACAACAGCCGCCGTGAAACCATGTCGGGCACGCCGAACACGATCTGCGCGACGTCGCCCGGCAGGCCCGCATCCTGGAAACAGCGCATCACTTCGACGGCGCTGCCCGGGGTTTCCTCGCTGGGCTTGAGGATGATCGAACAGCCGGCGGCAACCGCGGGCGCCACCTTGCGCACCACGTTCAGCGCGGGGAAGTTCCACGCGCAAAACGCGGCGACCGGGCCGACCGGCTGGTGCAGCACCATGCTGCGCATCCCCGCCGGCCGCATCAGCACCCGGCCATAGACGCGCACCGCTTCGCCCGCGTGAAAGTCGATCAGCGCCGCCGCGCCCAGAACTTCGCCCCGGGATTCGGCAAGCGGCTTGCCCTGTTCCATCGTCGCGACGCGGGCGATATGGTCGGCGCGCTCGCGCAGCAGCTCGGCGGTCTTGCGCAGCACCACGGCGCGCTGTTCGGGCGCGACGGCGCGCCACGCGAGAAACCCGCGCCGCGCCGCATCGAGCGCCCGATCCAGATCGGCTTCGGTCGCCAGCGGCAATTCGGCCTGGGCCGCGCCCGTCGCCGGGTTGAGCAAGGCATGCGTGTCGCGTCCCCCACCGCTCACCCACTCGCCGCCGATGTACAATGCCAGTGTCGCAGGAAAGCCGGTGCTCATGTGAAACGCTCCAAATCGGGTGCCCCGCCAATGCGATGACATCGCTCCTCTAGGCCGGGGATATGCCGAATTACAAAGCGCGTTATGCGGAAATAGTAAGCCTCTTCGCGCCGTCGGCGCCTCTATCCCGCCAAGGACAAGGGGCAAGCACCACATGACCGCCGCCAATAGTCAGATCGAGCATTACGCCGCCACGGGCGACGAGGGAGCGCTGCACCTGCTGCGCGCCCGGCCCGCGGCGCCGTCGCGGCATCCGCCGGTTCTGCTGCTCCATGGCTCCACCCTGCCCGCCAGCATCGCCTATACGATCGCCTTCGCCGGACAGTCCTGGCTGGGCGATCTGGCCGGGCGGGGCTTCGACGCATGGGCGCTCGATTTCCGCGGCTATGGCGATTCCTGGAAGCCCAAGGATAGCGGCGAGCGGCCCTGCGCGGCGGTCGCCGATACCGATCAGGCCGTGGCGGACATCGCCGCCGCGATCGCTTTCATCAAGGCCGAAACCGGCGCCGATCAGGTCGATCTGGTTGGCTGGTCGTGGGGCGCGACAGTCGCCGCGACCTATGCCGCGCGCGGCGGAGCGCTCGGCCGGCTGGTGCTGCACGCGCCGCAATGGCTGCGCGACACGCCGTCGCCGATGGTCACGCCCCAGACGATGTCCGAGCCCTATCGCAGCGTCGATATTCCCATGTTTGTCGAGCGCTGGCTGGGCCGCGTCGATGCCGGCACCCGCGCCTTGCTGGGCGCCTGGAAGGATGAACTCGAACGCACGCTGATGGCGCATGCGCCGATTTCGGTGCCCAATGGCAGCGCGCGCGACATCGCCGAATACTGGATGGCGGGACGGCCGGGATACGACCCCGCCCGCATCGCGGTGCCGACCCTCGTGGTGGTCGGCGGGGCCGACACCGATACGCCGCCCGAACTGGCGTACGAAGTGTTCGACCGCCTCGGCACCGCCGCCAAATTCTATGCCCAGATCCCCGGCGGCACCCATTTCACCGTTTTCGAGCCGGCACGCGCCGAGCTGTTCCGAACCACTGCCGCCTTTCTGGCGGACACCAACATCGAAAGACAGGAGTTCCCGCGATGAAGACCGTCGATGTTTCGCCGGAGGAAATGAACAAGCGCGTGGCGCGCTATGCCGATCTGGTGCCCTATGGCCGCCAGCATACCGACGCGATCGATCCCACCGTGTTCGAACAGCTCACGGCGCGCCGCGTTCTTTCGATCATGGCGCCGCATAACTACACCGGCCGCAGCGCGCAGGCGCCGATCAAGAGCATTCCGGGCGCAGTGATCTCGATCGCCGAAACCCCGCCCGGCAACGCTCCGGCGCTGCATGCGCACGACACCGCGATCGAGAATTTCTTCGTCATCAATGGCCGCTTCAAGATCATCTGGGGCGATGATGGCCAGCACAGCCTGGAGCTGGGGCCGATGGACTTCATTTCGATCCCGCCCAACGTCAATCGCACCTTCCTCAATATCACCGACGAGACCGCCCGGCTGCTCGCGATCATTCAGCCGCTCGGCGAGGACCAGCAGGACCGGGTCGCCTTCGCGACCGGCGTCGCGTCGAAGATTGCCGGCGAATATGGTGAAGCGACGGTCGAGGCGCTCAAGGCGATCGGCTTCCATTTCGACGCGGGCCAGGACACGACGGTCTGATGGATTTCCAACTAACCGACGAGCAGCGCGCCTTGCAGGACGCCGCGCGCAAATTCGCCAGCACCGAATTGCCCGAGCTGGCCCGCCGGATCGAGGAGCATGCCGAGCCCGTCCCGCACGACTGGCTGCGGCGCTATGCCGAAATGGGATTCCTCGGCGTCAACACGCCCGAGGCGCTGGGCGGGCTCGGCCTTCCCTTGCTCGACGCGCTGCTGGTGATGGAGGAATTCGCCAAAGTATCGGTCGCGGTCGCCTTTCCGGTGTTCGAATGCTGTACCGGGCCGGTGCGGATCGTCGAGCGGCTGGCGAGCGACGCGCTCAAGAACCGGATCGTGCCGCGCGCCGCCGCCGGCGAGATGCTTGTCGCGGTCTCGATGTCCGAGCCCGAGGCCGGCACCGCGCTGACCGATCTCAAGACCGCCGCGCGCTTCGACGGCGAGGAGATCGTCCTCGACGGCGTCAAGCGCTGGTGCTCCGGCGCCGGTCATTCGGGCGGCTATGTCATATTCTGCCGCTTCGACGGCGTGCCGGGCGCCAAGGGCATCGGCGCGGTGTTCGTCGAGATGGGCACGCCGGGGCTGAGCTTCGGCGAGCAGGAAAAGCTGATGGGATTCCGGGGCGTGCCCTCGGCTGACATCTTCCTCGACAATGTGCGGGTTCCGAAGGCCAATCTGCTGGCGGGCCCGGGCGAGTTCGCCAGGCTGATGGGGCTGTTCAACATCGAACGGCTCGGCAATGCCACGATGGCGCTGGGCGTCGCCGCGGGCGCGCTGGAGACCGTCACTGGCTACGTCCAGGAGCGCAAGCAGTTCGGCAAGCCGATCGTCGATTTCCAGGCGGTCCAGCTGCGGCTCGGCGACATGGCGGTCAAGGTCGAGGCGGCGCGGCTGCTGATCCACCGCGCCGCGTCGAACGCCGGGCACGGCCTGCCCGACCCGCAGGAAGCGTCGATCGCCAAATGCTTCGCCAATGAGATGACTCGCGCGGTATGCGCCGATGCGCTGCAGCTGATGGGCGGATATGGCTATTCGCGCGAATACGGGATCGAGCAGAAATTCCGCGACAGCTATGGCTGGGGAATCGCCGGCGGCGCGATCGACATTCAGAAGGTCAACATCGCCGGGGCGTTGGTCGGGCGCCGGTTCAGCCAGCGGGGCTGAACGAAGGAGCGCGCGTCAGGCTTCGGCCAGCGCGCGCTCCCGTTCGCCGCGCAGCACGTTCTTCGCAATCTTGCCCGCGCCACTAATCGGCAGCGGCACGCCGCGGATCTCGACCGAGCGCGGCGTTTTGTATGCGGCGATCGAGGCGCGGCAATGCGCGATCACCCCATCCTCGCTCAGCACCGCGCCCGCAATGGGCACGACGGCGGCATGGACCATCTCGCCCCATTTCTCATGCGCCACGCCGACCACCGCGACATCGGCGACGCCCGGCATCGTGCGGATCACTGCCTCGACTTCGGTGGAATAGACATTCTCGCCGCCGGTGATGATCATGTCCTTCATCCGGTCGACTAGGAAGAAATTGCCGTTCGCATCGGCATAGCCAAGGTCGCCCGAGTGCATCCAGCCGTCGCCGATCGCCGCGGCTGTCGCCTCGGGCTGCTTCCAATAGCCCTTCATCACCAGGGGGCCCCTCATGCGCAGCTCGCCGACTTCGCCGGGCGGCAGCTCGCGGTCGTCGGGGCCGAAAACGCCCACTTCGGTCAGCGGAGTCGGCCAGCCGATCGTCGCCCATTGCCAATCCTCGTCGGGCAGCGCGAGGCGCGTGACGCCGACGCTCACGGTCGACGCCGACGTCGTCTCGGTCATGCCGTAGGTGTTGTAGAAGCGGCAATTGGGGAAACCCTCGACCAGCCGTTCGAGCAAGGCGCGGGGCATCGGCGATCCACCGAAATTCATGCCGCGCAGGCTGGTCAGGTCGCGCCGGTCGAAGCCGGGAGCATCGACGATCATCTTGAACATCGTCGGCACCCCATTGGCAAAGGTGATGCGGTGGCGCTCGATCAGCTCGGCATATCCGGCGGGTTCGAACTTCGCCATCATCACGATCTGGCCGCCCACCATCAGGACCGGCGGGATCACCGCGGCGGCGGCGACATGGAACATCGGCGCGGAACCGAGCAGGATCATGTCCGGCGTCCAGTTCCACCGCGCGACATACATCAGCGCCGACGTGACGAGATTGTTATGCGTCTGCATCACACCCTTGGGCAGTCCGGTGGTGCCGCCGGTGAAGAAGATCGTCGCGACATCCTCGCCGCCGCGCATCGCGTCGGGCGGAGTCGCCGCCGCCGCGAGCCCGGCTTCGTAATCGGCCAGCCCCGGCCCCGCCGCGACATCGGACATCAGCACCAGATGCTCGACGCAACTTACCTGGTCGCGCAGCTGCTCGCCCAGTCCCAGGAACTCGTCATCGACGAGCAACACCCGCGCCGCGACCATTTCGAGGATTCCGGCGAGTTCGGCCGGCGCGAGGCGATAGTTGAGCGGCGCGGCGATGCCGCCTGCCCAGATCGTCCCGAACAGCGCCTCCAGATTGCGGTGCGAATTGAGCGACAGGATGCAGACGCGATCCTCCGCGCCGACGCCCAGCCCCCGCAGCATCCCCGCGCACCGCCCGACCCGGTCGTACAGCGCATCATAGGTCAGCCGCCGCTCGCCATCGATGATCGCGACCTTGCCGCCATCATGGCGGCGTGACGCATCGAGCAGCTGAGTCAGTCGCATCATCGCTTGCCGTCCATCCCTTAGCCCATCGCCCGTGCGTAGCGCTCGAGGTGGAAATCGCCATTGCCGAACAAGGTTTCGATCGCGAACACCCGCTTGAAGGCGTGGCTGACCTTATAGTCGTCGACGGTGCCAACCCCGCCATGGATCTGGATCCCCTGATTGACGACGAAGCGGCCATTCTCGCCGATCATCACCTTGATCCCGGCCGCCGCCATCGCGCGCTCCTCCGCGCTCGCGCCCGCGGCGGACAGCGCCTCGATCACGCTGCCGCGCAACCCCTCAAGCTCGATGAACATTCGCGCCAGACGATGCGCGATCACCTGGAAGCTGGCGATCGCGCGGCCGAACTGTTCGCGCTTGCCGGCATAGGCCGCGGTTTCGTCGATCGCGGCCTGTGCGGCGCCCACTGCTTCGGCGCCCAGCACGGCGATCGTGCGATCGACCCCCGCCTCGATCGCGGCGGGCACATCGGCGCCGATCGCGACCGGAACCGCCTCCACGCCATCGAGCAGGATATCGGCCGCGGCGAAACCGTCGATGCTGTGGAACAATGTGCGCTTCATCCCCGCCGCGTCGCCGGTCACGAGGAACAGCCCCGTCGCGCCGTCCCCGGTCGTCGCGCTGACCAGAATGCGATCGGCGTCGGCGCCGTCCATCACCATCGTCTTGCGCCCGGTCAGCCGCCAGCCATTGCCGCTCTCGACAGCCCTGGTCTCGATCCGGTCGAGCCAAAAGCGGCCATCGGGTTCATAGAGCGCCGCGGCAAAGCGATTCTCGCCGCTGGCGATCCGGGCGAGCAGCGCATCGCCCTCGGCATCCGCGACGCCTTCGACGATCAGGCTCGCGGCGAGATAGGCCGAGCGGAAAAAGGGCTCGACGACCAGCGCCCGGCCGAATTCCTCGGCGACGATGCTGGCATCGATCGCCGATTGCTGGAGTTCGCCGCGTCTCGGCAATGCGCGCGCAATCCAGCCGCCGTCGACAAGCCCCTGCCACAGCCGGGCGTCGCGGGTCTGCGCGCTCCGCGTCCGTTCGAGCAGCGCGTCGAAGCCGTAATTCGCGTCGAGCCAGTCGCGCAGCCCCGATTGCAGCGCGGCTTCGGCGGGGGAAAGTTTCAGGTCCATCTCAATACCCCCACAGCGTCTTGGCGATGATGCCATGCTGCACTTCGCTCGATCCGCCGAAGATCGTGATCGCGCGGCGGAACATCAGATGGCCTAGCTTGCCGCGCGCATAATCGGGCGCGAAGGCGGGCGCATCCTCGCCATAGGGGCTCTGGTCGAGGTCGAACTCGACCCCGCGCTCGTGATTTGGGAAATAGGCGGTGCCATAATGTCCCAGCGCCTCGACCGTGAGCGCGGAAGCCTCTTGCTGCGCTTCGCCGCCCTGCACCTTCATCGCCGCGGTCGATGCCGCCGAACTCGGCGCCGCCTCGGTCAGCATCCGCTGCATCTGCCAGCGCAGCGATTTGAGGCGGATTTCCAGCCTGGCGATCTTCTTGCGGAAGGCCGGGTTGTCCCACAGCGTGCCGTCGCCGTCGCGCTGGTCGCGGGCATAGGCCTTCACCTTTTCGAGATCGTGGCGGATCAGCCAGCTCTGCGCGACCATGCCGCGTTCGCGCGCGAGCAGGAACTTGGCATAATCCCAGCCCTTATTCTCTTCGCCGATCAATTCGCTCACCGGCACGCGCACATCGGTCATATGCACTTCGTTCACCGTGTACTGGTGATCGTACATATGGACTGGCTTCAGTTCGACGCCCGGCGCCTTCATGTCGATCAGCAGGAAGCTGATCCCGGCTTGCTTGCGGACATCGGGATCGGTGCGCACCAGCGTGAACATCTTGTCGGCATAATGGCCTTCGCTGGTCCACGCCTTCACGCCGTTGACGATATAATGGTCGCCGTCGCGCACCGCGGTGGTGGTCAGCGAGGCCAGATCGGAACCTGCGCCCGGCTCCGAAAATCCCTGGCAGAAGAAGATATCGCCATTTGCGATCGGCTTGAGATATTTGTCCTGCTGCGCCCTGGTGCCGAAGGTGAAGATGACCGGCGCGACCATGAACACGCCGAGATTGCTGACGCCGGGCGCGCCGGCGCGGCCCAATTCCTCGACGAACATATCGACCTGCGTGGTGTCCCACCCCGGCCCGCCAAACTCTTCGGGCCAGTTGCGGCCGATCCAGCCCTTCGCGTTAAGGATCTGCATCCACTCGCGAATATCCTCCTTCGCCGGGTGGAAGCCGTTGGTCGCGCGATCGCGCAGGCGGTCGGGCAGCGCTTCGGCGATCCAGGCGCGCATCTCCGCCTTCAGTTTCGCGTTTTCGGGGCTGAGCGTGAAATCCATGCCAATCCTCTCCAGCGGCGAAAGGCCCTGCCTCCGCGCATCGGCGACCGGGTTAGGTCGCGCCTAAAACCGTCTCAAATGCCGATTCGTGATCGCAAGCATAGCGGGGCGTTGTTGCCCGGCATTGCTACGCCGGCAGCCGCGGGAAACGTTCGCGCAGGATCGACGTCAGCAGCTTGGTCACCTCCAGCACGGCGCGCGACGGCGAGTGTTCGGCGGAGCGGGCGACGATGCGCTCCATCCTGAGCGATTCGAGCGGACGGGCGGCGAGGATGCCGGCGCGGATTCCCACTTCGGCCGCGCTTTCGAGGCTGACGATATAGCCCAGGTCGCGCGCCACCATCGGCCGCGCCATGAACATCGTCTCGACTTCGGCGACGACGGTGCGGAACGACAAATTGGCCTCCGCCATCGCACGATCGACGATGTCGCGAATCCCTTCCTTGCGAATGCCCGACAGGATGATCGGCAAATCGACCAGTTCGCTGAGCTGGAGCGGGGTATCGCCTTCGAGCAGCGGATCGCCCGCGCGCCCGACCAGTGAAATCCGTTCGGAGATCGCAGTGCCGAGCACGAGATGCGCGGGATCAACATTGAGCGAAAGCACCGCGACATCGACCCCCCCGGTGACGAGCATCTGGCGCAGCCGCGGCGACAAGCCCTCGACGAAGCGCAGGCTGACATCGGGATGCTTTTCGCGCACCTGCACCAGCATTTCGGGCGCGATCCACTCCGCCAGCGTGGGCGCCAGTCCTACGCCCACCTGTCCGCTGATCACGCTGCGGTGGAACAACAGCTTCTGCTTCGCCTGTTCGGTCAGGTGCAGGATGCGCTCGGCTTCCTCGAGCAGCAGCCGCCCTTCTTCGGTGGGAATCGATCCGCGCGTATGGCGAGTGAACAGCGGAGTCTTGAGCTCGTGTTCGAGCAAGCCGATCTGCCGGCTCAGCGCGGGCTGCGCGATGCGCAGTTCGATCGCCGCCTTTTTGAAGCTCTCATTCTTCGCGACGGACACGAAATACCGCAGCTGGCGCAGTTCCATTGTCTCTCAACCCGTTTTGACGCGATGCTCTATCGGCATCGCTTCCGCCGCGCCATGCGCCGCTCCTGGCCGGCTATCAAGAGCCAGCCGCGTAACGATGCGGCCCGATGGAGGGACGATGCTGTTCCCCGGGGGCGGGCGCGGCAAATCGCGGATTGCTATCGCTGCGATGCTTTTCGGTTAGCCTTGCTCCATATGGAGCTTCGGGCCTAGCTAGCCCGCGATGCTTGCCGACCTCGATATATTCGAAGCGATTGCCCGCCGGCGGCGCTCGGTGCGCGCCTTCCTTCCCCGCGCGGTCGACCGCGACGTGATCGAGCGCGCGATTGCCGCCGCGGCGTCCGCGCCGTCGAGCTGCAATACCCAGCCATGGAAACTGCACATCGTGTCGGGTCACAAGCTCCGCCGCCTGCGCGACGCCTTGGTGGAAGCCGTGCGCCGGGGCGAAGCTGGCGCGCCAGAAGTCGAGCATGCCGAGCCTTATCGCGGCCCTTATCGCGACCGCCAGATCGATGCCGCGGTTCGCCTGTTCGCGGCGCAAGGCGTGGCGCGACACGACAAGGAGGCGCGGATGGCGTCGTTCCTTCGCAACTACGAATTTTTCGGTGCGCCGCACGCCGCCTTCCTGTTCATCCCGGGCGGTGGCGGGCTGCGCGAGGCGGCCGATTGCGGGAAGTTCGCGCAGACGTTCATGCTCGCGCTTGCAGCGGCGGGAGTCGGGTCGTGCCCGCAAGGATCGCTGGCGGACTATCCGGCGATCGTGCGCGGCCAATTGGGGCTGGAGGAAGAGGGCAAGCTGCTGTTCGGGATCTCCTTCGGCTATGCCGATGAGGGAGACCCGAGCGCCGCCGTCCGCCCCGAACGCGCCGCTGTCGAGGACATCGCGATATTCCATTGAAGCAGGATGACGAACGGGCGCTGCTCGCGGCGCTGCGCGCGATTGTCGGGCGGCGGCATTTGCTCACCTCGCCATCGGCCACGCGCAGCTACCGCACCGGCTATCGCACCAGCGCGGGCGAAGCCCTCGCGGTGGTCCGTCCGGGATCGCTGGTCGAGCAATGGCGAGTCGTCCAGGCGTGCGTGGCGGCGGATGCGATCCTGATCCTGCAGGCGGCGAATACCGGCCTGACCGGCGGATCGACACCCAATGGCAGCTACGAGCGCCCGGTCGTGATCCTCAACACGCGCCGGTTGAAGGGCATTCATTTGCTCGACGGCGGCCGCCAGGCCGTCTGCCTGCCCGGCGCGACGCTTTACGAGCTCGAGCGCATCCTGAAGCCGCTCGGCCGTGAGCCGCATTCGGTGATCGGGTCATCGTGCATCGGCGCGTCGGTGATCGGCGGGGTCTGCAACAATTCGGGTGGCGCGCTGGTCCAGCGCGGGCCGGCGTTCACGCAATTGGCGCTCTACGCGCAACTGGGCGCCGACGGCGCGCTGCGGCTGGTCAATCATCTCGGCATCGAACTCGATGGCGATGCCGAAGCGATGCTCAGCCAGGTCGCGCGCGGCACGTTTGGCGCAGTGACCGACGATCCGGCGCGCGCGGCGTCCGATCGCGATTATGCCAACCGCGTCCGCGACGTCGATGCGGACACGCCGGCGCGCTTCAACGCCGATCCCAATGGTCTGTTCGAAGCATCGGGCAGCGCGGGCCGGCTCGTGCTGTTCGCGGTTCGGCTCGATACGTTCGCCAGCGAGGCGGCGACCGCGACCTTCTATATCGGCGCCAACGATACCGCAGCGCTCGCCGGCCTGCGGCGCGACATCCTCTCGGGCTTCACGGCGCTGCCGGTCGCCGGCGAATATATCCATCGCGAAGCCTTCGACGTGGCGCGACTCTACGGCAAGGATATGTTCGTTGCGATCCAGCGGCTGGGCACCGGCCGCCTGCCGTTGCTGTTCGCGCTCAAGAACCGGGTCGATGCCCTGATTGCCCGGCCCGGCTTTTCCGACCGGCTGCTCCAGCGCGTCTCCCGGCTGCTGCCAAGCCATTTGCCGCCCCGCATGCTCGCCTGGCGCGACCGCTTCGAGCATCATCTGCTGCTCAAGATGGCGGGGCCGGGCATCGACGAAGCCCGCGCCTATCTCGCCACGCGCTTCCTGCCGTCACAGGGCGACTGGTTCGAATGCACCCCCGACGAAGCCGCCAGGGCATTTCTTCACCGCTTCGCGGTGGCGGGCGCGGCGGTCCGCTATCGTGAAGTCCACCACGCGGAGGTCGAGGACATTCTCGCGCTCGACATCGCCTTGCCGCGCAACACCCATGATTGGTTCGAACGCCTGCCTGCGCGGATTGCGAGCCAGATCATCGCCCGCCTCTATTACGGGCACTTCTTCTGCCATGTCTTCCATCAGGACTATGTCGTGGCGAAGGGCGCCGATGCCGCCGCGATCAAGGCGGAGATGCTCGATGCCCTGAGCGGCAGGGGCGCCGAATATCCGGCCGAACATAATGTGGGGCATCATTATGCGGCCAAGCCCGGGCTGGCCGATCACTATCGCGCGCTCGACCCGACCAACCGCTTCAACCCCGGCATCGGCAAGACGCCGCGGTCGAGGCATTGGCGGCGTTCCTAGTCCGCGCGGCCTGAGCCCGCGTGCCGGGTGACGCGCAACACACCGCTTTCCACGGCGGAATTGGCGCAGATCTCCATTTCAGCGCTCGACATCGGGTTCGCCAACGGGCAGTGCGCCAACCAGTTCTAACCTGAGTAACCGGCCGGCGATGTCATCCGCTTCTTCCCAGAAGGGAGTTCGAATGTCATACACGATGGCCTGCCACTTTTCCCAGCCCGATCGCCGGAGTTCGCATGTTTCGCCCGCTCTATGATTGGGTTCTGAGGCTGGCGCATCATCGCCACGCGATCTGGCTGCTCGGCCTCGTCTCGTTCGCGGAGAGCAGTTTCTTCCCGATTCCGCCCGACGCGATGCTGATCCCGATGGTGCTCGCCCAGCGCGACAAGGCGTGGAAGATCGCCGCGGTCTGCACCGTCGCGTCGGTGCTTGGCGGAATGCTGGGCTATTATATCGGCTATGGACTGATGGAGAGCGTCGGCCAGTGGGTGATCCACACCTATCACCTCGAAGCCAAGGCGGCCGAGGCGATCCACGCCTATCAAAGCGAATATGGCGCGTGGATCATTCTGGTGAAGGGCCTGACGCCCATCCCGTTCAAGCTGGTGACGATCGCCAGCGGCGCGGCGCAGTTCAACTTCCCGCTCTTCATCCTGCTCGCGACCATCACGCGCGGCGCGCGCTTCTTCCTCGTCGCGGCGCTCCTGCGCAAGTTCGGCGCACCGGTGCAGGAGTTCATCGAGAAGCGCCTCGACTATTTCGCCTGGGGCTTCCTGATCCTGGTGATCGGCGGCTTCGTGGCGGTGGCGTACCTTTGAGCGCCGCGCTGATCGCGCGCTATTATGCCGCGTTCAATGCCGGCGACTGGGACGCCATGGTCGCCTGCCTGAGCGACGATGTCGCGCACGATATCAACCAGGGCGGCCGCCAGACGGGCAAGGCCGAATTCCGCATTTTTCTCGCGCATATGGAGCGTTGCTACAAGGAACGCCTCGACGATATCGTCATCATGGCCAATGGCGACCGCGCTGCCGCCGAGTTCACCGTCCACGGCGAATATCTGAACACCGACGAGGGACTGCCGCCCGCGACCGGCCAGCGCTACACGCTCCCCGCCGGGGCGTTTTTCGAGATCGCGGACGCGCTGATCCGCCGCGTGACGGTGTATTACAATCTCCCCGACTGGACTCGCCAGGTAGCCCCATGACCGTTTCGGTCCACCCCCTCACCGCGGGCGAGATCGAGGCCGCGCTGCCCGCGCTCGGGCGGCTGCGCATCGCGGTGTTCCGCGAATGGCCGTACCTTTACGACGGCAGCGAGGCCCATGAGCGCGACTATGTCCGCGCCTTCGCCTCGGCACCCGACGCAGTGCTGGTCGCGGCGTTCGACGGCGGCGCCATCGTCGGCGCCGCCACCGCGTCGCCGATGGCCGCGCAGGACGCCGCAGTCCTTGCCTGCTTCCCCTCCCCGCAAGGCCATTTCTATTTCGGCGAATCCGTCCTGCTCTCCGAGTATCGCGGGCGCGGGATCGGCCACGCCTTTTTCGACCATCGCGAGGATCATGCCCGCGCGTGCGGCGCGAGTGTCGCTGCGTTTTGCGGCGTTGTGCGTCCCGCCGAGCATCCGCTGCGTCCTCCCGGTTTCCGTCCGCTCGACGCCTTCTGGCGCGCGCGGGGCTATGCGCCGGCGCCCGGAATGGTGACACACTTCGACTGGCGGGATATCGATCGGGCGGAAGAGACGCCTCACCCGATGCAGTTCTGGACGAAACCATTATGATCCGCCGCTACACCGTCGCCGCCGCGCAATATTGGGTCGAGCAGGTCAGTGATTTCGCCGCATGGCAGGCCAAGCTGGAGCGCTGGGTGGCGGATGCGGCGGACGCGGGCGCGAAGCTCGCGGTGTTCCCCGAATATGGCGGGATGGAGCTGACCGCGCTCGATCCGGCGACAGTCGAGGATCTCCACGGTTCAATCGCGGCGATGCAGCCTTTGGTCGCGCGCGCCGACGCCGTCCATGCCGAGCTGGCGGCCAGGCACGGGCTCCATATCCTCGCCGCCAGCCTGCCCGTGCGCGGCGAAGACGGGCGCTTTCGCAACCATGCGCGGCTGTTCGCTCCGAATGGGAAAATGGGCCTTCAGCAAAAGATCGTGATGACGCGGTTCGAGCGCGAGCATTGGGACATCGCCGGGGGCGGCCCGATCCGCGTGTTCGACACCGATCTGGGCCGGATCGGCATCGCGATCTGCTACGACGCCGAATTCCCCCTGCTCGTCCGCGCCCAGGCCGAGGCCGGCGCCGAGCTGATCCTGATGCCGAGCGCGACCGACACGCTCCATGGCTGGAACCGCGTCCGCGTGGGCGCACGGGCCCGGGCGATGGAGAATCAGTGCTATACGGTGCAATCGCCGGTGGTCGGCGCGTCCGAATGGACGCCCTCGCTCGACGTCAGCCACGGCGCGGCGGCGATCTTCGGCCCGCCCGATCTGGGCTTTCCCGACAATGGCGTGGTGGCCGAGGGCGTGCTCGACCAGCCCGGCTGGGTATTCGGCGAAATCGACCTGGACACCGTGGCGCGCGTACGGCGCGAAGGCAGCGTGTTCGGGCACCGTCATTGGGGCGAGCAGCTTGGCGGCGCCGCGGTGGCGGGTGTGGCGGGCGGGGTGGAGATCGTCGATCTGCGCTGAAGTGCAAAGGCCGCTCGCGCGGGGCAAAAAGCCCCTCCCCGCGCCGCTTGCGTTCTCCCGGGTCAATCGCTAGATGCGGTGCCCAATCCGACAGCGTGGATGGCTTTACCGGTTCCTTGGGAGCCGGTAGCGGTCCCATGCCCCGTTGACGGCAACATTTTTTGAGCAAGGCAGGCAGATGGCCAGGACCAGTCCCGGGGAATTCATTCGTCAGGTGCGCGCCGAGACTGCGAAGGTCGTGTGGCCCACCCGCCGCGAGACGATCATGACCGGCGTGATGGTGATGATCATGACCACTCTGCTGGGGGTCTTCTTCGTCGGGATCGATTCGCTGTTCGACTCGATCGTGAACTATCTCCTCCGGCTCGCGCAGTAAGGGAAACGCATGTCGCGCTGGTACATCATCCACGCTTATTCGGGCTTTGAAGGCAAGGTCCGCGACCAGATCATGGCCGACGCGACTCGCATGGGTCTCGATCGTCTGGTCGAGGCCGTCGAGGTTCCGGTCGAGACCGTGACCGAGGTTCGCCGCGGCAAGAAGGTCCAGTCGGAGCGCAAGTTCTTCCCGGGCTATGTGCTCGCGAAGCTCGAGATGAACGACGACGTCTATCACCTCGTGAAGAACACGCCGAAGGTGACTGGCTTCCTGGGCAGCATGGGCAAGCCCCAGCCGATCAGCGAAGCCGAGGCCGCGCGCATCCTCAACACCAAGGAAGAAGCCGCCGCCGCGCCGAAGCACAAGGTCAGCGTGGATTACGACATCGGCGATACCGTCAAGGTCACCAGCGGCAACTTCGCGACCTTCTCGGGCCTGGTCGAGGAGCTCGATTTCGACAAGAGCCGCGTCAAGGTCTCGATCTCGATCTTCGGCCGCGCGACGCCGCTGGAGCTGGGCTTCGAGGATGTCGAGCGCGTGAAGTAAGATCCGCGCGAATGCGTTACGAAGGGCCGGGGCGGAAACGCCTCGGCCCTTTTCATGTGACCGACAGGAACCCGGTGATGGTCAGCCGCCCCTCGCGCGGATCGCTGGAGAGCGCGCCGTCGGCGGCGATCGCTCCGCTGTGGAGCGCGAAGCCGCGGTAGAGATAGGCGCGGTTGTAGCGCGCTTCGGCGACGGTGTGGCATTCGAACAAGGGCGTATCGCCCGCGACATAGGCGAGCGGAGGCGGTCCGGCGTGGCGAAGCTCGGCCTCGAGCTGGCCGGAATAGATCGGCTTGCGGATCGCATCGACCGTCTCGAACCCGGTCGCGCGGTGGCGGAAGAAAGCGGTCCCCTCCCCTCCTCCGGGCGAGAGGTAGTGGATCAGCGCGATGCGTTCGGCGCCATAGGCATCGACATGCGGCAGCCGCTGGATGACGGTCAACGCCTGGCGCGGCGTGGTGACGATCGAGAAGCTCGCGTCCAGCGCCTCCACTTCGACCGCCCGGCCAAACATCGCCGCGAGCGCCTCGGCGATGACCGGCAACTGGCCGTCGAGATAGAAGGGCGGCAGCTCCGCACGGATGCCGGGATAATGGTGGCGCCCCGGCCCGTACTCGGCAGCGGCGGCGGCGGCGCGGAGCCCGTCCGGATCGGGCGCGAAGCTGTCGAGCGCGATCAGCGCCTGCCCCTCGATGCCGATCTTGCGGCTGGTGATGGCGAGGTTGGGGTTCCGCATCGCGCCAGTGAGGACAGCGCCGCATTCGCGTCAAGGGTTTCCGCCGCGATGCTATCGCGAATGCGTGTCCATAGAAATCATGGAGAATTCCTGCGAATCAACTTGGTCTTATTGGCAACAATGCTCGCAATTCAACCAAATAGACCGATTTTATTCGGGCTTGAGGGCAAGACTATTCAGGCCTAATCTCTCCACTGCTGCGGCCGCGGGCCGCTCCATGTGCTGCGTACCCCAGTGAGAGGAGGCGACCATGGCGATTGGAAATCTGCGGATCGGAACATCGGTGCTGGCGCTTGCCACGACCGGACTGGGCCTGACGCTCGCGCTGAGTTCGTGCGGCAAGCATGACGGCAACAACAGCGGCAATGCCGTGACCGCCACCAATCCCTGCACCGTCGGGCCCGCCACGCTCGATCCGGTGATGCCCAATTCCTTCGACAAGAGCGAGGTCGGCCTTGATTGCTTCGCGTGGCAGAGCTTCGTCGCGCTCAATTGGAAGGCCGATCCCAGCAATCCGGGCTATCCCGATCCGAAGTCGACCGCCGCGACTTTCGGCATGCCCGACGATCAGACCCCCAAGGTATGGGAGACCTATCTCGAGGCGGCGACGGTGTTCGGCAACGGGCTGAAGGGCCAGTGGAAGTCCAAGCGCCCTGCGGTGAAGATGCTCACGCGCATCTCCAAGACCGGCGACCTCGACCTCAGCGACATCACCCAGGCGGGCGGCGGACATCACTGGCTGACCAACCAGCGCGGCGACATCACCTATTACGAAGTGATGATGAACCGCGACGAATATGAATTCATCACCGAGCAGAAATTCGACCTGACCACCGCCGCGGGGCAGCTCGCCTGCGCGACCCAGCCGGGCAGGCATATCTCGGACAGCCACCCGCCAGGCGGCCCGCTGCGCGGCGGGCTGACGATGCCCGAGGGGCAGTTCCCCGGCTGGAACGACACCGATTGCGAGGGCAATGTCAAAGCCTATGGCGACCATGTCGGCGCAATGGAAATCAAGGCGGCCTGGACGCCCCTCCCCGCCGATCACTCGCTCGATTCGCGCTATGTGACCTCGGTCGCGATGATCACCGATCCCTCAACCGGCGCGCAGCGGCAGGTGACGGTCGGGCTGGTCGGGCTGCATATCGCCCGCAAGCGCGTCGCCAACCATCAATGGGCATGGGCGACTTTCGAGCATATCGACAACAGCCCCGATGAAGGGCCCAACGGCGCCGTCACCGATCCGGTGCTGCCCGCGAACCCGAACATCGTGCCGCGCACCGGCTTCACTTTCTTCGGCGCGGGGTGCGATCCGGCGAAGAGCCCGTATGGATGCGTCCACAATGCGGCGCCGACCTGGTGCCCACCGGCCGTGGGCAGCACCTGCGTGCCCTCGCCCTATAACGCGCCGATGCAGATCACGCGCCTGAACCCGGTGGGCAGCGCCGCCAATTCAGTGACGGCGTGGTTCTGGAGCCTGATGCCCGCCAAGTCGGTGTTCAACTATTACCGGCTGATCAATGTCCAGTGGCCGACCAACCCCGGCGACCCGATGGGCCCGAAACAGACCGTGCCGCTGCCGATGGGCACCCCGATGCCGCAGGGCGCCGCGGGGGGCACGAACCAGATCCTGTCGAACACCACGCTCGAAAGCTTCCAGCAGAGCAGCGCGGCATGCATGGACTGCCACGTCTATGCCCAGATCGCCTCCCCGCCGACACTGGCGACGACCCCCGGCGGATTGCGCAAGCTGGTAAAGCCGGTCGCGGGCGGGACGCCGGTCTATTCGTCGGATTACTCGTTCATCTTCGCGACGGAGACCAGACGCTAACTCAGACATTTGACTTGGCAGTCATGCCCCGACTGGGCTAGCGCATCGGCAACGATTCCGAAGGAGAGCGGAGACGATGCGCGGCGCACTATCGCTATTGGCCCTGCTGGGGGCGATGTTGCTCGCGCCATCCGCCTTCGCCTGCACGGGACAGGTTACGGTCTGCGCGAAGAGCGGCGCGGGGAGCTTCGCGCTGATCCGCAAAGGCGCGCCAGCCGCGCTCTATGTCGATGCCGGAGCGGATTCGGCGGTGCTGCACGTCGCCGACAGCTTCGCTTCCGACCTCGAGCGGGTGAGCGGGCGCAAGCCGCGGCGCGTGACCAGGCCCGAGGCCGCCGGCCCGCTCGTCATCGTCGGCGTGCTCGGGCAGAGCCCGGTGATCGACGGGCTGATCCGCGATAGGAAGATCGCCGCCGCCGACCTTTCCGGCCAATGGGAGGCGTTTCGCCAGATCGTCGTCGAGCGCCCCTTCCCCGGCGTCGCCCGCGCACTGGTGATCGTCGGATCGGACCGGCGCGGCGCGGTATTCGGCGCATACGACCTGTCCGAGAAGATCGGGGTGTCGCCGTGGCACTGGTTCGCCGATGTGCCGGTGCAGCGGCATAGCGACGTCTATCTGACCGCGGGTACCCGGCGCGATGCGCCCAGGGTCCGCTATCGCGGCTTTTTCATCAATGACGAGGATCCCGGGTTCAACAGCTGGGCCCGGCTGCACTTCGGTGGGATCAACGCCAGGATGTATGAACATGTCTTTGAGCTGCTGCTGCGGCTGAAGGGCAATTACCTGTGGCCGGCGATGTGGGCGCCCAAGGCGTTCAACGACGACGATCCGCAGAACATGGTGCTGGCGGATTCGTTGGGCGTGGTGATGGGTACCTCGCACCACGAGCCGATGACCCGCGCGCAGGACGAATGGCACCGCAACACCGGCGCGGGCGTGACCGGCGGCAAGTGGGATTATGCCACCAACGGCGCGAACCTGCGGACCTTCTGGCGCGGCGGAATCGAGCGGATGATGTCGAAGGGCAATGGCGGGCGCTATGAATCGCTCGTCACCATCGGAATGCGCGGCGACGGCGACGAGGCGATGGGCGAAGGCACCGCGATCCCGCTCCTCGAAAGCATCGTGACCGACCAGCGCCGCATCATCGCCGACGTCACCGGCAAGCCCGCGAGCGAGACCCCGCAGGTATGGGCGCTCTACAAGGAAGTGCAGGATTATTACGATCACGGAATGAAGGTGCCGGACGACGTGATCCTGCTGTTCGCCGATGATAATTGGGGGCAGATCCGCCGCCTGCCGACCGTGGACCGCGACCGCAAGGGCGGCTTCGGCATCTATTACCACTTCGATTATGTCGGGGCGCCGCGAAACTATAAGTGGCTGAATACCAACCAGATCGAGAAGACCTGGCAACAGATGGACCTGGCCTATGCCGGCGGGGCGAAATCGCTGTGGATCGTCAATGTCGGCGACATCAAGCCGATGGAATTCCCGCTGAGCTTCTTCATGAAGCAGGCCTGGGACCCCGAGGCGATGACGCTGGAGGCGATGACGCACTTTCCCGAGGATTGGGCGCGGGCGACCTTCGGGCCGAAGAAAGCGAAGGCGATCGGCGCGCTGCTGACGCGCTACAGCCAGCTCGCCGCGCGGCGGAAACCAGAGCTGATCGATGCGAACAGCTTCGCGCTGGGCGCGGTTACTCCGGAGGCGCTGGATGGCGGCGAGTTCGGGGAGATGGTCGGCGAGTGGAACAGGCTGCAACGGGACATGCTCGACGTGATCGCCACGCTGCCCCCCGAACAGCGCCCGGCGTTCTACCAATTGGTCGAGCATCCGATCGAAGCGTTCCGCAATCTCTACGAGCTCTATTATTTCGTGGCGTGGAACCGGCGGCTGGCGGCAGCGAACGATCCGCGCGCCAACATCTTCGCCGATCTCGCCGGAGACGCCTTTGCCCGCGATGCCGAACTCACCGACAGCTATCACAAGCTGAGCGGGGGCAAATGGGACGGGATGATGCTCCAGACTCATATCGGTTACACGACCTGGCAGCAGCCCGCGACGAACGTGATGCCCGAGGTGAAGCGGGTGAACCAAGGCGCGCCTCCGTCCATCCACTTCACCGCCGGGCGTCCCGCCAACCCCGATGTCTTCTCGATCGAGGCGCCCCATTTCTCGCGCGCGGTGAACGGCGCCGGACTCACCTGGCGCGTGATCCCGAACCTCGGCCGCACGCTCGGCGGGGTCACGGCCTTCCCGCAATTCCGTCCGGCGACCAGCCAGCAGGACGGCGTCCGGCTCGAATATGATGTGAAGACCGCCCATGCCGGCGACCTCAATGTCCAGCTCATCATGATCCCAACGCTCGACGTTAGCGGCGGCGGCAAATTGCGGATCGGCGTGTCGATCGATGACGGCCCGGTCCGGATCGTCACCGACAGCATGATCCCCGCCCCCAATTCTGCCACCCAGCAGCCTCAGCGCGACTGGAACAAGGCAGTGATGGACAATGCCCGGTTGCTGCCCGTCGCTTTTCCCGGCGTGAGCGCGGGGAGCCACACGATCAAGGTGTGGCGCATCGACGGGAACATGGTGCTGCAACGCATGCTGGTGGGCACGGGCGCGATCCCGGCTTATTATCTGGGCCCGCCCGTACGCCGGTGATTGCTATTTGCGCCCGGCTTCGGTAAGGGCCCGCCCTTCCAAAGCCACAGCAATGGAAACCATGCGGGAGGCGCGCTTCGGTTCGCCGCTTGTACCGCTAAACTTGAACCGGGCTCGGCGGCAACGCCCGCGCCCATTACAGAGTGAGAAACATGGCCAAAAAGATTACCGGCTATATCAAGCTGCAGGTGCCCGCAGGCGCCGCCAACCCTTCTCCGCCGATCGGCCCTGCGCTGGGTCAGCGCGGCGTCAACATCATGGAATTCTGCAAGGCGTTCAACGCCGCGACCGGCGACCTCGAAAAGAGCGCGCCGATCCCCACCGTGATCACTGTCTATGCCGACAAGAGCTTCTCGTTCGTCACCAAGACGCCCCCGGCGACCTTCCTGATCAAGAAGGCTGCCAACCTCAAGTCGGGCTCCAAGGAGCCGGGCAAGGTGAGCGCCGGAAAGATCGCGCGTTCGAAGCTGTCGGAAATCGCCCAGATCAAGATGGCCGATCTCAACGCGAACGACATCGAAGCCGCGACGAAGATCATCGAAGGCAGCGCCCGCGCGATGGGCCTCGAAGTGGTGGAGGGCTGATCCAATGGCAAAGCTGACCAAGAAGCAGAAGACCTGGGCCGTCGACGCCAACAAGCTCCACGGCGTGGACGAAGCGATCGCGATCGCCAAGGCCAACGCCACCGCCAAGTTCGACGAGACCCTCGAGGTTTCGCTGAACCTGGGGGTCGATCCGCGCCACGCCGACCAGATGGTCCGTGGCGTCGTGACGCTGCCCAAGGGCACCGGCAAGACGGTTCGCGTGGGTGTTTTCGCCAAGGGCGCGAAGGCGGATGAGGCCAAGGAAGCGGGCGCGGACGTCGTCGGCGCCGAGGATCTGCTCGAGATCGTCCAGGGCGGCAAGATCGAGTTCGATCGCTGCATCGCCACGCCGGACATGATGGGCCTGGTTGGCCGCCTCGGTAAGGTGCTGGGCCCCAAGGGCCTGATGCCGAACCCGAAGCTGGGCACCGTGACCATGAACGTCGCCGAGGCCGTCAAGGCCGCCAAGGGCGGTCAGGTCGAGTATCGCGTCGAAAAGGCGGGCATCATCCATTCGGGCATCGGCAAGATGTCGTTCCCGGCCGAAGACCTGCGCGCGAATTTCGACGCGCTGGTCGATGCCGTGATCAAGGCCAAGCCGGCCGGCGCCAAGGGCAAGTACCTCCGCAAGGTGGCGATGTCCTCGTCGATGGGCCCGGGCGTGAAGATCGACGTCGCCGAGGTTTCGGCGGTCTGATCCGACCCACGGCAACACGAAGAGGGCCTCGGGAAACCGGGGCCCTTTTTCGTTCGGGAGCCCGGCGTCTACGTCAATGCCGTTCCGCTCCTGTTCAGGAAACACCGGCGAAACATCCGTCGTGATCTGATCCACTTGTATGCGTATGATCGGCGGGGCTGACGCTTACGAGGGAGAGGTTGGATGCGGTTGATGCGTGTGCTGTTGCCGCTCGTCACAATGCTGGCGCCCCTGCCGGCGCTGGCTCAGGTCGCCGCGCCCGACCCCGGAATCCTGGTCGAGGGGCAGCGCGGCAATGCGCGGCCGATCCCGATGAGCGACTGGTATGTCGCCGAAACGCCGCACGTGCTGGTGTATGCCAAGGCCAACGACAGGCGGCTCATCCGCATCGCGCATAACCTGGAGAAGCTGCACTTCCTGCTCTCGATGCTGCTCAACCGCGTCGATGAGGAAGACGATACAGTGCGGCTGCGCGTCACGCTGATCGGCGACGCGGCGGATTTCAACCAGCTCGATCTGGAGAATGCCCGGTGGCAGCCCGGGCCCTTCCCGCGCGAATTCCCGACCATGCTCTATTACGATCCTCGCGAGGACGGGCCGGTGCTGGCGTCGAGCTATACCGACCAGAAGATCATTCTTCAGCCGGGCCGCTTCCGCCCGACCCGCGCCGACGCCGCGCCTTCGGGCGACGAGGCGATGGACATGAGCGGATCGATGACCGACGCCAGCGGCGCGCTCGATCCCACGTCGCTGCCGCTCGGCGAGATTTCGGTGCGGATGACGGCGGAAGGGCGGCTCTATGCGGGCTTCGCGCAGCATTACCTGCTGACCTATTTCCCCGCCGCCTATCCGCGCTGGTATCTCGACGGGTTCGGCGAGATCTTCTCGACGGTCGACGCCGACAAGGACGGGGTGATCGAATATGGGCACCAGCCGCTCAGCTTCCGCAAGGTGAACGAGGAATTCGGCTTCTACCCGCCGGAGAAATTACTCGACGGCAGCTACCTGACCGACAAGCGCTATCGCCCCAAATGGACGCCCTATCGCGCGTGGCAGCTCGCGCATCTGCTGTTCTTCTCGGAGGAATGGCGGCAGCCGCTCCACGATTATCTGGCGGCGATCGCGCACGGCACGCCGCCCGAACAGGCGATGGCGGCGTTCGGGGATGTCTCGCGGCTGCGCAAGCAGATCAGCACCTATTATGGCCGCAAGGCGCCCTATGAGCGGATGGTCTATCCCGCCGACCGCGCCATCGCGCCGCTGGTGCGCCAGCTAAGCCGGAGCGAGGCCGCCTATGTCCAGGGCAAGCTGGAGCTGGGCGCGCGGATGGAGATCCCGCCCGCGCCCTATCCCGGCACGGACGCAGCGACCGCCAAGAGGATGACCGCCGCGCGCGATCGGGCGATCAAGGCGCGCGATGCCTGGCTAGCGGAGCAACGGGCGATCGCCGCGCGCTATCCCAGCGACCTCGAATTCCAGCTGTTGGTCGCGGAGGCCGAATGCCGCACCGGGCATGACGCCGCCTGCCTCGCCATCGCCAACCGGGTGCTGGCGCTGTCGCCCGAGCGATCGGGTGCGCTGTTGTGGAA
>Ga0164241_10000560_pt1 | contig 64492 bp, 60 predicted proteins | sample OricomyardsoilBY_FD_108780 | JGI IMG/M metagenome (GOLD analysis project Ga0164241, IMG submission 108780) | Backyard soil microbial communities from Emeryville, California, USA - Original compost - Back yard soil (BY) | ecosystem: Environmental > Terrestrial > Soil > Unclassified | place: USA...
CTTCGAGCCTGAATTCGATAGGGTGTTTTTTGTTCGGTTTAGGGGTTGTCTTCTTGGTCATGGGTCACCTCTCGGGTTATTTTAACCGTTTTTAGGGTGTCCACTTTTAGTGGTAGGGATCACAATTCATCGAAGCATTGGCGGAAATACTTCTAAGAATAGAGCAACGCAACAGATCAAGAAGGGTAATATTTCTTCTTGACCAATTTGCGTATAAAGATGTTCCATTCTGGGCAATTCGGAATATTCTCACCAAAACCAATGGTGAAATCATTCTTACATTTAATTTCGACAGTCTACAAGCTTTTATCTCGGATACAGAAAAAAATCGGAAGGCGCTTGAAAATATTGGACTAGCTGAATTTATTAGCTGGGAAAGACTTGCTACTCTAAAGGAGTCAGGCCTCTGGCAGCAAGCGATTCAGGAGCAACTCGCTAACGCGATTCATAAATGCTCAGGCGCTAAGCATATGACTTTGTTTTTTATTACGCCAAAGGATGGTTGGACCTACTGGCTGGTACACCTTTCAAACGTATACAGAGCTAGAGATGTGATGATGGGTCTGCACTGGAAGTACTCTAACGCTTCATTTCAGCACCATTTAAACCCTGGACTATTCATGCTCGGATTTGAGGCAATCCATGTGCCAGGACAACATATGCTTGATTTTGCACCTTTCGATTTTGGAGCCAATACACAATTAAAATGTGTAGAAGCCTTATCAGTGGATCTCCCCAAGTTCATCTGCGACAGAAACTCTGCCATAAAATTCAAAGACCTTCTTGATCAGATTGGAAGTAATACGCCCGCATCAGAGCTGGAATTAAGGATGGGATTGGATGCATCAATTAAGAATAAGGAGTTAATAATCACTACTGAACAAGGAAATCATAGGCGCAGCGCAAAGCGCATACAAAATGATGATGTTATCAAATACAATCAGATGCAGATTTTTCTTCCCAAAAAATAACCGAGACTCTAAATTGGCATATTTAGGAAACCACAATGACGAATTTGTATTTCAGCCTTAATGATTTGCCTGACGATAATTTTGGTTTGTTTGTGGAAAATGATACAGATCGCCGGAAACTCTTATGGCTGCTCAACGCTATTGGTGAGAAAAAATTACGTGCATCAGCTGAAAAGCGCAATAAATACTACCCAGATAGCCCGCTTTTTGTCTCAGTGATATTGAAGCGCTTTAACTTAAAGCCCCCGTTATCGGTATATGCACCAGTCAGCCACAAGATCAGCAGGTTCTATATATTAGCCTTAAAAGATCTAAATGCAATAAAAATTGGCATAACAGATAGATGGCCGGATAGAGTTTATGACTTTGTAAAATCAGCTAATTATTCATTAGATTTCACTCATAACGTATTGTCAATTTTTGATTCCAACTTATCAATCGCTTTCGATTTTCCATCAAGGAAAGAGGCGCTAAATTTTGAAAAGATGATAAAAACAAACTATAAATATGCTAGGGCAATACCACCACCTGAAATCAGATACAGCAAATGCAGAACAGAATGGTTTTCATCTGAAATCTACAATGAATTAACTGCTTTAGCCTCACAAAACAGATTCGGATATTCTTTAATGGAATCTCTGGAGTGGTCAAAAATCAATAATCCAGTATCCACAAAAAAATCAATTAATTGGCTGTAATGATGAGAGTGGTACCGACATGTACGCGAATGCATGTTGATTAAATGAGCGCACATCCAACTTGTGCTCGCAAGCTAAAGCGAATCCTTGAAAGGAGGAGTTTGCTAGCTCTTAAGTTCGGCAATTAGTCGTCCGATTTCATACACAAATCCAAACTCTTTGTAGCGGGGTTTTCCGATTCGCCTCTCTGTTTTTGAATCAATCCAATGCACACCATCAAAAATTACGTGTGCGTATAATTCCGTTAAATCATAGCCCTCTTGCGGGATGACAGCACCTTCCGTGAGAAGTATTCCGACGGCGATTGAATGGTTTCCCCCATTTACAAAATAGAGATTTATGGGGCTCATATATGTGAGCTTATGATTTGAATCTTGAATCCAGCTTCCGTATTTTCGCCCCTCGCCAATTTGACCTATAGAATTGAGCATGCTTGATGGATGCCAGCTCGTTGGCAGCACATTGTCGCGCCCTAATTTGGCCGCAGGCAATAATTCTTTTTCAATCCTATGCTCAAGAACAAATTCAATAAAATTCTTCTGTAAACCCGGGATAAATCCAATTCCAATATCATTCCAAGCATGAAAGGACCGTAAAGAATCGTGATCTTCTTTGAGATATGCATCTAGCATGTGTTGACTTTGCAAAGGCCGAAGCACCAATCTTTGCAAGTCTTCGAGCGCTTCAATATTATTATATTTCACGAAACTACTCGCGCGCTCCAGAAGAAATTTTAGCTCCATTTTTTCAGCCAATAAATTATTAGCACATTTTGTAATATTTTTTTTAAAAATAGATAACATATATTTTTCCTTATTTTGATTAATTGATATGCAATCGACCTGATTTGGTGCTCAGTAAATCAGCGACAACTTCTAATCAAGCCGACTGAGTGCTCAACATATCAGCACGCAAGAATTTAATTTTCTTGATTTCGTTCTGTTTTTTGACATTTTAAAGGGCAAAGTATGAGTTTTGAATTTTCTGCTAATACTTTAGTATTAATGACCGCTGCCCTTTATTCGACTAACCGAATAGCAAAACATCCCACTGGTAAACCACCCCATTCGTCGCTAATAACAGTTTGCATTTCGTATCCAAACCAAGGTCTGATTATGCGACGACTTGCGTCCTCGCGATTCGGGTAGCCAAGGGTGAAAACCACATTCTCATAGCTCTTGCCAATCAGACGCTTCTGCCAATAAGGCGTGTCGAGCCGGTATTCAAAATGCTTGACCCCAGCTTGAATCTCCAAAAACCACCGTTTTTTTAGCGGCAATATTAAATCCATAACTTGCGCTCCTCCGGCCCCTGGCTGTTAAGCCATTTTGCGGCCGCTTCGAGAATATCCCCATGACACGGTGCAGGAGTACAGCAACAGCAAAGGTTATGACCTAGCAGCTCTCTAACCTGATCAGCATAGGCTTTGTCATTTTGGATTTTGTTCCAAAGCCATTGCCTGTATTTCGTAAGCACCTCGCCGCGATCACCGTCTTTGCCCATAACAAATGGATTTCCAAATCGGGGTCCCCTCATGACGTTTATGGCATCAACTGGAACTCTACCGCCGTGGTGGTATTTGTTAATTACCGGCATGGCCTTCTCCAAAACCCTGTAGTTATTTCCCATAAGGGGACTTATGGGAAATAGGCGTCATTTGTGGTTCATTATTGAATGTACTATGATGGTATATGTACCATTCAAAAATGCAACTTTTTAATGAGCACCCTATGAATTCAGAGCTTTTGCGCGCACTGGAAGCCGAACCGGAATGGGATTCCATGACGGCCTACCAGCGCACCCTGGTTTACTGCCATGAAGCGACCCGACAGGGCAAAAAGATCCCCGCTTGGACGGCGATCCGTGAGCAAGTGGGCAAAGGCAGCCCTGCGGATATTCGGCGGGCGGTTGCCGACTTCAGGCGCGAGCAGGCCGACACCCTCAAGAATTCCGATCAGGGTCTAGCGGCATTTCCACCGCCGGTGGCCAAGTTATTTCAGAAGGCGTGGCTCATGGCCATAGAAGAGGCCAGGGACGGGTTTGAGGCTGATCGTGGCCGGTGGGAGCTGCAGTTGGTTGAAATGCAGGGCGACCTCACTCAGGTGCGTGGCGAGCTGCGTGCTGCTGCGGATAAAACGATTGATCTGGAGCAGCAGCTCGCAGAGTCTAAAAAACTGATTAGCGATTTAATGAGCCAGCAAGCTGAGTTGGTTGAGCAGCTTAAAACCGCCCACAAACAGAATCAGGGGCTAATGGACGAGCGAGGCGAGTTAGAGAAGAGCGTTACAGGGTTGACCGCCGCCGCAGGTGAAGCTCGCCGCGAAAACCAATCGCTGCAGCGAGAGCTGAAAAAAGCTAATGATCGGATTGATGCATTAGTAAAATTGAAAAAGTAACAAGCGGGGAATTTATGGTTGAGCTAATTCGAGCAGCCCCTAACACAACCCCACCTCCAAGCGATCACGGTGTTGTGCTCAAGCAAAATGAGTGCGTATTCGACGCCGCGAGTGATTTAGAGGCGGTGGGCTATTGGTTGCAATCAAAAGCCAATAAATCAATCAATACATTTATTTCCTACCGCAAAGAAGCCTACCGATTCTTAGACTGGCTTCATCAGCACAGGCTGACATTCGCCCTGGTCAAATTAAATCATGCGGAGGCATTTATGGTCTCGCTGACAGATCCTGACCTGCCCACACGTAAAACTTCTAAGCCCCGGCTGTCAAAGCCTCTTGTAAAGGGTCTATCGCCAGAAGCGATCAACCACACCAGAACAATTTTAGGACAGCTATTCACCTTCCTGGTCGATGCAGGGTATTTAAAAACCAATGTTTTTAAAATTGCATCAAAACGACCAACAATCGAAAAAGGCTATCAAACACGCTATTTATCGCTAAAAGCGTGGGCCTATCTGTGGCACTTTATTACCGAGCAAAAGTTTAAAACACCTGAGGAATACCGCGAAGTGGCGCGAACCCGCTGGCTCTTCGCGTTGCTTTATCACTCAGGCGTTCGACGCGAGAATATTGTTAAGGGCGTGATGGGTGATTTTGTGGTTCGGGATGACGGCTGGGTGCTGCGCATCGTGGGCAAAGGGCGGAAAGAGCTTTTCGTGACCGTTAGCGACGCGCTACTTAAAGAGTTAATTTTATACAGGCAGCACTTGGGGCTGTCAGCCGCTCCAGTCGCCAGCGATCAGACCCCGCTCCTGCCTAAAGTACGGGGCGGAGGTCTGTCCGCCATGTCGCTTCGCAATGTGGGTCATATCGTAAGAGGTACAGGCGAGCTCGCAGCCGCAGCTTGTGATGACGCGAACATTAAGGGTCAGCTAGAATCCATGACCACGCATTGGCTGAGGCACACCAATGGGACACATCGAATGCTCGCCGGTGCAAGCCTTGCGACCACACAAGCTGAATTCGGGCACACTGACCTCAAGACCACATTACTGTATGCAAAGGCGACCAACTCAGCTTTGCGTGCCGATGCGGAAAAACTGGGTAAACTGGTCTGAATAACACTAAAACATCAACAACATAATTCAAGGAGTCAATTTACGTGTTTAGTATTCCGCCTGTTTTTTACTGGGTTTTATTTTTTCTGATTGCCATCGTTCTGTTCAAACTTATCTTCCTTAGCGGCCAAGGGGGTATGAAATTCCCCTATAAAAAATCGAGCACACTATTTTCACCGGCGGAGCGATCATTTTTAGGGGTGTTGGACATGGCTCTAGGTCAAGATTATCGAGTATTCGGCAAGGTGCGAGTGGCCGATGTTATTGAAGTTTCTGGCACAGTTGGCCGTTCAGCATGGCAAACCGCATTCAATCGCATTTCGTCAAAGCATTTTGATTATGTGCTTTGCGATAAAAACAGCCTCTCTGTGATCTGCGTTATCGAGCTTAATGATAAATCCCACTCAGGTCAGAAACGCCAAAAACGGGATGAATTTCTGGATGGCGTGTGTAAAGCGGCGAATCTCCCGTTAGTCACCATTCCCGCAAAGACGGCCTACCCCGTGCAGGAAATCCGTGACATAGTAAAATCAGCTATAAATCCTGCCCCAGCCCTAGTGGAGACAAATCAAAATGCAGCGTGATAATAAATTCAAATATAGCTTCCGTTGCGGGTGACACTAAAGAGCCTTACAGCCGATAACAGATGGCTTAGTGACGTGCTCAGCGCTATTATTATCAATACCAGCAGGAAGGTGAGCAATTCAGTGCGACTAAAGGGCAAATGCAAGAACAGTAAGGCGGTACGAGGTCATCTTGCAAAAGCTGAGATTTGAATAACCGAAGATAGGCGAAAAAAGCTTAAGCCACTAATAATTCCCACCTAACCGCGCACTGCCCGGGACATCGAATCTTCGAGGCTATCACTTGCAATCCAGCCCGGGAGGTATAGACGGTCGAGCGACGCAAGACGCCAAAGCCGAGGAGCAATTGCCGACGACAGCATGGATGCAGGACGACCCTAAGGATGGGCCAGGTAGAATCTCACCGGGAGTGAAATCGAGGTGTGGCAATGCAGGAGCAATTGCCGAGTTTACACGGAGTAAATGATGACTTTTGGCCAACCTGACAAGTTTTATTTAAAACGCGGCCCAGAAAAGCGCCGCGTTTAAGTCAAGCCTTATTGACCATAGAAGGTGGTAATTTCCACTTTTTGGATAATGTCTTTTGCGTACTTACTCTCAAAAGCTGTTCGGTTGAGTGCGGTACCGGTGTCGACATTCAAAGTCTCTTTATTGAGTGCATACAGTGCAAGTACGTAGTGATGCACTCCTGTGCCAGAAGGCGGGCAAGGGCCTGAGTATTTTGCCAACTCATCATGATTGCGTCCCTCAACACTGCCGCTGGGCATTTTATCCGAGGCCGTGGCGCCTTCGGGTATTTGGCGCGTTGTGGCGGGAATGTTATAGACATCCCAATGCGCCCAAGAGTAACCGACGATGGGTATACCATCTGGGTCATCCATAACCAAGGCAAAGCTTTTGACCTCTGTTGACTCAATTTCCCAGGCTAACTGAGGGCTTGTTTGGCTTCCATCGCAAGTAAATTTCACAGGTATTTTCGTACCGCTAGTAAAACTATCAGAGGTAAGTGTAAATGCGACTGCTGCCGCACCGCTTGAGGAGTTGCTACTTGAAGAGCTACTGCTTGATGAACTAGACGAGTTGCCACTGGAGGAACTGCTACTAGAAGAACTCGAACTACTACTAGAAGAGCTCGAACTGCTACTGGATGAGGAGGATGAACTGGTAGGTATAACTGCGTTATTTTTTTTGTCGCTACCACAGCCAGCCACTAAAACCAAAGCAAACAAAAAAATAGGGGATATAGATTTCATATAATTACAGCCTTGAAAGAACAAAGATTCAGGGCAGCCAAGATAAGAAAACAGCCATCATTAGGCGTCACTCTCGATAAAAAATGACGCCGTAGGGCGCGAAAAACCTACAGTATGTGAAGAAATGGGAGCGAGTCTGGATTACGGCAATGAGGGGGAGATTTTGGCGTGTAAACCTGGTCTTGACGGCCCTCAATATGGCGTTGAACTATGCGATGGGGGATTATTTAGGCATAAATCACTCAGAGCGATTGCGCTGTTTAAGCGGTTCCAACTAAGCGCTTCTGCAAATCATCCGTGGGTGGTAAGCATTTACGCTAACAAAGGTAAAAATTTTTGCGCTTGCAGTTCTTTCATACCGCTGCATAACCTGTTCGCTCGAAGATCAATCCACCTGCTGACTCAATGCATTGGCTCGATACTGCGTGGGTGTGACCCCAAAGCTGTCTTTGAACGCGCGATTAAATGAGTTCTTATTATTAAAACCCGCATCAAACGCTACGTCCAAAACCCGCATCAAGCATTTGGAATCACTCAATAAGCGGCAGGCGTGGTTTAGCCGATACTCATTAATCAACTCATAAAAACTTTTCCCCAGGTGTGCGTTTAGCAATTCAGAGACCTGGTGAACGCTGATGTCCAGCGCGTCGGCCAATGTCGACAGCGATAGTTCACTCTGCCGATACATTTGTTGATCCCGCATCAGAGTCATCAGTTGCTGCAACAGTGTGCAGGCTAAAAATGCATCCAAGGTAAGGTAACGCTCTTTAGGCTTAGGTTCAGTACTGGATGGCAGCGCACTTGGCGCAAAATCCTTTTCTTCACTAGCAGTTTTGTGACTACAGGTATCGTTGCCATCAAGTTCAGACTCCGATTTAAACCATAATTCTGGGCGGTAAACACTTAGTACACCAATGGATAGGGCAAAGACGGAGAATGCAGGAAATACCCAATAATCCAAAAGGTTGTAACTTGCAATAACGTTCAGCGATACGAGGGACATCACTACAAAGTCGACAGCCACTAAAGCCATTAGACCAATCAACACGTACAGCAGCCAATAATAAGAAGAATTCTGCAGGCCATTCCATAGCTGGATGATGTGTGCTCCACCGCGAGCAAATCGCCAAATTGCACGGCACAGATATCCCATCATATGGGCCATGCCGCCAAATGTAATCATTTGCGCCTTGTACGGATACAAATATAACGCAATTAAAGCGCAAGCCCAGGGTACGAAATGCGGCCAAAGTTGCCTGATAGTTACAGCGCGACGCTCCAACACGTTCAGGAAAATCCAAATAAATGGTCCTTTAAGCCATAAAAAAGTGGAGGCCACCATTGACAGTTGCCAAATGCCAGGCACTGTAAGGGCCACATAATTATCCAGTTGAGGTGCTGACAGTGCGATTAAAAACGCAGCAAACCAAAAATTGAGAGAGCGGTCCCCGCGTTTATCTTGTATTAAAATAAAAGCGGTCCAAAGATTGATAACTAGCGTTGACAATATAAAAACTTTAAATAATTCGTGCATGCAATAAGGATTCATGTTCGGTGGAAAAAGAAACGATCACTTTACATTATCTGGAGCAAAGTTCAGCGCGATAATAAAGTGTAGGAAATTAGTGCCTATCAGTAATTTTGAGACCCGGCAATTTTATCAAACACATCAATTCCTTTGAGGCGAACCGATTTTGTTATGGCGGATTCAAGCCTAATAGGTTTCCCGTTAAATTCCCCTGGCAGTCGATCTAGCCCCCCAAACTCGCCCCGCCATCCAGGCTCAAGCGTGCAAGCGTTATGTGGTTGGCGGCGGGGCTGGCTAAGAAGGCGCAGGCCTGGGCTATGTCGTCGGGGGTTGCGAGTTTGCCTAGGGGGATGCCGGCGCGGAAGGTGTCGGCTTGGCCTTTTATGAGTGTACAGGCTTCAGGCATGGCCGCTTGCATGGTTGTTTCAGTGGAGCCGGGGGCGAGGGTGTTGCAGCGGATGCCTCGGGGGGCGAGTTCAAGGCCTAGGCAGTTGAGGTATTGGCTGATGCAGGCTTTGCTGGCGGCGTAGGCGGCCATCTGCTGACGGGCGATGTAGCTGGCGTTGGAGCCTATGAGAGTGATGCTGCCGCCGCTAGCTAGCAGGGGGGCGACGGCCTGGCAGCAGAGCATGCTGGCAGTGGCATTGTGGGTCAGGCAGTGGTGCCAGTCGGCGAGGCTTAGCGCATCGGCTGGCCCCAGGCGCAGGACACCTTGGGCGAGGATCAGGCCTGTTAAGGGGGCCAGCTGGTGGCTGGCCTCGGCCATTTGCTCAAGCTGGGGTAGATCGCTTAAGTCATTTTGTTGAGCTGTTTGGCCAAGGCTTTGGGCCAGGGTGTGTACTGCGGGTGAGTCATCCCACAGGCTGAGGGTTGCGCCTAGGCGGCTAAACAGGCTGGCAATGGCACGGCCCATGCCGCCTGCGGCGCCGGTGATGATGAAGTGTTGGTGGGTAAAATCGTACATGGGGCCTCTTGGGTTTGTGGGTATTACGTTCGGGCAGGGTTGGATGGGTCCCGGATTACGCTGCGCTGCATCCGGGCTACAGGTTAGGTCTGTGCCTCAGTCGGGGTGTGCCAATGTGCGGCGGGGATGGCGTCGAGGGCTTGGTGTCGTTCGTGGTGGAAGTGTTCTTCGCTCTGTTCTGCTCGCCAGTAGGGTAGGGAGTAGAGCCGTTGGCGCGGTAGGGCGCGGCTGCGTAACCAGTGGTGCTCCAGGGCGCGCCAGTCGGTGTGTTCGCAGGCGAGTACCACCCAACTGTGCGCAAGATTCAGGGCGCCTAATTGTTCGGCCTGCTGCAGTAGGGGCTGGCCGCTGCCGATGCACCAGTGCACGCCGGGTAGGGCTAGGGTTTGGCTATTGGCAGGCAGGTGGATAAAGGCGCGGGCTTGCAGCTGGGGTGGTTTCATGGCGAGCAGGGCGCGCACTAGGGCAAGGCCTGTGAGATCCGCAAATAAATACCAGTGCCGGGCGGCGAGGTTGGCGAGTACAGGCCCGCCGGGGCCTGCTAAGCCCAGGGGGCTGCCGAGGGGGGCGTAGCGTGCAAAGTGGGCGGCGGGGCCGGGTTGACTGTGCATAGGTTTTTCACTAGGCATCGCTATGTCGATAGCGACCTGCTGGCGCTGTGGGTCCCATGCGGCGAGGGTGAAGGTGCGACTGATGGGGCGCAGCTCGGCGGCGGGCCAAACCGCGCCTGTGTCACTCCAGTGCGGCAGGGTCAGTTGGGTTTGTGCTGGCGTTGGCAGCAGCAATTTGACGTGGCAGCCCAAGGCATGGGAAGGGAAGTCGGCCAGGCTGTTGGGGGACTCTGGGTGGGCTCTACCGGTAAGCCAGATGCGCAGCAGTTGTGGGCTGAGCCATTGGCGGCGAGCTAGGTAGACTCGGCGCGGGCTGCTGCGCGGGATGGGCGCGGCGGGGTATGGCTGCCAGGGCAGTGGATTAGGGGCTGGGAACATGTTGTGCCTCCGTAACAAGGCTATGCAGTAGGCTGGCGATAGCCGGTAGGTGGGGGGCCTCCAGTAGGCTTAAGTGGCTGGCCTGCAGGCTGTGCCAGCGGATGGGGCCGCAGGCGGCGCCTGTGAGGGCCTCTTGATGGGGAACCGGGCCTGGGGTGAGGGCGGCGGCTAGGTAATCCACCGGGCCGCTATAAGGGGCAAATCGCCACTGGCGAAAGTGCTGCATCTGCGCCAGGGTGGTTTGTACCAGGGCTTCTAGACTCGTCGCTGATAGGTCTGCGTAGCTGCCTTCCTGCCGGGTGAGCCATTGGGCGAGGGCTTCTTCGCTGAGCGCATGGGGGTCAAAGCCTTCGGGCACATCAATTAAATTCAATAGGGCTGCGCGCCGTGTGGGCGCTGGGTGGGCTTGCCAGCAGGGCGGTGGGTAGGCGTCCAATAGCAGCACGGCCTGGGGCGGGCGGCCCGCCTGCTGCAGGGCGGTCGCCAGGGCTAGGGCCAGGCTGCCGCCACTGGACCAGCCTAGCAGCAGAAGCCTGCCGGGTCGTCCAAGCAGCCATTGGCACTGGCTGTTCACCCAATCGTCAAACGGTTGCTCTGTGTTGATGGCATTGTTGCTTGGCAGGCCCCACAGGGGCAGGCCGCAGGCTTCAGCCAACGGGCGATAGACCTCCACGCCGCCGTCGATGGGGGCGCAGGCGTAGAGCGTGAGGCCGACTCTGGCTGGGTGTGTGCCGGTGTATAAACATAGGTTGGCGGCGGTAGGTGAGGCGCAGGTGGTGGTGGCTAATTGCTCGACGCACTGGCACAGGGCGCTGAACCTAGGCGTGGCGTACAGCTGCTGAGCGGCAAAACTCTGCCCTAGAAGTGCGCTGATCTGCTGGGCGAGCACTAGGGCGCTGAGTGAGCGGCCACCGGCTTGCCAAAAGTCGTCCTCAGGCTCTGGCCTGCTGCCTAAGCAATCCTGCCAGAGCTGTTCAAGCCGCTGGGTTAAATCGCTACTGGTTGGACTGGGCTGCTCGGCTGCTGCCAGCCGGGCGAGGGCGGCCCAATCGGTTTTACCTCGGCTGTTGAGGGGCAGTTGACTGAGCGTTAAATAGCGGCTGGGCAGGGCGGCAGCGGGCCAGGTTTGGGCTAGGTGGTGTTTGAGTGCCTGCGGGTTGAAGCTGTAGCCCGGTGTTAGTACTAACGCGGCCAGCACACGCGGCGGGCGTGTGCTGCGCTCAAGCCAGAGGGCCGCTTGGGCGATGGCGGGATGAGCCAGGTGGGCTTGGGTGAGGGCCAATAGGTCGATGCGCTGGCCGTCGAGTTTTATTTCATCGTCGTTGCGGCCTAAAAATTCCAGCTCGCCGTTTTCGTTGAGGCGCGCCATGTCACCGGTGGAGTACAGCCGGGTGGGCAGCTGCCAGGTGGGGGCGGGCGCTACAAAGCGTTGGCGGGTTTGCAGCGGGCAGAGGTAGCCCTCGGCCAATTGCGCGCCGAAGAGGTAGAGCTGGCCGCTGCTGCCTGCAGGCAGAGGCTGCTGCTGAGGGCCGAGTATGAGTGCACCCATGCCCGCAAGGGGCTGACCCAGGCTGGCCGGTGCCTGCGCGCCTAAGGGCTGGGCGCAGGCGACTATGCAGGTTTCCGTCGGGCCATAGCTGTTGATCAGGCGGCCAAGCCCCTGCAGTTGTCTAAAGGCCGCAAGGCGTAGGGGGCAGAGGGCTTCGCCCCCAATGATGGTGAGCTGCAGGCTGGCCTGAGGCGGCGGCGCGCTGTCGATCCACTGGTGCCAATAGGCGGTGGGTAGGTCCAGCACATTGAGCTGCCAGCGGCTGATGAGGGCGTTGAGGCTAGCAAAGTCGCAGGGCTCAGGCCGTTCGAACAGGCAGCCGCCGTGGCTGAGGCAGAGGCCAATTTCCTCCAGGCTGGCATCAAAACTTAGGGCTGCAAACTGCAGCCAGCGGGCTGCTAGCGGCGGCTGATAGGCCTGTTGGGCGGCCGCCAAAAACTGCCCATAGGCGCCCCAACTCATACTCACACCCTTAGGCACACCGCTGCTGCCGGAGGTAAACAACACATAGGCCTCGCGCTCAGGTGCAAAACGAGGCGGCGCTGTGCAGATGGCGGCAGGGCTCGCGAGCAGAGTGTTTAGGTTGACATGCTCTAGCGCGGGTAGCGTGTCGGCAAGCCAGGGCAGGGCGTTTTGGCTGACTAAAATCCGCTGTACACCGGCAGCAGCCAGCTGTGCGCGCAGCAGCTCTGGGCAGCTTTTAGGGTCGAGCGGCAGGTAGCTCGCCTGGCAAAAGCCGATGGCCAAAAACGCCAGCAGGCTTGTAAGGCCAGGCTCTGCCCAGAGGGCAACCCGCTCGCCCGGTTGGACACCTGCAGCACGCAGCTGTGCGCTGAGGCTCACCACCTGCTGGTAGAGGCGTTGGTAGCTGGTGAACTGCCCGGCCAGGCTGCAGTAGGCGGGAGCGTCCGGTGCGCGGGCTTGCTGTTGCCAGAGCCTGCCGAGCAGATCAATGGGCGCAGGCGCCACAGGCCCTAACAGCAGATTCGGCGGCGTTTGCTGCAAGGTGGCGGCTGGGTTTACCAGGAGCTTGCTGAGCGCTTGCAGCACATGTTCTGCGCCGAGGTCGTTCCAGGTGTCGGGTATGGCTGCCTGCAGGCACAGGGTCGGGCCGTCCGAGCTCAGGTTGTCCACACTCAGGTTGAGGTTGAGCTGTTGCACCGGCCCTTGGGCGAGGGTGCTGACCTGCAGGCTACAGCCGGGCAGCTGTGGTGTCTGCGGGAATAACAAGAGGTTTAGGCAGGCGCCGAGGGGCTGGCTAAAACCGACTGCGGCCAACTCTTCCCAGCGCACCTGAGGGCTCTGTTGCCAGGCGGATAACTCCTGTTGGAAGCGGGGGATCCAGTCGCTGAGCGTTGTGGCTGCCGGGCTGTGCAGGGCCTGCAGGCCCATACACATAAGTGGCACGCGCGCTTGCGGGCCGCGTCTACCCATGTTTACCAGGCCGAGGGCCTTGTCGTGCGTCCAACCCAGCTGGTGCAGCACCCAGCCACAGGCGCAGGCCAGCCATTGCGGCCAGCTGAGGTTGAGCTGCGCCGCTGCGGCCTGAACTTGGGTGAGGGCCAGGCGCGGCGCCTCGATTAAGCGCGGCGCACTGATATCGGCAAGGGGGTTGTAGACCTGCCAGGGCAGGGGGGCGGGCAGGCGCCTGCGCAGCTGATCGACCTGGCTTTGGTGGGCGGAGCTTTGCCGCAGGGCGCCCTCCTGCTCGATCAGCGGCGCCAGGCGCCAATCCGGTAGCGGCAGCTGTGGATTGTGCAGGCGGGCGCAGAGGGCCTGCCAGAACAGGCTGTAGCTGTAACCGTCGAAGGCTAGGTGGTGCACTTGCAGGTACACCCAGGTGCTGCTGGGCAGTAGAAATACGCGGCAGTGATAGAGCTGCTCGCCTAAGGTAAAGGGCTGTGCCAGCAGGGCGCGGCAGAGTTGTTGGGCGGTGTCAGCTGGCTCTGCCGCTTCCGTCAGATAAATCCACTGAAGGTTGATGGGCGCGTTGCTGAGTCTTTGGCTCCAACCTGCCGCCGCCAGCTCCGGTTGGTAGTGCAGGGCCTCACAGGCTTCGAGCAAGCCTGTTAGTTGCATTCCCAGCTGGGGCAGTTCGGTGCGCTCAAGCTTAAGGCACTGGGCGGTCCAATAAAGGTTGGAGGTGCCGAGGCTGGCCTGCGCGGCCACTAGGGCGGTTTGCGCGGCAGTGAGGGGCAGCGCAGGATTTTGGCTCTGTGCAGCTGGCTTCATAGGGCGAGCGCTCGCGCCAGTTGGGCCTGGTGCGCTTGCTCGGCGGCACTGGTTGTAGGCTGCTGTTGCGCCTCTTCGCAGGGCGCCAGCAGTTGCCACCAACTGTTCAAACAAGGGTCGGCCAGCAGATCGGCTAGCTGTACCTGCAAGCCTGCATTCTGCCAGCGCTCCAGCAGTGCAACCAAGCGCATGGAGTCTAAGCCGCTTAAGAACAGATCCTGCTGACCACTCAGTTGGTCGGCAGATAGCTCCATGGCGGCGGCCAACTGAGCCCGCAGCTGGTGGTAAGTGCCGGGGCGGGTTTGCGCCTGTAGTTCGGCGATTAGGCCAGCGCTGGAGCGCAGATTGGCGCAGCAGCGGCGGGCATAGTCGATGGCAGAAAGGTGATCCTGCAGGGAGAAGTCTGCCAGGGCGTCGGCCACCAGTACCGGTTCTATGTCGGCCATAAAGGCTGAGCCTGCGGTCATCAGGCAGCCGATATGGGCGTAGAGACCGCAGATGATCAGTTGGTCGCGGCCTTCGGCTTTAAGCAGTTCGTTTAGGTTACTGCGGGCGAATGCGCTGTAGCGCCATTTGGGGATCACCAGGTCGCGGCTCTGGGGCCGCAGGGCTTCTACTATGCCAGCTCGCAAAGGTGCAGCGGTCAGGCCCGGCCCCCACCAGCGCTGCAACAGGCCGCGTTCGGCGGCGCTCTGCTCCGGCGGCTGGGCGCTGTAATAAACGGGGATGCCGAGGCTGCGGCAGGCCTCAGCCAGCTGCTGGATGTTGCGCTCGAGGCTCAAAATGGGTTCGGCGCTGCGGTCATAAAAATCAAAAAAATAATCCTGGCAGTCGTGAATCAACAGGGCGCAGCGCTCAGCGGCCAACTGCCATTGGCAGCGGGCAGGTTCAAGGTGGCTGGCATCGGGCATGGGGTAGCTGGCAATTTTGGGGATGGTCATATTCGGTTCTCCATTAAAAATAAGCGGTGCTAGGGGTGAGGTTGGTGGGCAGGGCGCGGCGCAGGGCGGTTTTATCCACCTTGCCTACCGCCGTCAGCGGTAGCTGCTCAAAACCCACCCAGCGGGCGGGGATTTTGAAGCGGGCAAGGCCGAGGCCGAGTAGGTAATCGGCCAGGCTTGCCAGGGGGGTAAGCGGCGTTTTGAGGCTTATGCAGGCGCAGGCCACTTCGCCCAGATAAGGGTCACTAAGGCCGATCAGGGCGGCGTCTAACACCGCCGGGTGGCCGCGCAGTAGGCCTTCTACCTCTGCGCAGTCAATCTTCTCGCCGCCGCGATTGATCTGATCCTTCAAGCGCCCGAGCACTTGGATATGGCCGCTGGGCAACTGGCGCACCCAGTCGCCGCTGCGATACCAGCCATCGGCGGTAAAACTCGCGACCGCCTTCTGTTGAGCGTCGGGGTTGATAGGGTTGGGGTAATAGGCGCGCAAGGTGTAGGGGCCTTGGGTGCACAGCTCGCCGGGCTGGCCGGAGGCTACGGGTGTACCGTCTAGGCCGAGAATACGAATCTCATCCAGGCGGCACAGGGGGCGGCCCTGGGTGCTAGTGCGCAGCGCCTGGCTGTCGCTGGCATCGGTGTAGTGCAAGAGGCCCTCGGCCATACCAAACACCTGTTGTAGCCGCACGCCCAAGCGCGTTTCAAGCGCTAAAGCCGTGCCCTCATCCAGCGGGGCGCCGCCCACTTGTAAGTGAACGCCCTGGCTCAGCTCGGCAAGCCGTGGCTCGCTGCTTATGCTGTGCAGCCAGCGCAGGGCTTGGGCGGGCACCAGGGCAGTGTGGGTGATGAGGTGCTGGGCGAGCAGCTGCAGCTGCGCCCTAGGCATGACCTCGTCGCTCAGCACCACACAGGCGCCCGCCTGCCAAAAGCCCAATAAACCCGGCGAGGAGAGGGCGAAGTTGTGGGCACAGGGCAGCAGGCACAGGTAGCGGTGATGAGCCTGTATGCTGCAACGCTGGCTGCTCAGGCGCACACAGCAGAGGTAATCGTTGTGGCTGCGCGGAATTAATTTGGGTGTGCCGGTGGAGCCGCCACTCACCAGCAGTAGGGCCATACCATCGGGGTCGCTCGGCGCGGCTGTACGCAGGGGCGCGGCGGCCTGGTGTTGCAGCAGGGGGCAATCGGCGCCGCCAAGGATTATCCCTCCATCGGGCAGGGCCAACTGGGGGACTCGCCCCTCACCCCAATAAACCCGCGCGCCGGTTTGCGCCAGCCAACTATTGAGTTCATGACGGCCGTGGCCTGGCAGCGCCAAGAGGGGCACACAGCCCGCCCAGAGCAGAGATAACAGGGCAAGGGCAAAGCCGCGCTGATTGCTCTGTTGTAGCAGGACGATTTCGCCGGGCAGTATCCCCAGAGCCCGCAGCTGGCCGGCCTGTTGCTGCACCACTTGCAGCATTTGCCCGTAACTTAGTGTGCCAGCCCGATCAATGAGCGCTGGGGCATCTGGCTCCTGTGCACAGCACTGGGTAAACCAGTCGGCCAGGGTCTGATCCCGCCAGTAGCCCGCCGCTCGGTAGCGCTGGGCCAGGCGCGCAGGCCAGGGGCGCAGAGGTTCAAGGCCCTGCAGCTTGCGCGTGCGTTTACCCTGGCGTCGCCAACAGGGATGCACATTGGGGCGTGTCAGTCGCAGGGGAGCTTCGGCGCGGCTCATAGCAACACCTCGGCGCAGGTCGCTTCCAGTTCCGCCACATCCAGATTCACACCCATGGCCTCCAGCAGGGTGGCCAATTTGGCGCAGGTTTCGGCCAGTTCCGCCTGTGGGTTTGAACCCGGCACCAGGCCCGCCCCGGCGTACAGCGTCACCCGTTCCTGCTCCAGCCAAGCGCAGCGAATCGACAGCGCCCATTCCCCATCCGCGAGGGCGTCACTGTGGGGGCCAATCCCGGCAGTGGGTGTGCCGCAGTACCCCAATAAGCCGCCGTAATACGCGCGCTCAAAGCCTTCGTGTTGGTGAATAAATTTCAGCGCCTGGGCTCTGGGGAAGCCGCAGATGGCAGGGGTTGGATGCAGTGCCAAGGCCAGCTCCAAGCTGCTAGTGGCCGAGTGTTTGAGCCGCCCGCGCACCTCGGTGCCCAGGTGCCACAAGGTGCTCGTGCTCACTAGGCTGGGGGTTGCGGGTACATCGAGCTGGCTGCAATAGGGCGCCAGGCTATCGGCCACCGCTTCCACCACTAAGGCGTGTTCCCGGCGCTCTTTATCCCCCTGTAATAAGGCGGCAGCACGGCGCTGATCTTCCTGCGCATCCAGGCTGCGCGGCACCGAACCTGCCAGCGGGTGGCTGACTACGCGGGCGCCGGATTTGCGCACCAGCAGCTCGGGGCTAGTGCCCACCAATGCGCCCGCCTGGTTTTGTGGGCTGGGCGGTGCCATCACAAAGCTATAACCCAGCGCATTGCGGCTGTGGGCGGCACACAGCAGATCATGGGGGTTGACTCGGCGCTGCAAGCGCAGGCTGCGCGCCAGCACCACCTTATCCAACTGGCCTGTCGCCATCACCTCTAGGGCGCGTAGCACGCTGGTGCGGTAGGCGTCCGGGGCGGGTTGTGCATGGGCCAGTTCAGGCGGCACCGCAGCGGCGGCGGGTGGCGCAACCTTGGGCCAGGAGCCGTCACTGCCAGTGCCGGTTGCCAGTTGCGCAGGCACCCACAGCTCATACAAGTCAGTATCAAACCCCACCAACCCCAGTACAACGGGCGCTAGCCCCTGCTGGCAGGCCAGGCGAATCAAGCGTTCGTTGGCGCGCAAGATGGGTTCGTGTTGGGCTTGGCCTGCCAGCGCGCCTCGACCGAGCAGCGCAATGTTGGGCGAGATGTACAGGCTGTCACCCGTCTGCCAGCGCTGGCACAACTGATGGACTGAGGCTGCAGGCGTTGGTGTAAGTGGTTTGGCGGTGGCAAGTGCGGGTGTGCAGGGAGCATTCATAGTTCACCTAATGGCGCCCGATGGCGCGCAGACGTTGGAAGACAGGGCGGGTGGCAGGGCAGGGCGGAATTAATTCAGCTGCCCACTTGCATTTAAACGCTAAACTAAATGATAATAATTATCAATTAGATTCAATAAAAAATCATAGGTTAAGAAAACTCCATGCAAGCTACTGATACAGGCCACACATCACAGGAGCCTCACCATTTAGGTTGGTACTGCGGTGCCCAAGCATTTTTGGCGTTGGATTTTGTTCTGTTGCTGCCCCTGGGGCCGGATCTGGCGGCGAGCCTTAGGTTTGCCGCCGGGCATTTAGGCTGGTTGAGCGGTGCCTATAGCGCAGGGGCCCTGCTTGCCGGTCTCGCCTGTGTGGCTAGGCTGGATCGCCTGCCGCGCACAGCCACTTTGTTGACAGCGTTTATGCTGCTGAGCCTGGCGGCGCTGGCGCAGGGGTGGGTGAATGCGCTGTGGCAGTTGGTGGGCTTGCGTTTTGTGCAGGGGGCGCTGTCGGCGCCAGTGGCAGCCCTGTTGATGGCGATGGTAGTGGATCAAACGGCCCCAGTGTTACGGGGGCGGGTAATCAGCCGAGTGTTGGCTGGCTTCACCCTCGCCATGGTGTTTGGGGTGCCGCTTGGCCTGTGGTGCGCCGAGCAGCTGGGCTGGCGCGCACTGTTGATCGGCCTTGCGCTTATGCAAGCCATGTGGTGTGGCCTGGGGCTCTGGTTGCTGCCCCGCCAGATGGTACGCATCGAGCCGCCTAAGGCCACCTATTCCATCGCTTTTTTATGGCGGCTGAGGCCGGTGCGGCGTGGGCTATTGGCCCAGGGCTGTAATGCGCTTGCCTGTTTTTTAGTGGTGCCGAGTTTCAGCGCGGTCTTGTTAAGCAACCTCGCCTGGCCTCGGGAACATTTAGCGCCCCTGTATCTGCTGGGCGGTTTGGCCACCTTCGCGGCCTTGCGCCTGTGGGGCCAATTGTGTGACTTCAAAGCACCCAGCACGGCCCTAAGCCTCGCCTTGGTATTAACTTTTTGTGGCCTCTTGCCACTTTTATTGCCGGGGCAGGGCTTGGGGCCGCTGCCCCATCCGGCCCTGTTGGCGCTCTGTTTTTGCGCCTTTATGGCCGCCAACGCCTGCCGCCAAGTCAGCCTAAGCACCTACTGCGCCGAGCTGCCCGAACCCAGCTGGCGCGCTGCTTATTTAAGCTTGGAGCACAGCGTGCAGGACGGCGCCGCCGCCCTCGGCGCTCTCTTGGCCACGCTCTTATTCAGCCTGCTGCCGCCCAGTGGCACCAGCGCCCATCTGGCCTTTGCCCCTGAGGCCTTGGTGTGGCTGGTGTGTTTATCCATGGCCTCTTCCCTTGCCGCCCGGCTTTTGCTGCGCCCGCAGTCTTCGGCCCAAGGCCAACTTTTGCAAACCTAACCCTGTCTAAGGATGTTTTATGTTGTACCGCTTTATGTATTTCCCTCTGCTTGGCGCCTCTGTTCTGGCACAGGCCGCCGAGCAGGCCACTTCTGAGGTCGAAACCGTGACGGTTTGGGCCACACGCATCACCAGCACGGCCCTGCCGGTCAGTGATAGCGCCCTCAGCCTGCGCCAGGCCGACCACATCAGCGACCTATTGCGCGACCTGCCCGGTGTGGACGTGGGCGGTGCCCACAGCCTGAACCAGCGCATCACCGTTCGCGGCATGGACGATAAAGATCTGCGTGTCACCATTGATGGCGCTGTGCAAAATACCTACATGTTCCACCACATGGGCAATCTGCAGATCCACGCTGATATTCTCAAAAGCGCCGATCTGGCCGTAGGCACTAATTCAGTATTGGACGGCGGCCTGGGCGGCGCGGCGCGTTTTTATACCAAGGACGCCCGCGAACTGCTCGCCCCCGGTGAGGCCTGGGGCGGTTTTGTGCAGGCTGCCAGCGCCAGCAACCGCCAGGACAGCCTCTCGGCTACCGCCTATGGCCAGCTCACCGACCAGCTCGACTTGCTGTTGTACGCCAACGGCGTGGAGCGCGGCAACTTTAAAGTCGGCGGCGGCAAACTGTTGGATGAAAACAACCAAGTTGTCGCGGATACTCACGGCAAGGTGGAAGGCATTGAAGGCGACCTCAGTGACGTACTGGCCAAGCTGGGCTGGCAGATCAGCGATGATCAGCGCCTAAAAATCGGTTATGAGCGCTATGAGGATAAGGGCGATTACGCCGCGCGCCCCGACATGGGCCTGGCTACCGGGCGCAAAATCCAGCAAAACCTGGGTATTCCCCTGGTGTTTCCGACCGAATTTACTCGCACCACCAGTACGTTAAATTACCGCTGGCAGCCGGGCGACTGGCTCGATCTGCAGCTGAATGTGTTCGACAACCAGAGTGAATTTTGGCGCGATGAGCGGGGCCTGGTGGTCTGGCGCCCGCCCGCCGCCACGATCAACACCGGCAGGGCCGACAACCAGGGCTTTAACCTGCTGGCGAAAAGCCAAATTGGCCTGGCCCATAAGCTCACCTATGGGTTGGAGCAGGTGAAGTACAGCACCGAGTTTTTGATGGACGGCAGCCGCGAGGGCGGCGAAGAGAGCACCGCCCAGGCGGTTTATCTGCAGGATGAGATCGAACTGAGCCCCCAGTGGCGCCTTACCCCCGGCCTGCGCTTTGACCGCGCCAGCCTCACCAGCACCCTCACCGAGCAAGACTACGACCAGGCCAGCCCGGCCCTGGCTCTGGAGTATTCCCCCGTGTCTTTCCTCAGCAGCCGCCTGAGCAGCACCGGCTTATTTAAAGCGCCGGAACTGGGCGAGGTGTTTTTAGGCGCGGGCAGCGAAGATGAGCCCAACCCCGCCATAGAGGCGGAAACCGGTCGCAATAACCAGTTCAGCCTTAGCCTTGAGTCACCACTAGCTGGGCTTGAGCAGGTCAGCGGCGGTTTTACCCTTTTTCGAACCGACATAGACCAGTACATCTACGATTACGCCGAAACCGACACCTTCTACGGCAAAGACAACATAGGCCAGATGCGCAACCAGGGCTATGAACTCTACGCAGGCATCAAACACGGCGCCCTAAACACCCTGCTGACCTACAGCCACGCCAAAAGCAAACTCGCCGCAGATGCACTCTATGCTGATCTGGACGGCTCCCGCTTGGATCGCGAGCAGGGCGACTCTTTGAGCTTCAACCTGGATTACAGATTAGAAGCCTATCAGCTGGATCTGAACTGGAACTGGCAGTGGGTGGACAGCCTGGCCGCAGGCAAAGCCCTCGACGCCCCAGAGGACAACCATAAACCCAGCTACACCGTGCACAGCCTGGCCGCCAAGTGGCAGGCAAGCCAGGCGCTGGGCCTGGGCCTTGCCGTGGAGAACCTGTTCGATGAGTACTACGCATCGCAAAGCTCGCAAAACGGTATCAGCCAACACCCACGTTTTGGTGAGTTGTACCTGATGGACTACGAGCCCGGCCGCAATATCAAACTGAGCCTGACCTACCGCTTATAACTTGTTCTGAGCGCGTCCCTTCCACAGCTTCGGCTGCGGTTTTTTTCGCCGAATTTATTCTGAGGTACCCCATGTACAACCATTTACGCCAGTACACCAGGTCGAATGTTCTATCGCTTACCCTAACTTGTGGAATGCTGGCCATTGGTCATAGCGCCGCAAGTTTTGCCGCAGAAATAGAAGAGATTACAGTCATTGCGTTACGAGAAAACCGCACCAGCGCTGGAGCCACCGGCCTTACGCTGAGCCTTAAAGACACGCCCCAGTCGATTAGCCTTATCTCACAAGAACAGATGGCTCGTTTCGGCGCCGATAGCCTCAATGACGCATTACGCCTAGCGCCGGGCATTCAAGTTGAAGAGTGGGAAACCAACCGCACCAACTTTACTTCACGAGGGTTTGAGATTCGCAACACCCAAATCGACGGCGTGGGCATGCCCAACGGCTGGGGCATAGTCACCGGCGCGATGGATAGCTACCTTTACGAATCTATCGAGGTAATACGCGGCGCCAACGGTATGCTCACCGGCGTAGGCAATGCGGCGGGCACACTCAACTACCTGCGCAAGCGTCCCCTCAATGAAACGCGTACCCATGTGGGGGTAAACCTTGGCGAGTTTGATGCGTATCGTTTAGAGGCGGACTATTCCACCCCGCTCACGGCTAACCGCGAATGGGCGGGCCGTATTGTGGGTGCCTTTGATTCCAGAGGCTCCCACTTAGAGGGCCTTAGCAATCAGCGGGGTTTTGTCTATGCAGTGATCGATGGCCAACTGGGCGAGAAGGGCACACTCACGCTTGGAGCCAGCCACCAGGACGCCAACACTCGAGGCAACCTGTGGGGCGGATTGGTGCTGGTGCAAAAAGACGGTACACAAGCCGAGTTTGACCGCAGTGCTTCCACCAGTCAGGACTGGACCTACTGGAACACCATCAACCAAAGTTTTTTTACTGAATATCTACATCAATTCAGCGCACGCTGGCAGGGCAAGCTCAGCTATAACTTCCGCCGCGCCTCCGAAGATGACCAATTGTTTTACGCCTACAGCAGCGAAGGCCTAGACCCTGTCACGCACACAGGCCTTAATGGCTGGCCCGGCGCCTATGCCACAAATGCCCCGGCCCACCTGGCGGAGGCAAGCTTCGACGGCGCCTTTGACGCCTGGGGGTTGGAGCATCAGCTATTTGGCGGTTTGAGCTTCGCCCGTGGGAAAGAAACCATGTACAACCGCGCCGCCAACAGCGAGGTTGCATTTGGCGCGCTGCCGCCGTTTCCCTATGCACTCAACGCAATTCCTGAGCCGATTTGGGGATCGCGACAGCTTTATTCTGATACCTCGCAAGAGATTACCCGTCTCTTCACTGCCCTGCGCCTGAATTACACCGAAAACCTGTTCAGTATTTGGGGTGTTAACCACACCACTTACCACCGTGAAGGCGTCAACTCGGCAAAAGGTTTTGATCAAACTGAGCGGGAATTAGCCCCCTACGCAAGCCTAGTGTATGCGTTGAACCCCCACATCAACCTGTACACAAGTTATTCTGATGTGTACCAACCCCAGGACAAACAGGACATAGCCCGCGATTACCTATCCCCAACGAAAGGCGTCAACTACGAGTTTGGCCTTAAAGCCCATGCCTTGGATCAGCGCCTGCTGGCCAACCTAGCTTGGTTTACCGCCGAACAACAAAACCTCGGCACTTTTGCCGGTATACTCGACGGGGAGTGGTATTACGCGGGCAAAGATGTCACCTCTAAGGGCATCGACCTGGAATTAACCGGGCAACTCAACGACAACACCACCCTGAGCGCCAACCTCGTCAGCCTGCAGTTAGAAGATAACCAGGGCCAAGACACCTATCCCTGGATCCCCCGCGAGACCCTTAAACTTGCTCTTAGCCACCGGTTTTCAGGCACTGGCCTGGAGGCAGGCGCGAACCTGCGCTGGCAAAATAAGGTGTCGAAGAAAGACGATTCAACGGGTATCAGCACTCGCCAGGACAGCTATACAGTTGCGGATGTCTTCGCCCGCTGGGCGTTCACCGACACTCTGCAGCTGAGCCTCAACCTGAATAATCTGAGCAATGAAAAATACCTCACCAGTCTTTACGAGGTGGGCTATTACGCAGCGCCTCGTACAGCAAGCCTCGGCTTGGATATGCACTTTTAACTTCACAAGGCCCGCTGCGCTGCTTTTTTAGGCAGGGGCCAGATGACAACCTAACAATAATACGGTGCCCTATGTCCCGCCCTTTTTTAACCTTGCTCCACCGCTACCTGGGGCTGAGTCTCGCCCTGTTTCTCACCATCGCAGGGCTTACCGGCGCCATTATCAGTTGGGATCACGAGCTGGACGAATGGCTCAATCCAGAGCTGTTCGCCGCCAGCAGCCATGGCCCGCCGCAGGACAGCCTAGCACTAGCTCAATCATTGGAGCAGCAGCGGCCCGAACTGATGGTGACTTTTTTCCCCCTCGCCATAAAACCCGGCCAGAATTGGCTTGCCAGTGTAGAGCTGCGCGATGCCAGTAAACCCTTGGGTTACAACCAAGTGGCCCTGGATCCGGTGAGCGGTGAGATCAAAGGCCAGCGTCAATGGGGCGAAATTTCCTTGAGTAGGCCGAACCTGTTGCCGTTTTTGTACAAACTGCACTACAGCATGCATATCCCCGACGCATGGGGGATTGAGCTTGGGGTGGTATTAATGGGGGGGCTGGCCATAGTCTGGTGTATCGATAGCCTCATCGCCCTGTGGATCTCCTTTCCCAACCGCCAACAATGGCGTAAGTCGCTGCGCTTTCGACTCAACCAGGGCAGCCATAAACGCACGTTCGACTTACACCGCTCAAGCGGCGTGTGGTTGTGGCCACTACTGCTGGTCCTCGCTATTACATCGGTGTCTATGAATCTGCGCAGCGAGGTTGTGCGTCCGCTGGTTAGTCTATTCTCCACCCTTACGCCTACTCCTTTTGATACCCAAACCCCCAGCCCAACTAGCAAAATTCCAGTCATAAGCCGACAGGACATAGTGCAAAAAGCTGAGGCTCAGGCTGCGCAGTTGGGCATAGAGCGCCCCATGGGAGGCATCTATTACTCACCGGCCTTCGGCATCTATGGCGTAGGCTTTTTTGCACCTGGCCTGGGCCATGGCGACGGCGGCTTAGGCAACCCCTGGCTCTACTTCGACGGCAGCAGCGGTGCCTACCTAAGTGCTCAGATCCCCGGTCAAGGCAGTGCAGGCGATCTATTCCTGCAGGCGCAATTTCCCCTGCACTCAGGGCGCATTCTTGGGTTTCCCGGTCGCGTGTTGGTATCGGTATTGGGTTTGCTGGTCGCGTTGGTATCGGTGACCGGAGTCATTATTTGGGCGCGTAAGCGGCGCGCGCGAGTATCTGCCCGGAAGTCGCCGCTTCAAAAAGTGACTACTGAGGGATGGGCGGCAAGCCAAACCCCACACCACCTAGTATTGAAGCTCCCAAATATAAACTCGCCTCGTACATCACTCGAAGACATATGAATAAGTTATTTGACGATAGCCGAGACCGTCTGGGTAGCTGGGAGCTGGCGAAAAATTTACGCGAAGAAGGCATTAACCTTGGTCGAGAACGCACACGCCGATTGATGAAAAGGCTTAATTTATCGGTATAGCAGCGAATTGCTTACAAGGTACAACTCGGCGCACAGTACACCAGTCAGTGCTTTAGGAATGTGTTGGAAGGTTATGGCATTCGCTCATCCATGGGTGATGTGGGTGCTCGTTCGGCAACTGATCATGCATTGCACTACCTCCTGCATCCATGCAGTTGTGGGATAATGCAGTTGTTGAGCGCTTTTTGGGTAGCCTTAAATACGATTGGATATTTAAAGTAGCGCAACCAACACGTGATCATATGAAGGCTGATGTAGCGGTTTACATGCGGTATTACAACCTGCATCGGTTGCACCCCGCGAACGGGGGTGTGTCACCAATCAATTTTGAAAATACTCAAATTAAAGTGTCCGGCTTAGCTTGACCAGTACAATTTTTTGCAAGGTGACTCTTTTGGGCCAACACACAAATCTTAATGCCAAAGTCGCGCAAACATGCATATAGCTCTTCATCCGCACACACATCAAAAAATTACTCTTACCGATCATATTCGAGAGTTTGGCAATGATGCGCTCGAACTACAAGAGCGCGCTCGCTGCCCATGGTGTCTCAATCGAATGTCAAACCGGGCCAGTTCAACACCCAACTCAAATGGACATTTTGCTCATTTACCTAAAAGCGGCTATTGCCCAACTAAAGAAATTTCCGGTTTACCCTATTTGGGTAAGCACCCCCGGCGACCAGACCCAGAGTCAGCAATAAAAATAAAAAAACGCTTTGTAGATGGCTGGCAAAAACACTTTGCGAAGTTGGCAGAGCTAGCCCCAGGGTTACACACTGATGAATTTAAAAAAGTCATTGGCATTGCTAGTCAAGAGCAAATATGGGAATACGCCGATCTAGAGGAGTATCAAATACCTTATATCTTCGCCACGCTTATGGATTATCCCGCCACGGCTAGCTTCATTAAAAACCAAAAACACGTTCGACACTGTTGGTTTAGATTTTGGTTTGATTCAAGCGTACAACAATACGATGATCTTTGGATTAATCGAACTGGCCCATTGATGTTGTCGAGGGCATGGTATAGCCAACCTAAAAGAGGCAAGCCAAAATTAGAGGATCTTATCGATTTTTATCCAGTGGAAGTAAAGCCAGACTTTATATCCCAAGATAGAAAAGTATCATCATATGTGGTGGGCAAGCTTGAGAAATGGATTATTAAGCAGTTTCAATGTGGTTAAATAGCCAGGTTTCCAGTGTCGGTAAAACCACTTTGATATCCACATCGACACTATCAATTAGGTACGTAAAATCAGGGTCTCGCAGAGATAGCGTATCAATATATCCGAGGCCCCATTTAGCCTTAGCTCCCAACATCCCCGTCCCTTTTGATGATGAGTGGATATAGTGTAAAGCAGAGGCGGCTTTTGCCTCTGAAACCCTCCAGATTCGAAAACCCAACGGGCGATCAAGGACTTCCGCGCCAAAATCATACGGATCCTCATCGACAGGCCGCTTGATCCGCTCATACCACTCTAACTCCTGACTCAGAATATCCGTTGTAGCGCATTCAAATTCTTCGGACGTCCAAGGAATCGGCAATAAATTAAAAAATAACGCAGAGCCAAAGTCGTCAACAGAAAACATATGGCCGCTTAAAACCAACATTTCGGGTCTGTCGATTTTATTAGAATGAGGGCTGGCTATAGTTTTAATTTCACTGGGCTTATCAGTTTGAGCGGTTGAAATATGCGTCCATTCTTTGTTCAGTAGAAAATCCTGCAGTCTAACCTCCAAATCACGAACGAAAACGTTGTCATTATCGCAATAGTTAAAGTAATAAATAAAATGCGGCTCAACTATCGCCAAAGAATCAACTATTTTAATTATTTTTTTTAACGTGCCATCAGGGTGCCAAGACCCACTGTTTTGCATTCGCTGGAGTAGCAAGCAGGCTTTTGGATCCGATATTGCCCAGAAACGTAAGCCGGGACTATCGATCAACGCTCCCTCGGTGCCATTCTGCAACCGCAACGAATCTTGCAATATGTCGAATACTAAACGCTCTTGCTCAACTATTTCTAAAAGTGTTAGGTGCAAATCGCCTTTACACCATGGGTTAGAAATTATGTTGAAACTCAATTCGGAGCCAAGTTTTTTGGATAGAACAGAGAGTCCCGCCACTATCAAGATAAAATTTTCGCGAGATTGATGAATATGGATCATTTTCAAATATACTCTAGTTAGCTTCCATGGATCATGACGCTGGTATCCCAACCGGAGCTTTTGTATTGCCAAACCACTTTTAAACCTGGTACCTGTGGAGAAAGTCGGTAAACCGTGTGCTCAGGAATTCCAGATGGTAAAGTTGTGATCTCGATCTCTGACGCGAAGTGTAGAAATGTATCGCGAAAATTTTTTGTCTGGTATTCCCATGTGACACAAGGAGTGCCACTAGAATCATAGACCATTGCAAAGGATGGTATATGGGGTGGTGTTAAGGCCTTTGAAGGAAGCGGCTTAGGCTGATCAGGCGGTCTTTTAAGTTTATTAAGTAATGACATTATCATGCGGAATCCTCAAGCCAAAATCTATCAATGGGAATTCTCTTGCCGACATCAATGCTAAAATTTTGAATCCCTCATGCATATCGAGACACTAGAAAACATACTACGGAAAAGATAACAATTATCATCAGGTCAGATATGTAAGCCGCGATACGTAATTGCTTTAGCGGGGATCGGTAATCTGAAAAATGGAGTCGAATCGCAGATAATAGATCCCTGTTAAACCAAAATGTCAGCGGCACTGCAATGACTGTCACTACGCAAACCACAATCTTAAATACCGGTATAAAAAGCTCTGATTCAGACATTTTGTCATTTTCCGATTAGTACATTTTAGAAAAGTTGGCATTACACGTAGCAGACTCTTCCATGACCGATTGCGGCTGCCCAGCTCCTTGCTTTAATTCTTCAGTAATTTTTTTGTTCATATGGGCTGATTGACAATATGAAACAGCATGCATCACGATCAGAATTATCAACGCAAAATATGGATCGTTTCCAAGCTCCACTGCTATTTCTGGGCAAATAGCACTGAAGCCCAATCCGAAAAAAACAAACATGAGAGCTGGCGGAGTTATAACTTTATTAAGAACTGATTTTAGAGCAGCCAAGATACGTAATCGCTTCTCAACATATATCTTTTCGGAAACGCGGGTCGCATAACGAATGCTATCTTCGGAAAGTGGCCGACACTTCTCTGAGTTATAAGTTCGCGGCACCTGCGCATCGATGGTAAAACGCTTGTGAAGCACACGAATTAATTCTGCTAGCCCATCACAATCTACAAGCAGGTGTTGAGATTTACCATCAACAAAAAGCAAGACCGCTTCGGCATGATTTTGTTTTTCAAAAAGACATAAATCAAATCCATTTTTTATATTGGATGCTTCTAGCATAAAACTGCGCCCACTAGGAGCAATTAAACAGATAGAATCAAGCTCATACAAATCGTAGTAGGGTTCACGAAAGCCAATTTTACCCTCATTGATTCTTTTATCTAAAAGACGCAATTCCATAGACTCTAGGTCTAAGTTAACGTCATAGGCCGGGTTTTTGATTTTCACCATAGTAAAAGCTCCGATAATAATTTAATTGACTGCAAACACAACCATCACTGGCGATAGCAGCAGGTATACAGACCAAAGAATCGCATATAATCGTGATACATACAGATATTCAATTAGGCCAAACGTCAAGGAGCCGCTTGACATCCCCAAGAGCAGCAATCCAGATGAGTCGGAGTAACTCCAGACGCCAAGCTTAACGCCCGCTAAATAGCCGATACCAAGCTGCAGAATCAAGCAAGTCACAATTGCTATTATTAACATCCGTGCGAATGAGATCATAAATAGAGCAGCTAATTTTATCAGCAAAGGAATTTTAAAAGGCATTAATAAAAAAGGCCGCAAAGTGGCCTTCTATTTATGGCCAAGATGGATCATCCAATCAAGCCCGTATGATGTCTAAATGAGGATTATCTAATATCAACACTGCTGTAAAAAATCAAAATTCAAGTGGTCTTCCCCCATCCAAACACCCACTAAAAACTGTAGCATCAGCGCTTGAGCGTGCGACAAGCTTTCCAGGGCCGCTGCGACATTTTTTAGATCCACTTCTCGACGACTAAAATCCCAACAAACCGCATAGTGCTGTAGAAGTGGATGTTGCAAACAATCTTTAAGGCGCGACTGGTTATGAGTTAAATTAGGCATGCAGGTCACTGTTTCTTGATCGAACATATTTATCCCGGTTCGCGATTCCGGATAAAAATATATATAAAATCCCATGTGATCATTGCAGCCACACGGGTAGTACCAATTTAGAAAAAGCCGCTCAAGGCATATGCGGTTTTATCAAACATCTTGGGCTGAGCCTCTTCAATCTTTAGATTTACTTTGTTTGCTGTGGTAACAATGCGAGTGCGGTATTCTTTTTGATTTACATTTTCGACCACATTTTGATATGCGGCGCCAGAGTCCGAGACTTTGGTTTTAATATCGGTTTCTTTTCGCACGACGGTGTTATTTACTGTGCGCTCTTTAATTTGAACGTCTACAACGAGCATATAGGTAACATCTTTAACCAAATTACCCGCCACAAAATCTACCGCACCCAGGGCCACAGCTCCGCCCAGGGCGCCCTTAGTCGCATCCCCCCTGGAGCTAACCGTAGATCCCAGGGCAGCGCCGGCGAGTGCCGAGTTGGCCGTTGAATTACCTCCTATAAAACCCTGTCCTAGTGCCGCTTGAGCGGCCGTAGGACTGGCTTTTTCAAGGTTCACCACATAAGCGACCATGGTGAACTGCGCTTGGTCAGGATTATCAATCAAGCGATACCCGTTGGGATTTGCGGCAAATTGTGTCGATACGAAGTGACGGAACTGGTTACGATCAAACTCCTGCACACCACTCCTAATATCCAAAAAGATAGAGCGTTTATTCGCCGGGACGGCATCGACGAAAATAGTTGTTGAAGTCTTCGCTTGAACATCGAGATCTTTTTTTGATAAGGAGGTCTGGGTTGCGGCACAGCCTGACAGTACTGCGGTGGCAGCAATCAGTGCGAATATTTTTTTCATAATGAAATTCCTAGTGGTAATGAACGAATGAACTGTTGAGTAAATGCCAAAAGATCAGTATGCCTGTCGTTTAAATACTGGCAGAGATGGGGGATAAAACTAGGGATAATTCGAGAGTGCCATGAGCAGATTTCCGCCCCAGGACATGCGTCGAGGGGCGATCTCTGTATACTCCTGGCCGCGATATGGCTGGGACAGGGCTGCAATGAGATATTCGGCTAATTATCACGATTGCTGTGAGCACGGTCGATTCCGCACAAAAGGTCCATAGGTAAACGTATGGTCGCTTTTTGATAGAACAAAACACAGAACTTATTGATGTACCAACAGCTCTGCACTGATAGTGCTTTATCCAAGTAAGATTTCTTATGAAATCACACTTGGATAAAGCACCTGTTCCGCGAAGAGTGATAGCGCTAGGTTAAAGCCTATCGAAGGATAAGCGGCTTTTGTCCAAAAGCCGCTATTTATAAGGCATTGCTCTACAAACGGTGTCAAACGATGCAGGCAATACACACATGCGAGACTCAGGCTAACTGCGCAATTCCCATTGGGTCTACAAAATTAGCTTTCGCATTCAAAAATGCCGAACCACCAAAAGGCAGTGTCCAGGTTACGTTCGGCGAGCCTGGCTCGTCCTATTGAAAGGACACAATTCCCACAAAACCGTGTGGGGCGGGACAAACCATGCAAAGACGCCGTAGAGGGCCTCAATGCGCAATTAAAAAAAAACCTTAAGACATGAGCAGAATAGCTCATTTCTTAAGGTTATCCGAGTAGCAGAAGACCCATCAAGAGTCTTCCGCATTCCCCTAGCAGTCAATGACCGCGTTGTTGATACCCACGTTGTTGCTGTGCAACTTGGTGAGGTGCTCCTTGTTGCCTTGGCGCTGGTTGGCGCTGCTGAGGTTGAGCGTTGCGTGGCGCTTGTGGCGGCACGTAACCATCATCAAACTCCTGCTGAGCACCTTGATTGTTGGTAGCGTGATTTGAGTCATCGTTGCCTAGATCAATAGTGTCATTGCCAACTTTTAACGACAGCATGTTAATTAGTTTGCCCGTGTAGTTAACACCCAAAACGCCAGGTGTTTTACTTTGCGGACCGAACTCAAAAGCAGTGGCTGTTAATCCGGCAATTCTGATCGAGGCAAACACTTTGACATTGGGATCGTTTATGTCATCCCAAAAACTATTAATAATTTCCAGAGCCGCTTTAGCGGGGACGGTCAAATTAATATATTTTGTCTCGGTGTTATTCGATGGCCCCTCCAGCGCTCCAAAATTCAGTACCATAAAATCGCCATTGTTGCCTGGGATCATCTCAACGCGGTTGAGATAGCCCATTGCAATAGTGTGCAAATTGAAAAAGGTAGTATCATTCTGTTGCGAATTGCTTCGGCCTTGAGATTGCCCCTGACCTTTGGCGTAGCCACCTCGGTTATTATTGCCACCGTTGTTGTTACGATTTTGGTTGTTGCGTTGGCCGTTTTTTTGATTGTTGTTGTACATGGTGGTGATCTCCAATAAATAAAAAATTGGGATACACCATGCCCCCACTGGGCTTGATGTGATCCCAGTGGGTTAAAATAATGCGCCCTAGAAATTAGGGGTGCCGCAAGCCAAAGGCGTGCATTGTGTGCAGCAGTACAATTGGGTGAAGGCAGTCACCGAGCTGTGTTATCAAAATTAGTCTATAACATTTATCGAAAAAAATACAACTCTACGAATAAAAAAGGCCGCTGGGCGACCTTGTATTTAAGCACTAATCTATTGCAGCGAATATTTTAGGCCCTTCAGGGTGACTATTGGCGTACTCTTTTAGGTGCTCGGCTTGGTTGATAAATATCTCATTTTCAGTTTTTTCCGCTAGGAAGTTGTAAGCAAATATACACACCACTAGACCCGCAGCACGAGCCGTCATTTCGCCCCGGTAATTATTACCGAAAGGTACCATGACTTCATACAGCAGAGCTTTGCGCGGGGCCACGAAGAAACCGCCATTGCTCACTCTAAAAAAATCCCAAAACTCACCCTTATAACCCACCACCAAATTCTCGGCAAACGCATATACCGTGTTTTCCGTCTGAATAAAGTGATTGCCAAAAAAACCGGGGAAACAACCGCAACGCTCGCGGACAGGCACCTCAGTCGCAATAATGGCTTTTGGGTTTAACGATTTTGCTAGGCTCATACAGATTCCTCAAAAAGAATCGAGGAACCCAATCCCATCGGGGAATGAATTCCCCGATGGGTAGATAAAAAGGGCCTAAGCCCTGGTTGTTATAACTCTGCCAATTTCTCAGGATTAATTCTGACTACGGGCAAAAGCCCATAAGGTGAATTAATCCGAGTATTGGTTAAGGTCACAATATGTGCAGCAGTTAATATTGGAAGTAAGCCGCGACACTCTGAGTAGTTCTTAATGGCAACTTCCTCAGGATCTAGATTGTGGTGCTCCTCCATATTGACTGATGCCACACACACTATCGCTCCAATTTTTACCAACAAATTACGATTATTTTCAGTGTCTGCAGCAATGATGTTGAGCTGGGTCGCTCCATTGCTGCTATACCGATCTGTGCACGCGACACAATCAATATCCATAAAACTGAACATAACCCCGTTTTTTCTTGGTACAGTCAAAAGCGCTGTTGCGGTGGCCATAACTAAACCCCTAACACGGCATCAATAGACGAGTTGGTGCTCGTCAACGATTCTGCCAGTGGTCTGTATTGCTCCAGCGATAACTGCAGCCCTGAAAGCCCCTGATGGATAGCAACGGCATGTTCAATGGCTTGAGCGACGTCAAGCAATGCTTTCGCCATTTTTTTGGACTGTTCCTGGCTAAGAATCAACACCTGCTTATCGTTATTTATCGTGACCTTGGTCGCTAAATTTCGACGCTTAGATACGAAAATGTTCGGAGATTGGTATTGAATCGGTTTTGAAAACGTAGTGCGATTTTTTAGCAGAGCTAACATAGGTGGTTTCTCCAAAGAGTAAAAAATAAGACTGGAGAAACAGCGTCCCCGAGGGGGCAATGTTTGCCCCAGCGGGAGGTTTTAAAAATAGCGCAACCAAAAATATGGCCTTCCATATTTGCCTTGAGGCAAAGTGCACTGAGATGGAAGTATGAATCGGTAAAGACAGTCACCGGCTGTTGTACACAATAAGAATAGCTAAAATAATTCTGATTTAAAACTCTATTTCGCTGTTAATTTAGGATGTTCAGGCTAATCAATTGCTTTTAGCAGTTCCATAGCATTGGGTTGCTGCTCTAAAAATACGCGAATCATGCGCGCATTATAAATAAGGTGATCTGATTCCTCTGGCGCTAATGCTGCTATGCTCAAGAGCGTGTAATACGAGGCAATTAAACCGATGTCCGCTGCAGTATAAACACCCCGCACGCGAGAACCGAATTCGATCCATATCTCTCGTTTTGTAAAACTCGTGGGCAACCAATACACCGCCATGGGGTTGAGTGAATACAATTCAAACTCATATTTCTCAAGTGCCAAGAGACCTTCCGTATTGGGAATTAACATCCGATTAACAGTACTGACAACCCGCTCCTCCAGGGAAGGTGTTAACTGCTTATAAATGCTCTTCAAGAGGGGCAACCTGAAACACGGCTCGACTCGCTTAGCGTGCAATCGTTGACCTATTGAGTAATCAGTTCGTGATTTCACTACGTAACGAGCCCCGTATTCGTTTAAGGGATTGGCTTCACTGGAGTCGGCAGGCGGCTAGCCGACTTATGTAGTTCTTCACGGGCAATTTTGACATTTTTGGGGGCAACGAAATTGAGGCGAACTGAGTTATCCTCGATGGCTAAAACAGTTGCTACACAGTTATCGCCGACAAATACACGCTGACCCACTCTACGATCAATACTCACCATGATGCCAATTTCCTATTTAATTATTGCTTGCGTGTGAATAAACCGTTGGATTTTTTTCGCGGCTCAAACCATATCACGCGTAGCGTGTCATCGGTTTTTAATTCCCACGCCTTACCGGCTAAGGCACTTAATGCGCTGCGCAAACTGGTAGGGCCGAACTCTCGATTCACTTGAGGCAATTCAATCGTGGTGAGCAAAGCATCTTCTTTTTTTCCGTTGGCCGGAGGCGCCCAGGTATAGCTGCTGCCCTCTAGCACATTCTGGATAGCTTGGCCGACGGTTTTGATTTCCTCACCGAAAGCAGCAGAAATTAAAGTATCAAGCGGGCTATATTGATCGTTTCGCGGTTGTGTATCGACCTTGGTATAACGATCAGTCGTAATGTAATGTTCGTCATCCGCACGCATAGATTCGCCGGCCTGTGCCGGTAAAACTGTGGCGAATGAGGCGAGTAGGGCAATAGTTTTAACTGTCGAGAATGTGTTCATACCGGTATCCTGATTTTAGTGATAAGCACGTTAGTGCACCGTGGTATTTGGGGTGACGTTCGATGGGATATTTTCTGCGTGCCGACATTCAGGGTAATTGGAACATCCCAAAAAATGCGATCCAGCTCGATCGCCGCTTTTGACAGTGCGCATCAGCAACTTGCCCTTATTGCATTTAGGGCAGGGCGCGGCATTATCCTGTTTTTTGGGTGACGTCGGATTATCTACCTTGGTGCTTGAGGTATTTTTTTTCGATTTAGAAGTGGGTTTAGCTGTCTTAGCGGCCGGGGCCGGTAGTGCATTAATCGCCTGTACAGTCTCTGCCGTCAAGGGACGTTGATTAAATTGAGCGATTTCGGCGGTCAATTTTTTATAGGCCTCAGAAACGACTGTATCGTAAGAACTTTTGCCCTGAGCGATTAAATCAAAATGCGTTTCGGCATCGGCGGTATAGCTGTAATTTAAAAATGAAAATACCGGTCGCAACGCCATCACCACCGCTCTGCCGGTGGGTGTGGGAGTAAAGATTAGCGACTTGCCACCGCGCTCAACGTAGCCGCGTTTCACTATGGTTTCAATCACGCTGGCATAGGTGGACGGACGACCAACGGCCAGCGATTCCAGCTTAGCGACCAAACTGACCTCGGAAAAAAGTGAAGGTGGTTTGGTATGCCGGGCTATTTCCTCCACCTCGGTTGGCTTTAAAACTAAATTTTCGGAGAGCGCAGGAAGTGACTGTTCTGCCCCCTGATCACCTGGCTCCTTGGTCGGGCCATCCAGCTCCTCAAGCCCAAGCGTTTTTACTCGCCGAAAACCGGGGTCGATGATTACACGACCACGACTTAAAAAATGATCATTGGATTGATTCACCCAAAAGGCGCCTGTGCGCTCATCAATACCATCTGCCAACTGGGAACCCAGTGTCAGCTCCCAGATGGCCCGATAAATTAGTTGGAGTTGATCGTCCTCCAGCAAAACTTTGGCTTTGTGAATATCAGTTACGCGCAGACACTCATGGGCCTCTTGGGCGCCTGCCTTGGCTCTAAATTGTCGCACGCTGTGTGGCAGTGGGAGTTGGTTGGAAGATGCGTAGGCGCGCACCTGGAGGGCAAAATCCTCGGACATATATGGGGAGTCGGTACGATGATACGTAATCAAACCCTGTTCGAAGAGTTTTTGCGCACACTCCATGGCTTGTTTGGTTGTGATCTTGAAACGACTGGATACCAGTTTGACATAGCTGCTCGTAGTCAGCGGTGCCGGGGGCGATACTTTAACTTTGGTTTTTTCGATGCTGTACAGCTTGAGCGCACGGGTTCGCGCAACGACCTGCTGGGCCAAGGCCCGATCTGTCATCAATTCAGTGGCTATCTGATTTTCTGCGTTTAGCCGTATCCATGAAGCACAGAAATTCTGATTGGCGTGAGTTAGATGAGCAACGACGGCGTAGTGCTCAATCGGTTTGAAATTTTCGATCTCCTCTGCACGCTCGACCACCAAGCGAAGAGCAACAGATTGCACACGTCCTGCAGATAGATAATTCATCCATTGCACAGTACGGAATTTTTCAGTCAGTACGGGGGATACTAAATATCCAACATATCGGTCGAGAACACGCCTCCCTTCTTGCGCCTTCACCAAGCGCCAATCAATTGGTCTTTTGTGCTTCAGTGCGTTTTGAATTGCCGTTTTGGTCACTTCTTGGTAAACGACCCTATGAATTTTGGGTGCAATTTCACGGCCCAGAATAAACGCAACATGGGCCGCGATTGTTTCACCTTCGCGGTCAGGGTCTGTTGCCAAAATAATTTCGTTAGCCGTTCTCGACGCTGATTTCAATCGCTTTACCAAATCCGATTTTCCCTCAGTAGTGACATAGGTAGGCTTATGAGTATTGGTGTCCACGCCCAATTCATTCACGGGCAAATCACGGAAATGACCCACCGTTGCCATCACTTCAAATTCTGGAAAATATTTTCCAATGGATTTAGCCTTGGTTGGCGATTCGACGATAAACAAAGTTTTGCTCATGATTATTATTTAACCCCTCCACGAGGCTTGAAATTATTTCGACAAAGCATCCCTGCAACTAAATAAACTAATTGCTCTATATCCGGATCAAAACGGAATGTCATCGTCGAAAGAATCCATGGGAACTGGGGGAGATTCCATGTAGCTATGGGCGTCTCCGGGCAAGCCCGCATTGGCTGTATCGGTGGGGTTTTGTGTATTGTGTGCGGCTGCAGGAGAAGGGGATTGGGCATCGCCCATAGTATTTGATTGAGTGGCCTGGCGTTCACGAGGATTGCCGAGTAGGGTAAAATCTAAAACAACGAATTCACTCCAGAAGCGTTCGATTCCGTTTCCGTCGGTATAATTTCGGGTTCTGTGCTTCCCTTCAATATAAACCTTGGAGCCTTGTCTTAGATATTCTCCCAGGATTTCAGCCTTTTTCTTGAACGCAATAATGTTATGCCACTCGGTGTGCTCCGATACCTTACCCGATTGTTTGTCCTTGTATTCGCTGCTAGTCGCCAAAGTAAATTGGCATATCGCGTCGCCATTTGGAAAATACCGCACCACTGGGTCAGCGCCCAGATTTCCTATAAACGTACATTTATTTACAGACTTGCCCATAAAAACTCCCGAGATAATTTATACAGCGGATTAATGAATTTTTTTATTGCTGTAGCACTATAGAGATCGGGTGTTTTGGCATCCATGCACAATATGTATTGTGACTGTACGATTCAAGCGCGCGAATTAATCTGCATTCGTGTGCCTCGATTCTCGGATGATAGAGTTTAATATGGGTATTAGCGGTTCCGCCTTGGCGGTATGTATGTGAGTCGGTTTGCCGACGTGTATACGAACAGAATCAGATGCAGACTTTGCATCACGACGTGACGTTTGGCCAACTTTGGCAATTGCCTGATAACGCCACAGCCAGCGGTACATTCTTAGCTCAATTGCCGATACGATTTGATCAGGCACATAATTATGATCCGGTAGTCGATCTAATGAGCGTAGTTCCTCTAGCTTTGCAATTAAATATTCCACCTTATCAGCAGATCGCGTATCTAGTTTTTCACTGGATTCAATTCTGATGAAGTGCCCATGAATTCGTTTCAGGTACTCTGCAAAGTTGGATGGGGTGATTGTTCGATTGGGCTTCAGATTTAATGCCGCATTTTTCTTCTCAATGAGTTCATCGCCAACTGCCCATAAAATAACGCGTTTGAAGTCTTGGGCAGTGCCACATTTGAACCCCGCTTTGTGCAGAAAATCAATTAGCTCATCGACGCTCATTGCCTCTAACGCAGAGTAAAGAGGGTGATAATTAGGGTTTTTAAGTAGCCGATTAAACTCGGCAAGATCCAGCGTGGACATGGGCGGCGCCTCGCGATAAAGATAGTTTGAGATTCCAGCTTAATCGCTCCAATCTCGGCGCCCCAGGATTTAATCGTAATTGCTGGTGAGTAAATTACCGTCAGCAATGCAGAGAATGATCCGAAGTTTGGATGGCCAACGGCCTCTAGTTGCGGCTGCTGCGTACTTACTGGAGGGGGCACTAGCACTGGGATGGGCACCAATTGGCTTAGCCGACCCCAAGGCAGTAGAAATAGGTGGGTGGCCCCCGGCCAACTGGGGTTTAATGTCTTTCCAACAGTTGGTTCGGTCAGCTCAAAAAAGCAAATTGTTCACTGAGCCACGAGTTCGCTACTTGGCGGACTCAGTGACGTCCCTTAGCTTAAGTGGGGACGTAAATTACCTAAGCACCCCCTGTGGTTGCAAACACAGGTGTCGCCGATAATTGTGACATCCTAGTTAGCCAGCATCTTTTCAATAGCAAGGAGCAAACAATCGTTTTAACCATAGAAGCTGCTGAAGAGCTTATAAAAAATTTAAATGCCGCTATCAGGTTTGCCAAAGATGGTGGCTATGAAATAAAATTTTTTCCTATCGATCTATCTCAATAACGAACATATCGTTTACGAAAACTTAAATCTTAAAAAAGGGGGAGCCGTAGCTCCCCAAAATGATCTCAGATTAAGACTGTGAACTCATCGGAATACATTTGCTCACGGGGGCAGTTTAAAAAAATCGAAACTATCTAAATAGATTTATTGTGTATGCGGCTACGCCAAATAAATTTAATTTAACAAGCTTCAATCAAGCAAATCATTCCTTCAATTCAAAATGCATCATCTGTTTTTATTTATCCAGCATCCAAATTGCTTACCGTAGCTGCCACATAAATTCCCACCCCCGCCATAATCCAAAATGATTTTACTGTGAGGGGCGCTTCGCGCCCCCGGCAGCGCATCCTCATGCGACCACTCAACACAGGCTGCAATCACTTAACCAAGGAGACCAAACGCTCTAGTACATCCTGGGTCTTGCTGGTGCGATCCATTGCTTCCAGCAGCACCTGCACCTGCCTGCGTGTCGTGATGGGAAAATGCTCCTCACCACCGCCGGACAATTCCAGCAGGTTTATAACTATGTCCTTGCCGATCAAGTTATAGGTTTTGTAACCCACATTAAGTGCCACTCTGATTTGCTCAAATGCGGCCAGCACCCCATAAAAATGCGGCGCATCCTGAGTAAATATCTCGCGCGCAACGTGGTATTCAGCGTCGAATGCAGGCTCGAATAAATGCACACGGCGCCCAAATTTAAACTCATGGACCATGCCCTGGGTACGGTAGGCCAAACTCTTATTAGCCCTCCACAGCAAAGCAATGTTCTTACGCATCAGTGTTGGGTACTCCAGACGCAACCGCTCTAACTGACGATCCTCGCGCCCGGACTGACTCTCGTCATCGTAAAACTTGGCGGACTTACCTCGGTCAATAATCGAAGTGAGCGTGACGTACTGGCATTTGTATTTTAGTGAAAAATTCCGGTGGACTACTTTGAGTTGGGCCATCGCCTTGGCCAATTGACCCAAGGTGTTTTCCACGGCCATGGCTTGAGACTCCAATTCCCCCTTATCCATTAAAAGGCCTTTTAAAGATCGTCGCGGAGTTAATGGGTCGCGTATTAACTCAAGACTGGACTGCAGACCATTGACTGTAAAATCCAAATCGAACTCACCGCCCACCGATGCGTTGGCGCCTGGCGTATCCCCACCAGCCGCCAACGCTGCTTCATTCGCAACGTCAGCATTCTCGGTTACTGCGTTATCGACTGGTTTTTTTACTGCGGCTCGCATTATTTCTTGGCCTCATCATGGGCAGGTGTTTTAACCTGGCTTACATTAAAAACCCAATGGGTTAATCCAGCTTCCTGTTGCGGGTTTTGCGCCGCACTCTGCACTGGAGCCTGGACTGCAGCCTGCGTTGGACTCTGCATCGAACCCCTCACTTTAGGCGGCACAGAACTCTGCACTCTCGCGTCAGCGACTTGTGACGCATTGGCTAACAGCTCTGAGGTAAGTGATTGGGAGCTGTTCTGCACACTCATCGCATTCAACACTTCATCTACAACCTCGGCAGCAAACTCGGTTAGTGATGCCTCAACAGTCACCTCGGCGTTTGCGTCGTTTTCACTACCCTGAGCCTTCGCCGCCTGCTGCCGTTGAAACTCCTTCAGCCGATGCTTTTTCTCGGCGTCCAGTCTCGGTTTGATCGGCGGTGCAAAACGAGCCCGCTTAGAGAGGTTCAGCACCTCTGGTGGAATTTCAGGTAATTTCATACCGCGCTTGGCGTACATTGAGCGTGCCCGCTTGATGCGCCCGCCCATGCGAAACCGTCGCAGGCCGGTGTATATGTAATTGTCCGGCGCTACAAAAAGATGCCGGATCGCATTGCCGACTTTTTTTATCGTAGTGTGCCACTCGCTTTGCGTGAGCAGCCCTAAGTGTCTAGCCGTGAGACACATGCGAACTAACTCATCGAATCGGCTCACCAACGTCGCTGACTGCCAGGCCCAAGGCGTTAAAAACTCCATGTCCACTTTGACCGGCGCCAGGCTGGCACTGACATCAATATCAAATCCCTCCATATCGCTAATTAGCTCCCGCACCACGGAAATGGATTTCGTCACCAGAGCATTCGCGGCATCAAACGCGGTTTCGATTTTTAACAAATACATATCGGCTATCGGGTCATCACTGGCAGCGCCCGACCAAACTATGGTGGCTTTCTGAGCAAAGCCTAGTAACCCGATTACGGCATTGATACCCCGGCTAGGGTCAGCGCGCCGCCCCCTGTATAAATTCACGGCTAACTTCGTGTGCAGTGTCATGCTGGCTTTCATTTTCAAAGCCCCCGGCCCAGTCTCAATTCGGGCTGGCCCACTTAGCGTGGATAATTTCGGATCATTCCAAGGCTCATGCCGGGACGTATCGTGCGGCTTGGTCACGCTTTCGTTCTCGTTCATGCAGTTCTCCATACCGGCTAGCGCCGGAAAAATTGTTAATGTTAAAAAAACGTAGTCGCTAACTTCTTTGCAGGCCTTACAAGTTAGTGTCCACTTCGGCGGGGCGCCGAAGTGTTTACTAACCCAATGTTCAACCAATTCAACTCGCCCCCTCCGTAGCACCTTTAGCTGCCCGATTCATTTGCCTAATCTCGGCATCACGATCAACGGTCGATTCGAAGTAGGGTTTGCGATTCGCATCGGCGGCGCGCATAAGCTCTATGGCAAAGTCATCCAGTTTCAGCTGATCGTTGCCCGCGAGATCTGCGAGTGTTTTGCTGTACCCAACTAAATTGCCCATGGGCCGCGCACTCCAGCCGTGCCAATCACTGGCTGCTTTGCCGAGCAACTGGAACAACACATTGCGGCGCATGTTTTTCGGCAGTGGGCGTAAGATTCGAGCGAGTTGAGGTATTTGCGGTTGGCGCGTGGCTAACAGAATTCGCGTGTAATCGCTCAGACACGGATTGGAAATATCCGGCAGGTGTCGTGTGATCAGATTTGACAAGCACATCAAATCGGGGAGAGTTGGTTCTTCGGCGAAATCCTGATCCCAGCTTTGCTCAGGGGGATTTTCTGGCCTCCCAGCCAATTTCGGGCTAGGTTCCTGCGGTGCCCAGGCCGGCTCAGGCTGGGATTTACTTGCCGCCACTGCACCAAAAGCACCGGAAATATCGGCGCGTTGTAATCCATTTGGTGGATTTTTAATCGTTTGGTCGGCTTCCTCGCGCGCCCGCCCGGTTATATTTTTTTTATTATTTAAACTACTACTACTACTAAAACCTAAACTACTAAAAACAACCGGGGTTAAAAATTCACCCTGGTCACTTTCGGGGTCAACCACCGGGGTTAATTTTTCACCCTGGCTAAAATCGGCCAAAAAATTACCAGAATTCACGAAATTTCCCCTTTGGACGGGTCTTGAATCCACCGGGGTTAAAATTTGTTCCTGGAGCGTTTTTTGATCAATTGGTGCCGAAGTTAAAATTTGTTCCTGGTGCGGTTTTGACCGCTTTGCGAGCCGATTGGTCTTACCAAGATCAGAAAATAGGTTCACTTGGGTCGCAGCAGGGGCTTTCACCGGGGTTAAATTTTGTTCCTGGTGAGCCGGTTCGTCGATGACCACACCCGATTTGCTAACACCGAACACCCAGTGCATGAGTCGGCCCGACATCACTTCTGTTTCGGTGGGGGGTACGACGGGTGCATTCATAGCGTCAATCTCGCGCAGGATATTGGCGGCCAGTTGACGTACTCGGGTTGTTTTGGAGGCGCCGTTTACCAGACGCTCCAGAAATTCAATGTAGTTAGGATCAAGCTCCAGCGTGGACGCCAGGGAGAGGGGCTCATCGTGCAATAGATAAATATCACCCACAAAGCGCCCCTTCGATCTAACCGTTCGGCAATGGGTAATCCAGCGATTAATCCTCAGCACTTCTCGCGAAGTGGTAATGGTGGTGTTACTACAACCTGCCAGTCTTGCCAGCTCACCCCGTCTGGGTACCGAGCCAGGCTTGGACGCATCGCCGATGGTTAATCGAATAATCATCCATAGCAGCCGCTCCGTCGGCGTCATGCTGGCATCCAGCACTAACCGACGCGGTACGCTGTCGTGCCAGTTGCCAGTGAAGAGAACGGCCATTTCGTCGCCGTTCTCGCCGCTGGTACTGGATTGACGAGCAATCAACTCAGCCTCCGTCCGTTTAATTTGCAGACGCAGGCTGTGGAGCGGGTTGCTCAGATTAGACACCTCGGAGGGCGTTCTAGTCATGCCCCGCCCCCGTTGAGCGTGATCGATGAAATAGCCTGATCCAACGGGACATCCGTGATCTTATGGACGGACAGGTATCGCTCCAGCGGGTCCGGCAGGTTTTTGGTGGCCTGCCAGGCGCGAGCGACTTTGACGTCATCCTCTTCGGATAAATGCTCAATAGGGCCGCGCGGCTTTTCAGGCACGCCTAAGCGAACACGACGTATATCAAATTCCCGTCTCGATACACCCTTAAGCTCCTGCAGTTGGGGTTGTCGAATCCCGGCCGTAATCGCGTCATTGAGCAAGGCCTCTTCAGCTTCTTTTGATGCCGCCATCCCCAGGTAATTACGCAATTGCCGCTCGTTAAACCGCACTTCGGCTAAACAGCCTCTAAAGGCGTCGGTTAAACACAATTGCGATAAATTAAGTTCGCTAATCGCTGTGCGAATCGTCACCTCAATTCCATCCAAGCCCAAGGCCTGGATGAGTCGTGGGTCGTCACTCTTGAGCGCCGAATGCGCCAATATCAGCGCTTGGCGATTAAAATCACCGAATAAACTGTTGTTATCCATGCTGAGTCCCTCATGCGTTGCGGATGTGTTGTAGGGTTTGCAGCAGCACCAATGACAGCTGCTCAATGCGCCTAATGAGGTGTAACTGCTCACTCTCAGGCAGGATGCGCAACATCGCTAACCAGCTGTCGTCCTGCATGCGCATCACACAGTCTTCCTCACCGCGCCCGTAAGCCAGATGACTAAAAAAGCTAATCTCGGGGCTGTTCGGAAACGCAAATTTACAAGCAGCACTCATGTTGAGTAACTGCCTGTAGGTGGCGCTCGGGGCTATGTTGTGGTTATCCGCGCATTCGGAGATAAACATTGCCCGCGCAGCAGGGGTAGGGGCCAGCATGAGGTAACCGAAGTGGTCGGTTCCTGGCGCCAGTTGATCTCCCGGAACCACCAACTCAGCAAACCCATGCATATGAGCCAGTTGTGCGGCGGCGTGGAAAATTTCGAGCTGTATTTGTTGCGGTGATAAATCAAAACCGCCAGCATCAAATTCGCTGTCGGCACTACCGTTCTCGAATTGCTCAAGACCGCCACGGTCATTATCACCCTCCAGCGGCGCACCCTGTAAATGTGTCCCATCGCCAGCACCTGGCTGCTTTTCAGTAACAGCAGCCCCAGGAGTGACACCCGCAGTTTCCTGATTTTTGGTCGGTGCAGCTTTTTGAGTGGGTTTTGCAGCGTCCTGATTGGAGGTGCGCGCAGCTTCCTGCCGTGATTGATCGGCCTGGCCTCCCGTAGCCGCTTGAGTAGACTGATTCGATTGGGCTGACTGCGGTTTAACGGTCAGGTCGGGCAGGGTGCCGGTGAGAACAGACTTGGGCACTGAGCCACCTCGGCTCAAGCCCTCGGCCATGGCCTGAATGTCTCCTCGCAGCGTCATCACAGGACAGCCTAAGTAATCTGCCATAGCGCCTTCGATGGCATCCCGCGCCCGATCGACAGTGAGATCCTCGCTATCAGCGGCCCGAAGGGCTTCCTGCCAAATCAGTGTAAATTCTTCCTTGGCCTCCTCTGGTAAGTCTTTGTTGTCCTCCAGTGCCGACCAGTAAGTCTCACAGTCGCCTATTATTTTCTTCAGTCGCTGAATCTGATCCCTCCCCAGTCCAGCCCATAGTGTTGTTGGTATTACCTGGATCAGGTTTTCTGCTGCATAAAGTGCAAAGCTTAAAGATTTATCGTTCACAACCCAGCCACGCTCCTTAAGCTCCCAAGCAAGCGACGTTGCAGATAATTTCCGTTCGGTTTTAAGCTCAAGTGTATTTTTAACCGAAAGAGCTGCTAGTCCACGTTCTATCAGCAGCATCCCACCCCGCATCTCATTCTCGATGCAGTGCTTGATGATCATATCCAGCTCATCGGAGTAGGGATGGAATATGCACTTGAACTCATAGAAGCGACGGTCTTGAGTTTCCGCCCAAAGCTCATTCAAAATCTGGAGTCGAGTGTTACCGCCGTCCCTGATCATGTATGGGTGGCTTGGATCTGCACGTGTGACCTTGGGTGGATTCTCAAGCCCGATTTTGCGAATACTTTCCTTAATCTCGTCGTAGTTTGGGTTCCGTGATTTGCGAGGGTTACCCGCAAACGCAACAAGATTATCGAGATTAACTAGAACCTGAGTGGGCACTGCGGGATCGGGCGGTAATTCGCCATCACCGCCTCCTCCAGTGGTGAAATGAGGTCGGTTAATCATTGAGCCGTAGTCAGTCATAGTGCCGCTCCATTCACACCTGCAGTTTCCTGAACTGATGCAGCTTCCTGAATGATATCCTCAGTCAATGATTCGTCGTGGGCGCCCGACATAAAGCTAACAATAGTCTGCTGCGCCGCTGGAGTAATACCCTCCCAGCGAGGCGGTATATGACTCAGTTTTGGCTCAAGCTCATGTACAAGCGCCATCATGGTTTCTAGGGCGCAAAAGCTGGCGCCTTTTTTAACACTGTCCTGCCGAAAGGCGGGATCACCCACACCGCTTGAAACGGCATAGGCATTTTTGGCAGGTATGATCGTGTGCAGCACGGTGATGGCACCGTCAGCCTCTCGGTCAAATTGTGCCCGCAGTGCTTTGACTATGCCCGCAGCAGATTTGGTGCGATCCCACAGGTTTATGACGGCTTTAAGTGGTGGTGGCATACGGCCCAGAATCGGCATACAACCGGGGCGAGGGATGTACTTATTAATTAACTCGACTGTTCCGTGAATAAACTCTCGTGTGTCGAGGACTTTGGGGGGGACAGGGGAGAGGAGTTGATCGGCAGCGTAAACCACTGCGTCGAGTATTTTGTGGGTAGTCCCCTGGGTGTCGATTAAAACGTAGTCGTATTGTTGCTTCACTTGATGGAGTGCAGCAGCTAGGTTTTGAATATTGGCCAGACTCTCGTTCAGTAAAGTAGGTATCTGGCCATCAGACTTTTTATCGTCTCCGATCACCAAATCCAACCCGTCAATAACGGTGGTGGAGATGCACTTGGCAGGATTTGACGATTTAAATAGCTGAGTCAGGCCGAAGGGCGCCTGTTCGCGGATGGTATAAAACCGGGAAAGGGTTTGCTGTGGGTCGGCGTCCACCAACAGGACGCGTTGCCCCATGTCAGCAAGAATGGCTCCGAGGTTTGCGGTTAGGGTGGTCTTGCCCACGCCGCCTTTTGTAGAGATTATTCCGATGATTTTCATAAGGTTATCCTCAATCTGAGTTGATTGCTAACCTTCTGAATTTCTTAACTTTTTGGCTGGTTTATCAAAGATATACTGGGGGTGTAGGGGGCGTGGGTTCAAATCCCGCCGTTCCGACCAATTTCAAAAAATAGACGCTTTACGCGTCTATTTTTTTGCCAGTCTACATTGTTAAGCCAACTGCACCGCTGATTTTTTAAGGCAGATGCATTGAATTAATACCGAAGCTTAAATACCAGCTTATTTCTATTTTGCCATTATTACCCCACACAATGGTAATTCCTAAATATACTTGGCCGTTCTTTAGATTCTATAATATATAACTTATTAGCTCATTAAAATAAATTAGATTTTTTGGCAAAAATACATTGGGTCGGATCACCTCTGCTTTTGGCGTTTGCTTATATGGATGTAATGCTCAATGGCCTCACAAAATGACTCGACGCTGTACGAGTAAAGGTTAAAACAGGCTTAGCTTGACGGCGTGTCGGATTGCCCGCTAGCTCTAAAAAATATAATTTTTATCTCAGAATTACGTTTAAAAAAGCGGGCAGTGCAAGCATGGCTTGTTGTGATTGGTTGCGCTGCCGTTTAGCGTGCTGCATCCACTAAAACATTAACAATCCCCGGCGCCGTCTGTGCGCCATTACTGCGATTAAATATCCCTAAGCCATTGTTACTGTTAACGCCGTTATCCCAATACACTGGCACAAGCCCGTGTGTGTAAGCCGATTTGGCAATATATTGATTCCAATAGGTGCGGTACATTTCGTGGTTGGCGACGTTGGTGCGCGAGATAACGCCAAATTCACCCAAAATAACACCTATACCCTTGTCTACAAATTGAGTTTTCATTTTCTGAAATTGGCTGTCAGCGTAACTTTCATTGGCCCAGGTTTCGGTGGCGCTGGGGTTGGTGGCGTTTTTGCCCCACTGGGTGATGGTGCTTTTTTCGTTGAGGGTGAAGTTGTATGGATCGTAGTAATGCACTTCCATGAGCAGCTTGTTGGTAGCGCTGTCGGTAGGCATTTTTGCGAAGTTAACTGTGTGGTCGATATTAGTATTAAAACCCTGTACTACCAAAAAGCGGTTGGTGTTAGGACCGCCTGTGGCGCGCACGGCGCTGACAAAGGTTTGGTTAAAACTATTTTGTACTGTGTAGTATTCAACGGTTGGGGTGTTGTAATCGCCTTCAACCATTACTTCGTTAGTGCCTGCGAATAACAAACGCTGGTCGTAATTTTTAAAACGATTGGCGATTTGTGTCCACATTATTTTAAGGCGATTGTTGACATAATCTTTTTTGGCATTAGTCGGCTGCATCCAGCCGCCATCCCAGTGGATATTGATCACTACGTAAAAATTGGCGTTCAGCGCGTAATTCACCACCTCTTCTACTCGCGCCATCCAGGCGTCTTTAATGACAAAATTATTCGGGTCGGAAAATTGGCTAAATGCCACTGGAATTCGAATAGTGTTAAAGCCCGCAGCTTTTACTGCATTAATCAGCTGTTGTGTTACCACTGGATTGCCCCAGGCCGTTTCTCCGCCAATTGCATCCAAGGAATTTCCCAGGTTCCAACCTGCGCCCATTAATTTAGTGAGGCCAACACTGGTGAGCCCAGAGCTGGATGAGCTTGAGGATGAACTGGATGACGAACTCGAAGATGAAGATGACGAGCTAGACGAGGAGCTAGAAGAACTGGAGGAACTCGAAGAGCTGCTGGGTTTGGATGAGGAGGAGCTGGATGAGCTTGAGGAGCTGCTGCTAGAGCTGCTTGAGGCAGTGTTGCCTCCACAGGCTGAAAGACTCAGGGTGCAAAATAATAAGGCGATAATGGGTAGGTGCTTCATACAGGCTACTCGATATGGATTTTATTGTGTCGTGCCAGGTTGGTTTTAGGCAAAATATCAGTATTGGTCAGATAATTAAAAGTGGCAGGAGATTGCACAGTTCGCAGAATTGCCATTAGCCAAGCCAAGTATGTAAGCCAGCGTGACCGGTGTAGAAAAAGATATGTTTTAAATTGAGGCTTTTTCGACCTGCGTTGAATTGGGGCTGCTGGTAATAGAGTCTAAATAATAGGTTTTGCCGCAAACTGCTTCAGAGTGCAGCCTGATGAGATACAAACACACTATTATAATAATTAAACCAATCGGTAAGCCAATAAACAGAATTCTGCCCAGTCTGGTTGCAGCCCGCCCATTGAGGAACTTTGAGTTGAATGGACCGGTTGCCTGATTAGGTTTGTTTCGATTCGTGTGCACAAGAGCTTACACCTGTGGTGTAGCCGATGCGGCAATAAGAAGATGAGAAGGCGTGGAGTATTAAAAAGGCCGCTTAAGCGGCCTTGATATTGAGCTATTGCCCGGTGACGTAATTAATATAAGCGCTTTCGAATGCAGCGCGGGATTTTTTCACGTGTTCGCGTGCCGACTTGGCGCTGTTCTCCCAGGTTTTTTTATCCGCATCGGTGCTGAAGGGGTTTTTCTCCGGTTCGATGGATTTTTCAAACTTAGAATAAAAAGTTAAAACCGATGAGGTAATCTGGTTAAAACGCTCATCAAACTCCTGCACCTTTTCAATTTTACTGTTGCTCACTAATAAAAACTGCAAAAGCTGAGCATTGTTTTTGGTGCCGTTTTGGAAAAAGGCCGCTTGAGAGGCAAAATAATCGCGTACCACTTTTATAGCTGCTTCGCGGTCTTTGGGGTCTTTGCTCATGACGCGGTTGAGGCTGTCATTGTTTTTTTCCATACCGCCTGCAGCCAGGTATTCGCGCAGATTTTTCTCTAGGTCTTTACGGAAACTATCCACCTCTTTTTGAATGGCACTCAGGTCTTTATCCAGCGCGGTGATATTGCCCAGGTCATTTTTAATTTCGTTTAAAAATGTCTCTGTTTTGGTGTACACCTGTGGGCCATTTTTTTCGGCGTATTTGCGCAAATCCTTAGGTATGTCCAAGTTAGCGTAATTGTTGCGCTCAAAACTTGCCGCCACTATGGATTTAAATGTTTCGGCAAAAATCGGGTAGACGCCGCCGCTCACCACATTAAGCGTGGCGGTGGCTATGTCGCCAAAGGGTTTTAGCAGTGAATCAACCCGCTGAGATTGAATGGGGGACGAGAGGGATTTTACGTCTTTGACTATACCGCCAAAGGTTTGGTAGGCCAGTGGGTTGGCCATTTGGTTGCGCTGGGAGGTGGCCAGAGCCAATTGTAAGGTGGCGGTAATACCTGCTGAGGATTCTAAGTAACGGCGCTGCAATTCAATTTGCGAAATATAAGCCTCGCCCAAACGTACAATAGACTCAGTAAGAATTTTAGCGTCCTCGTTTTTACTAAATTGCTCTTGCAAGCTTTTTTGTGTTTCTAATTGGCTTTTACGCAGCGCAATGGCGAGGCCAATTTTGTCTATAGCGATGTCGTCAATAGCAATGCTGCCGCTGCTGACATTAATTTCGATTTTTAGGTAATTGCTACCGGCTTCATCGATGGATACGCGTTTGGCAGTATATTCCGCTTCGTTTTTATCCGAATCGATAGCGCCTATTTTTACCCAGCTATTTTCGTCTTTGTCTTTCGCGCGCACATAAAACGTCATTTCATAATGAGTATCTGGCGCGGTGGGTTTTACCCATAGTTCAAGCACGCCCATTTCATTAATGGGTTGTTTGCTTATCAGTGTGGAGCCGCCCTGGGCGCATTTTAAATAGGCGCTATTGGCGCGGCCGTCGTTGGCTTCAATCGAGGCGCCGTACAAGAGGGTGAAGGGAATCGCTTTCGCTTCGCCGTCGAAATTGGTTTCAAATACCGATGACGAGGACGCAAGGGCTGGCACGCTCGCGGAAAGAGCAAGGCTGAGTATAAGGGGGCGCAAAGACTTCATTGCACTTAAGTACCTAGGTGGGGAGTTAATTTGAGAGGCCTGGAATGAGGCTGTTACACTGCCATCCAGGGAGCTGCATTCTACGTTAATTTGCTGCATCGTGCCGCCTCTATTAAGCCGAACTGGCTTGGGTTGGGGGCCGAGTTTGGCCCGTAAATCGTGTATTTGTTGAATCCTGTTGAGCTGTAAGCATCGCTTTAGCCTTGCAATTTTGCCCTATTGTTAAAAGGAGCGCTGAATGTCGCCTGAATCTTTCCCCCTGGCCGCCTATCTTGAACGCGTTGGGCTTACCGCTCAGCCCAGTATTGATGCGGCAGGGCTGAGCACTTTGATGCGTGCGCAATTATTTAGTGTGCCGTTTGAAAATACCTATGTACAAGCGGGCCTTAAGGTGAGCCTGGAGCCGCAGGACATTGTGGAGAAAATTATTCACCAGCGTAGGGGTGGGTATTGTTATGAGGTCAACGGCCTGTTTGCCTGGGCCTTAGAGGCCATGGGATTTAAAGTGCGGCTGGTGGGCGCGCGCCCGATGTTTTACGCTCGGCGCTGGGCGAAAACTCACATGGCGCTTATCGTGGATCTACCCTCTGGGGCCTATTTTTGCGATACGGGTTTTGGCCGCTTCGGCCTGCGCGCACCCTTGCACTTAGACGATACCAGCCTGCCAGTGCAGCAGGATTGGGATCATTTTCGCCTGCTGAAGCAGGGGCGAGAATGGGTGGTGCAGGCGCTGAATAATGATCAGTGGGAGAGCCAATTTAGTTTTGATGAGGCGCCTGCTGAATGGGTCGATTTTATGCCCGCGAATTTTTTTAACAGCCACAGCCCAGACACCATTTTTGTGCAGAAGCTGTTGGTTATTCAGCACCAGCCGGATGCGCGAGTGATTCTGCTGGATGATGTGTTAAAAACCATCCGTGCTGATGGTGTTGATGAGCAAATACTTGCTGAACCCGTGGAGCAGCGCGTTAAACGCTTTGGTTTATCCTGGCCTACAGAATAATTATTGTGATTTATTAACCCGGCGGGTTTGGTGCCGGGTGTAAGAAAGCTCTGATTAATAAGTATGTACAGAATGCATTCTTGCATCCGTGCAGTTTTTTTCCTGGCTTGTTGCCATCAATTTTCCGCCCCTAGTGGCGCGTTCTTAAGTATTGCGGCCATAAATGACGCGCGCCGAGCGCAAGCGCTTTTGCGCCATAAACATGATGATTGCCCACGGCACCAGGCTTGCCAGCAGGCTCTGCATAAAGGCAAGTAGGCTGCCGGATTGCCCTGTCAGCAAGGTTTTTATAATTAATTGATGGCTTAATATCGGTAGCCAATTAAACCAAGTGGAATAAAAATCCGGTGTAAATAATGTATAGCCGAGCGCCACTACGGGAATGGCGGCCATTAGACTAATGAGCATCTGGGCGTCCTTAAAATTGCGTGCATGCAGGGAAATTAATACCTGTAAGCCGCAGGCGAGTGCGCCTAAATTTAACAGTGTCAACCAGATAGTTATCCAGTCCAAGAGGCTGACGCTCACACGAACACCTAATTCACTTAATGGCAATACTGCAAAGGCGGTGCTCAGCAGTAATAACTGCCAGCTAATGGCAATTAATGTAAGGCCCCAAGCGCACAGCCATTTACCTAAGATAATTGCCTGGGAAGGGCAGGAGGTGATTACTAGGGCTTCTAATGTGCGTTTTTCTCGCTCGCCAGCAAACATATCAGCACTTATGCCTGAGCTGGTTAAAAAAGCGGTAATAATTAATAGTAGTGGGATAGAGGCCAAAAACAAACCCGCCATTTTCTCTTCGCTGGCGAGATTGCTTTCGTGTAATGAGATAGGGTTAATGAGTTCCGGCGCCACATTGCGGGTTAATAATCGCAATTGCCCCAAGCGTTGATTAAACCCCCATACCACTTGGCGAATACGGTTAAGTGCCCCTTGATCGCGATTTTTACTGCCGTCGTAAGTTAAATTAATGTCGATGCTGCGCCCGGCGGCAAACTGGCTGCGGGCGCTGGCGGGGATTTCTAATAAATAAGGCAGCTCATCGGCATTGGCTGAGTTAGGCGCATTGTGCGGGGTGATTTTGATGGCATTTTCTTCCAGGGCGCGAATAAGTTCTGGAAAGTGCTCACCGCCTTTCACCGCAAGCTTAAGCGGTTGTTCAAGGTTTAACTGACTGTGTTTGCTCATGGAGAGGGTAAATAAACACATGGCGACGAAACTTGCCACCATAAATAGCGGCAAAAAAAACAACACCTGCAGGCTTTTTAAATCCCGCCGTACATCGCGAAACTCTTTACTGGCGACAACCCAAAGAGGATGTAAGTGTTTTAGCATGATGTAATGTCCTGGCGTTCAAGCAGCGTTACATAGGCATCTTCAAGATTATTGTGCGAGGTTAACTCTTTAAGGTACGCAGGATCACCATCGGCGATTACCACTCCTTTATGCAGCACCAATATACGGTCGCAGAGGTTTTCTACCTCGTGCATCAAATGGCTGGAAAATAAAATACAGCGCCCCTCATCGCGCAACTGCATTAAGAGGCGCCGCACTGAACGAGTTGTTAATACATCAAGGCCATTGGTGGGTTCGTCCAACAAAATATGATGGGGTTGGTGCACTATGGCACGCGCCAGGGCTGTTTTCATGCGCTCACCCAGCGAGAAACCTTCGCAGCGCCGTTCGGCGATATTGTGCATACCCAAAAGACTAATTAATTGCTCACAATAAGGTGTGATACTTGTGTCATTTAGGCCGTGTAAACGGGCGAAATACTGAATATTTTCCCGTGCGGTGAGGCGTGTATATAAACCCGTGTCATCGGCTAAGCAACCCATGCTGCGGCGCGCCTGATTGGCGTGAGTGCTAATTGAATGACCGCCTATCTGCACATCGCCAGCGCTTGGGCTAATTAAGCCATACATAATGCGCATCAGCGTGGATTTGCCCGCGCCATTTAAACCGAGGATTGCAGTAATGGCGCCGTCGTTAAAGCGAGTGGTTAAATTGTTGAGGGCGGTAATGGTTGTACCATTTTTAGTAATAAATTTTTTGCTTAATTGTTGGATGTCAATCATGTTGGCCTCCGTTTGCTTCCTGTGGAGGTTCTTGGGCTGCAGGATCGGCACCTAAATAAAAGGGTAGGGGAGCAATGGCTTGGCTGCAGTCGGTAGGTAAGCGCACTTCAGGTGTATTAATAAATTGTGCAATTAAATTAGGTATGCAGCCCAAAGTTGACACCACATGATTGCCGCCCGGCACTTCGATAATTTGATGATTTAATTGTAAGAGGGCGACTAAATCGGCCCAGGCTTTGGGGGTCACCGGATCAAGAGCACCGGATAGGAGCAAGGTGGGGATAGTATTAATCTGTTTGTTGGGCGCAAGATTCTGCGCGCTTGGCGCAGTTTTGGGCCAATTCGCGCACACCGCCAATTTATCTTCCACTAAATCTACCCCCATAAAAACAGGGCTGGGTGGTGGTGTGGCTGTGGGGTGAGTTAAATCTTCATTGCAAATGATGCTGTAATACAGGCCCTCAGCTATCGCTAGCTGTTCGTTATTGGCTTCGGCAAGCGCACTTAAGGTACCTAATAATTGGTAATTGCCATCGGCGGCTTCCTTGAGTGCGCGCGGCACTAGGCTGGTTAATTCACGTGAATAAAGGGCAGAAATGAGCAGCTGGGCAAAGCGGCGCGGTGTGAAAATCCATTCTTTAGGTTTTTGGTTTAACGGGTCTGGTAGGCTAATTTGTTCGGGCTGTAGGTTGTGTTCAGCCTGTTGTAAATGGCGTGCAATAGTTTCAGCATTCAGGGTTAAATCGCCGTAATGCTGTTTACACAGCGCATCGTTTTGGCAGTATTCATTTAGGCGATTAAATGCGGCTGTGGCATCGCGCGCTATATGGCGGGGCAGGGCAATAATATTAGGTGCGAGGCCATCGAGCACTAAGCTGCGAGTAAAAGCTGGATAATTAACAGCAAATTTTAAAGCCACGCGAGTGCCATAGGAGGCGCCCCAAAGATTAAATTGTGAATAACCTAGCCGTTGACGAATGGTGTTTAAATCGGCCGCTGCTAATTCAGTTGAATAATAAGGTGCGCGCTGCGCGTATTTTTGCGCACACTCATTCATAAGCGTGCGGTAAGTGTGCAAGGCATCTTTGTCACTTAATTGCGAGGTGATACCCTCGAGGCCTTGGCAATTGAGTGGGTGTGATTCACCTGTGCCGCGCAGGTCAACAAATAATAAATCACGATTTTGTCGCACCGAGGCAAAATAACGGTGCAGTGTATAAGCCATCATCTGCGACGACCCGCCCGGCCCGCCTTGAATTAATACTAAAGGATCTGCTTGAGGCCTAGCGTTGACAGCTTTAATACGCAAAAAATGCACATCAATAGTTGCACCGGTAGGCTCGGCAGGATTTTCCGGTACGCTGATAAATGCACAGCCACTTTCAGGTATGGGGGTATGGCCTTTGGGGGCTGTGCAGGCGGAAAAATTAATCTCAGGAAATTCAGTGGCGGTTTGGCGGTGGCAGCCAGTTAAATAAACAGGAGTCAGCAAGAAAATCAGTTGGGCCGCCTTAACTGCTGGCTGGTACTTCACCTTGTTAAGGCTGGCGGTGTTAAAGCCTGCCCAAAAATTCTGAGTCACACAGTGTGACTTATGTTTTTGGATGCAAATTATCTTAGCCTGCGCTTCATAGCTTAGATTTTTCAGGGCTTCCTTAAATTTAATCGCATATTGATTAGGTGTCTTAGTGCCACTGATTATCTGTTGGTGTATCGCAGAATATTGATTCTGTGAACATCTGCCTGTGAGAAATTGGCTGGTACGCTTTGGCCAAAACGCTATAGATTGAGCGGATAGATTTAATCTACAGAATAAATCTCGCCACTTGATGTGTTGCATTAATAAAGCGGCGATTATATAAACAGCTCTGTGCATCATGTGGTTGTACTGATTGATGAGGAATGGTCTAGCAGCTTGTTGAAATACTACATTGATAATTCTAGCGGCGTTAAATTTGGCGAAAAAATCCTCATTTACTAGGTGTAAATTCGGCAATTGCTCCTCGGCTTTGGCGTCCTGCGTCGCTCTCGATTTCATTCCCGATGAAATTCTACTTCCCCCTCCCGTGGGGTCATACCGCCTAAATCTATTTAGGCATGCATTGCTCTACCTCGATTTCACTCCCGGTGAAATTCTACCTCCCCCGTCCATGGGGTCGTCCTGCGTCCATGCATTCGTCCGGTTTTTTCGCCAAATTTGCCTTGCCATACTCGTCGCCGCCAGCGTGTTACAACAAGCTGCTAGAGAACCTCTAAAAATTACCTGAATGGCCTGTTTCTTTTTTGCAAAGTAGTGCAAGCAAAATAGCCCATCAGCAGTTCCGCGATAAAGCGCTGAGTGTTAAGTATAGCCTGCCTAAGGCTTAATGATGCGAATTGGCTTGGATAACAGGCTGTGCGTGCAACTCCGGCATTCTTGCCGCATGTTGAAGTACTACCTCGTTAGTTCTGGTGGCGTTAAATTTGGGGGTAGAGGTCCCGCATAGCCTAATTTGCCTTGCCTGGCTGTTCAAATAAGCTGTTAGTTCAGCCAGGCCATGCGGTTTGAGCGATGCTGGTCGGGCATTTGATGCCGATTCACTGGTTGAACCTTCTTGTTAAAGGGTATACTAAGCCCCCTCTTAACAGCGCTTATCTCTCTATGCTCGGCTCTTCACCCGATCTCATCAGCATACGCAATTTGTCTTTTTTTCGCGGCGAACGGGCTATTTTTGATGGTCTTAACATGACCATCGCGCGCGGTAAAATCACAGCAGTGATGGGGCCTTCTGGTACAGGTAAAACCACCCTCTTGCGCCTTATTGGCGGCCAACTAGCGCCCGATGCCGGTGATATTATTCTTGAAGGGCAGAATATTCCTGCCTTAAGCCGTAGCGAATTATTCACAGTGCGGCGCAAAATCGGTATGTTATTTCAAAGCGGTGCTTTATTTACCGATTTATCTCTGTATGAAAATGTTGCATTTCCACTGCGCGTACACACCCAATTGGCGGAAAATATTATCCGCGATATTGTGCTGATGAAACTTGAGGCGGTGGGCCTGCGCGGTGCCTACCAATTAATGCCCAATGAATTATCCGGTGGTATGGCGCGCCGCGCCGCGCTGGCCCGCGCCATAGCCTTGGATCCGCAATTAGTTATGTACGATGAGCCCTTCGTGGGGCAAGACCCTATTTCGATGGGTATGTTGGTGAAATTAATTCGCGTTCTGCGCGAAACACTCGGCATCACAAGTATTATTGTCTCCCATGATGTAAATGAAACGGCCAGTATCGCCGATTATATTTATGTAGTTGCAGGTGGTAAGGTTATTGGTGAAGGTACGCCAGACGCTGTGCTCAATACCGAGGATCCGCAGGTAAAACAATTTATTCACGGCCTTGCCGATGGGCCTGTGCCTTTTCATTATCCGGCTGCGGATTATCGCACCGAATTAGGCTTAAAACAGGTGCTAAGGTGAGTGTTTTAAATGCAGTTCAGCGCTTAGGGGCGGCGACTTTAGCCACGCTCGAAGTGTTAGGGCGGGCGTCAATTTTGTGGTGGCGGGCTGTGTTTGCGCGCCCAGATTGGCGCAACGGCCCGGCATTATTAATCCGCCAGATTTATTTTGTCGGCGTTTATTCGTTAATTATTATTTTAGTGTCTGGATTATTTATCGGTATGGTGCTTGCGCTGCAAGGTTATACCGTGTTGGTGCGCTTTGGCGCTGATCAGGCGTTAGGCCAATTAGTGTCGCTTTCCCTGCTGCGAGAATTAGGGCCTGTAGTGGCGGCTTTATTATTTGCCGGGCGAGCCGGTTCTGCACTTACCGCTGAAATTGGCCTGATGAAAACCACCGAGCAACTGGCTTCTATGGCGATGATTGGTGTTGATCCCATCGGCCGCATTGTTCGTCCCCGCTTGTGGGCCGGTATGATTGCTATGCCTATATTGGCGCAGTTGTTTAACAGTGTGGCAATTTTTGGCGCGGTATTAGTGGGCGTTAAATGGTTGCATGTGGATGCCGGTTCGTTTTGGAGCAATATGCAGCAGAGTGTGGATTTTAGTGGCGATGTATTAAATGGTGTAATTAAGTCTTTAGTGTTTGGTGCGGTAATTAGTTGGATTGCTGTTTTTCAAGGCTTTGATGCCACACCCACATCAGAAGGCATCAGCGCCGCTACCACCCGCACGGTGGTGTATTCCTCCTTGGCTGTATTGGGGTTGGATTTTTTATTAACGGCAGTTATGTTTGGAGTAGGTTAAATGCGTTCTGCAAAACTTGAAATATCTGTCGGCGCTTTTGTGTTGGCCGGTTTTTGTGCGCTGGCATTTTTAGCGCTGCAGGTCAGCGGCTTGAATCTGTCGTCCCACCAACAAAAGACCTATAAAATTTTTGCTCGCTTTAGTAACGCCTCGGGTTTATCCGAGCGCGCTAAGGTATCGGTTGCTGGAGTTGTGGTGGGACGTGTTGCCCATATAGCTTTAGACCCGATAGATAACCGGGCAAAAGTTGAAATGATTATTAACAGCGACGTGAATTTTTTAACCCAAGACAGTATCGCCTCTATTCAAACGGCGGGAATTTTAGGGGAAAAATATATTGCCATTGCCAATGGTGGTGCGCCGGATATGTTGGCTGATGGCGGTGAAATTACCGATACGCAGTCGGCTCTGGTGTTGGAAGAACTCATCGGTAAATTATTAACCAGTCTTGCGAGTAAGAAGGACTAAGTATGCAAAAATATGTATATGCGCTGTTGTTATCCCTAAGCTGTCAATTATCGCCGTGGGCTTGGGCTGAAACCCCAGCAAATCCTACACCTGCTGCTGCGGCAATAAACGTCAAGAGCGATCCCTATCAATTGGTGCAACAAACCTCGCAGGCGGTGCTGGATTACGTGCGCCAGGTGCGCACCGATTATGAAAAAGAGCCTGGCCGTTACAATGCACAGGTGCTGGCGATTATGGATCCAGTGGTGGATTTTGATTATTTTGCCCGCTCAGTGATGGGGCCTTATGCCAGTGAGGCAAAATACAACAGTTTAAAAACTGATGCGGAAAAACAAGCGTTTAGAGCTAATGTGCAGCGTTTTAGCGATATGTTTAAACAGGGCCTGGTGGATACCTATGCAAAATATCTGTTTAAATTTACGGGCGATAAAATAGAAACCCTGCCACCGCGTAAAGGCGACGACACTAATTCTGGGCAGGTCGCTGTTATGCAAAACATTAAAAGCGGTTCCAATAAGCCTTTTGTTGTGCAATACAGTATGCGCAAAAACAAAGCTGGTGAGTGGAAGTTGCAGAACGTCATTGTGGAAGGTATTAATTTAGGTCAGACCTATCGCACCCAGTTTGCTCAGGCTGCGGATAAATACCATGGTGATCTAACCGCTGTAATCAACAACTGGCAGGTTGCGCCACAAACTGCCGCCGAGAGCGCGCCTTGAGCGGGGCGCAATTGCAGTGCATGGATAACACCTTGCTGTTAAGTGGGGTGATCGATCATGCAAGTGTTGTAACTTTGTTACTGCAAGGCCAGCACTTTATTGCCAACGCACAGCCAAGGGAATTATGCGTGGATTGGGCGCAGGTGACTTACGCCAATAGTGCAGCCCTCGCTATGCTGTTGCAGTGGACTCGGCAGGCGCAGGCGGCAGATAAATTACTATCTAGTCGGAGTGCACCTGCATTTTTAGTGCAGCTAGCGCGGGTTAGTCAGCTGGAATTTTTGTTCGCCTAACTGTTTTTATTGGGCTGATGGTTAAAGGCTTTCAACGCCTGTGTCTGTGCTTCAGCAGCATCTGCTCGCTAGTGTGTTAGCTTAAACCAAGTTTTTTGCAGCCGAAGCAACTTTTTTGGCTGATCCTCACCCCTGATAAGTGATTATGGGGCGCAGTTTTTTATTCGTGGTGAGCTGCTGATTTAAAAAGACTCCATTTGGTAAATTCGAAAACATTAACTGGGGCGCACCATTGCGTGCAATTTTGTCAACTGGCCAATCAGTTTAATGTAATGCACGAGCAATATAATTCCTTATGCGTCTAATTGTGCGTTTAACCCTGCTGTGTGCACTTTTTTACTTATGTATATGTGTCGGGTTGTATTGGGCGCAAGATAAGCTTATTTTTCCTTCCCATCTGGTTACTTATGCCTCCGTCGGTAAGCATCTAACCATCCCCACTGATCAAGGTAATACCTACGTATTGATACGGGATAAACAATCTTCCTGTGATGTTATTTATTTTGGCGGCAATGCCGAAGCTGTGGATGCTAGCCAGGCTGATTTAGTGCGAGCGTTTCAGCACTGTAATATTTTGTCTATGGTGTATCGCGGTTATGGCCAGAGCGATGGCACTAGCAGCCAGACACATTTGTTTGCCGATGCACTGGCGCTGTACCGTTTACGGCAAAAAACCACGCAGCGTTTTTTTGTGGTGGGCCGCAGTTTAGGCGCCAGCGTGGCCACCTATTTAGCCTCGCAGGTGGCCGTTAGCCAATTAACGCTGGTGACGCCGTTTGATAGTTTGCACCAGTTAGTGCACCAAAAATTCCCCGGCTTGCCCACTGATTTGTTATTGAAACATAGCTTTGCCTCGGACGAATTTGCCCGCTCAGTAACGGCCCCGGTGCATATTATTTTGGCTGAGGACGACGAGATAATTCCTGCGCAGCATACGCTTGTGTTAAAGGCGGCTTTTATTCGCACTCAAGCGCAGTTAACTCGGTTGGAAAAGGTCGGTCATAACACTATTGATGAACATCCTGCATATATCAGCACGCTGGGGCGATTGTTATAGATATTAACCCGGCGACACAATAAATCGTCCTGATCTATTGTGTCTTGGTCCGACTAAAACGGCTGAGATGCGCGGACCTCCTTGTTTTGGCGAGTTAACATAAACTGCAGTGGTTTTATTTTTTGTGTAAAAGATTAATCGCTTTTAAAAGGTTAAGCGCTTCAAACAGCTGATTATCTTTTGTTTGCAAGTTGTTGGCGGCCTTGTCGCGCTCTTTTTGCCGCTCTTGAGCTTTAATCTCTTTACCGCCTGTGCCGTTAGCCAAATGTCCGCTTAGCTCAGCTTCACTTACGCTTAGGGATTCGTTGTCGGCGCGGGTAATATTGGCGCGTTCTACACGAATATCCGGTTCAATACCCTGCGCCTGAATTGAGCGCCCATTGGGTGTGAAATACAGTGCGGTGGTTAATTTCATGGCTTTTTCATCGGTCAGTGGCACAACGGTTTGCACCGAACCCTTGCCAAAGCTGCGCGTACCAATAATCAATGCTCGTTTAGAGTCTTGTAATGCACCGGCGACAATTTCAGAGGCTGAAGCGGAGCCTTCGTTAATTAAAACCACCAGCGGTAGGCCTTCGGTGACATCTTTAGGTTGAGCAAAAAATTTCTCATTGCTTTGCGGCAAGCGGCCTTGGGTGTAGACCACTAGCCCGCCATCCATAAACATATCGGCAACCGCAACAGACGCTTGTAAAACACCGCCAGGGTTATTGCGCAAATCCAGAATAACGCCTTTAGGTTTGGTTTTTTCGGCCAGAGTTGTATAGGTGCTGAGAAGTTCTTCACCGGTTTTGACTTGAAATTGTGCCACGCGTAAATAAGCATATTGCTCGGCGAGGATTTCTCCGCGCACGCTTTTTACTTTGATAACATCGCGCACTAAATTAAATGTCAGCGGCTTAGTTTGCCCTGCACGCAGAATGGTGAGTTCTGTTTTGCTGCCTTTGGCGCCGCGCATTTTTTCAATGGCTTCATCCAGCGGCAGGCCTTTAAGCAGCGTGCCGTCAATTTTGATAATCACATCACCGGCTAATATGCCCGCTTTGGCAGCAGGTGTATCATCCATGGGGCTAATGACTTTTACACCATTTTCATCGCCGCCCACCTCAATTCCCAAGCCGCCAAATTCGCCGGTTGTGTGGGTTTGCAATTCTTCGAGGGACGAGCTATCTAAATAGGCGGAGTGTGGGTCCAATTCACTGAGCATGCCCTTGAGGGCATATTCTAATAATTTAGCGTCACTTATTTCGCTGACATAACCTGTGCGAATATTTTCAAAGGCTTTGGCAAATAAGCGCAAATCTTCCAGCGGTAACGTGGGCTGTGCAGCGGGGGTAGGTTTTGCAGCGGTAGGGGCTGTTTTGGCCGTTGGATCCTGTGCAATAAGATAACTTGAATAAAAAGCGACAACAAAAAAAGTGCTAAGGCGCAGCGCCACTGAGATTCTCCACATTAAATTAGGCAGATTTTTTTAACCAGGGTTTTGGATTGGTAGGTTGGCCATTGTGGCGCAACTCAAAATATAAACCGGCGTCCGCTTGGCCACCGGTGTTGCCCAGGGAGGCAATGACGCTACCGGCTTCCACCGCTTCGCCCATTTTTTTCAATAAACTTTGGTTGTGCGCGTAGAGACTGAGATAACCCTGGCCGTGATCAATAATAATTAATAAGCCGTGGCCTTTTAAATAATCGGCAAATACAACCTTGCCGCGCGCTATGGCTTTGACGGGGGCGCCCATGGTGCCCTGAATATATATCCCTTCCCAGTTTACTTTGCCGGCGACTCGGCTGGTGCCAAAATCATTCACCAGGCGCCCTGCAGTGGGCCAGGGCAATTCGCCCTTGAGTTGTACTAAATTGCCGCGCAGGGGCACCGCGTCCGTTTCGGTACTGGAAATTGTTTTGCCGCTTTTGACACTGGCCGTAGGGCTGATGGTTTCTACGGGCGGCGAGGACGCCTGCGGTTTTTTATTCGCGGCGGGTTCGGTTTTGGCGAGTTCAATTTTTTCATCTGCAGCCTTAGCTTTTAATTTGGCTTTTTCTTCCGCCTGGACGATACGCGCCATAACATCTTGCAGGCCTTTGCGATCCTGTTCGTAAGCTTTTAAGGCTTGGTCTTTATCATCAATGGTGGCATTTAGCTTAGCCAGGGTGCGCTTGCGCTCCTCTACCAAATCATTGAGCGCTAGGCGTTGTGCTTCCACGCCTTTTTTATTTTCCTCCAATTGACTGCTTTGGGCAGTAATTTCCGGCTCTAATTCATTAAGGCGTTTGATCGTGCCAGCAAACTGCTGAATGTTTTTATTGCGAGCGGCGATGAGGTATTCAAAATATTTTAAATTGCGCGCTAAATCCGCTGGATTTTCTTGGTTGAGGAGCAGTTTGAGCGCGCTTTGATTGCCGAGGCGATAGGCAGCATTAAGATGCTGTGCTACCTGCGCCTCTTGTTGCTTTTTTGCGCTGGCAAGGCCCTCCCGTTCACCGCGCAATTGGTTAAGGCTGGATTGTTGGTTTTGCAACTGAGTTTTTAGATCTTCGATTTTTTTGTTTAATTCGCTGATTTTTTTCTCAGAGGCTTCCAGCTCAGAGGTCAGATTTTCGCGGTTGGATTTAACCGAAATAAGCTCTTTCTTTAGCTGTTCAATGGTGTTTTTTAATTCGGTTAATTTAGTTTCCGGGCTGGCAGGTTCAGCGGCGTAGGCAAGCTTGGCACCTCCCAACAGGCAGCAGGCGACGAGGCCTAGTGTTCTGAGTAACAATTTCATAATCAATCCTATGGTTATCGGGCGACTAACAGGTTGCGGCCAGTCATTTCAGAAGGCTGAGCAACGCCTAACAAGCCTAGCAGAGTTGGTGCAATATCGGCCAACGAGCCGCCTTCATTAAAGGTGTAATTGCCCGGGCCTACGTAGACCAACGGCACAGGTAGCGTGGTGTGTTGGGTGTGTAATTGGCCGGAGGTTTCATCAAACATTAATTCCACATTGCCGTGATCGGCGGTAATTAATGTGTGCCCGTTAACTTCTTTAACTGCAGCCAGTACTTTTACCAAGCAGGCATCTACCGCCTCCACGGCTTTAACTGCCGCTTCATAAACACCGGTGTGGCCCACTTGGTCGCAATTGGCGTAGTTGCAAATAATTGCATCGAAACGCTGGCTTTTAATTGCGGCTACTAATCGTTCGGTGACTTCCGGCGCGCTCATTTCCGGCTGTAAATCATAGGTGGTGACTTTGGGGGAGGGCACTAAAATACGCTCTTCGCCTTCGTATACTTCCTCACGGCCACCGCTAAAAAAGAAGGTGACATGGGCGTATTTTTCCGTTTCGGCGATACGCAATTGGGTTTTGTGATTGGCGGCTAATACTTCACCTAGTGAGTTTTTTACATCATCTGGTGGGTAGGCGCAGCTGGTGTGAATATCCGCCGAATATTCTGTCGTCATGACAAAATCGGCGAGGTGCGGGCGCTGGTTGCGCACAAATCCGCTGAAGTGATCGTCGACAAAACAATTGGTAATTTCGCGCGCGCGGTCGGGGCGGAAATTCATAAAAATAACGCTATCGCCATCTTCCACCTGCACGGCCTCACCAACGCGGGTAGCTTTCACAAATTCGTCGTTTTCGCCGCGCTCATAGGCGGCGCGTAAGCCGCTGATAGCATCGCTGGCGGTAAATTCAGCCGCGCTTGCTGTGATGAGGTTGTAGGCTTGGGACACACGCTCCCAGCGGTTGTCGCGATCCAGTGCAAAAAAACGACCGATCAGGCTTGCGGTACGGCCTACACCTAAGGCTGCGAAGGTGTCATCGGCTTGTTTAAGGGCGGCTTCGGCGCTGCGCGGTGGGGTATCGCGGCCGTCTAAAAAGGCGTGCAGGTAGAGTTTTTGAGCGCCGCGTTCAGCGGCGAGTTTGAGCATAGCGAGTATGTGATCCTGGTGGCTGTGTACGCCGCCGTCAGATAACAGCCCTAAGACGTGCACGGCCTTGCCGCTGTTGACGGCTTTATCAATGGCGGTGCAATAAACGGGATTGGTAAAAAAGTCGCCGTCGCTGATGGCTTTATTAATGCGCGTGAAGTTTTGGTAAACCACGCGGCCAGCACCTAAAGTCATGTGGCCCACCTCGGAATTACCCATCTGCCCTTCGGGTAGGCCTACCGCCATCCCAGAGGTGCCGATTAAGGTGCGCGGCCCTTTGCTCCAGAGGCTCTGCCAGAGGGGGGCTTGGGCATTGGCAATGGCGTTGTATTGGGCTGATTCGTTGTAGCCGAAGCCGTCGAGGATAATCAAAACTACCGGTTGTTTAGCGGACATGCTGGAGCCTTTTGGAATGCGAGGGTTTACACAAAGGTACTTGGCGATGGTGTCTAACAGCTTGTTGAAATACTACCTTGCTAGCTCTGGCGGCGTTAAATTTGGCGAAAAAATCCTCATTTACTTCGTGTAAACTCCGGTTTTTTCGCCAAATTTGCCTTGCCAGACCGTCGCCGCCAA